>Ga0172376_10002352_pt1 | contig 23258 bp, 19 predicted proteins | sample Lak35m_FD_121114 | JGI IMG/M metagenome (GOLD analysis project Ga0172376, IMG submission 121114) | Freshwater microbial communities from Kabuno Bay, South-Kivu, Congo - kab_092012_35m | ecosystem: Environmental > Aquatic > Freshwater > Lake | place: Democratic Republic of the Congo: South-Kivu... | reverse complement strand
GTGGGTGCGGGTGTGGGTGCGGGTGCGGGTGTGGGTGCGGGTGCGGGTGTGGGTGTGGGCAGGTGGGCATCCATCGTCGCGATGATAGGGCGCCCGGGCGGCTGACGCGGACTTCACGGCGGCAGTGACGGCCGTCGCGTGCCGGCGGCATTGACGCCCGGAAATCGAGCCCCGTGGCGCGCGGCGTCGGCGCGGGTGCCCGGCGTTGACGTCTGCGAATCGCCACCCGGCGGGCTGGCGCACAATGCCCGGACGGAACGATCGATGCGCCCTCACCTCTCCAGCCTGCCGCCCCTGCCTGACACCGGCGCCCCGGCGCCGCCCCGCTCCGACTGGGCCACGCTGAGGCGGCTGCTGCCCTACCTGTGGCGCTATCGCTGGCGTGTGGCGATCGCGCTGGGCTTCATGCTCGGCGCCAAGGTCGCCAATGTCAGCGTGCCGCTGCTGCTCAAGGACCTGGTGGACAGCCTGACGATCCAGCCGGGCTCCACGGCCGCGCTGCTGGTGGTGCCGGTGGGGCTGCTGGTGGCCTATGGGGCGCTGCGGCTGTCGACCTCGCTGTTCACCGAGCTGCGCGAACTGGTCTTCGCCAAGGCGACCGAGGGGACGACGCGCCGCATCGCCCTCGAGGTCTTCGAGCACCTGCACGCGCTCAGCCTGCGCTTCCACCTCGAGCGCCAGACCGGCGGCATGACGCGCGACATCGAGCGCGGCACCAAGGCGGTGCAGTCGCTGATCTCGTTCTCGCTCTACAGCATCCTGCCGACGCTGGTCGAGGTGGTGATGGTGCTGACGCTGCTGGGCGTGAAGTTCGACGCCGGCTTCGCGCTGATCACGCTCGGAGCGCTGGTGGCCTACATCGCCTTCACCATCGTCGTCACCGAATGGCGCACGCAGTTCCGACGCAAGATGAACGAGCTGGACTCCACGGCGCACACCAAGGCGGTGGATTCGCTGCTGAACTACGAGACGGTCAAGTACTTCGGCAACGAGGCCTTCGAGGCCCGCCGCTACGACGAGAGCCTGGAGAGCCTGCGCCGAGCCGCGCTGAAGAGCCAGACGACGCTGAGCATCCTGAACACCGGGCAGCAACTGATCATCTCGACGGCGCTGGTGGCCATGCTGTGGCGGGCCACGCAGGGTGTGGTCGACGGGCGGCTGACGCTGGGCGATCTGGTGATGATCAACGCCTTCATGATCCAGCTCTACATCCCGCTGAACTTCCTGGGCGTGATGTACCGCGAGATCAAGCAGTCGCTGACCGACCTGGACCGCATGTTCGGCCTGCTGTCGCGGCATCGCGAGGTCGATGACACGCCTGGCGCGCCAGCGCTGCAGGTGCGCGAGGCCACGGTGCGCTTCGAGCACGTCGATTTCGCCTACGACCCGGCGCGGCCCATCCTGCACGACGTCAGCTTCGAGATCCCCGCCGGTCGCACGTTGGCCGTGGTCGGCGCCTCGGGCGCGGGCAAGAGCACGCTGGCGCGGCTGATGTTCCGCTTCTACGACGTCACCGGCGGGCGCATCACGGTCGACGGGCAGGACATCCGCCAGGTCACCCAGGCCAGCCTGCGCGCGGCCATCGGCATCGTGCCGCAAGACACCGTGCTGTTCAACGACACCGTGGCCTACAACATCGCCTACGGCCGCCCGGGCGCCACGCGCGAAGAGGTGGAAGCCGCGGCGCGCGCCGCGCACATCCACGACTTCATCGCCGCCACGCCCAAGGGCTACGACACCATGGTGGGCGAGCGCGGGCTGAAGCTGTCGGGCGGCGAGAAGCAGCGCGTGGCCATCGCACGCACGCTGCTGAAGAACCCGCCGATCGTGATCTTCGACGAGGCGACCTCGGCCCTGGACTCGGCCAACGAGCGCGCCATCCAGGCCGAGTTGCGCACCGCCGCGCAGGGCAAGACGGCGCTGGTGATCGCGCACCGGCTGTCCACCGTGGTCGACGCGCACGAGATCGTCGTGCTCGACCAGGGCCGCGTCGTCGAGCGCGGCTCGCACGCGCAACTTCTGTCGCTGGAAGGGCGCTACGCGCGCATGTGGCGGCTGCAGCACAGCGACATCGGGCACACCTCGCCCACTGCGGCGGCGGCGGCGGCTTGACCCGCCCTTCGTGGCCACACCGGCCACAGGGTGGACACAAGGGGCAAGCCCCGGCGCCGTGGGGCGCCCGCCCGGCGACGGCCCCGGCACAATGGTGGTGGTTACGTCTTCCCCGCACCGCCGCATGGAAACCCGCTGGCTCGAAGACTTCGTCAGCCTCGCCGAGACGCGCAGCTTCTCGCGCTCGGCCCAGTTGCGCCATGTGACGCAACCCGCGTTCTCGCGCCGCATCCAGGCGCTGGAGGCCTGGGCCGGCACCGATCTGGTCGACCGATCCTCCTTCCCTACCCGGCTGACGCCGGCCGGCGAAGCCCTGCACACACAGGCGCTGGAGATCCTGGCGTCGCTGCAGACGGCTCGCAACACGCTGCGCAGCCTGAAGGCTGCCGGGCAGGACGTGATCGAGTTCGCCGTCCCGCACACGCTGGCCTTCACCTTCTTCCCACAGTGGCTGATGGCCTTGAAGCCGCATTTCGCCGGCCTGAAGACACGCCTGATCGCGCTGAACGTGCACGACGCGATGCTGCGGCTGACCGAGGGCGGCTGCGACCTGCTGATCGCCTACCACCATGCCAGCCACCCGTTGCCGCTGAGCCCGGAGCGCTACCAGATGCTCAACCTGGGCCAGGAGACACTGATCGCCTGCTCGCGGCCGGACGCCAGCGGCTCCCCGCTGTTCCGGCTGCCCGCACAGGCCGGCCGTCGGGTACCGCTGCTGGCCTATGCCGAGGGCGCCTATCTGGCCCGCATGGTCGAACTGGTGCTGCAGTCGGGCTCGGAGCCCAGCCCGGTGGAGATCGTGCACGAGACCGCGATGGCCGAGGGCCTGAAGGCCATGGCCCTGCAGGGGCATGGCCTGGCCTTCCTGCCCGGCAGCCTTGTCAGGAAGGATCTTGCCGCCGGCAGGCTCGTCACGGCCGCGCCGTCCGGCCACTGCGATCTGACGATGGACATTCGCCTCTACCGCGAAAGGGCAGAGGCCGCACGCCATGGCAAAGCCATCGCCCGCAACCTCTGGGACTTCCTGGAACACCACATCCAGGACCCCTTGTCGTGGCAAGATGAGATGAATACGGAACGAAGAGCACCAGCCCCACCAGGAGACCTCCGATGACTTCGATTGCAACCCTGTCCCGCCGCCGTGTGCTGTGCACTGGCGCCGCCGCCGCTACCGCGGCGATCCCGCTGCTGGGCCGCGCCCAGGCCGCCTGGCCGAACAAGCCGGTCACGGTCGTCGTGCCCTTCCCGCCGGGCGGCGGCACCGACGCCTTTGCGCGGCCACTGTTCGCCGCCATGAGCCGCAACACGGGCCGCCAGTTCGTCATCGACAACAAGGGCGGTGCCGGGGGCACGCTGGGTGCCGCCTTCGCCGCGCGGGCGGCTGCCGATGGACACCATTTCTTCATGGGGGCCGTGCACCACACGATCGCGCCGTCGATGTACCCCAAGCTCGACTACAACATCGAGACCGATTTCGTGCCCGTGGGGCTGGTCTCGAGCGTGCCGCAGGTGGTGGTGGTGAACCCGGCGCGGGTGCAGGCCACGACGCTGGCGCAGTTCCTGGAGTTCGCGCGCGCCAACCCCGGCAAGCTGAACTACGGCTCGGCCGGCAATGGCACCTCGCACCACATGGCGGGCGAGTTGTTCAAGATGCAGACCGGAACGCAAATCACCCACATCCCTTACAGCGGCGCCGGGCCTTCGCTGCGCGACCTCGTCGGCGGCCAGATCGACATGATGTTCGACGGTCTGGGCTCGTCGGCGGCGCACATCAAGGGCGGCCGCATCCGTGGTCTGGCCGTTGCCGCCGAGAAGCGTTCTCCCGGTTTTCCGGACCTGCCCACCAGCGTCGAGGGCGGCGTGCCAACCTACCAGGTCGCCACCTGGTACGGCATCTGGGCTCCCAAGGGCACGCCGCGCGAGGCGGTGGCGGCCATGCAGGCCGAGATGCGCAAGGCGCTCAACGGCGACGACCTGAAGTCGGTCTGGCTGGGCCTGGGCACCGAGACGCCCAACCTCTGGGGCGAGGACTTCGGCCGCTTCGTCGGCAGCGAGGTCCGGCGCTGGGCCGAGGTGGTGAAGGCCTCGGGCGCAAAGCTCGACTGAGCGCCCGAGGCGCCTGTGGGCCAACCCTGGCCAGGGCGTACGCGCCGGCCGGGCAGGCCCACCTCCCTTCCTCGCTCCCGGCTGCCCGCGGGCCGGCGACCTGATCTTCCGTTTTCCGGCCATGTCCGACGCCAATCTCTACACCGCCCTGCGCGGCGCCTTCCCCGCTGACCTTGACACCACCGCCGTCGAGACCGCCGACGGTCCGGGCGCGCCGGCCTGCTTCACCTGGCGCGACCTCGACCGCGCGAGTGCGCGCATCGCCAACCTGCTCGACTCGCTGGACCTGCCGCCCGGCAGCCGCATCGCGGTACAGACCGACAAGAGCGTCGAGGCGCTGCTGCTGTACCTGGCGGTGCTGCGCGCCGGGCACGTCTACCTGCCCCTGAACAACGCCTACCAGGCAGCCGAGATCGAATACTTCGTCGGCAATGCCGAGCCGGCCGTCTTCGTCTGTGCCCCGAAGCACTTTGCCTGGATCAGCAAGATCGCCTTCCGCGCAGGCACGCGCAACGTGTTCACGCTCGGTGACGACCGCAGCGGTACGCTGCTCGAGCGCGCGGCCGGGCACGCCGACGAGCACGCGGTGGCGCCGCGCGGCGCCGACGACCTGGCCTCGATCATCTACACCAGCGGCACCACCGGGCGCAGCAAGGGCGCGATGCTCACCCACGGCAACCTGCTGAGCAACGCACTGACGCTGAAGGCCTACTGGGACTGGCGGCCCGGCGACGTGCTGCTGCACGCGCTGCCCATCTTCCACGTGCACGGCCTGTTCGTGGCGATCCACGGCGCGCTGCTCAACGGCAGCAAGATGTTGTGGTTCAACCGCTTCGACGCCCGGTCAGCCATCGCGCGCCTGCCTGACGTGACGATGTTCATGGGCGTGCCCACGCTGTACACCCGCATGCTGGCCGAGCCGGCGCTGGACGCCACGGCCTGCGCGCGCATGCGGCTATTCATCAGCGGCTCCGCCCCGCTGCTGAAGGAGACCTTCGACGCCTGGACGCAGCGCACGGGGCACACCATCCTCGAGCGCTACGGCATGAGCGAGACCGTGATGCTCACCTCCAACCCCTGCCGCCCGCAGGACGGCCTGCGCGTGGGCGGCACGGTGGGCTACGCGCTGCCGGGCGTGGACGTGCGCGTGCGCGGCGACCAGGGCCAGGCGCTGCCCGCCGGCGAGATCGGCGGCATCGAGGTGCGCGGCCCCAACGTCTTCGCCGGCTACTGGCGCATGCCGGAGAAGACCAAGGAGGAGTTCACCGCCGACGGCTGGTTCAGGACGGGGGACGTCGGCCGTCTGGACGCCGACGGGCGCCTGACCATCGTCGGGCGCAGCAAGGACCTGATCATCACCGGCGGCTACAACGTCTACCCTGCCGAGATCGAGGGCCTGATCAACGAGCTGCCCGGCGTGGCCGAGAGCGCGGTCGTCGGCGTGCCGCACCCGGACTTCGGCGAGGGCGTGGTCGCGGTGGTCGTGCGTCAGGGCGGCGAGGTGCTCGATGGGGCGGCGATCGCCGCCACGCTGAAGGGCCGCATCGCCGCCTTCAAGGTGCCCAAACAGGTCTTCGTCGTCGACGAGCTACCGCGCAACGCGATGGGCAAGGTGCAGAAGAACCTGCTGCGCGAGCAGCACCGGGGCTTGTTCGCCGCCCACCGCGTTGACGGCTGAAGGCCGGGACCAGGTCCGGACGGGGGCGTGCGATGGTGTCCTCCGCACCGCCGGCTGGCGGGCGTCTGGCGACCGCGTCTTGTCCCAGATCGAAACGCAAAGCCACGGTTGCTGTCATGCTGTGCGCGCAACGATCAGGCATCGTGCGAACCGGCCCGATACCCTTGAAGAAACCCTGACGTGAACACCACCCACGACACTGCATCCCCACCCGATACGCCGGCGGCGTCGGTGCCGTCCGATCACCGGCCCGACGCGGCCAGGCCCGCGCCGCACGGACCAGACCCGTACACCGGCCTGATCACCACGCCAGTGCGTGAACTGGTCAAGCGTCCACCCGTGACCGTGGCCCCGGACACGCCGATCGTCGACGCCGCACGCAGGATGCGCGACGAGCGGGTGTCATCGGTGCTGCTGCTGGAGCGTGAACACCTGTTCGGTATCGTCACCGACCGAGACCTGCGCAACCGCGCGCTCGCCGCAGGGCTGGACCCCGCCACACCGGTGTGTGAGATCGCCACCCTCGCCCCGCTGACGGTCGACCTGTGGCAACCCGCCTTCGAAGCCTTGATGCTGATGGCACGGCACAACATCCATCACGTGCCGGTGCTGGACGGACAGCGCGTGGCGGGCATGGTCACGGCCACTGACGTGATGCAGCGGCACACGACCTCGGCGGTGTACCTGGCGGGCGAGATCTTCGAGCAGGCCACCGTGCCGGGGCTGGCCGCCGCGGCCGCGCGCGTGCGCGACCTGCAGCGCAGTCTGGCCGCCGCCGAGACCAGCGCCTACACCACAGGGCGCATCATCACGACGATCACCGACGCCATCACCTCGCGCCTGCTGGTCCTGGCAGAGGCAGCGCTCGGCCCGCCGCCGGTGGACTACGCCTGGGTCGCCGCCGGCTCGCAGGCGCGCAGCGAGCAGACCGCGCGCAGCGATCAGGACAACTGCCTCGTGATCGACGATGCCTACGACGAGGCGGCGCACGGCACCTACTTCAAGGAGCTGGCCACCTTCGTCAACGACGGTCTGGACGCCTGCGGCTACGTCTACTGCCCCGGGGAGATGATGGCGCGCACCGACACCTGGCGCCAGCCGCGACGCCGCTGGGCCGAGTACTTCCGCCGCTGGACCGACCAGCCGGACCCGAAGTCGCTGATGCTGACCTGTGTCTTCTTCGACCAGCGCTGCATCCACGGCCGGGCCGAGTTGCTGGACGGGCTGCGCCGGGAGGTGCTGCAGGCCACCCGCGGCAACCGCATCTTCCTGGCCCACATGGTAGGCAACGCGCTGAAGCACCGCCCTCCCCTGTCGCTGTTCGGCGGCCTGTCCACCGTGCGCCACGACGAGGTCAAGGATGCGATAGACCTGAAGCACAACGGCATCGTGCCCATCGTCGACCTGGCGCGCGTGTACGCACTGGCCGGCGGACACGAGGCCGTGAACACGCACGACCGCCTGGCCGTCGCTGCCGAGGGCCGCGAGATCACCGAACAGGGCGCACGCGACCTGCGTGACGCGCTGGAGTTCCTGGGCTCGCTGCGCCTGCGCCACCAGGTGGCGCAGATCGCCCGCGGGCTGCCGGCCGACAACTTCCTGTCGCTGTCGGAACTGGGCAACTTCGAGCGCACGCAGCTCAAGGACGCTTTCAACGTCGTCGCGGAACTGCAGAGCGTGCTGGCGCAGCGGTATCGCTGAGGGCGCTCTGGGAAGCGCTCGGCAGCCGTCAGCAACCGTCATCCGACGTCACCCCCGGTCACCCACCCAACACCTGCGGCAGTGACCACGGTGGCTGCGGTAATCGCCGTGGCCCCAGGTCCTGACGCGGGCCTCCCTTCACCCGACAGGGGTTCGCTGGCTCAGTAGTTCAGCCGCGCGTACCAGGTCTTCTGCGCCGCCTCGCGCGCCTGGCGCAGCGTGTGGATGCCGCGCTCGGCCAGCAGCGGCACGAGCTTGCGGAAGACCTCGGCCGTGACCATGGCATCGCCCATGGCGGTGTGGCGGCCAAGCACCGTGACGCCGAAACGCTCGGCGATGGCCTCCAGGCGATGCGAGGCCTGGTTCGGATGCACCACGGCCGACAGCAGCAGCGTGTCGAGCACCGGCTGGTCGAAGCGCACGCCGGTGAAGCTCTCCTTGAGCTGCAGGAAGCGCAGGTCGAACGCGGCGTTGTGGGCCACGAGCACGGTGTCGTGGGCATAGCGGTGGAAGGCCGGCAGCACCTGGTCGATGGTCGGCTGCCCGGCCACCATCTCGGGCGTGATGCCGTGGATGGGGATGGACGCCGCCGGGATGGCACGCCGCGGGTCGACGAGCTGGTCGAAGGCCTCGCCCCGCAGCAACCGGCCGTTGACCAGCCGCACGGCCCCGATCTGGAGGATCTCGTCGCCACCGGCCGGATCCAGCCCTGTGGTCTCGGTGTCGAACACGGTGTAGGACAGCTCGGCGAGCGGCCGGTCGTCGAGTGCGTGCGCGCCCTCGCTGCGCGCGAACAGGTCGAAGTCGTAGTACTCCGGTCGGCTGTCGTTGCGCAGGACGGCGGCCTCGAGTTGTTCCTGTGCCGCGGCCGGGGGCGCCAGCGGCAGCAGGAAACGCAAGCACAGCCGCTGGCGCTCGCGCTCGCGCGCGAACCAGAACTCGCCGCCGTGGCGCTGCACCACGTCCCGCACCGTCAGGCCGCTGTCCAGGCCATCCACGCGCAGCGGGTCGAGCTCCCAGCCCATGGCGGTCTCGGTGTTCATCGCCGTGCCCGGCCAGACAAGGTCGAGGTGGGCGCGACCGGCGGGCGCAGGCTGCAGGCGCAGTTCGACCCGCGCCAGCCCGAACTCGTCCTTCAGTCGCTGGGCCAGGCCGGCGAAGGCCTGCAGCAGGGCGAAGCTGTCGAGCTTGAGCCACAGGCCGTAGTCGACCTCGTCGGCCTGCGCGGCCAGCCCGGTGGCCGTCTGGATACGGCGCAGGGCGGCCTGCACGAAATCGGCGCCGCGCATCTCCTCCAGCGGCCAGCGTGTCACGAGTTCGCGCGCGCCCCGCTCGGCGGTCTCCTGCAAGCGACGGCCGAGCGCGCGGACCTCGTCTCGCGCCACCGCGAGGAAGCGCTCGCGCTGCGCCGGATCGAGCCCGGCATCCTCGAGCACCTCGAGTGCCGCCTGCAGGTTGGCCAGCGCGCCGCGCTGGCCCTCGGTCAGCTCCAGCAGCAGGCGCTCGCGCGCGCTGTCCTGCTCGATCTCGCGCGTGATGTTCTCGAGCATCAGCACGAAGCCGGTGATCGCACGTTCCGGCGGCACCTGGGCACCGGCGCCGGGATCTGCCGGCGACTCGGGGGGCGGCAGCGGCTCGTCGACGGCGAGCACCGGGGCCATCTGCGCTCGCAGCAACTGCCCGGAGGGGGTGACGGTGACGAACTGCGCGGTGGGCTGCGCTGCGCCACGCTGCAGCCGCTGCTGGAGGTTGTCGAGCGCGTGGGCCACGAGCTGGCGGTCGAAGACGGTGTAGATCGATCGCCCCAGGCCGAGCAGCTCGGCCCCCGCCGCCACCGAGGGCGCCGCCGAGAGCGCGCGGAACTGCAGGCGCGCGCGGCTGTTGTAGAGCAGCACGCGCCCGTCGAGGTTGCATACCACCACGCTCTGGGTCAGCTCGCTCATCAGCGCCGCCAGGCGCTTGCGCTCCTGCTCGATGCCGCGGCTGGTCTCGGCCACCTGGCGCGCAACGTCGGCGCGCAAGGCCTCGCGCTGGGCGACCAGGGTGTTGACGACGTCGGCCAGGGCACGGACATCGGCGGGCCAGGCCGGGTCGGCGAGCGTGCGCTGCACGTCGGAGGCGGCGAGCACCGCCGCCTGCTCGGCCAGGCGGGCCGGCGGCGCCACCAGCCGTCGGTACAGGGGCTGTGCCGACGCGCTGGCTGCCAGCACTACCGCCACGGCAGCCATCGCCACCAGCGGCCAGCGACTGTCGAGCAAGGCCGCGAGCGCGCTGCGCTCTTCATCGCCCAGGGTCGAGCCGACGAGCCCACCCGCGGCCAATGCGAACAGGCCGAGCACCGCCGCGGCGGCCAGTCCGGCGCCCGCCAGGGTGCGCAGCAGTCGGACGTCGCGCCGCATCAGCCCGCTGCCTGCGGCGCAGCCGTCGCCAGCAGCTCGCGCACCTTCTGCACCAGCTCCTTGGTCGAGAAGGGCTTGGTCATGTAGGCGTCGGCGCCCAAGGCCAGGCCCTTGGCGACGTCGGTGTCGCGACCCTTGGCGGTGAGCATGAGCACCAAGGTGTCTTTCAGGGCGTCGTCGGCGCGCAGCGCCTGGCAGACCTCGAAGCCGGACTTGCGCGGCATCATCACGTCCAGGAGCACCAGCCGCGGCCGCTCGCGCTGCAGCAGCTCGAGGGCTTCCTGACCGTCGCGCGCCACGCTCACCGCGTAGCCCTCGCGCTTCATCAGGTACTCGAGCGAGATGAGGATGTTGGGCTCGTCGTCAGCGATCAGGACCTTGGTGCTCATAGTCGGTCTCCTCGGGTCTGGCCGCTGGCACCTTGCGGGTGTGCGACTCTGTGGTGGGGGGCTGCCATGGCAGCGTGAATGCGAAGCAGGCGCCGCGCCCTTCGTTGGGCCGCAGTTCCATGCGCCCGCCGAAGTGCTCGACGATCTGCCGGCTGATCGGCAGCCCCAGGCCGGTGCCCTGGGGCCTGCTGACGCCGTCGCCGCCCTGGCGGAATTTCTCGAACACCAGTTCGCGCTGGTCTGCGGGAACACCTGGGCCGTTATCCTGCACTTCCACCGTCGCGCCGTCCTTGTCCGGGATCAGACGCAGCTCGATGCGCCCGCCCTCGTGGGGGACGAACTTCGCCGCGTTGGACAGCAGGTTCATCAGTACCTGCATCAGACGGTCGGGGTCGGCGCGCAGCAGGGGCAGCGGCGCGGCCGATGCGTCGGGCAGGTGCAGCGCGAGCGTGGCGCCGCGCTCGCGCACCATCTCCTGCACCGTCTGCGCCGCCTGGCGCAGCAGCGCGGCGAGGTCGACATCGCTGTTGTGCCACTCGGCATGGCCGGACTCGATCTTGGCCATGTCGAGCACCTGATTCACCAGGCGTGACAGGCGCTCGGTCTCGGCCACGACGATGGCCAGGAAGGACTGGCGCTGCGCCTCGGGCATGTCGGGGTCGTCGAGCATCAGCTCGGCGAGCGCGCGGATCGAGGTCAGCGGTGTGCGCAGTTCGTGCGTCACCGAGGACATGAAGTCGTCCTTCAGCCGGTCCAGGCTCTCGAGCCGCTCGTTGGCGGCGCGCAGCTCCGCTGTGGCCTGCTCCAGCGCCTGCGAGTAGGCGCGCAACTGCGAGGCCTCGTCGAGGATGCGCAGCACGTCGTCCATCGCGAGCGTTTCCTCTTCCACGACCGAGGCGACCATCACGCGCGCTGACGCGCTGCCGATGGCGCCCGCCAGTTGGGTCTCGACAAAGTGGACCAGACTGGGGTCGGGCCGGATCGCACCCGCTGCATCGACGCCAATGTTGCGCGCATACGTCTGGAGCAACTGCGCCGCGCGTCCTGCGCCGAGGAATCGTGCCATCAGGGCCTGCAGGTCCGAGACCTCCGCCCGCCCACGCCAGAACACGGGACGCACGGCCTGACGCCGCTCGTCGACATCCACGAACAGCAAGGCCTGGCTGGTCTCGGCCGCCGAAGGCAGGCGCCACAGCGACACCGCCACGTACGCCCCGACGTTGACGAGCAGACTCCAGAAGAGCGAGTGCGTGAGGTTGTCCAGCCCTCCCAGACCCAGCAGACGTTCAGGGCGCAGCCACTCGATGCCGAACGGCCCCTGGGCGATGAAGTCGGTGGTCCACCACCCGGACTTCGCGATCGAAGGCAGCATCAGCGTGTAGGCCCAGACGGAGAACCCGCCGATCAGCCCGGCGAGCGCGCCCTGCCTCGTGCCCCCCTTCCAGTACATGCCCCCCAGCGCCGCGGGCGCGAACTGCGCCACTGCCGCGAAGCTGATCAGGCCGATGCTGACCAGCGCGTAGGCCTCCCCCGCCAGGTGGTAGTAGGCATATCCCAGCAACAGCAGCACCAGGATGGCCGCACGCCGCACGTGCCGCAGCAGCCGGGTCAGGTCGGCCTGCGCCGCCACGCGCTTCCAGCGCAAGAGCAGCGGCATGACCAAGTCGTTGCACACCATCGTGGCCACGGCGATGGCCTCGACGATGACCATGCCGGTGGCCGCCGACAGGCCACCGATGAAGGCCCACAGCGCCAGCATCGGCCAACCCGCGGCCAGGGGCAGCGACAGCACGAACGTGTCGGCGTTCTGCACCCCGGGACCGAAGTAGAGCAGGCCCCCGAGCGCGATCGGCAGGACGAACAGGTTGATGGCCAGCAGGTAGGCGGGAAAGGCCCAGGCGGCGCGACGCAGGTGGCGCTCGTCGACGTTCTCCACGACCATGACGTGGAACTGCCTGGGCAGGAAGACCACCGACAGCATCGACAGGAGGGTCAAGGCAAACCACTGCGCATAGGCGAAGGGTCTGTCGCCCTGGGTCAGGCGCAGGAGGGCTGCGAGCTCGGGCACCGCCAGGGCGCGGTCGAACAGGTCGCGCACACCACCGAACAGGCCCCAGGTCACGAAGACCCCCACGGCCAGGAAGGCCAGGAGCTTGACCACGGACTCGAAGGCGATCGCCGCGACCATGCCCTCGTGGCGCTCAGTGCTGTCGAGATGACGGGTGCCGAAGACCATCGTGAAGCCGGCCAGCGCGAGCGCCACGTACAAGGTGCTGTCGGCCCACCAGGGCCCGACCGAGGATGCGGGGGCCCCGGGCGGCGATGTCAGCAGGGCATAGCCGCTCGAGATCGCCTTCAGTTGCAGGGCAATGTAGGGAACGATCCCCACCACGGTGATCAGGGTCACCAGCCCCGCCAGGGTCGGGCTCTTGCCGTAGCGGCTGGAGACGAAATCGGCGATCGAGGTGATGCGGTAGGTGCGTGCGATGCGCACCATCTTGCGCAGCACGACCCAGGCCAGCAGCATCGCCAGCATCGGCCCGAGATAGATCGGCAGGAACCACACACCACCGGTGGACGCTCGGCCGACGCTGCCGAAATAGGTCCACGCGGTGCAATACACCGCCAGCGACAAGGCATAGACCCAGGCATTGCCGACCACTGAACGCCCGATCTGACGTCGACGATCGGCCCACCACGCCACGGCCGACAGCAGCAAAAGGTACGCGAAGGACGCGCCGAGGACCATCCAGGCAGGCATGTTCACTCCCGGTGCGTCGTCATCGACCACCACGGGATGGAGCGCGGCACCACAGCGGGTCGGCCGCTCATGGGTCGGGGCCTTCCATCCACCACGCGAGCACGGCGATCAGCAGACCCCAGATCACGAACAAGGCCAAGGGGAACAACGGAATCCCGAACACCCGGGACTCATGGTCCCAGAGCGCGATCAGGGGGTAGTTGAAGCACAGCAGCGCGACCGCCGCCAGGGCCACCAGACGCTGTGTCAGCAAGCCAGCGCGCTGCGACATGTCCGCGAACTCCTGCGAGTGAACACCGTCCCAGCGGTCGGGGCAGAGATCAGGCAGCTCAAGCCTTGCGCGCCGGCTTGAAGCCGTGCGCGTGACGCGACAGCGCGAAGCCGGCGAAGAATTTGCACCAGATGGTGCTGCCGGCCACTGCCGTCCAGGTGTCGAAGGGCAGGCCCACGACCAGCACACCGAAGATCACGAAGACGATGACGACACCTGCGACCCCATTGATGGCCATCTCGTAGGGCGCCCAGCGGGCCGCGTCCGCAGGCGCCTCACCGCGTTTGAGCGCCACCTCGGAGAAATCACGCCGCGCCAGGATGCGCCAGGCCCTGCGCAACCAGAAGAAGGCCATCGGGAACAGGGCCAGAAACAGGATCCAGTTCAAGGCCAGGCTGACGTAGGTGTTCATGTCCGTGGTGTGTGGAAGGCCCGCGCTGGTAAACGACACCGCACATCTTCTTACGGGGGCAATGGAAAACGAGACTACGCAGGCAGATTCTGCGACGGCGCAGCCCGTGCACAAGCGATGCCCCGGTGTGCGAAAAGGGCCTTGCCAGTCGCGCGGCAAGGCCCCAGATGCACAACCCTGACGCACCCGCGAGCGGAAAGGCCGCGGGATGCGCAGGGGCGGCGACACCGATCAGTGCGCGCCGTCCACCGCCTTGGCACCACGCGGGATGCGCACCGCCTCGACCATGGCCTGGATGTGCTGCGGGGGCTCCTTCGTGACCTTGTCGACCAGGAAGGCGACCGCGAAGTTCACCATAGCGCCCACCGCACCGAAGGCCTCGGGGGTGATGCCGAAGAAGCTGTTGGCCCCGCCGATCACGCCCAGGTACTCCGTGCCCTTGATGAAGAAGATGCCCTTGTGCGCGAACACGTAGAACAGCGTGATGAACAGGCCCGCCAGCATGCCCGCGATCGCACCTTCCTTGTTCATCTTCTTGCTGAAGATGCCCATCATGATGGCAGGGAACAGCGAACTCGCTGCGATGCCGAAGGCCAGCGCCACGGTGCCGGCCGCGAAGCCCGGAGGGTTCAGGCCGAGCCAGCCTGCCACCACAATCGAGACGGCCATCGCGATCTTGCCCGCCATCAGTTCGCCCTTCTCGCTGATGTTGGGCATGAACACGCCCTTGATCAGGTCGTGCGAGACCGCCGAGGAGATGGCCATCAAAAGGCCGGCCGCGGTGGACAGTGCCGCCGCCAGGCCCCCGGCGGCGACGAGCGCGATCACCCAGTCGGGCAGCAGCGCGATCTCGGGGTTGGCCATCACGATAATGTCGGCGTTGACCGACAGTTCATTGCCCTTCCAGCCCGCGGCCTCGGCCTTGGCCTTGACGTCGGCGTTCTTCGTGGCTTCGTTGTAGTACTGGATGCGGCCGTCGCCGTTCTTGTCGGTAAACTTCAGCAGACCGGTGGCCTCCCAACGCTTCATCCAGTCCGGACGCTTGTCGTACTCGAGGCTGGCCTCCGTGGCGAACAGGTCACCGCCGGCCTTCACCGCGGTATTGACGGTGCCGTGCAGGTTCAGCTTGGCCATCGCCGCCACGGCCGGGGCCGTGGTGTAAAGGATGGCGATGAACACCAGCGCCCAGCCGGCAGAGCTGCGGGCGTCGGCCACCTTCGGCACGGTGAAGAAGCGCATGATCACGTGCGGCAGACCGGCGGTGCCGATCATCAGCGACAGCGTGTACATGAACATGTTCAGCGTGCTGCCGGGCAGTTGCGTCGAGTACTGCGGGAAGCCCAGATCGGTGACGACCTGGTCCAGCTTGGCCAGCATCGATACGTCCGTACCCACAAAATCCCCGCCCAAGCCCAACTGCGGCAGGGGGTTGCCGGTGAGCTGCAGAGAGATGAAGACAGCCGGGATCGTGTAGGCCAGGATCAGCACGATGTACTGCGCCACCTGCGTGTAGGTGATGCCCTTCATGCCGCCGAACACCGCGTACGCGAACACGATAGCCATGCCCACATAGATGCCGACCTCGCTCGACACGCCCAGGAAGCGCGAGAACGCGATCCCCACACCGGTCATCTGGCCAATGATGTACGTGATCGACGCCACCAGCAGGCAGATCACGGCCACCGTCGAGGCGGAGCTCGAGTAGAAGCGGTCGCCGATGAATTGCGGCACCGTGAACTTGCCGAACTTGCGCAGGTAGGGCGCCAGAAGCATGGCCAGCAGCACGTAGCCGCCGGTCCAGCCCATGAGGAACAGCGCGCCGCCGTAGCCCATGTTGGAGATCAGGCCGGCCATGGAGATGAAGGAGGCTGCGCTCATCCAGTCGGCGGCTGTGGCCATCCCGTTCATCACGGGGTTGACCTGCCCGCCGGCGGCGTAGAACTCGCTCGTCGAGCCGGCACGCGCCCAGATGGCGATGCCGATGTACAGCGCGAAGGTCGCGCCGACGACGAGGTAGATGGTGGTCTGGAGATCCATGTGTGTCGACTCCCTGTCAGTCTTCGTGGACGTCGTACTGACGGTCGATGTCGCCCATCTTCTTGGCGTAGTAGAAGATCAGCACGATGAAGATATAGATCGAGCCTTGCTGGGCAAACCAGAAGCCCAGCGGGTAGCCGCCGAGTTTGATGGCGTTCAGCGCATCGGCGAACAGGATGCCTGCGCCGAAGGAGACCACGAACCAGACGATCAATATCCTGGTGAGCAGTCCCAGCGTAGCCTTCCAGTAGCCCTGGGAATCGTGTTTCATGAGATGAGCCTCCTCGCGATGTGGGGTACGGAGCAGGCAGGGGCTCGAAACCCCTGCGCTTGACCTGACTATCGTCGGCGGCGCTGACCTAGCTCTGACGCGAGGCTGAGCCGGGGCTTACACCAAGTCGGCTCGCTTTTGGGAGGCGTCCTGCGGCGGCAGCCCCAGCCGCTCGCGCCGGGCCGGCAGCAGCGCCCAGACGGCGCGCTTGCCGGCGTCGTCCAGGCCGCCCCAGGCCGCGATCTCGGCGATCGTGCGCGCGCAGCCCAGGCACCAGCCCGAGGACGGGTCGAGCCGGCAGACGCTGATGCAGGGGCTGGGGATGCTCATGGCTTGATGGTACTCATGGGCGCTCATGCGGCTGCGCGGCGCGCGAGCAGCGCGCGGCCGACCCGCGAGACCGGAGCGCGGCCGAGCTCGCCGGAGATCCAGGCGCCCGTCTCCACCAGCGCGTCCAGGTCGATGCCGGTGGCGATGCCCAGGCCGTCCAGCATGAAGACCACGTCCTCGGTGGCCACGTTGCCGGTGGCGCCGCGGGCGTAGGGGCAGCCGCCCAGGCCGGCCACGCTGGCGTCGAAGACGTGCACGCCGAGCTCCAGGCAGGCGTAGATGTTGGCCAGCGCCTGGCCGTAGGTGTCGTGGAAGTGGCCGCTGACCTCGTGGAGAGGGAAGTGCTTCAGCGCGCGCTCCAGCGCCGCCTGCGCGCGCCGCGGCGTGCCCACGCCGATGGTGTCGGCGATGCCGCAGTGCTGCACGCCGATGCCCTTCATCAGGCGCACGACGCGCTCGACCTCGTCGGCGCTCACCTCGCCCTGGTAGGGGCAGCCGAGCGCGCACGAGACGGCGCAGCGCACCTTGATGCCGTGCGCGAGCGCGGCCGCGACCACGGGGCGGAAGCGCTCGATGCTCTCCTCGATGCCGCAGTTGATGTTGCGCCGGCTGAAGGCCTCGCTCGCGGCGCCGAAGACCACGATCTCGTCGGGCTGGCCGGCGAGCGCGGCCTCCAGCCCCTTGAGGTTGGGTGTCAGCACCGAGTGGCGCACACCGGACGGGCGCGCGATGCCGGCCATGACCTCGGCCGCGTCGGCCATCTGCGGCACCCACTTCGGGCTGACGTAGCTGGTGGCCTCGATCTCGCGCAGCCCGGCGCGCTGCAGGCGGGCGACGAGCTCGATCTTGGTGGCCGCAGGGATGGGGCGCGACTCGTTCTGCAGGCCATCGCGTGGCCCGACCTCGACCAGGGTGACGTGGGTGGGCAGCGTCATGCGCGCTTCTCCAGTTTCAGCAGTTCCGCGCCTTCGGGCACCTGGTCGCCCACGGCGAACAGCAGCTCGGCGACGATGCCGTCGTCGGGCGCGCTGATCGTGTGCTCCATCTTCATCGCCTCCATCACCGCCAGCGCCTGGCCCCGGCGCACGCTCTCGCCGGCGCGGGTGTGCAGCGCGATCAGCTTGCCCGGCATCGGCGCCGACAGGCGCCCGCCCTCGGCCGCGCCGGCCGCGGCCCGCGCCAGCGGGTCGACGAGGCCGAGCGTGGCCGAGCCGGCCTCGCCGAAGACCGCCAGCCGCGCGCCCGCGGCGTGGACCGTCAGCACGTGCCGGTGCCCACCGAGCGTGACCTCGTGGCGCGCGTCGCCCAGCGCGTGCAGGCCCAGGGCCTGGCGCTCGCCGGCCAGCGTCATCACGGGCAGGCCGTCGTGCGTGCGCTCCAGCAGCACGGGGTGGGTGGTGCCACCGTGCTCGAACTCGAGCCGGCGGCGCGACAGCCCGTGCAGGCGCCAGCCGTCGCTGCGGCTCCAGGGGTCGGCGCCGGCGCGCGCGGCCTCGCCGGCCAGCAGGTGCGCGAGCGCCCCGGCCACGGCCAGCGGCAGCGGCAGGCCCGGCACCTTGAACAGCACCTCGCGCTCGCGCCCGATGAGCGCGGTGTCGAGGTCGGCGCCGGCGAAGGAGCGGCTGGTGACGACGCGCCGCAGGAAGGCCACGTTGGTGTGCAGGCCCACGAGGTGGGTGTCGCGCAGGGCGGCGTCCAGCCGCGCGAGCGCCTGCGCGCGGTCCTCGCCCCAGACGATGAGCTTGGCGATCATCGAGTCGTACCAGGGGCTGACGCTGTCGCCCTCGGCGAAGCCGGTGTCCACGCGCGGGAGCGTGTCCGCGCGCGTGAAGCTCACGTGCGCCGGCCAGCGCGCCACCTGCAGCGTGCCCGTGGCGGGCAGGAAGTTGGCGTCCGGGTTCTCGGCGCAGATGCGGGGCTCGATGGCGTGGCCGCGCAGCACGAGCTGCTCCTGGCGCAGCGGCAGCGGCTGGCCCGCAGCCACGCGCAGCTGCCACTCCACCAGGTCCAGCCCGGTGACGGCCTCGGTCACCGGGTGCTCGACCTGCAGCCGCGTGTTCATCTCCATGAAGTAGAAGCGGCCATCCTGCTCGGCGATGAACTCCACCGTGCCGGCGCCCACGTAGCCCACGGCCTGGGCCGCGGCCACCGCGGCGGCGCCCATCTGCGCGCGCCGCTCGGGCGTCATGCCGGGGGCGGGCGCCTCCTCCAGCACCTTCTGGTGCCGGCGCTGCACCGAGCAGTCGCGCTCGAACAGGTGCAGTGCGTGGCCATGGGCGTCGCAGAAGACCTGGATCTCGATGTGGCGCGGGCGCAGCACGTAGCGCTCGACGAGCACGTGGTCGTCGCCGAAGCTGGCGCGCGCCTCGCGCTGGCAGCTCGCCAGCGCGGCGGCGAAGTCCTCGGCGCGGTCGACGCGCCGCATGCCCTTGCCACCGCCGCCGGCGCTGGCCTTGATCAGCACCGGGTAGCCGATGCGGTCGGCCTCCTGCTGCAGCAGCGCGGGGTCGTTGTCGCGGCCGTGATAGCCGGGCACCAGCGGCACGCCCGCCTTCTCCATCAGCGCCTTGGCCGCGGCCTTGCTGCCCATGTCGCGGATGGCCGCGGGCGGTGGGCCGATGAAGACCAGCCCGGCGTCGGCGCAGGCCTGGGCGAAGTCCTCGTTCTCGGACAGGAAGCCGTAGCCCGGGTGCACGGCCTGCGCGCCGGTGGCGCGCGCGGCCTCGATGATGCGCTCCCAGCGCAGGTAGCTCTCGCGCGGGGCGCTGGCGCCGATGTGGACGGCCTCGTCGCAGGCGCGCACGTGGCGGGCATTGGCGTCGGCGTCCGAGTACACCGCCACGGTGCGGATGCCCAGGCGGCGCGCGGTGGCCGCGACGCGGCAGGCGATCTCTCCCCGGTTGGCGATCAGGATCTTGTGGAACATGGAACCTCCAGGGTTCGAGGGCCAGGCACGAGCGCGCCCGTGGTGCCCGTGGTGACAGGCAGGTTTGCGCTCGGGTCAGGGATCACAGCCTGGGTCCGGATCCGGCCCTGCCCGCCACCGAGCGGCCCCGAGCCTGCACCGACAGGCGCCGATGCCCGCAGTGTCGCGTGCGTGAAAAGCCAGGGGTTCATCGCCACGCCGGCTCGCGCTTGTGCAGGAAGGCCTGCACGCCCTCGCGTCCTTCGTCGCTGGCGCGGACGTCGGCGATGCGGCGCGCGGTCTCGGCGCGCAGCTCGGGCGTGATCTCGCGGCCGGCGAAGTCTTGCACGAGGCGCTTGCAGGCCTTGACGGCGGCCGGGCCGTTGGCCACGAGGAGGGCGGCGATCTCGTCGACCTTGGCGTCCAGCGCCTCGGGCGCGACGACTTCGTGCACGAAGCCCAGGGCCCGGGCCTGGGCGGCGCTGAAGCGTTCGGCGGTGAGGAAGTAGCGCCGCGCGGCCTGCTCGCCCAGGGCGCGCAGCACGTAGGGGCTGATGGTGGCGGGCAGCAGGCCGAGCCGGGCTTCGCTGAGGCAGAAGTGCACGCCGTCGGCGGCGACGAGCACGTCGCAGGCCGCCGCCAGGCCCATGCCGCCGGCGTAGCAGTCGCCGTGGATGCGGCCGATCACGGGCAGCGGGCAGCTGTAGATGGTCCACAGCATTTCGGCCAGGCGGGCGGCGTCGGCGCGGTTCTGGTCCCAGTCGTAGTCGGCCATCGAGCGCATCCACACCAGATCGGCCCCGGCGCAGAAGGCTTTGCCGTGGCCGCCGAGGACGATGGCGCGCAGGCCCGGGTCCTGCCCCAGCCGGGTGAAGGTGTCGGCCAGTTCGGTGATGACGCCGTCGTTGAAGGCGTTGCGGACCTCGGGGCGGTTGAGGTAGACGCGGGCGATGCGGCCTTCGGTATTGATGTCGAGTGTGGTCGTCATGTGTTGCTTGGGATGCTTCGCGGCACGAGGCCAGCAGCGCAGCGGTCCAATCTTGGCAAACCAATGGGTGGGCAGATCAGGGCGTGCATGGTCAATGCTCCCAGCCCCGAAGCCCGCGCAGTTGCTCGAAGGCCCGGAAGTCGCGGTCTCGGTGCAGGAGCAGGTAGTCGCGCTCGATGCAGAAGGTGGCGATCAGCACGTCCAGCGCGCTGCGCACCGTGATGCCGGCGGCGCGCAGGCTGCGGTAATGGCGGGCGGCCTCGAGCGCGAGCGCGGCGCCGCCGGTGGATTCGATGCGCAGGCTTTCCAGCAGGGCCCTGGCGCGCCGGTGGTCGCGCTCGTGGCGAAAGCCGCGCAGCACCTCGAACAGCACCAGGTCCGGCACGACGATGGGCAGGGCTCCGGCCGCCAGCAGTTGAGCGAGGTGCTCGACCGAGGGGTGATCGACATCGTTGAAGAAATCGATCCAGACGCTGGAGTCAACCACCAGCATGGTGCTCGCGTCCCAAGGATGGGGCCTCTTCGGGGGAGGCTGCCGCGGGGCTCGACGCCGCCGCAGTGGCGGCGACCCGGGACGGCGGCGCAGGCTCGTGGACCGCAAGTGCCAGAACGCCGTCTTCAGCCGTGCTGGCCGACATTTCCGGCGATGGCTTCGTCCAATCGATGGACTCGTCGCCCTCCCACTTGAGCTTGCCGCGCCACTTCAGGATCTCCTTGTAGGCGGCCTGGCGCGCCAGCAGCTTCAGGCCAGCCTCCACCGCCTCCCGCTTGGTCTTGTACGGGCCGGCTTGCATCGCCCGGGCAAGCAAGTCGTCGTCGATGTCGATGTTGGTGCGCATGATGTGTATGAATGATGCAAAGTGCACACAATATACACTGGGGCCTCACATTCTGAACACCCCGAAGCGCGGGCTCTCCGGGATGGGCGCGTTCAGGCTCGCGCTCAGCGCCAGCGCCAGCACGCGCCGGGTGTCGGCGGGGTCGATGACGCCGTCGTCCCACAGGCGCGCGCTCGAGTAGTAGGGGTGGGCCTGGTGCTCGAACTGCTGCAGGATCGGGCGCTTGAAGGCCGCTTCCTCCTCGGCCGACCAGGCGCCGCCCTTGGCCTCGATGCCGTCGCGCTTGACGGTGGCGAGCACGCTCGCGGCCTGTTCGCCGCCCATGACCGAGATGCGCGCGTTGGGCCACATCCACAGCAGGCGCGGGCTGTAGGCGCGGCCGCACATGCCGTAGTTGCCGGCGCCGAAGCTGCCGCCGATGATGACGGTGAACTTGGGCACCGTGGCCGTAGCCACGGCGGTCACCATCTTCGCGCCGTGCTTGGCGATGCCCTCGGCCTCGTGCTTGCGCCCGACCATGAAGCCGGTGATGTTCTGCAGGAACAGCAGCGGCACGCGGCGCTGGCAGCACAGTTCGATGAAGTGCGCGCCCTTCTGCGCCGATTCGCCGAAGAGCACGCCGTTGTTCGCGACGATGCCCACCGGCATGCCCTCCACGTGGGCGAAGCCGGTCACCAGTGTGGTGCCGTAGCGCGCCTTGAACTCGTCGAACTCGCTGCCGTCGACGATGCGGGCGATCACCTCGTGCACGTCGTAGGGCTTGCGCGCGTCCACGGGCACGATGCCGTGCAGTTCCTGCGCGTCGAACAGCGGCGCGCGCGGCGGCGCCAGCCGCATCTGCTGCGGCTTGCGCCAGTTCAGGTTGGCGACGATGGCGCGCGCGATCGCCAGCGCGTGCGTGTCGTTCTCGGCCAGGTGGTCGGCCACGCCCGACAGGCGGGTGTGCACGTCGCCGCCGCCCAGGTCCTCGGCGCTGACGATCTCGCCGATGGCGGCCTTCACCAGCGGCGGGCCGCCGAGGAAGATCGTGCCCTGGTTGCGCACGATCACGGTCTCGTCGCTCATCGCCGGCACGTAGGCGCCGCCGGCCGTGCACGAGCCCATCACCACCGCGATCTGCGGGATGCCCTGGGCGCTCATCTGCGCCTGGTTGTAGAAGATGCGGCCGAAGTGGTCGCGGTCGGGGAAGACCTCGTCCTGGTTGGGCAGGTTGGCGCCGCCGGAGTCCACCAGGTAGATGCAGGGCAGCCGGTTCTGCTGCGCGATCTCCTGCAGGCGCAGGTGCTTCTTGACGGTGACGGGGTAGTAGGTGCCGCCCTTGACGGTGGCGTCGTTGCAGACGATGGCGCACTCCACGCCGCTGACGCGCCCGATGCCGGTGATCAGGCCGCCGCCCGGGGCGGCGTCGTCGTACAGGCCCAGGCCCGCCAGGGCACCCACCTCGAGGAAGGGCGTGCCGGGGTCGAGCAGGCCTTCGACGCGGTCGCGCGGCAGCAGCTTGCCGCGCGCGGTGTGCTTGCTGCGCGCGGCCTCGCCACCGCCGAGCGCGATGCGGTCGAGTTGCTCGCGCAGGTCGCGCACCAGGCCGCGCATCGCCTCGGCGCTGGCCTTGAAGTCCTCGCCACGCGGGTTGATCTTCGAGCTCAGGGCGGGCATGGGGGCTACTCCGACAGGCGGCAACTGCTCCTGCCGACATGGTGGGAGTACGCGCCGCCGTTGACGTTCACGTCAATTGTAGGGATCGCCCTCCTATCGACCTTGCCCCGGCCTGACGCCAACCTCGCCCCTGCCGTGCGGCGATCGGGAAGAACTCAGAACGGTCCGTGGGCCAGCCAGCGCTCGAGCTGCGGCTTGCGGTCGTTGCCCCAGAAGGGCTCGTCGTCGACCTTGAAGAAAGGGGCGCCGAACACACCCGTGGCGATGGCCGCATCGCACGCCGCCTTCAGGCGGGCCTTCCGGGCCGGGTCGTTCCAGGCCGCCTCTGCCGCGTCGGCGTCCAGGCCGCAGCTCGCGCACAGGGCTTTCAGGGCCGCGACGTCGTTCAGCAGCACGCCGCGCG
>Ga0172376_10002351_pt1 | contig 23267 bp, 17 predicted proteins | sample Lak35m_FD_121114 | JGI IMG/M metagenome (GOLD analysis project Ga0172376, IMG submission 121114) | Freshwater microbial communities from Kabuno Bay, South-Kivu, Congo - kab_092012_35m | ecosystem: Environmental > Aquatic > Freshwater > Lake | place: Democratic Republic of the Congo: South-Kivu... | reverse complement strand
GGGTGCGTGGTGCGGGGCTTCGACCGCGTGGCGCACCCGGCCATCGACACCTTCATCGGTGACGTGACGTCCACCGCGCAGGTGGCCGCCTTCGCCGCCGGTTTCGAGCGGGTCGACCATGTCGTCTACTGCGTGGGCGTGGGCTCGGGCAAGTTCGGGTTCCCGTTCTGGAACCTAGAGCCCGAGGATTGGCCGCGGGTGCTGGACGTCAACCTCACCGGGGCGGTGCGCGCGGCGCATGCCTTCGCGCCCAGGCTGATCGACCGTGGCGCGGGCAGCATGCTGTTCCTGGTGTCGGTGGCCGGGCAGATCGGTTCGCAGACCGACCCGCCCTACAGCGCGGCCAAGGCCGGGCTGATCAACTTCGTGCACTGTGCCGCGAAGGACCTGGGGCCGCACGGCATCCGGGTCAACGCGATGGCGCCGGGCATGGTGAAGACCGACCTGAACCGCGCGGTGTGGGCCGCGGGGCAGCAGCGTCTGGCACCGGACGCGCGGCAGGACTACGACACCTGGGCCGACGAGAAGATCCGCAAGGTGTCGCACCTGGGCCGCTGGCAGACGCCGCCGGAGTACGCCGCGCTGGCCTGCTACCTGGCCAGCGACCACGCGCGCAACATCACCGGGCAGACACTTAACATCGATGGCGGCCAGGTGATGCACGCCTGATCAGACCTTCAACCGGCCGCGACGGGCCGGCGTGCGACCAGGCGGGCGGTACGGTAGGCACCGACGTGGTACCGCCCCTCGGCCAGATCATGCACGGCCTCTTCACAGAACAGGATGTCCAGACCCATGAGTTCGGCGCGCAGGTGGTCCACCCCCGGGTAGCGCGCGTCGGGCCCGCTGCCAGGTTCGACCTTGGACTCGAGGATGAAATGCCCGCCCGGGCGCAGCGCCTGCGCCAGACCGGCGTGCAGCCGACGCCGCACGGACGCCAGGGGTTGGCTGAAGATGGCCACGACCAGGTCCCAGCGGCTGGGCTCCCACGGCAGGTCGGCCAGGTCCGCCAACCGGTACTCGAGCGTCACGCCCTTGCGGTGGGCCAATGCCAGGGCCTTGTCCCGGCCCACGGCCGAGAAATCGACGGCCTCGACCCGGTGCCCCTGCTGCGCCAGCCACACGGCATTGCGCCCCTCCCCTTCGGCCAGGCTCAAGGCGGTGCCGGCCGGCAGTCCATACGCGGCTGAGGCCATGAAGGCATTGGGCGCATCGCCATACGCGTACCCCGCCTCGGCAAAGCGCTGGTCCCAGTAGGCAGGGCCCTTGATCTCGCCGCTTTTCGTCATGCGTCCACGAGCGTCCGCCAGACCGTCTTGCCGCCGCTGGCCTTGTCCAGATCCTTCAACCAGGCCTCGTGCGCGGCGAGTTCATCCGCAGTCGGCGCGATCACCGGCAGCACGTAGCGGCTCAGATCGACACGCGCGATCCCGCCCTGTCCCGACGTCGCGCTGTCGCCGGCGTCGATGACGAGGGTCTCCTGTCCGCGCGTCATGCGCACATAGACCTCGGCCAGGAGCCCGGCGTCCAGCAACGCGCCGTGGAAGCTGCGGTCGCTGTTGTCCACCTCCAGCCGGCGGCACAGCGCATCGAGCGAGTTGGCCTTGCCCGGGTACATGTTGCGTGCCATCGCCAGGGTGTCGGTCACGCGGCCGGCGAGATCGCGCAGCGGCGGCTGCTTCAGCCGCGACAGCTCGGCGTCGAGAAAACCCGTGTCGAAGGCCGCGTTGTGGATCAGCACCTCAGCGCCGCGGACGAACTCCAGCACCTCGGCCGCCAACTCGGCAAAGCGCGGCTTGTCCGCCAGGAACTCGTCGCTCAGGCCGTGCACGCGCATGGCATCGGGGTGCACCGGACGCTCGGGGTTGAGATAGTGGTGCAGGCGACGCCCGGTCAGGCGCCGGCCCACCATCTCGACGCAACCGATCTCGACGATGCGGTCGCCGGCCGCGGGGTCCAGGCCGGTGGTCTCGGTGTCGAGGAAGACTTGGCGCATCTTGGGCGTGGCAGCAGGGAGGATGAAAAGAGGGCCGGCACCGAGCAGGAGGGGCCGGTCAGCGAAAGGAGTGGAGATCCTCTGGACGTCGGGGAAGATCGCTGGTCACCGGCCTCAGGCAGGCGCACCGGGCCGAGCGGGCCCGTCCGGCCCGCGGGCACGCGCCATCAGCCAGGCGCCGAACAACAGCATCGGCACGCACAGCCACTGCCCCATGCTCAGGCCCAGGGCCAGCAGGCCGAGGAAGGCATCCGGCTCGCGGAAGTACTCGGCCGTGAAGCGCAACACGGCGTAGCCGACGAGGAAGGCCCCCGCCACCTGCCCCTGCGGCCGCTCTCGCCGGGCGAACAGCCACAGCAGCACGAACAGCAGCAGCCCCTCCAGCAACAACTGGTAGATCTGCGAGGGGTGCCGCGCCACCAGGCTGCCCGACTGCGGAAAGGCCATCGCCCAGGGCAGAGCCGGATCCGCCGCGCGGCCCCAGAGCTCGCCGTTGATGAAGTTGCCCAAGCGGCCGCTGGCCAGGCCCAGGGGCACGGCGGGGGCGACGAAATCGGCCACCTGCAGAAAATCCCGCCCACGAGAGCGCCCGAACCACGCCATGGCCGCGATCACACCCAGCAATCCGCCGTGGAAGGACATCCCGCCCTGCCACAGCATCAGCATCTCCAGCGGGTTCTGCAGGTAGTGCGCGGGCTTGTAGAACAGCGCATACCCCAGCCGCCCACCGACGATCAGGCCGACGACGGCGTAGAACAGCAGGTCCTCGACGTCGCGCCGCGTCCATCCAGCGCGAGCGAAGGTCGGATGGCGGGTGCGCGCGGCGGCAAGCAAGAACCACAGACCGAAGGCGACCAGATAGGTCAACCCGTACCAGTGGATCTGCACGGGCCCAAGGGCGATCGCCACCGGGTCGAACTGGGGGTGCATGAGCATCGGCTGGGTTCTCCTCCTGGGCACATTGTCGCGTGCGCAGGCCAGGCGGCGGCAGGGCGCGATACAGTCCCGGGCTGGACTTGACGGAGACCCTGACGATGGCATTCAACCGCCGCTCGAAGAACATCACCGAAGGCGTGGCGCGCGCGCCCAACCGCTCCATGTACTACGGCATGGGCTACACCGAAGGCGACTTCGGCAAGCCCATGATCGGCGTGGCCAACGGCCATTCGACGATCACACCGTGCAACTCGGGCCTGCAGAAGCTGGCTGACGCCGCGGTTGACGGCCTGAAGGCCGCCGGCGCCAACCCGCAGGTCTTCGGGGTGCCCACGATCAGCGACGGCATGTCCATGGGCACCGAGGGCATGAAGTACAGCCTGGCTTCGCGTGAGGTGATCGCCGACTGCGTCGAGACCTGTGTGGGCGGCCAGTGGATGGACGGCGTCGTCGTCATCGGCGGCTGCGACAAGAACATGCCCGGCGGCATGATGGGCATCGTGCGCGCCAACGTGCCGGCCATCTACGTCTACGGCGGCACCATCCTGCCGGGCAAGTACAAGGGGCAGGACCTCAACATCGTCAGCGTCTTCGAGGCCGTGGGCCAGTTCAGCGCCGGCAAGATGAGCGAGGAAGACTTCTGCGAGATCGAGCGCCGCGCCATCCCCGGCGGCGGCTCGTGCGGCGGCATGTACACCGCCAACACGATGTCGTCGTCGTTCGAGGCGCTGGGCATGAGCCTGCCGTTTTCGTCGACGATGGCCAACGTCGAGGACCCGATCGTCGCCTACACCGCCGAGGCCGCACGTGTGCTGGTCGAGGCGGTCAAGGCCGATCTGAAGCCGCGCGACATCGTCACCCGCAAGTCCATCGAGAACGCCGTGGCCGTCATCATGGCCACCGGCGGCTCCACCAACGCGGTGCTGCACTTCCTGGCCATCGCCCACGCCGCCGGCGTGGAGTGGACGATCGACGACTTCGAGCGCGTGCGCCGCAAGGTGCCGGTGATCTGCGACCTCAAGCCCAGCGGCCGCTACATGGCCATCGACCTGCACCGCGCAGGGGGCATCCCGCAGGTGATGAAGGTGTTGCTGGACGCCGGCCTGCTGCACGGCGACTGCATCACCATCACAGGCAAGACGGTGGCCGAGAACCTGGCCGACGTGCCGTCGCAGCCGCGCGCCGACCAGGACGTGATCCGCCCGATCGCCAACCCGATGTACGAGCAGGGCCACCTGGCCATTCTGAAGGGCAACCTCTCGCCGGAAGGCTGCGTGGCCAAGATCACGGGGCTGAAGAATCCCGTCATCACCGGACCGGCCCGCGTGTTCGACGACGAGCAATCGGCATTGGCGGCCATCATGGCCGGCAAGATCCGGGCCGGCGACGTGATGGTGCTGCGCTACCTGGGTCCCAAGGGCGGCCCGGGCATGCCCGAGATGCTGGCGCCCACCGGCGCGCTCATCGGCCAGGGCCTGGGTGAGAGCGTGGGCTTGATCACCGACGGACGATTCTCCGGCGGCACCTGGGGTATGGTGGTGGGCCACGTGGCGCCCGAGGCCTACGCCGGCGGCCTGATCGCGCTGGTGGAGGAAGGTGACAAGATCACCATCGACGCGCACCAGTTGCTGCTGCACCTGGATGTGCCCGACGAGGTGATCGCGGCACGTCGCGCCGCCTGGACGCCGCCGCCGCCGCGCTACACGCGCGGGGTGCTGGGCAAGTTCTGGCGCAACGCGGCCAGCGCGAGCCGCGGCGGGGTGCTGGACGCGGATTGAGAACTGGCGCACGCCTGCCGCTGACGCGGCAGGCTGCGGCCTGGATCAGTTGGTCTACGCCAACTGATCCAGGATGGCGGGGTTCTGGCTGCGCCGGAGCCCCGCTACGCGGCTGAGCCGCGCCCGCGCTGACGCGCGGCCTGGATCAGTTGGTCTGCGCCAACTGATCCAGGATTGCGGGGTTCTGGCTGCGCCGAAATCCGGCTGACGGCTGCGCCGACCGCCCGCCGCTGACGCGGCAGGCTACATCCTCGATCAGTTGGTCTGCGCCAACTGTTCGAGGATGGCCGGATTTTCCAAGGTCGAGGTGTCCTGGGTGATGGCCTCGCCCTTAGCGATGCTGCGCAGCAGGCGGCGCATGATCTTGCCCGAGCGGGTCTTGGGCAGGTTGTCGCCGAAGCGGATGTCCTTGGGCTTGGCGATCGGGCCGATTTCCTTGGCCACCCAGTTGCGCAGCTCGTTGGCGATCTTCTTCGCCTCGTCGCCAGTGGGGCGCGCGCGCTTGAGCACGACGAAGGCGCAGATGGCCTCGCCGGTGGTGTCATCGGGGCGGCCGACCACCGCGGCCTCGGCCACCAGATCAGTGCAACTGACCAGCGCCGACTCGATCTCCATCGTGCCCATGCGGTGGCCGGAGACGTTGAGCACGTCGTCGATGCGGCCGGTGATCGTGAAGTAGCCGGTCTTCGCGTCGCGGATCGCACCGTCGCCCGCGAGGTAGTAGCCCTTCAGCTCACCAGGGTAGTAGCTCTTCTTGAAGCGCTCCGGGTCGCCCCAGATGGTGCGGATCATGCTGGGCCAGGGCTTCTTGACGACGAGGATGCCGCCCTGCCCGTTGGGCACGTCATTGCCGGTCTCGTCGACGATGGCGGCCTGGATGCCCGGGAAAGGCAGCGTGCACGAGCCCGGCACCAGCGGCGTGGCGCCCGGCAGCGGCGTGATCATGTGGCCGCCGGTCTCGGTCTGCCAGAAGGTGTCGACGATGGGGCAGCGGCCGCCGCCGATGTGGCGGTGGTACCACTCCCAGGCGGCGGGGTTGATGGGCTCGCCCACCGAGCCCAGGATGCGCAGGCTGGACAGATCGCTGTTGCGCGGGTGCACGGCCTCGTTGCCCTCGGCGGCCTTGATCAGCGAGCGGATGGCCGTGGGCGCGGTGTAGAAGATCGTCACCTTGTGGCGCTCGATCATCTTCCAGAAGCGCGCCGCATCGGGGAAGGTGGGCACGCCCTCGAACACGATCTCGGTGCCGCCCAGCGCCAGCGGGCCATAGGTGATGTAGGTGTGGCCGGTGACCCAGCCGATGTCGGCCGTGCACCAGAAGATGTCGGCGGGCTTGAGGTCGAAGGTCCACTTCATCGTCAGCGCCGCGTGCAGCAGGTAGCCGCCCGTCGAATGCTGCACGCCCTTGGGCTTGCCCGTGGAGCCCGAGGTGTACAGCAGGAACAGCGGATGCTCGGCTTCGACCCACTCGGGCTCGCAGTGTTCGGCCTCGGCGGCAGTCAGCTCGTGCATCCAGCGGTCGCGAGCGGCGTTCCAGGCGATCTGGCCGCCGGTGCGGCGGTAGACGATGACGTCGCGAATGGTGTCGCAGCCCCCCAGGCCCAGGGCCTCGTCGACGATGGCCTTGAGCGCCAGTTGCTTGCCGCCGCGAACCTGCTGGTCGGCGGTGATCACCATCACCGCGCCGGCATCCTCGATGCGGTCGCGCAGGCTCTGCGCCGAGAAGCCGCCGAAGACCACCGAGTGCGTCGCGCCGATGCGCGCGCAGGCCTGCATGGCCACCACGCCTTCGACGCTCATCGGCATGTAGATGACGACGCGGTCGCCTTTCTTCACGCCGCGCGCCTTCAGCGCGTTGGCCATGCGGCCCACCTGGGCCAGCAGTTCACGGTAGGTGACGCGCGTGACCTCGCCGCCATCGGCCTCGAAGACGATGGCGGTCTTGTCGCCCAGGCCGCGCTCGACGTTGCGGTCCAGGCAGTTGTACGAGACGTTCAGCGTGCCGTCCTCGAACCACCTGTAGAACGGCGCGGCGGAGACGTTCAGCGCCTTGGTGAACGGTGTCTTCCAGGAGACGAGCTCGCGCGCCAGACGCGCCCAATAGCCTTCGTAGTCGCGCTCGGCCTCGGCACACAGGGCCTCGTAGGCTGCCATGCCGGATACGGCGGCATTCGCGACGAGATCGGCAGGCGGCAGGTAGGTCTGGACGGCGGTGGCTTGATCACTCGACATGGGGTCTCCTGGGGGCAATGACAGCGCTGGCGCACGGTCGCCCCTGCGGGCGGCACGGCGTCTCCAAACCCGCAATGGTGGGCAAGGGCTCTGACGAAGGCCTTACTCCCGCGCAGGACGACGGCGACGGCGGCGGCGCTGCCGGCGGACCTTGACGACCCAGAACAGATGGATGACCATGTAGACGAGCACACCGAACAGGCAGGCGAAGATCCCCAAGCCGAGCAGCAGCGCCTTGCCCACGCCGGTGATGGAGCGCCAGATGCGCGCCAACACGCCGCCCTCGGCGGGTGGGATCTCGACGATGACGGTGCCCGACTCCGACAACATCGGCGGTAGCTCGTCCTCGCCGAGGATCCAGGTGCCGGTTCGCCATGCGGCGTAGTACACCGGCGGAAAGGTGATCGGGTTGGTGACGAGCGTGCTGACCATCGCCGCGGGCACGTTGGCGCGAAGCACCACGGCGGTCGCGGCAGAGAAGGGAATCTGCGCGATCGGGATCAGGAAGCCGAAGAAGACCCCGATCGCCGCCCCCAGCGCCACCCCGCGACGGCTGATGTGCCACAGGCGCGGGTGGTGCAGCGCCGGGCCGAGCCAGCGCAGCCAGCGGTTGGCCGCGGCCTGCTCACGCGTGGGCACCAGACGGCGCAGACGGTCGCGCATCGGCATCAGACGCAGGAAGAAACCGCAACAGCCCGGCAGGCTGCCGTCACGGCAAGCCGCGCGCGCAGGCAGGCGCCGCCACGAGACGGCAACCGGCCCGCACTCAGCGCCCCTCCACCGGCGCGTCGCCCGCCTTGGAGGGCGCGCGCAGGTGGATCGCCGCCTTGGCCAGCAAACTGGCCGAGATCGGCGCCGTCACGAAGAGGAAGATCGTGATCAGCAGCTCGTGCACGCCGAAGCTGCCGCGCGCCCAGCTCAGCACCATGCTCGCCAGCAACACGCCCCCCACCCCCAGCGTCGTGGCCTTGGTCGGCGCGTGCAAGCGCATGAAGAAGTCCGGGAAGCGCAGCATGCCGACGGCGCCGACGAGTGCGAACACACCCGCGGCCACCAGCAGTGCGGCGATCAGCGCCTGGATTGCCCAGTGAAGTTCGTCCATCCGACCTGTCTCCCGGACCGGCTCACTCGATGACATCGCCACGGCTGAGGTAGCGCGACAGCGCCACCGTGCCGGCGAACCCCAGCAGCGCGATCAACAACGCCGCCTCGAAGAACAGCGAGGTCTGCAGGCGCATGCCCAGCAGCACCACCATCGCCACCACGTTGACGTACAGCGTGTCGAGCGCCAGCACCCGGTCGGGCGCTTCCGGCCCGCGCACCAGCCGCCAGGTGCACAGCACCAGCGCCAGGCCGATGCAGCCGAAGGCGAAATCCAGTGCGAGGTCGATCATGCGCCCACCCCTTCGAAGATCCGGCGCAGCGGTTGCTCGTAACGCTGTTTCATCTGCGCGGCCATGGCCTGCGGATCGTCGCAGTCCAGCGCGTGCACCAGGATCTGCCAGCGCTCGTCGTCGACGACGCAGGAGACGGTGCCCGGCGTCATCGTGATGATCGAGGCGAACAGCGTGGCCGCCGTCGGATGCCGGGTGTCGAGGTCGACCGGCACCCAGCCGGGCTGCGGCCGAGAACCCGGATCGAGGACGATGCGCGCCACCACGACGTTCGACACGACGATGTCCCACAGCACCACGGCGCACAGCCGCACGGCGGCCGACACCGCATGCACCCGGCTGGCCGGCCCCAGGAAGCCGTGGACCAGTCGCGGCACGACCAGGGCCAGCACCAGCGCCGACAACAGGTGGGCCGGCGCCAGGCTCTGCTGCATCAGCAGCCAGAGCACCGCCAGCAACACCGACAGCCAGGGGTGGCCGAACCAACCCGGCCGACTGCGAGGCGCCGACGCTGCCGCGGTGTCGAGACGATCCGCCTTCATTTGCCGCCCTCCCCTGATGCCGCCGTGCCCGCGCCCGTGGCCGGCGTCGCCGGAAAGCGGTAGGGCCGGGTCGTCTGCGTGGCGAGGCCCGACTCGCCGAGCACGGCACGGGCGTAGGCCTCGCGGTCCAGCAGTTGCACCGCCGCCTGCGCCGTGTAGCGCTGGATCGGCGCCGCCCACAGACTCATCGCCACGGTGGCGGCCAACAGCGCCATGGTCGCGGCGACGAGCTTCGGGCTCGCGCCGGCCGGGCTGCCCGGCAGATCGTCGCGCACGTGCCAGAACAGGATGCTGCCGGCGCGCGCCAGGCCCACCAGCGTGAGGAACCCCACGCCGAGCAAGGTGGTCCAGATGGCCACCTGCCAGCCGTGGATGCTGGCAGCCTCCAGCATCAGCAGCTTGCCGATGAAGCCCGGCAGGGGCGGCAGCCCCGCGGCAGACGCCGCGGCCAGCAGCATCATCGAGCCGAGCAGGGCCGGCTGGGCCACCGGTGAGGCCGGCTCCAGCCGATCGGCAGCGTCGCCGCGCTGCGAGGCCACCAACTCGGCCAGCAGGAACAGCCCGGCCACCACCAGTGTGCTGTTGGCCAGGTAGTACATCGATGCCGCCCACCCGGCGCTGCCGAACAGGCCGACGCCCACGAGGATGGTGCCGACCGACGCCACCGTCAGCCACGCCACCAGGCGCTCGAGCGTGCGCGCCGCCATCGCGCCGAGCACGCCCACCACGCAGGTGACGATCGCCAGCGGCAGCAGCACCGGCTCGACGGTGAAGGCCGAGGCGCCGGCCTCCGGGCCGAACACGACGCCGTGCACGCGGATGATGGCGTACACGCCGACCTTGGTCATGATCGCGAACAGTGCGGCCACCGGCGCGGTGGCCGCGGCATAGGTGGCCGGCAGCCACAGCGACAGCGGCGCCAGCGCCGCCTTGAAGCCGAACACCACCAGCAGCACCAGCGCCGCCGCCTTCACCACCGCGGCATCCGGCGCCGCCACCATCGGCACGCGCAGCGCCAGGTCGGCCAGGTTCAGCGTGCCGGTGCGCGCGTACAGCAGCGCCACGCCGATCAGGAACAGCGCCGAGGCACTGAGGTTGAGCACCACATAGTGCAGCCCGACCTTGAAGCGCTGCCCGCCCTGCCCGTGCACCATCAGCACGTAGGACGCGATCAGCAGCACCTCGAAGAAGACGAAGAGGTTGAACAGGTCCCCGGTGACGAAGGCGCCGTTCAGGCCCATCAGCTGGAACTGGAACATCGCGTGGAAGTGCCGTCCGTGCGCGTCCCACCCGCCGCTGGCGTACCACAGCACCGGCACGGCCACGAGGCTGGTCAGCAGCAGCATCATGGCGCTGAGGCGGTCGACGACGAGCACGATGCCGTAGGGCGCCGGCCAGTCGCCGACGCGGTACACCGCCAGCGCGCCACCGGCCGCCTGCGCCACCGTCACCGCCGACAGCAGCAGCCCCAGCAGCACCGACGCCAGCGCGATGCGACGCGCCCACAGCAGCCGCGGATGGGCGTGGCCGCCATGCGCATCGCCGCCGTGGTCGCCCAGCAGCAGCAGGCCCATCGCGGTGAAGGCGGGCAGCAGCACCACCAGCACCGGCAGGTGCTGCATCAGCGTCTCGGGCAGGAGGGCGCTCATCGCCGCGGCTCCACGCCGGCATCCGAGCCGGCGCAAGACCCTGCGTGCGCATCGTCAGCCGACGCCAGCCGCGCGTCAACGTGGTCGCTGCCGTTGTCGTGGCGGCTGCGCAGCGCAAGCTCGATCACGAAGCCGGTGGTCGCGAAGCCGATGACGATGGCCGTCAGCACCAGCGCCTGCGGCAACGGGTCGGCGAAGGGCCCGTCGCCGATCAGGATCGGCGGCGCGCCAGACCAAAGCCGCCCCATCGCGAAGATGAAGACGTTGACGGCATAGCCCAGCAGCGTCAGGCCCAGCACCACCGTGAAGGTGCGCCCGCGCAGCAGCAGGTAGATGCCGCAGGCGACGATCCAGCCGATGCCGGTGGCCAGCAGGAACTCCATCGACATCAGTCTGCCCCCCCTGCGCGGGACGGTGCCATGGCCAAGGCCGCCCCCGTCGCCGAGCCTGCAGAGGGCCCCTGCGCGACCGCGATGCGTCCCTGCGCGGTGCTCCCGCGCACCGATGTCGGCGCGCGCCGGGCAGTCGACGGCTCCTTGCTTGCCGCCCCCAAGGCCGAGAGCATGAGCATCGTCGCGCCGACCACCGTGATGTAGACCCCGAGGTCGAAGATCGCCGCGGTGGCGAGCGGCAGTTCGCCCAGCACCGGCACCACCGGGTGGCCGTGCGCGCTGGTCAGGAAGGGATGGCCGAGGAAGAAGGCCCCCACGCCGGTGAGCCCGGCGATCGCCAGGCCCAGACCGATCCAGCGCGTGTAGCGTGCGCCGCCCCCGGCGTGCAGCACCGACTCCGCCCTCGCCTGCCCGGCCGCCATGTACTGCAGCACCAGCGCCACGCCCGTGATCAGCCCGGCGATGAAGCCGCCGCCGGGCAGGCCGTGGCCGCGCCAGAAGATGTAGGCCGTGACCATCAGCGCCATGGGCAGCACCAGCCGCGCGCCCACGCGCAGCATCAGCGGCTCACGCGCGAAGCTCCACGGGCGCCCCGACGGATCGACTTCCGGCCGGCGCGTACGCATGCCGTCCAGCAGCGCCAGCACCCCCACGCCTGCGATGCCCAGCACGGTGATCTCGCCGAAGGTGTCGTAGCCGCGGAAGTCGACCAGGATCACGTTGACCGCGTTCGTGCCGCCGCCCGCCGGCACCGACTGCTCGAGGAAGAACCAGGAGATGGAGTCGTGGTCGGTGGTCAGCATCAGCCAGGTCAACCAGGCGATGCCGCCCCCGCCGGCCAGCGCCAGCAGCGCATCGCGTCCGCGTCGCGCGACGGACGATTCACGGGGGGAAAGCTGCGGCAGCAGCGCCAGCCCCATCAGCAGCAGCACGGTCGACACCACGTCCACCGACAGCTGGGTCATCGCCAGGTCGGGGGCCGACATCGCGACGAAGGTCAGCGAGGCCAAAAGCCCCACGGCCCCCGTGAGCACCGTGGCCGTGAAGCGCTGGCGCTGCAGCACCACCACGGCCGCGCCGAAGACCAGCAGCAGCGCCCACACCCCCACCGACAACCACGATGCCGGCAGCAGCGCGCGTGCACCGGGATCGGGCCCGGGGCCGTCCGCGCCCAGGAAGGGCCAGGCCGCCAGGACCAGCGCCGTGGCCACCAGCACCGCCACATGGCGCTGCAGCGAGCCGATCTCCAGGCGGGAGGTGATGCGCCCGGCCCAGGCGAAGGCGCCGGCGTAGGCGGCGGTGAAGACCGCCTTGCCCGACCAGGCACGCGGCTCGTAGCGGTGCAGCGCGCCGCCGCGCCGCATCGACAGGTACAGCAACGCGCCGCCGGCGATGGCCACCGCGCTCAGCGCCAGCGGCAGATTGAAGCCGTGCCACAGCGCCAGCTCGAACGCCGGCGCCGGCGCACCCAGCACCACGGCAGCCACGGCCGCCACCAGCGGGCCGGCGATGGCCATCGGCGCCAGGCCGACGGCCACGCAGATCGCGACGAACACCATCACCGGCGCCTTCATCCCCAGCGGCGGCTCGTGCGGATGGGGGTTGGGCCAGTCGCCGCCACGCCGGCCGAAGAAGGTGTCGTGCACCAGGCGCAGCGAGTACGCCGCCGAGAACAGCCCGCCCAGCGTCGCGAGCGCGCCCACCCACCACGAGGCACCGCCCCAGAAGCCGCTGTCGCCGGCGTGCAGCGCCTCGTGCAGCATCATCTCCTTGCTGATGAAGCCGTTGAAGGGCGGCAGCCCGGCCATCGCCGCACTCGCCACCAGCACCAGACCGCCGACCACCGGCATCGCCGCCATCAGCCCGCCCAGGCGGCGCATGTCGCGCGTGCCGGTCTCGTGGTCGACGATGCCCGCGCTCATGAACAGGGCCGCCTTGAAGGCCGCGTGGTTCAGGATGTGGAACACCGCCGCCACCGCCGACAGCGGCGACGACAGCCCGATCAGGAAGGTGATCAGCCCGAGATGGCTGACCGTGGAATAGGCCAGCAGACCCTTCAGGTCGTGCTTGAAGACGGCCACGAACGCGGCGAAGACCATGGTCACCAGGCCCGCGGTCGCGACGATGCCCTCGAACAGCGGCGTGCCGCCGAGCACCGGGTACAACCGCAGCATCAGGAACAGCCCGGCCTTGACCATCGTGGCCGAGTGCAGGTAGGCCGACACCGGCGTGGGCGCGGCCATGGCCTCGGGCAGCCAGAAGTGGAAGGGGAACTGCGCGCTCTTGGTGAAGCAGCCCACCAGGATCAGCCCCAGCGCCACCGGGTACAGCGGATGCGCCTGGATCTCGGCGCCGCGGCCGAGCATGGCCGACAGGTCGTAGGTGCCGGCGATCTGCCCGAGCACGACGATGCCGGCCAGCATGACCAGTCCGCCGCCACCGGTGACGGCGAGCGCCATGCGCGCGCCGGCACGCGACTCCTCGCGGTGGCCCCAGTAGCCGATCAGCAGGAAGGAGGAGATGCTGGTGAGTTCCCAGAACACCAGCAGCAGCAGCAGGTTGTCCGACAGCACGATGCCCAGCATCGCCGCCATGAACAGCATCAGCGTGCCGAAGAACTTGCCTGCCGGATCGTCGTGGTGCAGATAGAAGGCGGCGTACAGGATCACCAGCAGCCCGATGCCGGTGATCAGGCAGGCGAACATCAGCGCCAGGGCGTCGAGCCGGAAGTTGGCGTTCAGGCCGATCGCCGGCACCCACTCGGCGTGGTGCAGCACCGTCTGCCCGGCCAGCACCGTCGGCGCCATCGACAGCAGGATCAGCAATGCGGCCGCGGCGACGCCGGCCGCTGCCCAGGCGGTCAATTGCCGACGCACCGGCGCCGGATCGCGGCCGATGCCGAAGCACAGCAGCGTGCCCAGCACCAGCGGCAGCAGGACGACGGTGGCGAGTGGGTTCATCGGGTCGGGCGGGGACAACGGTCAAGACGCCACGCCGGACGGGCGTCGGGCCAAAGGTGGCGGTCGGCGGGGCCTCATCCCCGCATCGACACGTCACGAGGCCGCGATTCTAGGCAGCACACCCTGATCCCTTCGCGCAGACCGGCCTTCGTGCCGCCACCGCCACCGCCACCGCCACCGTCTCCGCCAGCGGTCGGGGCGATTGCCGCGGCGCGCGCCCGTCCGCCTTCGCGCGGCACAGGCGCGGCGCAGGCTGCGGCGGCGCACGCAGGCGGTGCACGCTGCGGGCGCACGCTGCGGGCGCGCTCTGCGACGGCGTCGATACACTGGCGAGACCTCCGACAACCCCGAATCGCGGGGCCATGTGCCCGGCCGGACACTGCGACCCGGCCCGCTGACGGCCCGGCGCTCACCCTCCCGGCCCGACCATGCCCACCACCATCCGCCACGCCGACCTCGTCGACACCGTCGCCGCCGCGCTGCAGTACATCAGCTACTACCATCCGGCCGACTACATCGCCCATCTGGCGCGCGCCTACGAGCGCGAGGCCTCGCCCGCGGCCAAGGACGCGATCGCGCAGATCCTGACCAATTCGCGCATGTGCGCCGAGGGTCACCGTCCGATCTGCCAGGACACCGGCATCGTCAACGTCTTCCTGAAGATCGGCATGGACGTGCGCTTCGAGGGCTTCCCCGGCTCGATCGAAGACGCGGTGAACGAGGGCGTGCGCCGCGGCTACCTCGACCCCGACAACAAGCTGCGCGCCTCGGTGCTGGCCGACCCGATCTTCGAGCGCCGCAACACCAGGGACAACACGCCTGCCGTGGCCCACATGACGGTGGTGCCCGGCCACACCGTGGACGTGACGGTCGCGGCCAAGGGCGGCGGCAGTGAGAACAAGAGCAAGTTCGTGATGATGAACCCCAGTGACAACCTCGTCGACTGGGTGATGAAGACGGTGCCGACCATGGGCGCGGGCTGGTGCCCGCCCGGCATGCTGGGCATCGGCGTGGGCGGCACGGCCGAGAAGGCCATGCTGCTGGCCAAGGAAGTGCTGATGGAGCCGATCGACATGTTCGACCTGCTCGCGCGCGGCCCGTCGAACAAGCTCGAGGAATTGCGCATCGAGCTGTACGAGAAGGTCAACGCGCTGGGGATCGGCGCGCAGGGCCTGGGCGGGCTGACCACGGTGCTGGACGTGAAGATCGCCACCTGGCCGACGCACGCCGCGAGCAAGCCGGTGGCGATGATCCCGAACTGCGCCGCCACGCGCCATGCGCACGTGGTGCTGGACGGTTCGGGCCCGGCCTACGTGGAGCCGCCCAGCCTGGATTTGTGGCCGAAGGTGAACTGGGTGCCCGACACCCAGAAGAGCCTGCGCGTGAACCTCGACACGCTGACGCCGGCCGAGGTCGCGAGTTGGAAGCCCGGCGACACGCTGCTGCTCAACGGCCGCATGCTCACCGGCCGCGACGCCGCGCACAAGCGCATCCAGGACATGCTGGCCCGCGGCGAGCCGCTGCCGGTGGACTTCACCAACCGCGTCATCTACTACGTCGGCCCGGTGGACCCGGTGCGTGACGAGGTCGTCGGCCCCGCCGGCCCGACCACGGCCACGCGCATGGACAAGTTCACCGACATGATGCTGGCCAAGACGGGCCTGATCGCGATGATCGGCAAGGCCGAGCGCGGCCTGGTGGCCATCGAAGCCATCCGCCAGCACCGCAGCGCCTACCTGATGGCCGTGGGTGGCGCCGCCTACCTGGTCAGCAAGGCGATCCGGTCGGCGAAGGTGGTGGGCTTCGCCGACCTGGGCATGGAGGCGATCTACGAGTTCGAGGTGCGCGACATGCCGGTGACGGTGGCGGTGGACGCCACCGGCACCAGCGTGCACCAGACCGGCCCGCGCGAGTGGCAGGCGCGCATCGGCAAGATCCCGGTGGCTGTGGCCTGATCTGGCCTGCACCGCACGCCGGGACGTCGCCGATCCCGACTCAGGACGGGGCCGGTGCCCCGTGCCGTTCGCTGTGACGCCGCCGCAGAGCGATCTCCAGACGCCGAGGTGCCGCGCCAGCACCGGCGCGCTCACGCCGCCGTCAGGACGCGCAGGTGGGCCGCCACGCTGCGCGCCAGCGCCCCGAGGTCGTAACCGCCTTCCAGGCACGACACCAGGCGGCCGCGGGCATGGCGGGCGGCCACGTCCACCAGTTGCCGGGTGATCCAGGCGTAGTCGGCCTCGACCAGGGCCATCTGACCCAGGTCGTCGTCGCGGTGCGCGTCGAAGCCGGCCGAGACGAAGACCATCTCCGGCGCGAAGGCCTCCAGCGCCGGCAGCCACTGCCGCTCGACCGCCTCGCGCACCGCCGCGCCGCCGGCATAGGGCGGCAGCGGGACGTTGACCATGTTCGTCCCCCGAGGCACCGCGCCGCTGTAGGGATACAGCGGGTGCTGGAAGAAGCTGCACATCAGGATGCGCTCGTCGCCGGCCACGATGTCCTCGGTGCCGTTGCCGTGGTGCACGTCGAAATCGATGATCGCCACGCGCTGCAGGCCGCGCACGTCCAGCGCGTGCCGCGCCGCCACCGCGACGTTGTTGTAGAAGCAGAAACCCATGGCCGCGTCGCGCGTGGCGTGGTGGCCGGGCGGCCGAATGGCGCAGAAGGCGTTGGCCGCGCTGCCGTCGATCACCGCGTCGGTCGCGGCGATCGCAGCACCCGCCGCCCGGCGCGCCGCCGTGCCGGTGTCCGGGCCGGCGCTGGTGTCGGGATCGATGGCCACGCGCCGGCCCTCGGCCACGGCGCGGCCCATCTGGGCGTCGATCTCCCGAAGGTAGCCGGTGGTGTGGGCACGCGCCAGCGCGTCGTCGCTGGCCGACGGGGCCTCGCGCATGTCCAAGGCCACATCCAGGCCGGTGGCGCGCAGGTGGTCGAGGATGGCGTCCAGCCGCTGCGGGCACTCGGGGTGGCCGCGCCCCATGTCGTGGGCGCGGCATTCCGGGTGGCTGAAAAAGGCCGTCAACATGCGATGGTGCTGCCTTGGTGTGAAATCGATGGCTGCCGCAGGATGCGGCAGGCTGCATGGCTGTCTCAGGCGGCCTCGACACCGACACCGCACAGACCGACGCCGATGATCCGCGACCTGGGGTCGCGGCAGCCCTGTTGCAACACCGAGACCCTCGCCTTGACCGCCGACCACCCCGCCCGCGCCTTGGGGGCGCTGATCGATCAACTGTCGACGATTATCGTGGGCAAGCGCGGGCCGCTGACCGACGCCGTGACCTGCCTGCTGGCCGGCGGGCACCTCCTGATCGAGGATCTGCCCGGCGTCGGCAAGACCACGCTGGCGCGGGCGCTGGCCGCCTCGCTGGGCCTGCGCACGGCGCGCGTGCAGTTCACGCCCGATCTGATGCCCACCGACCTGCTCGGCACCAGCCTCTGGCAGCGCGACACCGCCGACTTCGTCTTCCGGCCCGGGCCGGTGTTCACGCAAGTCCTGCTGGCCGACGAGGTCAACCGCGCCACCGCGCGCACGCAGAGCGCGCTGCTCGAGGCCATGGAGGAGCACCAGGTCACCGTCGACGGCCACACGCATGCGCTGCCGCAGCCCTTCTTCGTGATCGCCACGCAGAACCCGCTGGACCAGGACGGCACCCACCCGCTGCCCGAGGGCCAGCTCGACCGCTTCCTGATGTGCATCCGCCTGGGCTACCCCGACCCGGCCGCCGAACGCGCGCTGCTCGCCGGTGAAGACCGGCGCGACGCGCTGGCGCGCCTGCCCACCGTGCTCGACGCGGACACGCTGCGCCAGGCGCAGCATCGGGCCCGCCGCGTGCACGTGTCGCCTGCGCTGCTGGACTACCTGCAGGCCTTGGTGGCCGCCACGCGATCGGGTCGCTGGTTCGCCCAGGGCCTGAGCCCGCGTGGCGCCCTGGCCGTGCTGGCCGCCGCGCGCGCCCGCGCCCTGCTCCACGGGCGCGACCACGTCGCGCCTGATGACATCCAGGCCCTGCTGCCCCAGGTCGCCGCACACCGGCTGCGGCTTGCAGGCTCCGGCAGCCCGCGCAGCGGCACCGGCGACGACACCCTCGCCCAGGTGCAGGCGATGGTCGAGGCCGTGCCGGTGCCATGAGCCCTCCGGCCGATCGGCTGCGCGCCTGGCCGCGTCCCCCCCGGCGGCCCGAGCACGCGGCCACGCACCGCAACGTCTACATCCTGCCCAGCGGCGCCGGATGGCTGTTCGCACTGCTGCTGGTGGTGCTGCTGGTGGCCTCGATCAACGACCGCCTGGCACTGGGGCACGCACTGACCTTCGGGCTGGCCGCGGTGGCGCTGGTGTCGATGCCGAGGACGCACGCGCAGGTGCGCGGGCTGCGGCTGCGCCTCGCGCCGATCGACCCGGTGCCTGCCGGCACGCCCGCGACGCTGGTGCTGGAGATCGACCACCCCGGGCCGGCGCGCCACGGGTTGCGGCTGCGCCTGTCCGCCCAGACGCTCGACCTCGACCTCGACCTGCCGGCCGACGCCACGACGACGATGCGGCTGCCACTGCCGACGTCGCAGCGGGGCTGGCAGGCCCTGCCGCCGGTCGTCGTCGAGTCGCGCTTTCCCTTCGGTCTGTTCCGCGCCTGGACGGTGTGGCGCCCCGAGCCCGCGGTGCTCGTCTGGCCCGCCGCCGAGCAGCCCGCCCCACCACTGCCCGCCCCCTCCGGCACGCCAGAGGACACCGACCCGTCGCCGGCGGGCACGGCCACGGTGACGGCCTTCGATGGACTGCGCCCCTGGCGTGCCGGCGATGGACCGCGGGACATTGCCTGGAAGCACCTCGCACGCCGGCCGGCGCCGCTGGAGCCGGTCAGCCGCGACCTCGCCCCCCTGGTCGAGACGTCGCCCCTCCCGCCGCTGTGGCTGACCTGGGAAGAGGCGGCAGGGGCATCGGCCGCCGCCGGCACGGACTTCTCGCACGACGCTGGAAGGCAGCAGGCAGGCAGCCCCCAACGCCCCGACAGCCAACGGCGCGCCATCGACGACGAGGCTCGGCTGTCGCGATTGGCGGCCTGGGTGCAGGCCACTCACCGGACGGGTCGGCCCTGCGGCCTTCGACTGCCCGGGTGCCACATCGCCCCCAGCCTCGGCGAGGCCCACCGGCGGCGACTGCTGCAGGCGCTGGCGCTGTGGTCATGAACCCCCCCTCTCAGACCACCGAGACGTCGACGGAGCGGCAGCGAACGCGCCAGGCCGGCCCGGGTCTTCTTGCGGCCCTGCGCGGGGGCGGGCCGCGCCAGGTCGGTCCCGCGGACGGGTCCTTGGGGGAGCCATCGGTGGGGCCATCCGGAGGGCTGCCGGGAGGGCTGTCGGGAGGGCTGTCGGGAGGGCTGTCGGGAGGGCTGTCGGGAGGGCTATCCGGAGGGCCATCCGGAGGGCCACCGGGAGAGCGATCGGGAGGGCCACCGGGAGGGCCATCGGGAGCCACCCCGGGCGACTCACGGCCTGCGCTCGATGCACAAGGGGCGCGAGAGCGACGCGATGCATGGGTGCTGGTGGGCGTCATCGCCCTGTGTCTGGCTCCGCACCTGGCCAGCCGCCCCACCTGGCTCGCCCCCACGGTCGTGGCCCTGCTCGGCTGGCGTGCCGCGCTGGGCTGGCGCCGATCGGTGCTGCCCGGCCGTTGGACGCTGCTGGGCCTGCTGGTCGCCGGCGCGACGGCGACCGCACTGTCGCACGGCACCCTGTTCGGCCGCGAGCCGGGCCTGACGCTGGCGGTCCTGCTGCTGGCGCTGAAAACCCTGGAGTGCGGGTTCGGGGCCCGCGCCCGGCCGTCCCGGGCCTTCGCACCGGCGGCAGGTAGCGTGCAGGTCGCTGCCGGACCTTCTGGGCATTCCGGGCCTTCTGGACGCTCCGGACCGCCCAGACCCTCTGGTCCCTCTGGTCCCTCTGGACCTCCTGGACCTCCTGGACCTCCTGGACCTCCTGGATCTTCTGGACCTCCTGGATCTTCTGGATCTTCTGGATCTTCGGGATCTTCGGGATCTTCGGGATCTTCGGGATCTTCGGGACCCCCCGGATCTTCCAGGTCTTCGGGGCACTCGACCCCATCGGGAGACCACAGACGCCCACAGCGCTCCCAGCGCGATGCGCTGGTGCTGGCCTTCCTCGGCTTCTTCGTCGTCCTGGCGCGCTTCATGGCCGATCAGTCGGCGCTGACCGCGCTGTGGGCGATGGCCGCGACCACCGGGCTGCTGGGCCTGCTGACGCTGACGCATCTGCCGGCAGGGCGCGCGCCGCTGCGCACCGCGCTGGCCGTCCCGCTGCGCCTGGCGGCGGCGGCCCTGCCGCTGGCCCTGCTGCTGTACCTGCTCTTCCCCCGCGTGGGGCCCCTGTGGAGCGTGCCCGACGACGGGGCCTCGGCGCGCACCGGGCTGTCGGGCACGCTGCGCCTGGGCGGGCTGGCCGATCTCGCCGTGGACGATTCGGTGGCCCTGCGCGTGCGTTTCGACGGCCCGGCGCCGCCGCTGTCGGCGATGTACTTCCGCGGCCCGGTGCTCGGCCGCTTCGACGGTCAGGACTGGACGGTCTGGCAGGCGCCGGCGCTGCGCGACGACGAACCCGCACCGCGCGCGGCCGCGCAGTCGCTGCCGCGCGACCTTCAGGTCAGAGAGCCACTGCTCGGCTACGAGCTTGTGCTCGAGCCCGGCACGCTACCGGTGTTGCCCCTGCTCGAGCTGACCCCGGGCCCGCTGGCCATCAGCCCCCCGGCTGCCGCCCCCGGGTGGCAGCAAGGCGGCGACCTGACCTGGCGGCGGCGTCGCGCCCCCGAAGGGGTGGTGCAGGTGCGGGCGCAGGCCACGCTGGTCGCCCGCCACGGCCTCCAGGCGGGCGCCGTCGCGCTGCGCGACCACGTCGACCTGCCGCCAGGCCGCAACCCGCGCACGCTGGCGCTCGCCGCACAGATGCGGCAGGACCCACGGTTCGCCCTGGCTGACGCCCGCGTGCTGGCGGCGCAGGTTCTCGAACGCATCGCCTCCGGTGGCTACGCCTACACGCTGAACCCGGGTGCCTACGGCGACGACGCCGTCGACGAGTTCTGGTTCGACCGCCGCAGCGGCTTCTGCGAGCACTACGCCGCCGCCTTCGTCGTGCTGATGCGCGCGCTGGACGTGCCGGCGCGCATCGTCACCGGCTACCAGGGCGCCGATCCGATGCCCGTGGACGGCTGGTGGATCGTGCGCCAGCGCCACGCCCACGCCTGGGCCGAGGTCTGGCAGCCCGGCGAAGGCTGGCTGCGCGTCGATCCGACGGCCGCGGTCGCGCCCGAACGGGTCGAGCGCAGCGCGGCGCTGCGCCCGCCACCGGGCCTGTTGCTGCGCACGCTCGGGGCGCTGGACGCCCGCTGGCCCGAGGCCTACGGCCGCTGGCGTGAATTCCTGACCGGGCAGTGGCGGCACTGGGTCACCGGCTACGGCTTGCGGCAACAATCGGAGCTGATGAAGATGCTCGGCATGGCCTCCGCACAGCCCGCGACCCTGATGCAGGTGCTGGCCGGCGGCTGCGCGGCGCTCGCCGCGGGCGCGCTGGCGCTGCTGTGGTGGCATCGGCCGCGCCCGGCGCCCTGGCCGGCCGTGCAGCGCGACCTGGCGCAGCGCCTGAACCGCCTGGGCGTGCCGGCCCGGCCGCACGAAGGCTGGCGCACCCTGGCCGAGCGGGCCCGCGCGCACCTCGGCCCCCGCGCCGAGCCGCTGGTGCGCGAGCTGCTGGCACTCGAACAAGCCCGCTACGGCACGCAGGCCGACGCCACACCCCTGCCCTGGCGGCGCTGGCGACGCCGGTTGCGGCGTGCCCTGACGGCTGCCGGCCGCGCTTCGGCCGTGGCGCTGGCGCTGGTGACCGCGCCGCATTGGGGCGCGGGCCTCGGCCTGGGTACGGGTCTGGGCACGGGTCTGGGTGCAGGTCTGAGCGCCGGGATGGGCGCAGGCCTGGGGGTCGGTCTGGTGCTCTGGCCGGGTTCTGCGGTCGCCTCCGAGGCACCGTCCAAACGCGCGCCGGGTGGACATGCCGCAGAGCCCACGCCGCCGCCCTCCGCCGAGCGCGCCTCCCCAGCGCCCGCAGCCGGTACCGGTGCCAGCCGCTCGACACCCCTCCCGACAGCCGCCACCCGAACGGCCGACGCCGCGCGAGCGGCCGGCCTCGCGGCCGACAACCCTGTCCAGGAGCTGGCCTACACCGCGCGAGAGGATGTGCGCGCCTTCGCCACGGTCGTCGCGCAGCGCCACGGCATGGCGCTGGACTGGGTGCTGGCCCAGCTTGAGCCCGCGCGGCGACTGCCGCAGGTGCAGCGCCTGATCATGCCTGCCCCCGCGGGCACCGCGCGCAACTGGAGCGCCTACCGCGCGCGCTTCGTCGAGCCGCGCCGCATCGAGGCCGGCCTGCGTTTCTGGCAGGCGCACGAGAAGGTGCTGGCACGCGCACAGTCGCAGTGGGGTGTGCCGGCCGAACTCATCGTCGGCATCATCGGCGTGGAGACGCTGTACGGCCGTCACACCGGCGGCTTTCGCACGCTGGATGCCTTGGCCACCCTGGCCTTCGACTTCCCCAGCGGCCGGCGCGATCGCAGTGCCTTCTTCCGCGACGAGCTGGAAGAACTGCTGCTCATCGCCCGACGCGAGGAAGTCGACGTCACGAGCTTCGTCGGCTCCTATGCCGGCGCGCAGGGCCTGCCGCAGTTCATGCCCAGCAGCATCCGGCGCTGGGCTGTGGATTTCGACGGCGACGGCCACGTCGACCTGCGCAACAACCCGGTGGACGCCATCGGCAGCGTGGCGAACTATCTCGCCGCCTTCGGCTGGCAGGCCGGCATGCCCACCCACTACCGCGTGGTGCCGCCGCGCGAGCCCGAGGCACTGGCCCGTCTGCTGGAGCCCGACATCTTGCCGAGCTTCACTGCCACCGAGTTTGCGGCCCAGGGCGCGGTGCTGTCGCGTGACGGCCGGCAGCACCAGGGCCCGCTGGCCCTGGTCGCACTGGAGAACGGAGACGACGAGGCCACCTATGTCGCGGGCACACGCAACTTCTACGTCGTCACCCGCTACAACTGGTCGAGCTACTACGCCCTGGCGGTGATCGAACTCGGTCAGGCCGTGGCGCGGGCGCGGCGGGTCGCGACGGCGCAGGGGCGTTGACCAGCGCCGCCTGCAGGCAGGCGCAGGCCCGGTAGAGGCCCGATGCGTGCCCTCAAGCCCCCCACACCCGCACCTCGGTGCCGTCGTACGTCCGGTCGCGCTGCCAGATGCGCTCGTCCCAGCCCACGCCCGCCCGGCGGTCGAACAGCACCAGGTGCGCCTCGTCGGCACCCATCTGGCGCGCATAGCCCACCGTCTGCTCCAGGCCCTGCTGC
>Ga0172376_10002349_pt1 | contig 23268 bp, 16 predicted proteins | sample Lak35m_FD_121114 | JGI IMG/M metagenome (GOLD analysis project Ga0172376, IMG submission 121114) | Freshwater microbial communities from Kabuno Bay, South-Kivu, Congo - kab_092012_35m | ecosystem: Environmental > Aquatic > Freshwater > Lake | place: Democratic Republic of the Congo: South-Kivu... | reverse complement strand
GATGATGCCCGCTTAATTAATGCACTGGCAGAGGGTGTTCGTCATCCGCTGATCCGCTTGGAGTCTGTCGCCTTCTGGAGGTTGCTACCCATACATGAGTCTGTTTGACAAAAAATGGTTACAGACAACGCTGTTAAGACCACCAAAGTCGTGGGGAACCATGATTGGAAAGCAGCAACAATTGCACACTGCGCTTATTGGAACAGAGTTGGCATTGTCTCGGATAGGAATCCGGTTGTTGCAAGCTCTACTCGCACATGATGCCGGAGAGGTGATAGGCGTAGCGGATTTATTGGTGTTGATTCGGCAAGCCACACGACAATATGGACCGCTGGAATTCCCATTGGATGTATGGGACTCGATTCCTGACAAAGCACTTCACTTTGGCTTACAACTTCGCATCGGCAACACACCGGATACTGTGCTGATTATTGCATTGGACTGGTCACCAGATTGGTTGTCAGATGCCTCAACCATCGACCAGTTGGTTGGTCGGCGAACCTACGAACCGGTTCTGGGGGATGGTGTATTGTATGATTTTATGAGAACTGGTGGCAAGGCGATTACCACATACCAAACCGAAGGGCAGCGACAGGCAGTTTGGGCAGCACAATTTGCAGCACCGGGTTCGACCACACTGATTACATTGCCTACAGGAGCTGGTAAAAGCATGGCGGTTTATTTGCCAGCATGGGTGACATCCCAGCGTGGACAGGGTGGGGGTAAAACCACAATTGTAATCGTACCGACGGTGGCACTGGCAATCGATCAGAACGAGACCGCTCGCCAACATTTCAAGAACACAGATCCATATCATCAACCATATTACCTTGCTGGAGACACTTCGGATACAGAGCGCAAAATTATTCGAGAGGGTGTAAGACGGGGGACAATCCCGATTGTGTTCATGTCGCCGGAGTCGCTGATTAAAAGCGAGTTTCGCCACATTATTCATGAAGCAACCGCTAACAACCGAATTGACCGCATTGTTGTTGATGAGGCACATTTGATTGAAACATGGGGTGCTTCGTTTCGCACAGACTTTCAGTTTTTGTCAACTTATTTTCGACGACTTTACGAGGCAAGCAACGGCACATTCCGCTTAACGATGTTGTCTGCAACTATCTCACCACCTGCGCTGGTTACATTGAAACAATTATTCACGTTGCCGTCGCAACAGTTTTACCACATTCAGGTCAATCAACTTCGTCCAGAAATCAGCTATTGGATGGTCGATACACCCAATTATTGGCGCAAACGGGATCATGTACGGGAAGCATTGCGACATCTACCCCGTCCTGCTATCGTCTATTTTACGAAGCCCGATGATGCCGAGGATTACAAAGACTGGCTTGTGACTGAGGAAGGCTATCGTCGTATAGCCACTTTTACTGGCAATACACCAGCCAATCTGCGTCTAAATTTGGTCCAAGAGTGGCGTGACGATCAAATTGATTTGATGATCGCAACGTCGGCGTTTGGGTTGGGTGTAGATAAGCCAGATGTGCGAACAATTATTCATGCTGCTTTCCCTGAGAGTTTAGATCGGTTTTATCAGGAGGTGGGGCGCGGCGGACGTGACGGGTGCAGCAGTCTTAGTTTGATGGTTACAACTGAACGTGACCGTAAAATGGCATTAAGCATGAGTAAAACGTCGCGCATTTCTAGCAAGAAAGCATGGTTACGCTGGGAAGCAATGTTGCACAATTCGTGGAGATCGCTTAATGGACAGTTGGTAGTCAATCGGAGCATCACCCCAAAGGGCGATATGATCCAATCCGAAATCAACCGCGATTGGAATGACCATGTGTTGTTGTTGATGCAACGAGCAGAGATTATCCGTGTCACTGACCTATCATCTGAACTGGTGGATGAGGATTCACAAACAGCAACTTATGACCTGTTGCCAATAGAAATCTTGCGACATGATGTCGTGAATCATAAACAGGACTTTTTTGATGCCTTTGAACAGGCACGCAAACAAGAGCTTGAACAACTTATTGTTGCTAGTAATCATCTTTACGCGATATTCACGCATCAGGTTAATGATGCGACGCAATGTCTGGCTTATGGGTTTGAGGAAGTGTATGCTCCAGTTGGGTTGGCATGTGGCGGTTGCCCGTCATGTCGCAGTCAACAACAGCCACCTTATGCGACAAGCATGGAACTGGAGATTAACGCCGACATCGACATGAATCACAATAACCCCGTGCCAAGATTGGGTGATGTCGAAAAATTGATGAGGCATCAATCGGTATTACAACTAATTTATGACAGCGATGAAGCACTACGTTTTGATGTGCTGGAGAAACTCATTACAGGGTTGGTTCGGCGGGGTGTGATGCAGGTTCTCTTATCGAATAATATGTTTGATATGTACGCTGCCCAACTGGTTGAGCAGTTACAATCCATTGTAGATCGCCCACACATGTTATTTACTAGCGGTCAGCTTGATATGCAACTATTTCCCCTTCCATTATTGGCATTCTTGAATGTCAATGATAAGCAGAGCGACAGGGTATACCGTCAGTTGCAAAGATGGCAAACCGATACCCACGCCCAACTGATTTATGTGTTGCCACGTTCACTGCGACTGAACAGTCTACATGGGTTGTTTACGGATCGCGTGAACGGTCATCAGGAAAATTTAGATCACTTTTTGAAACAGCTCCGCATATTAGATTACACGCTTTAGGAGAGAATTTATGGCAGAAATTCATCTTGCAGGAATTACAACCCCGCTCAGATTGCACGCTATTCTAAAATTATTGGCATTGGTCGGGGAAAAGTCGAGGCAGAATGTACTGGATTTATTACAACCCCAAGCATTATCTGAAACTCAGACAAGAGCGAAAGATTCAATTGCCCTACTCGTGGCATTGGGCATGATTGAAATAACAGACAACGGACAGTCACTCCGACTAGCTGCCAGTGTGCCTGAAAAAATTGACCGAGTTGATGTATACCGCGCATACATGCAGGAGCGCGTCATGGGCATCACCAACCCCAACGCACCCAATAACTATGTGTTTAATCAATTCGCAGCGTGGTTCGCAGTGCAGGATGCACACATCAGTAATCTGAATAAAATCGGATTGACCGCAAAATTCAGTGAGGAGATGTATCCATCACAAGGCAGTGATTCCGATGCGTCCACCCGTGCTATGAACGACACCAAGTTTAACGGTTGGATGAACTGGGCTGCATTTCTGGGGTGGGGTGTCACCCACGATGCGTTTCGTTGCGGTTTTGTGCCGGATGCCAGTGGGCGACTGCGTGGGGTGCTAAATGAGACACTACCGTATGGTGAACCAATCACAATGCGCATCTTTATGGAAAAACTGGCGACGGTTTGCCCGGAATTGGATGGTGGTACCTTATTCGAGGAAGCATGGACACTCAGTCGCCCGAATGAGAATCGAAGTAACAACATTAGTTTTATGTTATCTACTGGATTACGGGTGCTGTACAAGTGCCATGAAGTGACATTAAAGGAGATGCCAGATTCCGGTGATCTATGGCAACTTTTTCCGATATATGGTGATGTGAACCGGATCAGTCATATTCAACGTGGAAGGACTTAAATACGATGCATCAATCAATCAATTATACCTGCTGGGAAGAATCTCGAATCAGTCAGGTAATCAACCGTGAGGCGGTTGAAATGGATTCAGCGACATTCCTTGCTACACATTTTCCGATCACCGATTTGCGGTATGAACGCGGTGACTACGATGTGACGGATGACAGCGAGCAGGGACTACTAGGTGAATTACTTAACCGTGCCCGAACTGACCAGCACACGTTTGTAGTGCTTAAGGGCATTCCCGGAACAGGTAAGTCACATCTAGTGCGTTGGTTGAAAGAACGCTATGTGGCCCTCTGCAAGGAGGAAGGTTTAGCAGAAGAAACGCTACTAATCCGTAGAGCGAACAGTAGCCTACGTGAGACGTTGCGTCAAATCATCAGAGAGGGGATTTTTGATTCACCCCAATTTAGCACCTACTTACAGCGTTTAGAACAGGCAACAAACAGTTTGTCTGGTAGTGAGCTAAGCAATCGTCTGCTGAATGCGCTACAAGAGGCAGCAATGGCAGTCGATGAAGGGACATATGAGCCATCAGAAACCGTGTATTCCAAACGCATCGTAAAAGATATGCCAAACTTTCTGCTGAGTTCCCCTGCCAGAGATTATTTACAACGCTCCGATGGTGGTATTCAACGCATTGTGGAGTTCTTAAGTGGGGAAGAGCGCCAAGCTGGTACAGGCGAGGAGATGCCACAGTTTGATGAAGCAGACTTTGATTTTCCCCCTGAATTACTCCGTCAATTTGAGCGTGGTGATGTTGCTGCCAAACGACTTTCTAATTTCGCTACATCTCAGCGTGCCAGTATTGTCAACTATATGAATGCGCTCCTCAATCGGGCAGTCAGTAACCTGACGACTATCACACCAGAACAACTGCGTGCTATGTTTAGCGATTTGCGTCGCCAACTGCGCAAAGAGGGCAAAAACCTAACTCTATTCATTGAGGACATTACTGCCTTCACCGGGATTGATACAGGGTTGATTGATGTACTGGTGGCGCAACACGGCTCAGATAACCCAGAGTTCTGCCGCTTGACCAGTCTCATTGGCGTAACTGATAACTACTATGCCGAGCAATTCCGCGAAAATATACGTCAGCGCGTAACATTTTTGATCTCGCTCAATAGCGGTGATAGTACCGCTCAGGTATCAAATTTACTACGGTCCGATCAAAACGTCGTAGAACTCGCGGGACGCTATCTCAATGCGATTCGCTTGTCGAGAGAAACCATCCTAACGTGGGCGAATCAACAGGCTAATCCCGATGCATTACCTAACGCTTGCACCGACTGCCCAGTACGTAATCGATGTCATGAACATTTCGGCTTCATCACAATTGAGGGCGAAGACAACCATGTGGGTTTGTTTCCCTTTAACGAGCGAGCACTATCAAACCTCTATAATAATCTGAACCCACAACGTGCCACACGTACCCCGCGTGCCCTCTTGAACAACATCCTAAGTTACATTCTCAGTAGTCATACCGACAAAATTCGTGTAGGAACATTTCCGCCACCGCCCAATGATCTTGCACCGGATGTAGACCCGCCCAATCTACAAAGACCGTCACAACGACAGAGTATTGAACGTGTTGCCAAATCGACAGGGCAACGCAATCAAATAGAAACTCTACTGCGTATCTGGGGTGATGGCACAGTGGATAGTCCGGCAAACAGCGATGAGCAGACGGTGGGGGCATTGACACCAGTTGTTTTTGAGGCATTCCAGTTACCGTTTTTCATCGGTGATAACATTGTTGCTAGACCACCTGTCGAACAACCAACATACCCCAAATTACCCATTACCAGTAGTGTGACTTCAAGTGCACCCCAAGCACATCCATTATCATCACCGTCGAAGCCAGCAAAAACAGGTTACTCTGATGATATTGAACAATGGCGCACTGGCGGGAAATTGATAAATTATACTGAACTTGCTAAGGAACTGGTTTCATTTGTAAAAAACGCCATCTCATGGGAATTACACGGAGTTTCGCGCACGCTGGTTGATGAACGTATTACACAACGTCGCTTTGTCATTGAAGATCAATCAGGTCGTGAGTCGAAGCCCCCGCACATGGTTTTTGAGCGCTCCAATGAATTTGCGCTTGTCCTGCACGCGATCGATCATCTCAATCTTCCCGATCCCACTCCAGAACAACTGGCAACCGATGTAACAACGCTGCATCAATGGCTTGCACGCAACGAACAGCGATTGCTGGACTATGTGAAAAGCATCGGTAGCGATGACAACACAGGTAATGACATCGCATACGAATTTGCATTAACCCAGGCAGTTTATGGTTTGACGGCAATCAGTGGCAAGCTGAGCAAACAGGTACCCGAGTCACTATTTCATGAGATCGTTGCATTTGCAAAGCACCCCGGTTTACATGCCAACGGGAATCTTAACCGCACAGTGACATGGAACAAAGTAGTCAAACGCTTTCTCGGTGACAAGCGCACACCGGTGCTGGACGAGTATTTGTTCATGCTAAACTGTCCGCAGGGTACGTCAAGGGAAGTGGGGTTTGTTGACGCTGCCCGTGCGCTGAACCTGCTCAAGAACGTCAACCACTTCGGTGAATTAATCAAGATATCCTTTCCTGAAACTAGAAGTCCTGCGTGGAAAGATGTTATTGATGTCCATGATTGGCTTGTTGGGGAAATAGGTACACAGGCACGTCAAGAAGAGATCACTGATTTAATTGAACTGCAAGAAACTCTGAAGCGTCTGCTAAGTGATGATAGTGTTGGGGATGTGCTGAAAGCACTTCGCGCCTTCCAACGACGGGCAGAGACACTAAAACATCCAATGCAAGAGGTACCTAAGTTCAAAACGGAGCGTCTGCAAAAATTTGTAGACGGCGATATTCCTGCTTTTGAAAATGCGCATACCTTACAGCAGTGGCGTTATCTGTCCGCGATTATCGATGACAAGAGTGATGCCCGCCAGTTTGCCGAATATCTCGAAAATCAAACCAAAAGCATCACCTACAGCATTGAAGAACTGCAACGTCAATTCGTCAGTCAGGAAGATGGCGATATTAACGCATTAAAGCAACAAATCGACCAAGCATTGCGCCAGATATACACCACCATTGACACACTCATAACGCTGGATAGGGAGTAACTAGCGACATGTTGATACAACAACTACAACTGTTCGAAAGCCTACTTGAGCAACAACATGAAGAGCGCGATTCCCGTGCGATTGTGCAACTGCTGGAAAAGCGAAATCGGGAATTGACAGCACTTGCCAGCGATTGGAAGCAAATTGTTGATCTTGCCATCGAAATGCACCCGAAATTTATTGATACTGAGGAGCTAATCAAAACGCGAGATTTGTGTAAAAGTGACGTGTGGATATCAACCCTAACTAATGACAAACGGGAAGTCGATAGTGTATACCGTACAATGAAAAGTAGTACCCGTAGTCAAAGGGAGTCTCTAAAAGATAGGTGGCGGCAACTTCGAGATCAACGCCCAACGGAGGTTGCCCTTACTCGTGCTCGCTTCTTAATGGTTGTCGGCAACACTGACGTAAAAACCCAATTGGTGCGACTGAATCAAAATATCCAGCGCATTGTCGATTACGGAGAACTCCCAACACTGCAGCAGTTTCAACAGTGGTCGACTTGGATTGATGAAATGGAGCAGTTTGTTGTAACCCACTTGCCGTACATGACACCGCAGATCGAAACTTTTTTCAACAAACTCACACAGGGAGGTGCCACGATAGATGATTTAACGGATGAAGTCGTATCGTGGTGTCGGGCGAACCATTTGACTCACCGCATTACACTGAAATTCTCGGATGGGGGCTGAGATGGAGTTTGATCAGTTTTGTGATGAGGTATTATCACTCATCGAATATGAGGAAAACAGCCTGCTAAATTGGGGTTTCACTGAGGTTGAAGTCGATCTTGAGTCCGAACTGTCGCCATTGCTTGAAAAGTTAACCGCCCACTTGCAGGCTGTCTGGGAAGATTTTCAAGAGGAGCATGGTCTCACTAAGCACGATATTCTGAACAATTTACGCGAACGCCGACTGATCTTCCAAATTGATGGAGGTCGATATCGCTCACGGTTTGCGGAAACTATGCGACTGCTGTTGTTGCTAAGACAACGATTTGACTACACGGATTGGGCAACCGCTCCACGTTTGGTCGCCGATGCACGCATTCAACTTCAACGCCGTCGCTACCCCAAACGTGATATATCCTACCAGGCATTTATTGACTCGCTGTCTGATTTGCAGCTAACGCCCGTTCACCGTAAGACGCTCGACATTCTTTTAAGGGGCACAGATGGCACTTACTATAACTGGGCAGGGTTTCAGCAGCGGGCAACGCATGAGATTTTCCGTCAACTAAACCGTCGCGAGCAGTCTGGCGTTATTATTGGAGCTGGAACCGGTTCTGGCAAAACAAAAGCGGCATACATCCCTTCATTGACATGGTTAGACAGCCGCATTACCTCCCAGCATCGGGTCTCGATAATTGCCATATATCCTAGAAATGAATTACTTAAGGATCAATTTGTTGAGGCGATACGCGAAACCGAGCGATTAAATCTTGAACGGCGAAAACACGGCAAACGCCCAATTGTGCTAGGTGCTTTTTATGGTGATACTCCTTCGGATGTTTTTGAATTCAAAGAAGACCAAGATTGGGATGTAGCCTTTATGCGCTGTCCCAATTGCAATAGCACATTAACATGGTCGGTGGCGGATCGAGCAAAAAAGAATCATGTATTGCGCTGTCAGGCTTGCCGCTATGAGAGTAATTCAGACCATGTATTGGTGACTCGAATGCAAATGCAAGAGACTCCCCCTGATATTTTATTTACCACCACGGAAATGTTGAATCGCAACCTGTCCCAAACTAAGCAATGGGCAGTATTTGGCATTCAGCAATCACAACCACCGGAAATGTTGCTTTTGGACGAGGTGCATACCTACGAGGGGGTGTCGGGAGCGAATGTTGCCTATCTGATTCGACGGTGGCGTCATGCGTGTGGATATGCATTCAAAAAACATACACTGTGTGTTGTCGGTTTATCTGCCACATTGAGCCACGCCACCGAAACATTTGCCAAATTGATTGGGTTGTCCTCAAAAAATGTGCGCTACATTACTCCCGATAAAGATTTAGAAGTCGATGAAATTGATACTGAGGGAATAGAATATAATGTGATTCTGAAGGGGGATGCGTCCAGTAGAACCGCCCTCCTATCAACCTCTATTCAAACCGCGATGTTACTCGCACGTACTTTATCAACGATCGCAGACAAGTCGTCAGCGTCGAACACCTATCCTCCTAAAATCTTTGCCTTTGTCAACCGGTTGGACACGCTTAACCGCTGGTTTGATAATCAGATGGATGCTGAGAAAAATCGGTTAAGCCAATATCGGGATTGGGATCAGCATACTCCCGCGCCAACCCCCGCCGAAATCCGTGCGATCAAACGCAGTGGGCAGGATTGGCGCATTGCGTCGTTAATCGGGCATAAGCTTAACCAACAAATCGAGATTGACCGAACGTCTTCGCAAAGTCGTGGTGTTATGGACAAAGCAAAATTAGTAATTGCGACCAGCTCTCTTGAAGTCGGCTATAACGATCATCGCGTCGGCGCGGTAATGCAGCATCAATCGCCCGTTACGATGGCATCATTTTTGCAGCGTAAGGGACGCGCTGGACGTAACCGACAGACACGCCCATGGACCGTGGTGATCTTGTCGGACTATGGTAGAGACCGTGTAACCTTCCAGAATGCCGAACGCTTATTTGACCCGTTGTTACCACCTATCAATCTACCATTACAAAATTATTATGTTCAGAAAATTCAAGCCTCCTTTGTTTTAATGGACTGGCTAACGCAACGCTTACACAACCAATTTCCAGACCTGAATATATGGCGCTTATTGTATAAAGGAGAACCCCATCGTGTTAACGAGACCGTCAGAGATTTATTGCAACAATTGCTGACGGATAGTACCATGATTGCCGATTATGAAAACTATTTGCGATTGGCATTAGGACTTATTGGTAGCGAATTTGACAGCACTATACATAGTTTGCTGTGGGGTGAACCGCGCCCAATTTTACGGGAAGTTGTGCCAACCGTTTTACGTCAGCTAGAGTCCAACTGGCAATTCACAACCATCTCCACGGCGAGTGGATCTCGTTTAGAGCAGAAAAATATCATCCCGCCAGAAAAACCATTGCCGGAATTTGTGCCGTCTACACTGTTTTTTGACCTGAATTTACCGGAGTTGACATTGTTTCTGGGTAATCGTCAAACACCGCTACAGGAGCCTTTTCTACAAACATTTGAAGAAATCGTGCCTGGACGGGTGAGCAAACGCTATCTCCCGCATCGAAAGTACGGTGCTAGGGGCTATTGGATCGAACTTCCCGATGATAATGAACGCCACACCTACGATTTAAGTTCGCTATCAATTGAATTTGAGCCGCATCGACTTCCGCTTACTCTAAAGGTTGATGAAGAGGTATACAGGATTCGTCGCCCTATCTGCTATCGCCTGACAAATGTCCCATCCAATGTGTCATCTACCAGTACGGCTTGGCCGATCTGGCGTTCAAGTTTTACCCCGAAAGGCTTAATTGGAGAAGTTAGTGAAGGTCATTTATTGTCATCTGTTAGGCATTCACTATGGGATAAATTGGTAGAGGAAGTGCGACTGTATACACAGGCATTATCCAACACTGTGATGGTTACACGTGGAATGATCGGTGTGCAAATTACTCACCTACGCAATGAGGAGCGTATTTTTGGCAATCGTTTTTTCATAGAACAGGATGAACCTTCCGGTATCGGTTACAGCATGGATGTAGACGGTTTGTGTATTCAATATCAACATTTGGATCAGGTTGCATTGCGACAATCGCCCGAATGGGAAAGCCTATTGCATCTTGCTCGTCCGCAGTTGTTCGCCTTCTTGTTACAAAACGATCATAATCTAAAAGAACGCTTTAATTTAAGTCCTTTTGAAATTGAGTGGATATATCAAGTTGCACTAGCAGGTTTGGTAGCAACAGCAGTTGGTGCTGACCAAAACCTTCCCGATGCGCATGAGTTCTTGAGTACCCACTTCATGAAGGTGATTGAGCACGCAACAGACGCAATTTTTCAGGGTGTATCTGAAGAAGATGACAATACAGATCGTGGTAGGACAGCGGATGGATTGTTAGATCGCTTTCGTCAGTTGCCAATTCAACAAATCGTGCTTCGACACATGACCGTTTTGTGGGAAACACACCCACCACAACTAGCAAGTTGGTTAGATTTACAATATGCCAGTTCGCTTGCCTGTACTCTGTTTTCTACACTGACAACCATTGTTGCAGACATCGACCCAATGGATTTGAACCTTGATGTGATTTATTCGGCGCGCCAGATATGGATAACGGAAAGTTCACCGGGCGGTGTTGGCTTAATCGCAAAAATTGCTGAGGCAATGACCCAATACCCACGCCGGTTAACGTTACAACTGAACGACACAATTAGGCACTGCGAACGTGATCAACGGTCAAGTGCATTGAACGTGGTTATCAATAGTCTCAAAAAAAAACCTAATGGTCCAATCGCACAAGCGTTTGTATCTATTCGAGATCGGCGTGACTTTGTGAGTGTGTCTTCTGCCAAACAACAACTAAACTCAGCTCTGTTTTCGGAACACTTGGCTCCCACAAGAGAACTGGTTGTTGCACTGAATGCGAAGATGTTGCGCCCAAATTCGACACCCGATACCGATCGTTTGACTCATGACCTTATCGACACATGGACACAGGAACAACACAGATTGGGAATTGAGATTGGACTACGGGTGTTCGCTGTAGCAGTTCTCAATCGTGATGTGATTCGTGAGCAAATCAATTCGATACTGAAAAGCTGGGGCTATACGGGCGACATTTCAGATCCACAGCGTGTCAACTTGGTTGAATCCATGCTATGGCAAAGTTGCCATGACAGTTGTGAAGAGTGTATTAACCACAAACCCCGCTATCAGTCGCTGGTGAAACCATCGCGATTAATACTCCGATCGCTGATTCCTGCCAGGCAACAAGTGGTCGATTATCAAGACAGCGAGTGGCGCTTTAATCTCATCCGGCAGCTACAAGACCATAATGAGGGGACCTTGTGTTGCCGTCATGACGAGCTCGCCACAGTAAAAAGACACATGATGGCATTTCTGACCGAACCCGTTGAGGTCGGGATGCAAATATTTTATCCGATTTTAGAAGCGGTTGAGTATGATGACGACTTCTGGTTGCTGCATATTATTCTGCGAGAAATGGTTGGGGTTTAATAATGACTCAGAAAACAATTCAGACACAATCACGGCGCTATTCGCACCAACTGGTCGATACACTCATGTCGCTGTTCGCGCTTGAACTCATGTCACCCTCAACCGTGATTTTTCTTTTCAGCGCGTGGGTGACTGATGCCCCTATCCTTGACAACGCCTTCGGGCAGTTTCGTGCCCTGCTACCAGACCGTACCATCTCAGAAATACGGTTATCCGAGATTTTAGTGGCGTTAGCAGAACGCAACTGCAACATCCGACTGGCACTGCGCCACGACCCTGACATCAATGGATTATTCCTCGAACGGGTGCAACATCCGGGTATTCAGGTCAAGTTATCACCCGACCTCCATATGAAAAAACTGGTAGGCGATCACTTTTGTTGGGAAGGCTCTATGAATTTCACATATAGTGGTATCTTTAGGAATCCCGAGTCAATCATCCTGAGAACCGACCCAGAACAGGTCAGTAGGGCATTATTAGACGCCGAACATATTTGGGAGTCGCTGGGATGACGAATTACGTGACTAATGCCGATTTACAGGCGTTTGTCGAAGCATTTATGGCAAATCAAATTGATGCAGAAGCGAAAGCACTATACAACAACCCGCTCGTGCAAGCATTGTTTACACAGCTTACGACCCAAAACGTTAGTGTATTGCCTTATTTTAGAAAAGATATTGATGTATGGATGATTGTTGCCGATCATCGCCCGAAACTGGATAGCTTTATGCGTGATGTCTCACGCTTTATGGTTCCCACCTATGCAATGTTTAGCGAGGGAACACCTTTTATTCGCACGTTTGATGCCACCAACAATCTCGGTAAAGTCGGTGGTCGCTTGTTCGTCGGGTACTATCGACTAGAATCTGACCGAAAAGACCGTCAGCGCATTTTAACTCGCCTAAACGACTGTCTACAAGTCCTGAACAGAGCAAATCCCGATAATAAAATTGCGCTGGGCCGTGAATCGTACCGCACGCTTCTGGATGCTTTCCAGCGCGCGCTAACCGCCCATCAATGGGATGAAGCAGAGCGACTGTTGAACCAAATTAGCGTCGAATGCCTCACTTCGAGTGAAAACACTAACTTTTTGCGGATTACGTGGCTGGCACGACAGTCTCGCTGGCAGGACATTTGGAAGCATCCCCGCTTTGACCAACTAGCAAAGCTGACAGTTCCAAGACAGATTCGAGCGGATTTGCTCACCGCGTTTCATCATGTCAATTTACTTGCACTGGAAGGTGACGAAAAGTGGGATGAAGTGCTCGGGCGGTTGGAAACTTACCGTCCCAAAATGGCAATGCTACTTATGGGGCGCTTCACACTCAATCACCCAGCTGTTTTGCGTGTGTACGCTTATCTAGCAGTGCTAGATCAAGACCGCGATATGCTGATCCGTATCGAGGCGGATATTCCCCAGAATGATTATCAAACTCGACTAATTGTGCAAGTGTTACTTGCCCGGTTGCCGAAACCAGAATCTGCCCTATCCCCAGAAGAAAAGTTGAAATCGGCACTGTTAAGCGCGGATTACGATACAGCATGGCATTTTAGTGAAAGGTTGACAGACCCGATGGAACGACTGGCAACCCGCATTCAAACAGCATACTTAAGCAAGGAAACCGCGCTTATACAGATCATCCTAGACGAACACAAGCAATTGTTTCTTGAGGATCAACAGGTACTCTATGGGCGTTATCCCAAGGTGGAGAACTGGATACGAACACTTGACGAACAAGTAAATAATACCAAACTGGCCATTCGCACATGGAGCGACTGGTTCCAATACGCGCAACATGAACCCGATTCCATCGTACTCTTATCGGCACTTGATCAGCTCAACGAGACGACGGATATGGCAAGTTGGACGGTTCGGGACTTTAAGGCACTGGTCGAACCACTGGCGGAGATAAATAATGACCAGTATCGTCGACAGTCAAGCTACCGTAGCGCGATTCATCATCTGACCAATTTGTGTATCACTGCCGACGATTTCCCGCGCCATGAATCCGAAGCTGCCGATGTGTATGAGTTTCTGTTGCAATTCATCGATCAGGATGAACACACTACGACGAACACTGGTTTGATGTTGAAGTTGCAAGAAGCACTGCTGTCCTATCGTCCTGACAACTGGAGAGAGGCATATTCACGTTTCAAGGCCTGGATGTCAAATCCAGTTCCCGCCATGCAAGATCAAGTGCTGGAAGCACTGGAACTACTGGCAAACTACGGAGCGGAACCTGCCAGTTTAAGCGTGTGGTTCCGCTTATGGGCGCAGAACATAGTAACCTCACCGGTAGCCGATGCCACCTTACTCTCAGTGTGGCTATCTTTTGCCCATTGGATGCAGATCGATGATCTGGTGACAATGCTGGGCGAACGCATTGCTGAATTGCGCGGGCAGGGTGTTGATCCACTGACAACATTACCGGAGAAAACCCAGATCGCCATTTTCACGTTTGATGAGGCAGTTGCAAAACGCACTGAAAAGCTGATGCTGGAACGCAATGCTGGACTGGATGTGCGCATCTGTACCGAAAAGTCTAACAACAAACAGGTCGAATCACTCGCACGGCGGTCAGACTACGTTATTGTGGTGACAACCTGTATAAGTCATGCGATCTGGTATGCGGTTGAGCCATTGGCAACAAATCGGTTGGTGCTACCCCGTTCTCGGGGTGTAGCCAGCATTTTGCAGTCACTGGAAGCAAAGGTTTTCGAGATCGGTAACGAGTAGAAGTTTTATACTCAGAACGGTTCAGTTACGTTTTAGAAATTAGGTGCTATCGTGATCGTAACGATTCACCGTGTGTTTTAATGGAAACCACAACTATATAACAAAGAAAGCGATAGTCAATGAAACCTGATTCAGTTGCGATTATCAGCGGTGGCATGGATAGTGTCACCTTGCTACATTATTTAGTGAAGGCAGAAAAGCACTACCCGGCGGTGTTAAGTTTTAACTATGGGCAGAAACACAGCAAGGAATTAATTTATGCTAAGAACAATGCACGGATGCTAAATTGTCATGTGCATGAAATCATTGATCTGTCGCTATTTCGTGGGTTATTTATGGCATCTGCACTGGTTAATCAAGACATCAGTATTCCCACGATCGAAGCTGTGGAGGGTGATTCGCAACCACTGACCTATGTTCCCAACCGCAACATGATTTTTCTTGCACTAGCAGCTGCGCTTGCGGAAAGTCTGGGTGTGGATGACGTTTATTACGGCGCACAACGCCACGATTTGTATGGCTATTGGGACACTACCCCAACGTTTTTGGAACAGCTTAACGCCGTGTTTGCCCTAAATCGCAAAACACCGATTAAGATTAATGCGCCCTTTGTCAATCACTCAAAAGCTGATATTCTTAAAATAGGCTTAAAGCTAGACCTCGATTACAGTCAAACTTGGTCGTGTTATGAGGGGGCGGACACCGCTTGTGGCACTTGCCCGACCTGCGCCGAACGTATGGTAGCATTCAAGGAACTTGGCATATCCGATCCAATTCGCTACCGAATCCAATAACAAATTCCAGTGAGAGACTATTTGACACCTATGGAAACAGCTAAAAACAAAACATCTTCGATTTGGTTCGTTGTGATTGTGGCAGTGTTCGTGACCTGCCTAATTACCGCAAACATTGCCGCCGTAAAGCTAATTGACTTGTTCGGGTTGATTCTTCCAGCAGGCATTGTCATTTTCCCAATCAGTTATATCGTAGGAGACATCCTCACAGAAGTCTATGGATTTAGTCAGGCACGACGTGTGATCTGGTTGGGTTTTGCCTGCAATTTGCTGGCAGTAATTGCGATTGTGCTGGGTCAATTATTGCCACCAGCTGTATTCTGGGACGGTCAGGTGGCATACGAGCGCATTCTCGGATACACACCACGCCTGCTGGTTGCATCATTTGCCGCCTACTTAGTCGGTGAATTTACAAATTCCTATGTGCTATCGCGGATGAAAGTAGCGATGCAAGGCAAGCATTTGTGGATGCGCACAATTGCTTCAACATTTGTTGGACAGGGGTTAGATTCACTGATTTTCATTTTGATTGCCTTTTTTGGTAATACCCCAACCACTGCGCTAGTAACGGCAATTGTGTCGCAGTGGTTGTTTAAAACGGCATACGAGGTGCTTGCCACACCAATTACCTACGTGGTGGTGAACCATGTCAAGGAGCATGAAGGAATTGACACGTATGACCAGAACGTGTCGTTCAACCCATTTACCTTTTCCGATTAGCTTAACGTGGAGGCATGGGCAGAGGTAGCTGATAAGAGATTTTCCCTGTCCACGCCTCACTGACCGGTTCGCCACGCAGCAGACGTTGCATTAAAGTGTAAAAAATGTACGTGTTATGAAACCCGCGTCGACGGTTACGATTGTTCCCACGAAAGATTACCACTTCAACACCATGCTCTTGGCAGATGGCACAATCACAATGTCGCCAGGGTTGCGCCTCAAGCGTTTCCAGATATTTTGCCTTCATATCCCATCCATCTGGTCGAATTGCAGTATCATAGGCAAGCAGTGCCTCAAGAGCCGTTGCGACAGCCCCGTTTCCCTTGTCTAATGCCCATACTTCCTTTAATGCGTCATCTTCAAGTTTGCGCAAATGAGTCGCATTTACATGCTGATTACGCCGTTCGGCAATTCGTATGTACGCCTCAACATAAGGAATTCGCAGTGCAGCAAACGGCTTTTCAAGTGTATAGTATCCTTTGCTGATATCTGTCCATGCTTTTCGCAGAGGAGACGCACTATCGGCGGATGTCACATTTAGATGCTGATAGGCGTGAATAATGTCAGGGCGTGCAACACCGAACACATGTAATCGGACGTGGGGAGATACGGCACTCCTAATGGATTCGACAATGGAAATAATGTCCTTTGTTTTGGCACGCACCATGCCACCCAACCCAATGTAGTCATATCCCATTTGTGACAGTCGGATAGCAGCGTTTGTATATGTAGGAACATCCCAACCTTGTATCGCACCAATGGGTGTCCAATTTAATTGCCGTTTACGATGTTCATTCATGAATGCTTCAGCGTTGTGTATCGTTAAATCATAACGATACTGTTGATCTTGTTTAGTATCTGCCCCAAACCACAGATGATCTATTGACACGCCCAGATTAAAACCTAAATCAGTGTAGTAATCCAGCATCTCATCGGTTTGATAAGGCGGCTCTGATTGCCCAATGTAACTAAACGCACCACAATCCCCCATTATCGGAAACTCTTTTGGCACACGCATAAACGAGTGCACTTTATGTAGATATAGAGTTGCCCGCTTAGCCCCACTTTTTTCTACAACTGCTCTGGAAACCAATAAACCATCATAATTTGGACGTTCATAAATTTGATGAGCGTAAACCTGATTGCCCCAGTTGCCGCGTCCCCCCGAATGGAGTTCTTTGATAAAATCATAATCTGCATCAACGCTGTCGTCCCAATCTGGAATGAAGTATTTTACATTTTTATCACCCAGTGGCAGGTTGTCCACCGAAAACGTGTAATCGACCGATGGAAGGGGTGTCATCGGCACGGCAATTTTATACTCGCTTTCAAGTTGTGGGTCATCAAGAAAATTCAACACATCATCAAAGATCGTACCCGGTATCCCATCCATTTCACCTAATCTCACAAACAGTCGACGGGCTAGTTCCCCTTTCAATCCCACCAACCCACAGTGAAAACGCTTTGCTTCTGCCCCACTTAAATTGACTTTGTAAAACTCACCCATGCCCTTTATAAATTTCTCTGACTTGCTGGCACATATAAACAGTGTGGGTGAACCAAAAACTGTATCGTCAGTCAATTGCAATGCCCGCAAATAGGTATCACCCAGCAAAACAAGGACGAGATCATAGTGGGTCTGCTGAAATAACTGAGCTGTTGTTTCGGGTATTTTCAGGTAGGATGCCCACGCCTCTATCTCACCAACCGTCATACCGGAAAACGTACATTCATAGGGTACAATGGGTTGGTTGCCCCCAATCAGTCCATACCCAGCGGAAATGATGTGCAAGTCTACTGTGGAACCATTTGCCCGCAAGTCTTCAATACCTGCGATCAAACGCGCATGCTGGTTGCCGGTATACATTTGGTACGCAGGCAAAGTGTATTCCGATAGTTCAGCTATTCGCCGTCCCTGTGCATCTGCTGACAAATCAGCGAAGTCCTTTTGGGTTAGCTCATGGGATGGTTTATACTGCTTGGTACTTGTACAGGATGTCAATACGGCAATGGTGTGTTCAGACATAGAAATCCAGCGTATGCAACTGACAGAATCTTCTATGATAATTGATCGCACCCATTGCCGACAACCCCCTCCCGATGCAATTTTTTACTCATCAGAGATCAAGATTGGAGGATAACTACCAATCGCTGATATACGTCTGGCAGAACACACTGCAACGTCGTTAAATCATCCTTAGCAATTTGTTGTAAATGTGCATGCTCGCCACGTTGCCAAGACTCAAGTAACTGACGTGCTGTGTAGGAGAGAGGCAAATTTTCAAGCATTTCATTACGGGTTTGTGCCTCAAGGAGATAATGAATTTGCCTTTGAAGTTGTGAAACAAACTCGGATAGCAGCATCTCGCCCAGGTAATAATGCAAACCGATTCGATCAGCATTGAATAGCTCCATGCGAGCGATGACGCCATCTATATTGATATCTTGTGACAACAAACGCAAGCTGTTTCCGTCATATAAATTCTGTCGCAGACGGAAAAAGTCGCTGAATAGGGCGTCAGCGTTCCTCACCAGTTGTTCGGAGATGGTCACGGGGTGCAACGCAGTTTTTTTTCTCGCAAATTGCAGGGCTTTACTTAACTCGAACGGTATCAGATGTTGGATGTCATCTGGTACATCGGTATGTATCCAGACAATCAGTGCACTGTAGAATGCAAATTGACTTAGAGACATCCCAATTGCATTTTCCAAATCACACCAGACTTGCATACGAAAAGCCTCTGCAGTCATTATGACAGGCAACATGCGCTGGTCAGTTGTCAGTTCACGCTCTAGTGATTTGGCGGATTGACCAGACGCTCTGAAATAGCTGGCAAGTCGATAAGCGTTGTGACTGATCTCCTGATTGACGCGAATACCTTCATACGCATCAGCATCTTGCAATGAAATCGGTGGATTAGTTGACATTTCCACTCGCTGGTAGCGCAATACTCGCTTAGGAGAAGCAATACCCTCACGATACAACGCATCGAACGCCATGATCGCCTTTAACCACTTTGCTGTTCCTTTCCGTAAATCATGCAATAATTGACGATTCACTGTTTTTCCATTTAGCCACTGTGCAACAGCTACCATCGTTGGGTCAACTTTTATTTCAGCTTCATCTACCTTATGAGGCAACGACTCGGGCACACTCAGCATCTGCACTGGCAACAGTTGAATGTCGATCTGAAAACCAAAAAATGTCAGTAAATCCGCCGAGGGATGAATCACATCATCCTCGATATTTAGTGGTGCATACCATGCCAATAGATGCCTTATTTCCTCGTCCGACAGTTCTATCGCCAGATCAACCTGAACATATTGTGACACCATATCGGCAAACGTCGAATGGTTGAGATAGGCTTCCAGAAGCGCACGCAAGATCATTAAAAAATAGCGTACTCGCCCTTTATTCGCGGGTATAGCGCGATACATACGCACGAGTGCTTCACGAGTAAAGGGTGCTAATACATCATCATCACTGGTGATGCTGCGACAGCGACTCAGTGCCGGGCACGTATCACAAATGACACCGTTTATGTGGCGAAATGCCTGTAAGTACGATAGTGCAAATTTATGGCAATTATTCTCATTCAAGAAATAAGAATGGCGTCCACCTTCATCTGAGAGCCACAGCTTTTCCACGCGATCATCAATCGTATCCAGATAGGTGATACGCTCTAAAATCTCACGATGGCGCGGGTCTTCTTGCAAAGATGCCGGCGTTAGACCAACAACAATATCCCAATGACCAGCTTCTAGCGTAATAAAATAGTCGAGAAAGTCCGTCGCAAAAATACTAATGGACTGTACCAGATCATCAATCAGCAGGATGGGACGATGCCCACTAGCGTACAAATGTGCCGATAGCGCCTGTAAAGTTTCACGAATCCGGGTTCCCTCTAGCAAATAATCCATCAAATTTGTTAGCAGTGTCTGGCGGAACACTTCAAATGTGATGGGCACTGTCAGCACCGTCTCACCCAGACAATTGTCAAACTCACGGTGGGTCAGAATATCAACATGACGGGCGATCGGGGGTTGCTCAATTTGCAACACATCTCGAATGCGGTCTTCCACCAGATCCACAAGGCGATAATAGATCGACGTAATTTGGTCATCGTTTTCGAGTAGAATTTCCAGTGTTTGTAAAACCAGTAATTTTGCCAATGTGCGAGGTTTCTGGCGCATTTGCTGCCAGCGATCGTAGGTTGCTTGCTCAAAATAACTCCCTGTCAACCAGTGTTGAAACCGCTCAACAATACTTAACGCATCTAAATCAGTGCGCGTAATCCGTGCGATAGGAAGGTCAGGCGATTGATGCGTTAACATCAACTCCAACCAAGCCATTAATTCAGACTTACCTGAACCTGCCGCACCAAAAAGCACAAAAACACGATTACCGGGTGGCAATCCAGTTGTGTTTTGCATTTGTTGCAGAAGCTCAATCTCCGAAATTTGCTCATCCGACTTACGTAGCAATTGAATCGGACAGTGCGTTTCAAGAAAGATGTCTTTGCCCAGTAGCATTCGTTGATTTGCTGTAACGGGGAACACCTTTAGCCCGTCAGATTTCATACAGGGCATATTCAATGGTTGTTTTTTAGACATGCGTAATACGCTTTCTGATTCCCTTATACTGGCGCGTGTCAAAGAATGCACGACTGGGTGAATCCTGAAGCTGATAAAGATCAATAACTTTTTCACTAGAAAGGTGTTGAAGAGTCGATTGCAGAGAGGGAGTTAAGTCACCATTTCGGCTAAAGGTTGGGATGTATTTTTCCACATGCTTTTCAAGAAATCCCTGTAGCGTGTCGGACTCATCTTCCCATATATCTATTATGGACTTCAATAAACCTGGCGAGTATAAACACAAAAAGCCATTGGAAACTCGATAGCCAATACCCAAAGATGTCATAACACGTTTCCATGCACTAACCTTCTCTCTACTGACACCTCCCACAGCTTGAATCACTTGTAAGCGATTCACCTCAACGTGCAAATCCTGCACATATTGACGCCCCGTCTTGATAAATATCTCATCAAGTAAATACATGTAGTACGGATCTAGTGGGTGACCAGCTTCAACTCCGTGTATTTCAAGGTAACGAAGGTTTTGTAGCAGCGCGAGGCGAAAATCCGTTACATTTGTGAGAGATTCCACCCGATCGTCTTTAATCTGGATAAGTAGAGCTGAGGTCAAAAATGAAAGGGCATCGTCGACATGATGATTTTCATCCAACGATTCCATTTGTGATGCAACAAAGGACTTATAAATCATTGATGAGGGAATACTTCCACTTTTTTGAGTATGTTGCTGAATATATGTATAAATGGCAGCGAGCTCAGCGCCGTAAACAGTACGAAATAACATTTAAATGAAACCTATTCAGAAAGTGTGTCCACGATTTTTATGAGTTGTCTTACTTTTGAGTCGCTTAACGGTTTGATATGTATTAGTAATTCTTGAACCACTGGGCGGTTGAGTATCGCTATTAATTCAGGAGAGAGCACATCATTGTATTCACCAAGAATGTGAGTCAGCGGAACTCGAAGTGCATCAGCAATTTTTTGTAGACTAGCTAGTGACGGTTGGGATTTTCCGGATTCGATTGTACTAATCCATGATGTAGAAAAATCAATTCGTGAAGCTAATTCCCGCTGTGTGATGCCTGTTTGTTCGCGAATCTTACGAATTAAGCCACCGTTTTTGTCTGTCCAAGTCACTTGAACCTCTACTCACTATAAGTTAACATGAAAATCAGTATTTATCAACGAGGTGCGTTGATGCAATTCTATGCGTCCTGGTATCCGGGCGATCCAATATACTCGCAATATGATCAAAGTAGTTCAATGCTGATTAGTGTTACATCCGTTCCACGTAATTGGAAACTTCAAACACTCACACCATTGCCCACCCATATTATGATCGATAGTGGTGGATTTCACTATGCAACCACTCAAAGTAGACCGCCTTCGCCGAAGGAAATATTTCAACAACAAGTCGCAATGATTGGTACGTCTGATCACAGGATTACATTATGTGCATTAGACTATCCAACACTTTCAAATTATTTATCGTCAACAGCACGCGACCGTGCAATCTATCGCACAATTGCCAATGCCTATGAATTCAAAAAACTACGTTCTGACCTAAAAAATGAAACCCAAATCGAACAACTCGCTATCGTCCAGGGTAACGATGTTGCCTCACTACGCCGCTGTGCAAATGAACTCAAGAAGATTGGGTTTGATCGATATGGCATTGGCTCAATGGCTCAACTATACCGCCCAGAGGAAATTATAGTGCGGATTGATGCAGTATCCGATGTTTTGGGGCAAGGTGTACATGTATTTGGCGTTAGCGATGTACGTTTAATGAATAAAATGATTAACGCTGGTGCGGAAAGCATAGATTCAACAACAGCTGTCACAAGTGCAAAATACAATATAATTCTCTATAGTAACCCTTTTCGACGATTCATTATTGCCGACAGTATCACCGGGCGTGATCCCAATCGGGGAGGAAAGCGCATTAAAGAACCTCTTCAGTGTGATTGTCCAGTATGTAGGGTGGGACAAAGTTCAGAATTGCTCGAGCATGGAACTAAGCGTAATGTCTATCTACGGTCTCTTCATAACTACTGGCATTTAGCCCACACAATTCGAGATTTACAGTCCCAGAAGACTGATTAGAAAAGACTTTATAGATTCTACTGATTTCAGTAACTATGATCCCCGTGCCCTCCACCATCCTGTCGACTTGTCGCATTTTCACCCGAATAAGCGGAGCGCGTCCATTGATAAAGCGAATGCAGGTATTGGTATCCAGCAAGTATTTCATCATTCAACTGGCTCACGATCCGTTAGAGGCAATTGTGGCAAGCGTTCAATGGGGTCATCGGCTAACGCGCCATACATCCGATCGACAAAATCCTGCCATGTTTCGGGCGGTGTGTGGGCTTTCTCTTGTTGCAAGCTATCCAACAGATGGAGCACCAGTTGCCATTTATCGGATTGGGGCAATTGATCAATTTCATCTAACAGATTCGCTAAACTCATTGCTCTTACTCCTCTTGTCATCTTGATTC
>Ga0172376_10002348_pt1 | contig 23274 bp, 12 predicted proteins | sample Lak35m_FD_121114 | JGI IMG/M metagenome (GOLD analysis project Ga0172376, IMG submission 121114) | Freshwater microbial communities from Kabuno Bay, South-Kivu, Congo - kab_092012_35m | ecosystem: Environmental > Aquatic > Freshwater > Lake | place: Democratic Republic of the Congo: South-Kivu... | reverse complement strand
GGCCTCGTGCTCGAGGCCCGTCCCGACTGGGCGCCCGCGGTACATCTCGCGGGCTTGATCGCCCGCGATCAGGGCGATCTGTCACGCGCTGAGGACCTGATGCGTCGCTCGCTTGAGATGGCGGGCATCAACGGCCAGATGCGCGCCGAGTACGCCAACAATCTGGGCAATCTGCTGCGCACAACCGGCTATCCGGCGCAGGCCGAAGCGGCCTATCGACTGGCGCTCGAAACTTTTGATCTGCCGCAGGCCCGCACGGGTCTCGCACGTACCCTGCTCGAGAGCGATCGTCCCGATGAGGCACTTGTAGTGCTACGGGGCCTGCGAGCGGGCACGGGCGGACTAAATGCCACGGTGCTGCTATCGGAGGCGCTGGCACAGACCGGTGAACGGCAGCAGGCGATCGATGTGTTGACGCAGGCGGGTGAACAGGACTTTTCGCGCAGCAGCTTCTGGCTCGCGCTCGGCGCAAGACTCGGCAGTCTCGGTCGCCATGTCGAAGCCGAAACAGCGCTGCGGCCATTGCTCGCGGGGGCCGATGCACCGAGCGCTCTCATCGCGCTCACCGATCTGCGCGTCTTACGCCACGAGTGGCAAGAGGCGCTGAACTTCCTGCGCGAGGGTGTCCGCAGCTTCCCGACGCATGTCGGACTGCAGACGCGGCTCGCGGGTCTCGAGTGGATGCTCGGTGACACCGTGAACTTTGCTACTGGGCTGCGCCGCAAGGTCGAGGCGAGGCCGCAGGATCGCGCCATGCGGCTCGCACTCATCAGCACGCTCGGCAATGCGGGTTTCACCGAGGACAGCGAGGCGCAGATGCGCGGCGGCCTCGAGCATCTGCCGGGCGATTATCACTTTGCCGCGCTGCTCGCGACCCGCTGCGCCGAAAGCGGACGGCACGACGAAGCGGCGCGCCACCTGCAGGCGGCACTCGCTGCGGCGCCCGAGCTCGAATTCGTTCGTGAACAGGCAGCGATCGTCGATTTGCTCGGCGGTCGCATCGACAGCGCCCTCGAACACACGCTATGGCTCGCCGAGCGACGACCGCTCGGGCAATTCGCTTGGGCGCTGCGCACCCTTGCGCTGCGTGCCGCGGGAGATGGCGCGTGGCGCGACATCGCCGATCCGGCGGCCGTCTGTCGCAGCGCAACACTCACGCCGCCCTCGGGGTACGCGACGATCGAAGAATTCAATGCCGTGCTCGCGGCGCGGCTGCGCGCGCGACACACCCTCACGGCCCACCCCCTCGTGAACTCGGTGCGTGATGGCACGCAGATCGAAATCCACCCGGGCTCCGAAACCGATCCCGTGCTGCGCGCCTTCTTCGAGATGATTCGCGCACCGATCAATGAATTCATCGCCTCGATGCCAGCGGATCCTTCGCATCCGCTCTTCGCCCGCAAGGCCGGCGCGTATCGACTCAATGGCTGCTGGACCGTAAGACTCGAGGGGGGCGCGGGTCGGCACGTGAGCCATATCCATCCGCGTGGTTGGATCAGTTCGGCGTACTACGTCTCGGTACCCACCGAGGTTACCGAATCACCGACGCGCGCAGGCTGGCTGTCTTTCGGCAAACCGCCCTACCCGATCACGGGCCTCGAGGCGACCGGCTGGGTGCAACCGGCCGTCGGGCGACTCGCGCTCTTTCCGTCGTACCAATGGCATGCCGTCGAGCCCTTTCCCGGTCACGGCGAGCGTATGACCCTCGCCTTCGACGTGGTGCCGATCGCTAGCTGAGTCGAAACGCGCGCTCGGCCTCGGCCATTTTTTGCACGATGGCGCGTTCCTCGACACTCAACAACGGATTCCACACATCGAACAGCATGACGACGCGAATTTCGTCGCTGTCGTTCCAGGCTTCGTGTTCGATGGTGTCGTCAAAGATCAGCACCTCGCCCTCGACCCAGCGACGATTGTCATAGCCGACGCGAAAGAGACAGCCCTCGGGCACAACGAGGGGCAAGTGGGCGACGAGGCGGGCGTTCGATTCGCCGTGATGCGGCGGAATCTTCGCCTTGGGTTGCAGCACCGAGAACATCACGTTCGGGCAAGTGCCCGCAAGATGCACGGCATCGATGAGCTGCAGGGCCTCGGCGGTTTTCGGACAACGCTCGATGTTTTGCGGCACCGGCTGACCACCCTTGTAGAGGTGGAATGAGGTCCACTGACGTGAATGATTGAGCTCGCCCCACTGGTTCACCGGGTCGCCCGGATCATATTGAACGTAAGGCTGAAACTCGTCACCCGCCTCGCTCAGCGCCGCGATCATCTCGGCACGGATCTCGGGTGTGCGCTGCTCGAGTTCGGGGACCCAATCGAACATCTCGCGCCTAAAAAACGGCTGCGCCGGCAATCGCGGCACCGTGAGCTGATTACATTCGGACACGAAAGGCTTGCTGCGCCCGGCCATGATCGACACCGACTCGCGCCAACGCTGCGACAAACCGGGCAGACCTTCGATCGCCTGCAGCAAGGTCATCTCGAGCGCTTCGCCGTACATCGCGACCACGCGCTCGGCGTGGGCCAACGGCTTCTTGAAGGCTTCGGGACGATAGTCAGGCGGCGGCGAAATCTTGAGTGCGTCGCGGTAATAGAGCGCAGCCGCTTTGGTCTTGCCTTGACGCTCATGCAATTCGGCTTTCTGCAGCAGTGCGGGCCAGCAATAGGCATCGATGGCGAGCGCGCTCTGCAGGGCCTGCAACTCGTCCTCAGGCCGCGACAACATGCGCAGCGCGGCCGCCTGCATCAGGAAATACTCGGTTTGCGACGCTGGCTCGAGTTTGTCGATCGCAACGTTACTGAGTTTTTGCAGTGCTTGCGCGGCGTGACCCGCACCGAGGTCGCCTCGCAGCTCAGCCATCAGTACCCGGAAATCATCCTGCGCATTCGTCATGGTCGTTCCCAAAAGAAAACTGGGGTGCCGCTTGCGCGACACCCCAGTGATTTTCACATCACCCGTGAGCGGATGTCAGAACTTGTAGGAGACACCCAAGCTGTAACGGGGACCCAGCGGGTCGTACGTATCGACGTAGGCATTCGGCGCGGTATTGGCCCCGGGGATGTTGCCGACCACCGTGACATCTCGGTCAAGCAGGTTCTGCGCAGCCAGCGTCACGCGCAGCGCATCATTCCAACGCCAGGACACCGAAAGATCGAGGTAGTTGTACGAAGGAATGCTCTCGATGAGATAGATGCTGCGGCCCTTCTGATCGGGATCGTCCTTACGAGCCTGCACGTCCACCGCCGAGATGTGGCGGAGGAAAGCCGTGGCCGACAGCGACCGCCAGGTCACACCCACCGACAGCGTGGCGCGGTCGGTCGGCGTCGGGTTGCCGCAAGTGTCACCGTAGACGCCCTCGCACTCGATGATCGGCGAAGCCGGGCTCGACTGGAAGGCGCTCTCGAGCGTGTGCGAACCGGACAGCCCCAGCGCAACCTTGTACTCGCCGAGTTCGAGGTTGTAGCCGATCGAGTAGTCGATGCCCTTGGCGGTGATCACCGAGAGGTTACGCACCTCCTGAATCACACCGAAGCCATCACCCTCGAGTTCGCCGAGCGAGTTGCGCTTGACGAGGCTGCAGAACTGGTTGAGGTTGTTGTTGAAGCAGTTGTCGAGGATTTCCTGCGCGCCGTACGCACCGATACCGCCGTCGATTTCGATGTCGTAGTAATCGAGCGAGGCCGAGAGGCCCGGGATCGATTCCGGGTTGATCTGCAGGCCGACCGTGAAGGTGTCGGCCTCTTCGGGCTGCAGCGTGATGCCGAGAGCGACCGCACCACCACCGATGCTCGCCGCCTGCTGAGCCGCCGGCGGGGAGATCGAGCCGATCTGCGAGAGCGGGGCACCCTGAGCGATACACTTGGCGCGCAGCGTCGTGTTGGTGACCGGTGCGGCACCCGCACAAGGGTCGCTGCGAACTTCGGTGAGACCGAAGGACAGCGGCGCGTACTGCTCGCCGATGTTCGGCGCGCGCACGGCCTTTTGCAGCATCGCGCGGAAGCGGTAGCCTGCGACCGGGGTGTATTCGACGCCGAACTTCCAGGTCTCGAACGAACCGGCGAGGTTGGTGTCGGAGGCGCGGAAGCCCGCCTCAAGGGCGAGGTTCTCGATGCCCGCCTGACCGCTGGCGAGCGGCAGGTAAGCTTCGGCGAACAACTCGCGTGAGTCGACGCGACCAGCGAGCGGCGGCGCCGTACCGCCCTGACCCATCGCACCACCGAACTGCGTGAGGTCATCCGGACGGAAGTCGGAGTTGAATTCGTTCCAGTCGGCACCGAAAGCGAGACCGAGGCCACTTTCTGCCGAAGGCAGCTTGATGCTCGCAACTTCGCCCGACACGCTGGCTGAGGCGCTCTTCGCCTCGGTGACCTGCGTCGAGTAGTAGCTCGCGCGGATGTAGTCGAGACCCGCCTGCGTCATGGCACCCGTCATCGGGATGCCGCTGTCGCGGTAGATGTCGCCGTTACCGGTGAACAGGTTGATCGGCGCGCAGGTGCCGCCCGAGACGCACTTGATACCATCTGGCGTCTGGATCGCGATGATCGCCTTGCGGGCGCGATCGATGCTGACGTCATTCTGCAGACCGTCGAGTCGCGAAACCCGGCCGAACTGCGCCGAGGTGTCGAAACTCCAGCCCGTCTCGCCGATATCGCCGCGAAGTCCTGCGGTCATCTGAATGGTCTTGGACTCCGAGATGCCGACGCGAGGGCCGAGCTCGGTGAGACGACGACGCAACCCATTGAGCGTAACCAGCTGGGTGCCCGGCGCGGCGTTCGGATTGAACGGTCCGTGCGCGAGTTCGCCGGCGATCGGGAACGCAGCTTCGTTGTTGTAGGCGGCGATCAGCGCGGTGCGCTGTGCTGCCGAGAGGAAGGGGTTGTCGAGGTTGATCTTGAAGGTTGCGGTCGAGCCACCGAAGTAGGCGGACGAGGCAAGCTGAGTCGGCACGTCGGAGTTGACGGCGAACAGGCGGCCATAAACCTCGAGCGAGTCCGTAACGTCGAAATCGACCGACGCGTAGGCCGACCAGCGCTCTTGCGGCACCTGGAAGTAGTTGTAGGGGTTGTAGTTGAACGAGGCGTTCGGGCTGTACTGACCGAGTCCCCCACGGGTGACCAACTGGCCGTCCGGGGTGAAATAACGGGTCGAGAACGCACCCGTCGCCGTCCGAATCGCAGCGCGCGTGGCGCCGGCGTTACTCGAACCCAAGCGACGATCGGTCCCCAGAATATCCGAGGAGTATTCGTACCAGTTGCCGGCGTAACGGTAGCCGTCCGCGGCGAACAGGTTGTAGTTGGAGTAGTCGCGATCGCCTTGCAGCACTTCGTCGCGCTTGGTGTAGCCAAACGAAATGATGGCCGAACCACGATCGTCGGCAAACTTGCTGCCCGCGGTGATGGCAGCGTTCTGCACCTGACCGTCGCCCTCGCCGTATTGGGAAGTGTTGTAGTCGAGCTGCAGACCGGAGAAGTCTTTCTTGGTGATGAAGTTGACGACGCCCGAGACCGCGTCGGAACCGTACACCGCCGAGGCGCCACCCGTGACCACATCGACGCGCTCGACAATGGCCGAGGGGATGAGGTTGATGTCGACGGCGCCGCTAGTGCCGAACGGCGGCAGACGCTTGCCGTCCATCAGCACGAGCGTGCGGTTCGAACCGAGACCACGCAGGTTGATGGTGGCGGCACCCGGGTTGCCGTTGTTGATGTACTCGGTCGCGCCCGGCAGGAACTGCGGCAGCTGACGGAGCTGGTTTTCGAGGTTGATGACGTTGAGCTGCTCGAGCTGCTCGGCCGTCACGGTGGAGATGGGGCTGTTCGAGACGAGGTCGGGACGCGTGATGCGCGTACCGGTAACGACCACTTCTTCAAGTTCGGCGGCCTGTTGTGCGATGGCACTCTGTGCCGCGGCCAAGGCAACAGCACCAGAAAGGACACGCGCAACAGAGTTGCGAATCAGCGGATTACTCGTCAAAGGATCCTCCTCGTCGGCCTTTTCGGGCCGTCCCGTACGACAAACATGTGACCGCAATAATTTTTTTGGCGGCTAATTCACCGTGCAGCATAGGCAACCTGCCCGGGCAAGGTCAAGGGAGCGCTAGGCGGACGCCGTCGCGGACTCCGGAGGTCGGAAACAGCACCACCCGATCACCCTCGGCAAGTCCGGTGCGAACGACCCGGAAGCGTTCATCTTGTGGACCCAGCTCGACCGGCTGCAGCCGCGCACGACCCTCGCGCACGGTGAACACTGCCCAGCCCTCACCCTGACGGAACAACGCCCCGAGCGGCACGCGCAGTCCGTCCTGCACCTCCTCGGCCACGATACGGACATCTACGCGAAAGTCGTGGGCACGCAGCGCGGGCGGCGCGGCCTCGTCAAACCCAAGGATGATGTTGGTGCGCTGCTCCTCGATGCCAAGCGCGGAGACTTTGGTGCGTGCCACGGGCTCGATGCGCTCGACGGTGGCAGGGATGGGCGGCAGACCGAGACCCTGCTCACCCCAGTTTTCGATGAAGGACCGATCGCCGCGCTGCACGCGTACCGCATCCTGCGAAAGAAACTCGGCGATCACGTCGACCCGCGACGGATCGCCGAGCACGACCACCGGCGTTCCCGCAGCAACCGTCGCCTCGCTCTCTTGGGGCACGCGCAACACCACGCCTGCCGAGGGTGCATTCAGGGTCAGCGTCGCGCTCGAGCCATCGCGGCCCGCAGCGAGCAGTGCACTGCGCGCCCGACGCAGCTCGGCACTCGCCGCGGCCTCGGCGGCGAGCGCGGCGCGCAAGCGCGCTCGCGCGGTATCGAGCGCCGCAGTGGCAATCAATCTTTGCGTGGCCAACGTCTCGGCACGACTCGCCTCGATCTCGGCGAGCTCGCGCTCGGCGCGCGCCGCCGTCTCGCGAGCCTCGGCGGCATTCACGGCGGCCCGCGCTTCGGCGTCGCTGCGCGGGTCGAGAAAGCCGGCCACGCCGCGCGCCATGCGCGCGAGCGGTTCACCTTGGGAAACCATATCGCCGGGCTCGACGGCCACCCGCAACAAGCGACCAGGCACGGGCGCGCTGACCACGTAGATCTCACGCATGCGGGTCCGACCCTCATCGACAATCGTCGCGCGTACCGCGCCGCGATCAACGCTCGCCACCTCGACCTCGACTGCACTCGGCCACACCGCGATGATCACGAGCGCGATGACGAGCAGGCCGCCCCCGAAGTAAAACCAATGTCGGCGAGTCTTCATTCGCGCGATTTCAACACGGCGACGAGATCCAGTCGATCGACGTCCCGCCGCACCCAGAGTGCGGCAGCGATCACTGCGGCGATCACGAAGAGCGCAGCGCGCGCGTAGGTCGGTACGTCGAAGATGAACGGAAACGAGAATAGCTCGGTCTCGAACTGCTCCATCATCCAGCGTGACAGTAGCGCACCAAGCAGCAGACCGATCGGTATCGCGACCGCCAGCAGCATCGTGAGCTCACCGAGCAGAACCCATGAGGCTTCGTGACGACGGAAACCGAGGACACGTAGCGTGGCGAGATCGCGCTCCTGCTCGCCGAGCGTGACGCGCGCCGCGGAGAAAGCGACGCCAGAGGCCATCGCCAACGAGAACATCAGGAACATGAAGGAGAAAAAACCCGCGCCCTGCTCGAAGAGTTGGCGCAGCGAGCGCTCGGCATTGTCGGCGAACGTGACGCCGACCACTGCCGGGATATCTTTGAGCCGCGCACTCAGCGCCGCCCGCTCGCGGGCATCGATCCAAAGATATGCCGAGTCGACGCGATCTGGCTCGCGTAGCAGACGACCCAGGGCGACCTGCTCGATGTAGGCCGCGGAACCCAGGAAAGGCTGCACGATGCGCATCACCTGAACCTCGGTGATCACGCGTCGACCGTCCGTCGCCTCGAGCCGCAAGCGATCGCCGACACGGACCCCGAGTTTGCGCGCAAGCCCGCTCGAGAGGGTGAGCCCGTCGGCACGCGGCTCCACCACCTCGAGATCGGTACCTACCACGCGATTAAGCAAGGCGCCTTGCGGGATACCGAGTACGGCCTCACGCTCGCGTCGCGCGCCGACGGAGAGAATGACCTCGGCCGTACGCAAGGGCTCTACCTGCAGCACGCCGGGGAGCCTGGCCACCTCACGCAGCACCCGATCTTGTTCACGCTCGGCAAAAGTCACGGTGACATGCATGCGTTGAGTCGTGCCGAAATTGATGGTGATGATGCGCTCGATGGCAATCGGAAAATGCTCCGACATGATGAGCAACGCGAGCGCGAGTGCGATGCCACCCACCGTCGTCGCCGATCGTCGCGGAAAGCGCACGATACGCCGCACCAGCATGCGTGCCCGCGCATCGAGCGTACGAATTCGCTGTTCCAGATTTTCGCCGAAGCGACGGAAGTCGGTCGGAGCCGGGGGCGAGAGGGCGACTGCTGGTGCAAGACGTATCGCGCGCCGCACGGCCGACACGGCGCCCAGCAACGCGGCCAACAGCGCCACCGCGAGCGCACCCAGATAGACCACGAGCCCGGCGCGAAAAGCGAGTTCGGGCAGGCGGTAGACAGCTTGGTAGACCGTCGCCATGTAGGCACCCACCCAGTTGCCAAGCAACACGCCGAGCAGCGCTGCACCGAGACAAAAGGCCATGGCGAACTTTGCATAGTGCGTGCCGATCGTGACGTTGCCGTAGCCGAACGCCTTGAGCAGCCCGATGTTGGCGCGCTCGGTAGCCACCAACCGCGACAGCGTGACGTTGATCAAAAATATCGCCACGAGCAGGAAGATCGGTGGCAGGATGCTCGCGAGCGTGCGCAGTTGCGAGAGCTCGTCAGACAAATAGCGCGCCGAGAGCATGCGATCGCGCCCGTACAGGCCACGGCCACCGAAGCGCGCAAGCCGTGCATCAACGGCAGCGATCACCCGAGCACGGTTGGCCTCACTTGTGCTCTCGCCACCCGCATCATTCGCCAAACGCAGCACGACATCGTTGAAGGCGCCGTCGAGATCGAGTGCACGACCCAGCGCTTCGCGGCCCATCCACAGCACACCGAAGCGACGCGGCTCGGGCAGGATGTCACCCGGCGCCACGGCAAAGACGAATTCCGGACTGCTCGCGATACCGACAATCTCGAGGAACTTGCGCTGGCCGCGGATGAGTACCGGAATGCGCAGACCAGGTTCGATGGCGTGCGCCTCGGCAAAGGCCTCGTTCACCAGGGCTTCTGCGCTGCGCGCCGCATCGGGCCAGCGGCCACGCTTGAGAACAAGATCGTTCACCCGCGGCCGACGATCGGCGGGTAGCGACACGAGCCGCGCCGAGACCGGCTCGCTGACGCCCTCGAGGCTGAAAAGCCCGATACCCGAGGCGCGCGTCTCGAGTGCGGCAACGCCGGGGATCGACGCCAGTTCGCGACTCATGCTCTCGGGTGCGCGCACGAGCGAGCCGGCGAGATCCGCCATCCGCGAAGTCGCGTAATAGCGATCGCGGGCCTCTTCGAGCGAGCCGTACATGCCGGTCGCCATCACGTAGAGCGCAATCCCGCAGCCGAGCACGACGCCGACAGCGACGGCCTGCATCCACAAGCGCCGCAGGTCGCGCAGCAACTTGCGATCGAGCGGCTTCACCAGTGCAGTTCCGTCGGCGCGACGCGCTGCGGATTGACCTCGATGCTGCGAATGAGGCCATCGGCAAAGCGCACCACCCGATCGCCGAGCCGCGCGATATCGGCATTGTGCGTGATCAGGAGCATGGTCGTGCCGAGCTGTTCGTTGATCTGCAACAAAGATTCGAGCACGCGAATACCGGTGGCGACATCGAGCGCGCCGGTTGGCTCATCGCAGAGCAGTACTGCAGGGCGCTTGGCAATGGCACGCGCGATGGCCACCCGCTGCTGCTCGCCGCCCGAGAGCTGTGCCGGAAAATGCGTCAGCCGTTCGCCGAGTCCAACGAGATCAAGCGCCTCCTCGGCGGGCATGGGCTGATCGGCGACTTCGGTCACGAGCTCGACGTTCTCACGCGCCGTGAGACTCGCGATCAAGTTATAGAACTGGAACACGAAACCGACGTGATGGCGACGATAATCGGTGAGCACGGCGTCGGTCGCCGTGGCGAGTTCGAGTTCGCCGAAGCGCACGCTCCCCGCCGTCGGCCGGTCGAGCCCACCCAAAATATTGAGCAGTGTGGACTTGCCCGATCCCGACGGCCCAAGCAGGACCAGCACTTCGCCGGGATCGATATGCAGATCGATACCGCGCAGCGCATGCACGGCCGCCTCGCCCTCACCGTAAGTCTTGCGCAGCCCCCGCACCTCGAATACGGGCGTGCGCGGCGCCGTCATCCGAGCCAGACCCGCGCGTTGCGGAAAAAGCGCATCCAACCGGAATACTCGCCGCTACCCGGCGGTCGCCAAGAGAGTTGCACGCTGCGAAACACGCGCTCGGGATGCGGCATGGCGAGCGTGACGCGACCATCGAGATTGCAGAGCGCGGCGAGTCCGTTCGGCGAGCCATTGGGGTTCGCGGGATAATGACGGGCGATCTCGCCCGCGCGCGTGACATAGCGCAGGCCGATCGTTCCCGAGCCCTCGCAGGCGGCGGCCTGTGCGGCGCCCGCGAACTCGGCGCGACCCTCGCCATGCGAGACAGCGATCGGCAGCACGGATCCGGTCATGCCGGAGAGAAAGATGGACGGGCTCTGCATCACTTCGACCAGCGTGGCACGTCCCTCGAATTGCTCAACGCGGTTGCGCACGAAGCGCGGCCAATGCGCGGCGCCGGGGATGATGGGCGCGAGCTGAGCCATCATCTGGCAACCATTGCAGATGCCGAGCGCAAACGTGTCGCGCCGTGCAAAGAATTGGCTGAAGGCGTCGCGCAGCGCGGGGTTGAAGAGAATGGACTTCGCCCAGCCCTCGCCCGCGCCGAGCACATCGCCATAGGAAAACCCACCGCAGGCGACGAGTCCGCGGAAAGAATCGAGCCGCTGCCGACCCTCGATAAGGTCGGTCATGTGCACATCGTGCGTCTCGAAGCCGGCGCGATCGAACACCGCGGCCATCTCCGCTTGGCTGTTGACGCCCTGCTCACGCAGCACAGCAAGACGTGGGCGCGCACCGCGATTGACGAACGGCGCGGTGATGTCTTCGTCGGCATCGAAACCGAGCACCGCTTGCAGGGGCGCAGTAGCGAGCGAGGTCGCTGCCGCGAACTCCTCCTCGGCGCACTGCGGGTCGTCGCGCAGCGCACGCATGCGAAAACTGGTCGAGGACCACTCGCGCTTCAGCGACTCCCACGACTCGTCGATGACGAACTTTCCTGCAGTGATGCGAATGCGATCGGATTTGGGTTCGACCCGCCCGATGACGGCGCTGCAGTGTCCGACGCCGTGCTTGAAGAGCACGCCAAGCAGATCGGCGCAGTTCTCGACATGCACCTGCAGGACCACGCCGAGTTCTTCGGTGAAGAGCGCAGCAAGCGCCGCCGCCTTGTTGCCGAGCTCGCGCTCATCTTTGAGACCGATGTTGACCTCGATGCCGCAATGACCCGCAAAGGCCATCTCGGCGAGCGTCACGGCCAAGCCACCATCGGAGCGATCGTGGTAGGCGAGCACCGCATCGAGAGTGCGCAACTCGGCCAGCGCAGCAGACAGGCCTTTGAGCAGAGCCGGGTCGTCGAGGTCTGCGGGCCGGGTGCCGAGACCCCCGTAGACTTGGGTCAGCACCGAGCCACCCAGTCGATTTCGACCTTCGCCCAAATCGATGAGGATGAGCGAGGTGAAGCCGCGGTCGGTACGCAACTGTGGTGTCCAGCAGCGGCGCACATCGCTCACCGGAGCAAAGGCCGAGACGATCAGCGAGACCGGGGCCACCACGGATTTGGAGTTGCCGTCGGCGTCGCGCCATGCCGTTCGCATCGACAAGGAATCCTTGCCTACGGGAATCGCAATGCCGAGCGCCGGACAGAGTTCTTCGCCGATGGCGTGAACGGCGGCGTACAGCGCGGCGTCCTCACCGGCTTCGCCGCAGGCCGCCATCCAGTTCGCCGAGAGGCGTACGTCGGCGAGCTCGCGCACATCGGCCGCGAGAATGTTGGTGATCGCCTCGCCCACCGCGAGTCGCGCTGCCGCCGGTGAATCGAGAATGGCGACCGGCGTACGCTCGCCCATCGCCATCGCTTCGCCCGCATATCCAAAATAATCGGCCGTGGTCACGCCACAGTCGGCCACCGGCACCTGCCACGGACCGACCATCTGGTCCCGGGAAATCATGCCACCGACCGTGCGATCGCCGATGGTGACGAGAAAGGTCTTGTCGGCAACGGCGGGGAAACGCAACACGCGACGGAACGCCTCGCGCGGGTCGATGGTGGTGACGCCGAACTCGAGACCGCTCGCGCGACGCGTGCTGACCTCGCGCAGCATCTTGGGCGTCTTGCCGAGCAGCACCTCGATCGGCATCTCGACCGGCGTCTCGCCAAGCAGCGCATCGCGCACAATCAGCAAACCATCGTCGGTGAGTGTGCCAATGACGGCGTGCGGACAACGCTCACGCGCGCAAAGCGCTGCGAATTCTTCGATCGCCTCGGCCGCGACCACGAGCACATACCGCTCTTGCGATTCGTTACACCAGAGCTCCATCGGCGACATGCCGGGCTCGTCGTTCGGAATATTGCGCAGTTCGACTACGGCCCCGCGGCCGCTATGCGCGACAGCCTCGGGCACGGCATTCGAGAGACCACCCGCACCGACGTCGTGGATCAGCAAAATCGGATTGCGTTCGCCACGCGCCCAGCAGCGATCGATCACCTCTTGCGCTCGGCGCTGCATCTCGGGATTGCCGCGCTGCACGGAGGCAAAATCGAGGTCCGCCGTGGATACGCCGGCGCCGACCGACGAGGCCGCTCCGCCGCCGAGACCGATCAGCATCGAGGGACCGCCGAGCACGACAAGCTTGGCGCCCGGCGGGCAATCACGCTTTTCGATGTGACTTCGACGGACGTTGCCGAGACCGCCGGCGATCATGATTGGCTTGTGGTAACCACGATGTCGGTTCAGGGCATCGCCCGGCGCCTGAATTTCCAGAGTGCGGAAGTACCCTGCGATGCAGGGACGGCCGAATTCATTGTTGAAGGCTGCGGCGCCGATCGGTCCCTCGAGCATGATGTCGAGCGCCGAGGCAATCCGCTCGGGTTTGCCAAGTGGCGGCTTGCCCGGCAACGATTCCCAAGGCTGTTCAAAGCCCGGGATGCGCAGATGCGACACCGAAAATCCGACCAGCCCTGCCTTGGGCTTGGCACCGATACCGGTTGCACCTTCGTCGCGAATCTCGCCACCCGAGCCCGTCGAGGCACCCGGAAACGGCGAGATAGCGGTCGGATGATTATGCGTCTCGACCTTCATTAGGATGTCGATAGGCTCGATATTCGCTGCATAGATCCCGCTCGCCGGATCGGGAAACCAGCGCTGCCCCTGCGCGACGCCCTCGATGACCGCCGCGTTGTCCCGATAGGCGCTGAGCACGCCTTGCGGTGCTCGCGCATGGGTGTTGCGAATCATGGAAAACAGCGATTTCTTTTGTGGGACGCCGTCGATGATCCACTCGGCGTTGAAAATCTTGTGACGACAGTGCTCGGAGTTCGCCTGCGCGAACATCATGAGCTCCACGTCGCTCGGATCGCGACCGAGCTCACCGAAGGCCGCCAACAAATAGTCGATTTCGTCGGCGGAAAGCGCGAGCCCCAGTGCGTCGTTGGCTTCTTCGAGCGCGCTGCGACCGCGCTGCAAAGAAATACGCCGCAGCGCTCGTGGCTGCGCGGAGCCGAACAGCTGCGTCGCAGCGTCAATGTCGGTGATCACCACCTCGGTCATGCGATCGTGCAACAACGGGGCGAGGGTTGAGGTGGTTTCCGCCGCAGGCGCGCTATCGAGAGCAAGGCGATATTCGATGCCACGCTCGATACGGCGGATCGATGCGAGACCGGAGACCCGTGCGATATCGGTGGCCTTGCTGGCCCAAGGCGAGATGGTGCCGGGACGCGGGATCACCCAGAGCGAGAGGACATCAGCACCCGCAAGTGGCGGCGCTTGGTCGCTCGGGCGCGAGCCGTAGCGCAGCAAGGCGTCCAAGACCTGTCGTTCGTGGGTATCGAGCTCGCGCGATGCGTCCACGAAGTGCACGAACTCAGCCTCGACGGCGCGTACACCGGCGCCCCGTTCACGCAGCCGATCAAGCAGTTTCTGGATGCGAAAACCGGAGAGCGCGGGAGCGCCGCGGACGACCATGGAGGTGCAGGACCTACTTCTTCACGCCGTCGCCTGTCGGCGGCGTGTAGAGGGGCATCGGGAACTGCGCAACATTCGAGCCCTCGATGTTGCTGATTTTGCTGACACCCTGCTTTTTGACCTCATCGATACGCAACACCGAGTGCAGCGGCAGATAGCTGCGTTTGACGCCTTCGAACTCGGATTTGATGCGTTCTTCGCCTGGATCGAGCACGACGGTGGAGCGTTCGCCGAACACCAGCTCTTCGATTTCTATGAAACCGAACAGGTTGCCGTGCGAGACCTTGCGAGCATAGACCTCGTAGACCTTGCCTTGGTTGGCGAAGATGACCTTGTAGATATGACTGGCGGGCATGCGATCGATGTCGGGAAAGTGGCGGAGAGGGTGAGATTCGAACTCACGTGCCGGGATTAACCGACCATCCGATTTCGAGTCGGCGCCGTTATGACCACTTCGGTACCTCTCCGGAGCCGGGTATTCTACCCGACATGACTCGAACCGGGACAGTCCGCAGCCCTTTCGGGTGTCGCCTGCTGCAACGGGCCTTGCTCGCGCTCGGCGTCGTTCTCGCGCTGACGATCGTCGGCTGCACGCGCGGACCCGGCATTCTCGGCGAGATCCGCGAACGCGGTGAGTTGCGCGTTGCCACGCTGAACGGCCCGACTACCTACTTCATCGGTCCGGAGGGTCCCGAGGGCGCGGAATATGAGCTTGCCGCCAAGTTCGCCGCCGAGCTCGGCGTGCGCTTGGTACTCGTCATCGAGACCGACTACGCAGGCCTGCGGCGCGCCGTCGCCGAGAAACGCGCCGATCTCGCCGCCGCCCAGCTCGGCTGGAGCAGCGAGTGGCGACGGATCGCACTACCTTCGCAGGCCTATTCGGAATCACCCCTGTTCTGGGTTCATGACAAGGCCAAGGCGCGCCCCAAGACACTCGAGCAACTGGCAACGCTACGGCTGATCGTGCTTGAAGACAGTGCGGGCGCGGCATGGCTGGCAGAGCGCCCCGCCACCGCGCAGCCTAAGCTCCGTCCCGCCATCGTGCCGCGGGCGCTCGGGCGCGAACCACTGGAACTCGTTGCCTCGGGTCGCACCGATGCCGCGTTGCTCGATGGGCGCGAGTTCGCGGCCGCGCGTGCGCTGCATCCGAGCGTGGAAGTCGCTCTGGCGATGCCCGACATGCGGCGCCTGCATTGGATGGTGCGTCGTGACGGTCGCGACCTGTTGCTTGAGGCGAACAAGTTTCTCGAGACGGTACGCGCCAAGGCGCCTCCGCCCACGCTCGAGATCGACGACCTCACCCGCCCGCCTGCGCTGCCACGGGCGAGCGCCGCGCAATTGGCCGTCGACATCGAAGCACTTCTGCCCGAGTTCCGCGAGCACTTTGAAGCCGCCGCGGCCGAGACCGGCATCGACTGGCGTCTGTTGGCTGCACTCGGTTATCAGGAGTCGATGTGGGAACCAAGAGCGGTATCACCCTTCGGCGCGCGGGGTCTGATGATGCTGATGCCGCGCACGGCGGGTGCACTCGGCGTAAAAGATGTGTTCGATGCTCGCGAGAGCATTCAGGCCGGGGCGCGCTATCTCGCCGAGTTGCACCGCACCATCCCGGCGCGCATCCGCGAACCGGATCGCATGTGGATGGCGATCGCCTCCTACAACATGGGCTATGGACATCTCGAGGATGCGCGAGTGCTCACCGCGCGGCAGGGCGGCAATATCGACGCGTGGCTCGACGTGCGCGAGCGTCTCACGCTGCTCTCCGAAGAATTCTGGTATCTGCAGGTCAAGAACGGCTATGCGCGCGGCTTTGAGACCAAGATGCTGGTCGACCGGGTGCAGCAGTATTACGAGTTGCTGAAGGAGCGCTTCCCGCAGAATGGCGCTCAGCGCGCCGCGCCCGGGCGCATGGTCGCCGAACGCCAGGAGCCGGCAAGGTAATACGCCGAGGAGAGCAGTGCCGCGACGATCGCGGAGATGGTAAAGCTCCACCACACGCCGTCGGCACCCCAACGCGCAAAGCCGAACTCGGCGAGCGGAGTGCGCACGATCAGCAGCGCGGTCAACAATATGAAAAGCGGCGCCATCACCGCACCCGCCGCCCGTACCACGCCCGACAACACCATCGAGATGCCGAACAGCGGATAGGACCAAAGAATGATGTGGTTCACATGGACGGCGATGTCGATGGCGGGGCTGCCCGGTGGCAGGAACACGCTGATGGCAACGCCCTCGCCAAGATAGATCAGCGCCACCGGCAGACCGGTGAGCAGCAGATTGAACAATACCCCATATTTGGCGATATCGGCCACACGCGACCACTGTCCGGCGCCGATGTTCTGCGCGGCCATCGATGAAACAGCTGCGCCGAGCGCGAGCGCCGGCATCTGCACATAGGTCCACAACTGCATGTCCGCCGCGAACGCTGCGGCCGTATCGGAACCGAATCGATTCACCACACGCAGGAAGAGCACCATGCTCGAAGAGATGACGATCATCTGCAAGCCCATCGGGATGCCCTTGAGCACGAGCGCGCGCAGGATCGACCAATCGATGCGCAGCAGTTTCGCCTCGCCGCGGTGAATGGCAAGCGGATTACGCGCCCGATAGACGTGTCGCAACAGCGCAATCAACGCGAGTGACTGGGCGACCAGTGTGGCGAGCGCGGAGCCAGCGATGCCGAGCGCGGGCAGCGGACCCAAGCCAAAGATAAAGAGCGGATTGAAAGCGATATCGAGCACGACGGACAACAGCAGGAAACGAAACGGCGTTTTCGAGTCACCAGCACCGCGTAGCGCACCATTGACGAAGAAAAACGCGAACGATGCCGGCAGCGCCACGAACATGACCCGCAGATAGGCGATGCCATACTCGAGTGCATCGGCAGGTGTCCCCATCCACGCGAGAATCGACGGGGCGGCAAAGAAACCGGCGAGTGAAACCAGCACGGACAGCGAGAGAAAGAAGGTCGCGCTCGTGCCCGTGACGCGCTTCGCCTCGTCGAGTTTCTGCGCGCCGACGTGCTGCGCGATCAGAATGGTGGACGCCATCGTGATACCGAATACGGCACCGAGCAGCAGGAAGATGACGATGTTGGCGTTGTTGGCACCGGTCAAGGCGGCGCCACCCAAAAATTTTCCAATCCAGATCGCGTTGATCGAACCGTTGATGGACTGCAGCACGTTGCCGAGCAAAATCGGCAGCGCAAAAGTGAACAGCACTCGGGGGATGGAGCCCGAGGTGAGCGAGGGGACGGTTTTCATGAACGGCGGGCGCGGAAGAAGTCGCTCAGCAGGGTACCGCACTGCTCGGCCAGCACTCCGCCGAAAACGTCCACGCGATGGTTCAGTTCGGGGATGGCAAATATATCGGCGATGCTGCCCGCGCCGCCCGCCTTCGGATCCCAGGCACCAAAGACAACGCGCGCCACCCGCGCGTGCACAAGCGCTGCGGCGCACATGATGCAAGGCTCTAGCGTCACATAGAGCGTGGCCCCGGTGAGCCGGTAATCGCCGATGCGACGCGCCGCCGCCCGCAGCGCCTCGATCTCGGCATGCGCGGTCGGATCGTGCGCGTGAATCGGGCAATTGGCACCGGTGCCGAGCACGGTCTCGCCACGCACCAGCAATGCGCCAACCGGCACTTCGCCGCGCTCGGCAGCGGCGCGCGCCAGCGTCAGGGCTTCACGCATGTAATCGGCATCGGTCGGCGGCGGCATCGGCGTTACTCTGCCACGTTGCGCAAAGCCGGGTCACCCGGATTGACAGCGCGCCACTGCGCGAGGACTTTGGCGCTCGCGTCAAAGTCACCGGCCTCCCGCGCAAAGGCCGCGAGCGCGAGGGCGAGGTCACGATCGAAGCGCAGCGCGAGACCCTGCGCGAGCAGGCGCCGCGCCTGCTCGCCACGCCCGGCGTCCTGCAAAGCGAGCGCGTAGACATAGCGAAACCGCGGCATCTCGGGTGCCGCGCCGTACGCCGCCGCGAACTCGCGCAGCGCCGCCGCCTTGCGCCCCTGCCGCACCAGCGACAAGCCGAGCGACTCATGCAGCGCTGGCGCGCCTTTATTTTGTGCCAAAGCCTCGCGCAGCAGGGACTCCACCTCGGTCTCGCGACCCGCGCTGCGCAACAAATCGGCGAGGTTCACCCACGCGGGAATGAAACTCGACTCAAGGCGAATCGCCGACCGCAAGGACGCTTCGGCAGCCACAAGATCACCGCGGTCCGTCTGCAGATTGGCGAGATTGACCCAAGCCTCGCCACGACTGAGATCATGGCGCAGGCTGCGCTCGAAATCGGCGAGCTCGGCGGTCAGCTTTGCGGTAGCCGCCGCGGGCAGATCGACCCGGGCCTGCGTCAGCCGGCGCGCGGCTTCGTGACGATTGGCGCGCGCAGCATCCTCGAGCGAGGGCGAGAGCAAGCGCGCAAGCTGCCCGGGCGGCCCCGGCGGCAAGCCGCGCAAGGCCTGATAGCGCACCTCAGTGTCTGGATCGCTGAGCGAACGACGGATCGTTTCGGCGGCGAGATCGCCCGGATAGCGGGCGAGCAAATCGAGCGCACTCGCCCGCACGAGCGGCGGCTGCGTCTTGTCCTCGATGACCGCGCGCAGCTGACCCACGGCACCGGCAGTGCCAAGACGCCCCGCTGCGAGAGCCTCAGCAAAATGTGGGCGCTCGCCGGCCGCCGACCCATGCCAGCGGGCGAGCGCTGCAGCCGCCCAGCTCGCATCGCGATCGGCGTGACAATCCGCGCAGGCATTGGGCGTGCCGAGTTTCGCCGACAGATCGGGACGTGGCACGTGAAAGCCGTGATCGCGTCGCGGGTCGATCACCATGTAGGTGTTCTCGCGCATGTGGCAACTGACGCACTCGGTCGCGGCGCTGCCCGGCGCGTGACGATGATGCGCCGGTGCATCGAAGGTCGTCGCCGTGTGGCATTGCGTACAGACGGCATTACCCGGCAAGCGCAATTTTTGGGTGTGCGGTTCGTGACAGGCGCCGCAAGTCACACCCGCCGCGTGCTTGCGGCTCTGGATATAGGAGCCCCAGATAAATACCTCGCCCTGTTGCTGTCCGTCCGGGTGGTACATCTCTTCGGCCAGAACAGCGGGTAGATAGTGGTCCATCAAGGGATCGCCGGCGCGCGCACCCTCGGCGAATTGCGCACGCCGCGAGTGACAGGCGGCACAGGCCGCCATTTCGGCGGCAGCACGCCCCTCGACAATTCTTTGATAAGGACGTGCGGGCGCAGCAACATGCCCTGAACCCGGCCCATGACAAGCCTCGCAACCGACCGCGAGATCGGACCATGTGGTATCGAACGTGTCGCTCGTCGCCTCATAGCCCTTGCGGACGTCGGTCGAGTGGCAGTCCGCACACATGAAATTCCAGTTCTGCGCGGGCTTGGTCCAGTGCAGCGCGTCGCGATGGTCGATGCGCGCCGCCGGATCAAGATCCTCGGGATAAAGATGAAACCAGCGCTGCCCGCCCGCACTCCGCGGCCGCGTATCCCAAGCGATCGACAGCGCCTGCAGGCGGCCCCGCGGCAGCTCGATGAGGTATTGCTGCAGCGGCTCGACACCGAAGGTGTATTTGATTTCGAAATCGGCAAGCTCACCGTCGGGCCCATCGGTGCGCACGAAGAATCGATCGTCGCGACGAAAAAATCGCGAGGTCACGCCGGCGTAGGAAAAACGCGTGTCGGCAAAATCACCCAGGACCGTCGCAGCGGTGGCGTGCTGCATGGCGCGCGCATGCTGCGAGCCCTGCCACGCCGCGTGCTCCGAGGCGTGGCACTCGGCGCAGCGAGCGCTGCCCACGAAGGCGGCGCTGGGGATTACGGCAAGGGGTGACGACTTATCGACTGGGGACTCGTCCCCACCGACATCGAGCAACCACCAAAGAAAAACGGCCGCTGCGAGCCCGACAACGCTCGCCAGAATCAGCCGACGCGGACGAGGCGCGGCACTCAACGAATCAAGTGCCACACCGTCTGGCGCCCGGCGAGGTAAGTCACGCCGCGACCGTCGAACACCGCGTCCTGCTCGAGTTTCATCTGCACGAATTGTCCGCCCCACTCGGGGATGGCGCGTTTTATGTTGCCCTCGATGGCATAAACGGTATTCGGATAGAGCGGCCAGTCGCCCTGCACGGGTGTCGGATTCTGGTTATCCCACATGCCGATGGTGGGGCCCGGGGCGTGACCAAACATGCCGAGCGGATGCGTGTAGACGCTGGAGATCATTCCCGCCTTGTCGGCGGCGGCTCGCGTTCTGGCGAGGATGTCGTTGCCGCTGCGTCCCGCGACGAAGTTGCCGGTCAAAATATCCTGCCACTGATTACCGACGCGCATCGCCGCCTGCAAGCCCGCCGGCACCTCGGTCTCGCCGAGACGCAGGACATAGCCCATTTCCTGCGTGTCGGAGCATAGCTTGAGGTAACAGATACCGACGTCGGTGTGCAGCACATCACCTCGCTCGATGACCCCGCTGCCCCCGCAGAACGCGGCGTCACGTTCGCAGGCCACGCCCTGTCGCTGCCGATTCACATCCGGAAAAAACCAGATCGGCAAACCGAGAGACTCGAAACGGTGACGGATATGCCAAGCGACATCTTGTGTTGTGGTCACTCCGGGTGTGATCACGCGGGTGCTGAAAGCCTCGGCGATCACGCCACGCGCGATCGCCACGATCTGCGGATAGACCGCAAGCTCGGCGGCAGTGCGCGTCTCGAGCCAGCGCACGACCAGCTTTTCAGCAGGCACGAGTCGCGCTGCGTACTGCGCCGGCAACACCTCGCGCAAACGCGCATTCAGAGCGGCCGTCAGACCGTCGGCGACTGGCCAGTCGCGCGAGACGTTGATGCCGATGCGCTGCGGGTTGCGACTGACGATCACCTCGCCGAGCGCCTTCCATTGCGCCTCGAGATCACCCCCGGCCCACGCCGACTCATAGGGCTCGCCGAGGGGATAGCGGTTCACCGAGAGTCGCTCGACGCTGCTGTCGGCCTTGCGATGGAACACCAACATGGTGGTGCGGCGCGCCGCGAAACTCGGCTGCGGCACGAGCGTGAAATACACCGGGTCCTCGGCATATTCGCGATTGATCACGAGCCACATGTCGAGTCCGGCCTCGGCCATCAACCGCGGCAGCAAGCTCTCGAGTCGCTCGCGCACCAAGCGATTCTCGACCTCCACGCGCGCCCGCGAAGACAACACCGCGAAATCATCGGCCGATTCGATCACCCGCCCTTGGGCGCCCACATACTCCGCCGCGCGCAGCGGCAACCCGCCGCCCAGAACGCAGAGCGTCAACGTCAGCAGAAATCCATTCGGCAAGGCTCGCATGAGCACACCCTTGGGGTCAGCAAGAAGGTAGCCGAAATCATACTCGACCCGAGGCAACGACAGACTCTCCGCGGCCTGCTCAAGGCACCGACTTGATCCACTGACTGACCAGCTCATCGAGCGTGGCAAGCGGCATGGCGCCGTTCATCAACACCACCTCGTGAAAGCCCTTGATGTCGAAGCGCTCACCGAGCTCGCGCTCGGCGCGCTCGCGCATCTTCAGGATGGCCAACTGCCCGACCTTGTAGCCGGTGGCTTGTCCCGGCCAAACGACATAGCGCTCGATTTCGCGAGTCACGTCCGCCGCAGACATGCCAGTCTTCTCGATCATGTAATCGATTGACTGCTCGCGTGACCAGCGGCGAGCGTGCAGACCCGTGTCGACGACCAGACGCACGGCACGGAACATCTCGGCCTGCAGGCGACCGAGATCGCCGAGCGGATCGTTGTCGTACACACCCATGTCGGTCTTGGCGATACGTTCTGCATACAGCGCCCAGCCTTCGGCATAGGCATTGAACGGCAACACCTTGCGCAGCAGCGGCACGCCTTCAATCAATTGCGCGGCGCTCAACTGGAAGTGATGTCCCGGCGAACCCTCGTGGACCATCAGCGTCGCGAGCGTCCACCGCGGGTTGTCCGCGGTATCTTTCTGGTTGATGTAGAAGCGCCCAGGCCGCGAGCCATCGAGCGCGGGCGCGCTGTAATAGCCGCCCGGCGCCGAGTCCTGGGCGAAGGGCGGCACCCGCACGATTTCGAGCGCCTGCGGCGGGATCGTCGCGAAATAGCGCGGCGCCATGCCCATGATGCGCGCATCGATTTCTTTGAGATAGGCAATCATTGACCGCCGACCCTCGTCGGTGTTCGGAAAAAGCTGCGCAGGGTCGGTGTTCAATTTGGCGATGCGCTCGGCGAGCGTGCCTTCGCGCAGCCCTTGTGCATCGAGGATTGCGAGCATCTCCGTCTCGAGCCGCGCCACCTCGGCGAGACCGAGCGCGTGGATCTCATCGGCGGTCATCATGGTGGTGGTGTTCGAACGCAGCGCAGCCTCATAGATAGCCTCGCCCTGCGGAATTCGCCAGATGCCGGCGTCGCTGGTCGCTTCTTTGCGCAGGTCTTCGAAGAGGGCAATCATCGCCCGATAACCGGGGATCACCTCGGTCTCGACGAGCTGCGTGGCCTGTTGCAGATATCGGGCGCGCTGCGCCGCTTCAAGATCCGGCAACGAGTCGAGTTTCGGCGCGAGCGTGGTGACGAGCGGATTGCCCGCGGCACCGGCTTCGATGAAATTGCGCATTCCGAGCAGCGACTGGTCGATCACGAAGTCGGGCGGCACGACGCCGTTGGCGCGATCATCCGCGACGCGCTCGCGGACCTCGCGCAGCACGCGACCGAACTCGCGCAGGCGCGACAGATACCGCTCGACACTGCGCTCGTTCTTGATCACATGCGAGTCGGTGAGGAACTGCGGGGTATCAACGGTGACCCCCGAAATCTGGTTGACCCGATAACCGCCATGCGCGAATTCGGCCTGCCGAATCAGATCGTCGAAAAACCATGCGGTGATCTGCCAAGTTACGAGCTCCTGACCCTCCAGGCCCTCAGGACCATAGTCGTTCAAGCCCTCGTGGGCTCGCCGCAGCTTGGCAAGCGAGCGT
>Ga0172376_10002344_pt1 | contig 23288 bp, 25 predicted proteins | sample Lak35m_FD_121114 | JGI IMG/M metagenome (GOLD analysis project Ga0172376, IMG submission 121114) | Freshwater microbial communities from Kabuno Bay, South-Kivu, Congo - kab_092012_35m | ecosystem: Environmental > Aquatic > Freshwater > Lake | place: Democratic Republic of the Congo: South-Kivu... | reverse complement strand
GCGCGACCGGCAGTGTTGTCGCACCCGAGCGGCCGCGACAACGAATTCATCTCTCTCATCTCGGCCGACCCGACCGCGTCCGAGGCGATCGCCGCCGCGGGCGCCTCGCCCGTGGCGACTGCGTACCGCATCGCCGCCGAATTGTTGGCCGAGCGTGACGATCTGGTCGCAGCCGGTGTCACCCCCGAGTGGATCCGCATCGTGGCCACGAGCCCATCGGGTGTGATTCCCGAGAGCGGCGTGGTGAAGATCGTCGCGCGGGCACTGTCGACGTCCCCGGGTCTCGACATGATCGATCTCACGAACCGGCAGTTCGTCAGCACATCCCACCCCGCGACCGTGTTCCAGCCCACGATCGACGACCCAGGCAATGCACGCCGCGCGGGTCTGGTCGCGGCACGGCGCGAGATGCTGGCGGTCATGTCGATGGTCGCCGAGGACGATCCCCATCGCCAGACATGGGAGCACATGCTCGCGATCGGTGCCTCGGAGTCCTCCGCGGACCCGCGTGAGTGGGTGTCAGCCCTGCGATCAGCGTTGCGTCAGGTGCGCGAGTCGGTCGTGGTGATCACGCCGTCGAACATCACGCTCTCCAGTCGCTCGACGAGCGTGCGCCTCCAGATCCGCAACGAGTCGGATGCGGCGTTGGTGATCCGGCTGCGACTCTCGAGCGCCAAACTCGAGCTCACCGACCCCGTGAGGCTCGTCGAGTTGCCCCCGCGCACCCTGACCGAAGTGGAGGTTCCGGCCACCACCCGCACCAACGGCCGCTTCCCGATCATCGCGCGGATCATCACGCCCGAGGGCGCCCTCGAGGTGATCCCCGCGATCAGCATCACCGCGAGGGTCACCGCCATCGCCGGGTTGGGCCAGTTGGTGAGCATCTCGTTGCTCCTGGTGCTGCTCGCCTGGTGGTGGTCGCACAGGCGCAAGACCCGCTCGGCCGATCGGATGGTGCCGGTGACGGATTCGGGGCTACGGTGAGACTGGTATGAGCGTCAAAATCATCACCGATTCCGCCTGCGATCTCCCCCTCGATCTGATCGGGAACCTGGGAGTCGAGGTCGTGCCCCTCACCGTCCGCTTCGGCGACACCGAATATGTGGACGGCCGCGACATCACACCGACCGAGTTCTGGGCCAAGTGCGCCGCCTCGGCCGAATTGCCCCAGACGGCGGCTCCCTCCCAGGGCTCCTTCGAGGAGGCATACCGGCGCGCCGCTGCGGCTGGTGCCTCCGGAATCGTCGTCGTCTCGCTGTCGGCCGAGCTCTCGGCCACCATCCAGAGCGCCCAGCTGGCGGCCCGTGACTGGGGTGGCCAGATCCCGGTGCGCATCGTCGACTCGCTGAACGCCTCGATGGGTCAGGGCCTGATCGTCATTGAGTGCGCCGAGCGCGCCCGCCAGGGCGCCTCGATCGATGAGATCGTGGCGCTGGCCGAGGATCTCGCGCCCCGGACATTCGTCTTCGGCGCCCTCGATACCCTCGAGAACCTGAAGAAGGGCGGCCGAATCGGCGGTGCCAAGGCCCTCCTGGCCACCGCGCTGTCGATCAAGCCGCTGATCGAGATCCGTGGCGGCAAGGTCGAGGAAGCAGGCAAGGCCCGCACCCGATCGAAGGCGCTCGCGGTCCTGGTGGACCAACTCGCGAACCACAAGGGTCGCATCGAGCGCCTCGGCATCCTCCACGCGCAGTGTGCCGATGTCGATGCATTCATCGAGATGGTCAAGAAGGTGCACGATGGTCCCGCGATCGTCGGTGACATCGGTGCCGTCATCGGCACGCACGCCGGTCAGGGCACGATCGGCATCGCGTTCAGAATCGCGAAATAGTCGCCGACAATCCCCGATTCGGGGGGTTATCCACAACTAGCGTTTCGTGCCAGTCATGGTCGCGGCACCCCATCATCATCACCTCGTCGGGGGTCGCTATCGCATCGATGCGAGCATCGCCGCCGGCGGCATGGCCGAAGTGTGGCGCGCAACCGACATGCACCTCGGTCGACAAGTCGCCGTGAAGATGTTGAAGCCGAAAGTGGCGGACGATCCGATCACTGCCGAGCGTTTCCGACGCGAGGCGCGCGCACTAGCGAAGCTCTCCCATCCCAACATCGTCCCCGTGTACGACTGCGTCGAGGATGGCAACCAGGTCGCACTCGTCATGGAATTGATCGAGGGCAAGTCATTGCGTGATCTGCTCGACGATGCAGCAGTGGACGGTCAACGCGCCGGGACGCTGAGCGTGCACCTCACCGTGCGCGTGGGAATCGCCATCTCGCTCGCGCTCGCGAAATCGCACGAGACGAACATCCTGCATCGCGATATCAAGCCGGGCAACATCCTCGTCACCAGCAAGGGGCGCGTCCTGCTCGCCGACTTCGGCATCGCAAAGCCCCTCAAGTCGAGCGAGGACGACCCCACCGATCTCACCAAGGCCGAGATCATGATGGGCACGGCCAAGTACCTCTCGCCCGAGCAGGTGCAGGGTCGCACACTCGATGGTCGCGCCGACATCTACTCGCTGGGGTTGGTGCTCTATGAGTGCCTCGCCGGTGAGGCACCGTTCCGCGAGGAGAACGACCAGGCCACCGCGATCGCGCGCCTCCAACGCGACCCGACCCCGCTCGGGGGAATCAGGCCCGATGTTCCGAGCACGGTCGTGGCGGTCATCGACAAGATGCTGCGGCGCAAGCCCGAGCACCGCTACGACGACTGCGTCGCTGTGGCGCGCGCACTCGACGAAGCCATCAAGCACACCCACGACGCGATCACGCCGGTCTCGGGTGTCGACATTGCTCCCCGCCCGACGAGGAAGTCGGGTGTCGGTGACCCGCTCATGCAGAAAAAGCCCAGCACGTTGCTCGAGGAGCTCAAGAACGAGATCGAGTCCGGCACGCCGCCCTCGGGGGCCGCACCAGTCGTGCGCGACAAGACCCCGCGCGGGATTCCCCAGGCGAGGGAATCGCTGCCCAAGTCGCAGAGAACCAACATGGGGCGCAACTACGCCGTGATCGGGGGCCTTCTCGTGGCGGCTCTCGTGATGTCAGTGATGCTCTGGCGCGGAATCCAGGGAACCAACAGCGGGGGTCCGACGAGCGCGGGCGAACCGGTCTATGCGCCGGTGAACCTGGTGGGCCTGCGCAGTTTCGATCCCCTCGGTGACGATCTCCAGGAGAATGAGTCGATGCTCGGCGCCCTCACCGACAACAACCCGGCCACAGGCTGGACAACCGTCTGCTATGGCAACCGGTACTTCGGATCCAAGGGTGGAGTCGGCGTGATCGCCGAACTCTCCGGCGTCGGCATCGGCACCGTCTCGGCGACGTTCGTGAACGGACCGTGGAGCGCCGAGTTGTACGTCGCCGACGGTGCTCAGCCGCCGACCTCGCTCGAGGCGTGGGGCTCGCGCGTCGATGACAATTTCAGTCGCACACCCGGTGCCGTCGAGTTCCCGATGCGCGCGCCCGGCAAGTGGGCCCTGTTGTTCCTGCGCGAGGCCGGGCGGCACACAACCTGCAGCAACAACAACCCGTTCAAGGCCGAGTTGTCGTCGCTGTCGTTCACGTCGGTCCCGTGAGCGTCGACGAGCTCCTCGTGCGGCGCGCGCGGCGCGGCGACAGAGCCGCCGTCGACGAATTGTTGAGGGTCCACTACGACACGGTGCGCGCCGTGTGCCACCGGATCGTGATCGACCGCCACGACGCCGACGACGCGGTGCAGAACGCGCTCATCGCGATCGTTCGCGCCCTCCCTTCCTTCGACGGACGCTCGAAGTTCTCCACGTGGGTGTACAGGATCGCCACGAACGCCGCGCTCGACGAGGTGCGCCGCATCCGTCGTCGTCCGCTCCCCGTCGACGACGAGATCCTCGCTCCTCCCCCCGTGGCCGATGGTTCGGCGGCCGTCGACGCACAGATCGCTGTCCGTGGCGCGCTCGAAAAGATGCCAGAGGAGTTCCGGGTCGCGATGGTGCTGCGCCACGTCGCCGACCTCGACTACGCCGAAATCGCAGAGATCCTCGGGGTTCCCGTGGGAACGGTGCGCAGCAGGCTCTCGCGGGGCCGGGAACAATTGGCCGAATTGCTCGGGAACCAGATCCCCCCCGGGGGCGTCACATGATGAACCACCCACGGGCCGGCTCGACAATCCGACCCCCAACACACACCAACCGCCATCGCGTTCCCCGTGCGGGAGCCATCACACATCGCCTCTCGGGAACGAGAGGCAGAACACAGGGAGGAGGCCACAATGACAACTGACAACGAGAACAACGACACGCTCGATGACGCCGTGACTGCTGCATTGCGCGCCGTCCCCCCGGCCGATGCGACGACACGTGAGGCTCACATTGCTGCTGCGTTGGACGCCCTCGAGGTGGTCACCCCCGATCGCTCGGGTGCAGCTCCAGGTCGGCGCTGGCTCGCCGTGGCGGCCGCAGTCGCCCTCGTTGCGGGCTTCGGGCTCGGCCGGGTGGGTGGCGACACCGACTCCACGACACGCAATGCCGCCATCGAGCCGACCGACACGACGACCCCACCGAAGGGATCGACACCGTGTCCATCACTCGATGGCGGTCCAGCACCCGATGGCGCCGAGGTGATCGGGGAGTACTCGACCGGCGAGGGAGACAGAACGATCATCCTCACCGATGGCGCGATTCTCATCGTCGACACCGCCACGTGCGAGACGATAGAGACCATCCCGCTGCCCTGATCCCGCCACGAACGGTGGCGAACAAGCCCACAGTTAGGCTTGCCCCATGGTGTCGAATCCGTTGACGGATCCCGCATGGGCAGATCGCATCGTCGATGTGATCGACCGCACGGTCTCGACGATCCGTCGCTACACCACCCAGCCTCTCGTGACGGGTGCGCGCGGGATCGTGTTCGGCCTTCTCGCCAGTTTCGGGATCATCACGATGATCGTGCTGTTGCTGCTCGGGCTCACCAGGGGCGTGCAGGAGGCCCTCGATACGTTCCTGCCACGGGATGCGGCGGTGTGGTCCTCGTATTTCGTGCTCGCAACACTGTTCACCCTGATCGGGGCCGTCCTCATGCGCAAGCGCTACAACGACGAAGAAACGGAGTGACCTCCCCATGACCACTGCCTCCAGCCACCGCAAAGTGATCATCATCGGCTCGGGTCCGGCGGGCCTGACGGCGGCGATCTACGCCGCGCGTGCCTCGCTCGCCCCGCTCGTGATCGAGGGGGAGCCGTCCTCGACGAGCGACCAGCCCGGCGGTCAGTTGATGCTCACCACGGAGATCGAGAACTTCCCCGGCTTCCCCGAGGGGATCATGGGGCCCGAACTGATGGGCAATTTCCGTGCCCAGGCCGAGCGCTTCGGTGCCGACTACATGACCGAGAAGGTCACCAGTGTCGATTTCTCCTCGCGTCCGTTCCGGGTGCGGGTGCGCGACACCGAGTTCACCGCCGACTCGGTGATCGTGGCCACCGGGGCCCAGTCGCTGATGCTGGAGCTGCCACGCGAGAACGACCTGATCGGCCACGGTGTCTCCACCTGCGCCACTTGCGACGGTTTCTTCTTCCGTGGTCACGAGATCGCGGTGGTCGGTGGCGGAGATTCGGCCGTCGAGGAGGCCAGCTTCCTCACCAAGTTCGCCACCAAGGTGCACCTCATCGTGCGCCGCGACCAGTTGCGCGCCTCGCGCATCATGCAGGACCGCGCCCTGTCGAACGACAAGATCCAGATCCACTGGAACTCCCGCGTCGGCGAACTGCACGGCGACGCCAAACTCGAGGGGATCACCCTGGTCGACACCGTCACCAACGAGACCCGACCGCTCGCGGTCACCGGGCTCTTCGTCGCGATCGGCCACAAGCCCAACACGGGGCTCTTCACCGATGTCCTCGAGATGGAGGACTCCGGCTACCTGCTCACGCGCGAGGGCTCCACCTACACCAACATCGACGGCGTGTTCGCCTGCGGTGATGTGCAGGATCACACCTACCGCCAGGCGATCACCGCCGCGGGATCGGGATGCATGGCCGCGATGGACTGCGAGCGCTGGCTGGAAGCCCAGCACTGACGACCATGTCGTCCGCGCCCGCACGGTTCGGCCTGCTCTCGGTGTCCGACCGCGCCTCGAGGGGCGACTACGCGGATCGCGGGGGCCCGGCAATGGCCGCGTGGCTCTCGGCCCATGTCACCTCGCCGCACGAATTCGTGCACACGTTGGTGGCCGACGAGCGCGACCTCATCTCAGCCGCGATCATCGAGATGGTCGATGCCGAGCGGTGCGACCTGGTGTTGACCACCGGTGGAACCGGCCCCGCGCCGCGCGATGTCACTCCCGAAGCCACCGAGGCCGTCTGCGAGCGGATCATCCCGGGATTCGGAGAACTGATGCGCCGCGTCTCCCACGCGATCATCCCGACTGCGATCCTCTCGCGTCAGATCGCGGGCACGCGCGGCTCCTGCCTGGTGGTGAACCTGCCGGGCAATCCCAAGGCGATCGGTGAGTGTCTCGAGGCCGTGATGCCCGCGATTCCCGACTGTCTCGACCTGATCGGCGCGGCGCGCATCGAGGTCGTGGAGTCGATGCGCGCGCACAGGCACGGCTGACCACTCCCCCGTCACCCGCAGCGGCGCCGGTACACTGCCACCTGCGACGAAAGGAATGCAGATGGCTGCAGGAATCATCACACTCACCGGCGCCACGTTCGCCGAGACCATCAACGGTGCCGACAAGCCGGTGTTCGTCGACTTCTGGGCCGAATGGTGCGGCCCTTGCAAGCAGATCGCCCCGCTCCTCGAGCAGATCTCGGCCGAGATGCCCGACCGCGTCACGATCGCCAAGGTCAACGTCGACGAGCATCCCGATCTTGCGGGCCAGTTCGGCGTGATGAGCATCCCGACGCTCCTGCTGTTCCGCAACGGCGAGATCGTGCACAAGATCGTCGGCGCCAAGTCGAAGTCGGCGATCGTCGCGGAGCTGGATCCATTTCTTCCGGCTTCCCGATAGCACCGGGCCAACGCGGTCCGTCGGTCCAGGAACTCCAGCGCCGACTCTCGGCCGCCGGCGTCCTCGCACCGGGTTCGGCAGAAGACTCGACGTTCTGCGCCAAGACGCACGCGGCCGTGCTCGCATTCCAGGACACGCACGGTCTCCCCGTCACCGGCGAGTGCGACGAGACCATGTGGTCGGCTCTCATCGAGGCCTCCTGGTCGCTCGGTGAGCGGATTCTGTACCTGCGCTCCCCCAACATCCGCGGCGACGATGTCGCAGAGCTGCAGTCCATCCTGAATCGCCTCGGCTTCGACTGTGGTCGGGTCGACGGAATCTTCGGCCCGCTCGCAAAGCGCGCCGTGGCCGACTTCCAGACCAACACCGGCCGCGAGCCGAACGGCATCTGCACCCCCGACCTCGTGATCCAGGTGCGGACACTCGCCTCGCAGTCCGGCGCCGGACCCGGCGTCGCGGTCGTTCGCGAGTCGGTCGAATTGGCCGAGTCCGACCACCGCGATGATGCACGCATCGTCATCGGGCACTTCGGATCCGTCGCCCACATCGCAACCGCCGTCGCTCGGCGTTGCGCGCAGTCGCACAGCCTCACCTCGACGGTCGATTCCGATGCGGGCACGCAGGCCCGGGCGGCCAATTCCTACTCAGCCGACGCCTACATCGGGTTCGAGCCGTCGGTGGATTCGGGCTGCACCATCCACTACTACGAGGTGCCCACGTTCGTCTCGGTGGGAGGGCGCAACCTCGCGTTGCGCATCGCCGCCGCCATCGCCGACCGCATCCCCGAGGTCACCGTGTCGGCCTCGGGTGTGCGACATCCGGTGCTGCGCGAGACGCGGATGCCGGCCGTGCTGTGCTCGCTCGGTCCGTCATCGGTGATCTCGCTCAAGGCATCGGCGATCTCGCTCGCGGTCAATGATGCACTCGATGCATGGCGCGTCGATCCGTTGCACGAAGTCTGAGCCACGTTCGAGTTCTCCACAGGTCATCCACACCTGTGCACCATGGGAATCTCTCAGCCCACAGTTGACGTTCATAGTCTGTGGATGTGAACTCCATCGTTGGAATTTGGATTGAGGGTCGGCTAGTCCGACGGTCCCTCGGTCATGGCGCGATAGATGCGCTCGAGATCCACCAGATCGGCGAAGTCGATCGAGATACGACCTCGTTTGCCCGCCATCGACACCGAGACCCTCGTGGCGAGATGTTCCGCGAGCAGATTCTCGAGTTCCAGGAGACCTGCAGGCTTGAGTCCCGGTTCGACCTTCTTCTTGGTCGGTCGGTCGTCGATGCCGTCTTTGACCGCGGTCTCGGTGGCGCGGACCGACCAGCCTTCCTTGACCGCGGCCGCGGCGAGGCGTTCCATCGTCGAGGCAGTGGAGCACCCGAGCAACGCACGGGCATGGCCGGCCGTGAGACGTCCGTCGGCCAGGTAGCCCTGCACCGTGGCGGGCAAGGTGAGGAGCCGCAGCGAGTTGGTGACAGCAGCACGGCTCTTGCCCACGCGCTTCGCCACCTGCTCATGCGTTAGTGAGAAATCTTCAACAAGTTGTTGGTAGGCCGATGATTCTTCGAGCGCCGTGAGGTCCTCGCGATGGAGGTTCTCCACCAGGGCCTGCTCGACGCTCTCGATCTCTGTGATCTCGCGCACAACCACCGGAACGGTCTTCAGGTGTGCCTTGCGCGCCGCGCGCCATCTGCGCTCACCGGCGATCAACACATATGTTCCGGGTGCGGCTTCTCTCACCAACAGCGGCTGAAGGATCCCGATCTCTTTGATGGACTTGGAGAGGTCACTGAGCGCATCTTCATCGAAGTGCACGCGGGGCTGGTGCGGATTCGCCGTGATCGAGTCGATCGGCACATCGCGCAACGCTGAATCGGGCAACGCAGGGGCCACCGGCGTCGCAACGGGCGGTGACGGCGCCTTCAACGTGGGAGCAGCCTTGTCCGGCGGGGCTCCCGTCGGAATCAGGGTCGACAGTCCCCTACCCAGCTTTCGGCGTTCTGCCACGACTCAACTCCTTTGCGACGGCCCGATACGACTGGGCGCCCTTCGAACCGGATGCATGCTTCAGCACCGACATCTCCATCGAGGGCGCCTCGGCAAGCTTCACGTTGTAGGGGATCACCGCCTTGAAAACCTTGTCCCCGAAGGCTGTCCGTAATTCACCCTCGACTTCCTGGGAGAGTTTCTTCGACTGCTCGGCCATGGTCAACAAGTAGTGACCGATCTCCAGATCGGGATTCAGCGCCGCTCTGACCTGGCGCACGACCTCGCTCAAATCTCGCAGCCCCTCAAGGGCAAAGTACTGGCACTGGACCGGAGCGAGGACGGTGTCAGCTGCCATGAAGGCATTGACCGTCAGGCGACCCAATGTGGGCGGGCAGTCGAGCAAGATGTAGTCCCACTCGTCGCGAATGGCATCAATCGCATCCTTCAAACGGGGCTGGGGGAACATCTCGGCCACCAATTGGGCCTCGACTTCGGCCAACATCTGCCCCTTCGGGGCCGGGGCAACGAACAGGCTCTTCTCGGCGGTGGGCTCGACAATGTTGTCCAGCTGCTCCTCACGCCGCAGCACTTCGGCAATCGTGGGCGCATCCTCAGCTGGGTGCACCCCAAGGCCCGAGGAAGCGTTGCCCTGCGGGTCGAGGTCGACGATCAAGGTCCGGAACCCCAATTCGGCCAGTGCCGCACCCAGGTTGATCGCAGTGGTGGTCTTGCCGACGCCGCCCTTTTGCAGGGAGATGGCCACGACGATGCATCCCGCGTGGGTCACTGGAGCGCTCCCTTCAGAGTCGACCCCCGAGGACGGGGGAGTAGGTCTGTCCACAGACTAGATCGCCCCTGTAGCCACCCGGTGGATATCCCCAGAGATCTCCGTGGGCACCCCAGAATGTTTCACGTGGAACATGTGGGCAGTCCCGGCGGCCCCTGTGTTTCACGTGAAACATCACCGAACCCTTGATTTTTTGGGGTTCTAGCCACCGAGAATGATCCGGACCACCCCCGCCATGCGTTCAGCGGGGCCAAATCCGAGCGATCGGAGATCGTCCGAGGGCCATCGGTTGGGATCCCATTCGGGGGGCTCCGACACCACCAGGACCCCGCCGTCGACGAGGAAGGGGCGCGCCTCCCGAGCGGTCTCCAGCGGGGGTCCGAACCCTCTGGCGACCACTGCCGAATATGCGCCGGTCCTCTCCGGGTCTTTGGCGACCACATCGGTGTCGCCGGTGATGACCTCGACTTGGTCCTCCAGCCCCATCCCCGTCACGGCGAGGCGCAGGGCGTCCATCCGGGTCTGGCGCCGATCAAGGAGAGTCAGCCGGAGATCTGGCCGGGCCTCGGCAATGACCAGGCCGGGGACCCCTGCCCCCGTTCCGATATCGATCACACGGCCCGTGACCCCCTCAAGCGCCGGGAGGAACCGCCGGGCGTGGTCGATCACCTCGTCAATGGGTCGATCGCCCAATGTGCCGAGGCGCTGTGCCTCGGAGAGAACCTCGGTCAGGGTGCGGCGCGGGGAGGGCACCGGCCGAGGCTAATCCGTGCCGTGAAATGCCGAGAGCCCGCCAGATGGCGGGCTCTCTGTGGTCACTTCGGCCGATGACTCACCGATCGAAGAAGGCTGGGGGCTGATGCCCGACTTCGGTTACGCGGGCTCGACCACCACGCGACGACGGGGCTCTTCGCCCTCGGACCTGGTGCTGACGCCGTCGATTTCGGCGAGGGTGTCGTGCACCACCTTGCGGTCGGCCGAGATCATCGGCTCGAGCATGCGGGCCGACTTGCTCTCAATCACATCGGCAGCCACCTTCTGGGCGAAGCGGCTCAGGGCCTCCTTGCGACGCTCGCGGTACCCCGCGATGTCGATCCGCAAGCGGGTGTCCTGATCGCCGAGACGACGCTGGCTGGCAACACGCGCCAGGTCCTGGATTGCGAGCAGTGTTGCGCCGCCCGACCCAACCAGAAGGCCCAACTCGGTTCCATCGACGCGCACCTCGATCTCGCCGTCCTCGCGGCTCACCGTCACATTGCCCTTGGAACCGAAGGCCTCCACGAGGCCACCCAAGAAGTCGGCTGCGGCCTGCCCGACCAATGCGGGGTCGACATCGACCTTCTCGCGCGGGGGACGGTCTTCGCGGGGCGGACGATCCCGGCGCTCGCCTCGCTCGCCACCACGTTCACCACCACGGCTGCTGCCGCGGTCGCGCGATCCACCAGACCTCTCGCGGGAGCGACCATCACGGTCCCGACCGCCTCCGTCACGGCTCGCTCCGTCACGGCCGCCGCGGCGGTCGCGGTCACGCCTCTCGGTCTTTGCACGAGGCGACGTCGGGCGAACGCGTGCGCGCACCCGGGCCTCGCCGCGAGTACGGCCGAAGAGACCCGTCGAGGGCTCCTCGACAACTTCAAATTCGGCGTCATCCTCGGCAATGCCGAGCTGGTTGAGTGCGAGGTCCTTTGCCTCTTCGATTGACCGGCCGGTCGTTTCGATCCACTGCATGTCGTGGTCCTTTACTTCTTGCGCTTGCTCGGCGGAACCGGGCGAGCGGGCCGCCCACTGGGTTTGGGACGGTTCTTGCTGGGTGTCACCCGCTTGCTCTGGATGGGTGCATCGGGCTGTGCTTGCCCTCGTTCATCCTTCTGCTTGCTGGATTTTTCTTCCGGCTTGTCAGCCATCTCGCGTGCCTTGACGCTGGCCTCTTGAGCCTGTCGACCAAGACCACCCTCGCCGTAGAAACGGCGGGTGATGTACCACTGCTGCACGATGCGCACGATGGCCTGAACCATGTAGTACACGACGAGCCCGGTGGGCAGGAAGACCTGGAAGATCGCGAACACCACGGGCAGGTACTGCATGACCTTGGCCTGGGTGGGCGACATGGTGGGTGCCGAGGCGCGGTTCGCGACCATCTTCTGCTGGACCCAGAACAACCCGCCGAGAGCGATGATCAGGATCGCGTAGGGGAGGCCCTTCACGACATCATCGCCCATCGCGTTGGCCGGCGTGACCGCGAGGTCGATACCGAGCGAGAGCATCTCGCGCGCACCCTTCAACGACGCGTAGAGCTCACTGCCCTTGTCGATGTATTGCGGATCGAACAATCCGGCATCGTCGCGCTTCGTCATCCCCGTGAGGACGCGGAACATGATGATGAAGACCGGCATCTGTGCGAGCAACGGCAGGCACGAGGACAGCGGGTTGATCTTGTGCTCCTGGTAGAGCTTCATCATCTCTTCGTTGAGGCGCTGGCGATCGCCCTTGAATTCCTGCTGAACGCGGCGCATCTCGGGCTGGAGACGTTGCATCTCGAGCATGCCCTTGGTGCTCTTCATGGTGAGCGGCGTGATGAGGAGCATGATCGCGATCGCCACCATCGACAATGCGAACGTGTAGTCGTTGACCCACGCATAGAACGCGTCGATCAACCATGCGGCTGCCTGGAACATTGGGGGCCTTTCCTAACTGCGCACCTTCGGCGCGGGGACGGGGTCGACTCCGGAAGCACCGAAGGGACGACAACGGGAGATCCTGCGCGCGGTCAACCACAGACCACGGCTCGACCCGTGGGTCTCGATCGCCTCAACGGCATAGTGCGAACACGACGGCCAGAACCGGCACGGCGACGGCTTGCCATCGCGCACCCGCTGGTACCACCGAACCATCGCGATGAGCCGGCGCTGCACCGGGGTCTCCGGTGCATGCTCATGCGGCGCGGGGTTCGACAAGGCGTGGCTCATCGCGTTGCCCCCTCGGCGCACTTGGTGACGAGGCCGCGCATCGCGACCTCGAGTTCCCCGAAAGACGCCTGGCGTGCCCTGGGGGAGGCGCCAAACACGTAGAACCCGGGTGCCAGCGCCGCTTCGTGAGTTTTCACGATTTCACGAAGTTGGCGTCGCAGACGGTTCCTGGCCACGGCGGGACCGAAGGCGCGGCCGAGCGCGTACCCCACATGGGGGCCGGCGAGAGTCGGATCGAGAAGCATCGTGCAGGACAACAGACCACTCCGAAGATGCCGCCCCCGCCGTCTGATGGCTTGGTGGGCAGATCGACCGGAGACGCGACCAATCAAGCGCTGAGGCGGTGGCGGCCCTTGGCCCGGCGGGACTTGAGCACGGCACGTCCAGCACGGGTGGCCATGCGGGCACGGAATCCGTGCTTCTTGGCCCGGCGGCGGGAGTTGGGTTGGAAGGTGCGCTTCATGGCGATTCCTCTGGGGACAAGCTCCCGGGGGAGCAGACATCACGAGGTCTGACTGAGCCTTCGGCACCCGACAGACAACGTCCACAGGCTAACGGTGCCGGACCGTCTCCACCCACCCCAGTTTCTGACCCCCACAGGGGTTCTCGGGGCACCGGGCACGGGTTCACGGTCGCAGGAACCGCGTCTTGTGCTGTCGTGACGACACGATTGACGCATGTTCGGTTGTCGTCGTCGTGCGATGCGCGACGTCAATACGACACGTCGTGGGCCGTCAACTGGTCTCCAATTTTGACTATCCACAAGTCCTGCTACGGTCACCGATTCCGGTGGGCGCCACCGGCGGCGGAGTCCACAGGCTGTGGATAACGCTGTGGAGCGGAGGGAGGAGGCCCCACGTGAGCAACCACGAGGCGGTTTGGAATGCAACAGCGCAGCTGTTGAAGGCACAAGTGTCCGAGGGAGTCTGGTACTCGACATTCAACGATGTCGTGGCGCTCTCCAGCGACGACGAGCGACTCGTTCTCCAGGTGCCGAATGCGATCGTTCGCGATCGCATCGTCACCCGCTACAGGCCTCTCGTGCTCGAGGCCCTCGACGAGATCGGCGAGAGTGACCGCGAGCTCATCATCGAGATCTCCGACATCGAGATCGACGTCCGTGCAACGCTGTCGTCGGCCTCTGTCGACGTCGAGTCCACCGACACGACGAACGCACAAAACACCAACAACGGCAAGGGTTTTGCGGCTGGTTTGAACCCCCGCTACACCTTCGACAACTTCGTCAAGGGTGCATCGAACCAGTTCGCGCTCGCCGCTGCGTTGCGCGTCGCCGAGACACCGGCGCGGTCGTACAACCCGCTCTTCATCTACGGCTCGGCCGGTCTGGGCAAGACCCACCTGCTGCACGCCATCGGGTGGTACGTGCATGCGCACTACGCGCACTACGAGGTCCGCTACGTCTCGACCGAGACGTTCCTGAACGAGTACGTCGATGCGATCCGCACCAACTCCACGGCCGCCTTCAAGCATCGCTACCGCGACGTCGATGTTCTTCTCATCGACGACATCCAGTTCATGGAGGGCAAGGAAGGTCTGCAGGAGGAGTTTTTCCACACCTTCAACTCCCTCCACGGAGCGAACAAGCAGATCGTGATCTCCTCGGACCGGATGCCCGACGCCATCCCGACCCTCGAGGATCGTCTCCGTGGCCGGTTCCGCTGGGGCCTCATCACCGACATCCAGCCGCCCGACATGGAGACCCGCCTGGCGATCCTTCGGAACAAGGCCGAACGGGACAGCACCCCGCTCCCGGCCGAGGTGCTCGAGTTCATCGCCTCGAACGTGACCTCGAACATCCGCGAACTCGAGGGTGCCCTCATCCGGGTGGCGGCCTACGCCAACCTCACCCGCGAGCCGGCCACCATCGAAATGGCAGAGACGCAACTTGCCGACCTGCTGACCCAGAACGTGGCAAAGGCCCGCACCGACGAAGAGATGCTCACCGAGATGGCCTCGTACCTGGGCTTCTCGGTCGAGGCTCTGAAGGGCAAGTCCCGCCAGCGACCGCTGGTCTCGGCGCGCCAGCTCGCCATGTATGTGTTCCGCGACATGACCGAGCTCAGCTACCCGGCCATCGCCCGCTTGTTCGGCGGCCGCGACCACACCACGGTTATCCATGCCGTCGACAAGGTGCAGCGTTTGATGCGCGAGGACAAGGCCACCTTCGACCAGGTCACCGACATCATCACCCGGATCAAGAACTCCTGAGCCGACCCGTGGAGAGTCCCCTCACCCGCGCGATCCGTGTCGATCGCCGCCCGTCGCGGGCGAACACCGGTTCTGTGCACGGACCGGTGAATTCGGTGTGGGTGGCATGTGGGCGAACGGGGACAACATCACCTCGGTCCACACCCCGTCGAATTACACGCGCGGAAGGTGTGGGTGACACCCCCTCGTCACACACATGGGGTTTCCGTGTGTTGTTTGGCCCAGTGGGTGTTCATCCACATTCCACAGCCCCTATTAACAGTGATAGAGAAGAATCACCCCGTCCGATGTCGTTGATAGTCGCGTCGTACACTCGCCCCACCGCAGCACCCCGGAGTACATCGTGAAGTTCAGGAGCGAACAAAGTCATCTCGCCGAGGCACTCGGCGCACTTGCTCGAATCGCCTCGACCCGCAACGCGGGCACGCCGGCCCTGTCCGGCGTGAAACTCACCCTCACGGGTGACACCCTCGTGGCGACGAGCACTGACACCGACATCCTGCTCCAGTTCCAACTGGCGGTCGGCGGGGACACCGACGGTCAGGGACTCGTCAGTGCGCGGATGTTGAACGACATCGTGCGTGTGATGCCACAGGGCAAGGTCACCGTCGAGATCGCAGCCGACAATGCCACCATCACGGCGGGCCGTTCGACCTTCACCGTGCCGACACTGAACGCACTCGAGTTCCCACGGTCGCCCACCTCGACCGGTGAGCCCGTCGTGATCACCTCGGCGGTCTTCAAGTCGGCACTCGATCGTGTGGTCCTGGCCGCGAGCAAGGAGGCGCAACGCCCACAGTTGAACGCCGTCGTCATGGCCTCGACCCCGAAGGGCATCGAGTTGGCCGCCACCGACGGCTACCGACTGGCGATCAAGGAACTCGCGGGCACCGACGCGCTCTCGAGCGACAAGTTCCTGTTGCCGGCGCGTGCACTGGCAGAACTCGGTCGGCTCCTCGACATGTCCGACGAGATCACCGTGCGCTTCAACGAGATCGATGCGACGTTCCAATCACCGTCGATGTCACTGACCACCCGGTTGATCAACGCCGACTACCCGCCCTACCGCTCGATCGTGCCGTCGAACAACACGAACGTTCTCACCGTGAACCGCAACGACCTGCTCGACGCGTTGCGCCGCACCGGGGTGCTCGCGAACGAGATGACGCCCGTGCGTGTGCGCATGTCGGCCGAGGGTGCGCGCCTGACGGTGCAACTCACCGACGGCAGCACCAGCGTCGAGGACCTCGACGCCGCCTACACGGGCGAGGACATCACCGCGGCATTCAACAGTGACTATCTCGCGGCCGGGGTCGACGCGTGCGGAACCGAAGAGGTCACGATCGCCACGAGCCAGCCGAACAAGCCGGCGATCATCAAGCCGGTCGGCGACGACTCGTATCTGTACCTGTTGATGCCGCAGCGTTCGTGAGCCGGCGCGTCGGCACGATGGAGCCGTCGTGATCACGCGCATCGAGCTCACCGACTTCCGCGTCTATGAATCGGCGGTGATCGAACCGCACCACGGCATCACCGCGGTGATCGGCAAGAACGGCCAGGGCAAGACCTCCCTCGCCGAGGCGATGAGCTATCTCTCCAGCCTGCGCAGTTTCCGCGGGGTTCCGAACGATGCCCTCGTGCGCGAGGGCGCCGACACCGCGTATTTGCGCGCGACAGTCGTGCATCCCGACGGCCGCGAGATCCTCGTGGAGGCCGAGATCAACCGCGCCGGTCGCAACCGGGTGCTCGTGAACAAGCAGCGCCTCGGCCGGGTGCGCGACTTGTTGGGCGTGGTGCGCTCGACGGTGTTCGCACCCACCGATCTCCAGGTTGTCTACGAGGGGCCGAGCGCGCGACGTGACCTGCTCGACGATGCCCTCGTGGCGCTCGCCCCGCGTAACGATCATCTGCGTCTCGAGGTGGATCGCATCGTGCGCCAGCGCAACGTGCTGCTGAAGCAGTCGCACGGCCGTCTGACCGACGACATCGCCACGACCCTCGATGTCTGGGACGACAAGTTCGTGCTCGAGGGAACCCGGCTCGGTGAGGCCCGCGCCAAGGTGGTGGCACGACTCGCACCGTACGTGCAGGAGAGCTACGAGGCACTCGCCGGCGAGGCGACCCCGGTCGAGGTGATCTACGAGCCCGAGTGGCGGCGCACCGGACTGGCGGCGGCACTGGCGGCGGCCCGCGAGGAGGACGTGCGCCGCGGAGTGTCGAGCGTCGGGCCGCATCGTGACGATGTGCACCTGATGGTCAAGGGCATGCCGGCGAGGTCGCATGCATCCCAGGGGGAGTGCCGGACACTTGCGCTGGCTCTTCGGCTGGGCATCCATCGGCTCGTGACCGAGGTGTCGGGGGAGCCGCCGCTGCTGGTCCTCGACGATGTCCTCAGCGAACTTGACCCGGGCCGCTGCGAGCGGCTCCTCGCCCACATGCCGTCTGGCCAGGTGATCATCACCACCGCCGGAGCCCTGCCAGCGGCCGCCCACCCGGACGCCGTGATCACGATCTCGGCGGGGGCGGTGGTCTCTGGTTCCACCCCCCGGGGAGACTCAGCAGGCCAGGCCGAGCCCGGCACTGAGACTGGCACCGAGCCAGGCACCGAGCCAGGCACCGACAATGGGGGGTTAGACCATGGCTGACGAGACACCGGAGCGGCGCCGCGACCCCAAGCCTCTCGTCGAGGTGCTGACGCGGGTGCTCCAGCGCATCCGCGTGGTCGACGAGAAATCAGCCGTTGGGCTGTTCAGCAACTGGCGCGAAATCGTGGGCGACACCATCGCCGACAACGTCACTCCGAAGCGGCTCGAGAACAAGATCCTCCATGTCGAGGTCATCGACAACGCGTGGGCGACACAATTGCGCTTCCTCGAGGCAAAACTCATCTCCACATTGCGGGCGCATGCGGGAGACGAGGTCGAATCTCTTCAGATCCGGGTACGACGTTCACGGTGAGCAACACGCCCCGCGGGTAGAATTTCAGGGTCATGGCTGAACCCAAGAAGGCACCCTCCAAAACCCCCTCTGCCGACTACGGCGCCAAGGACATCCAGGTCCTCGAGGGCCTCGATCCGGTGCGCAAGCGGCCGGGCATGTACATCGGCTCGACCGGGCTCGCAGGGCTCCACCACCTCATCTGGGAGGTGGTCGACAACGCCGTCGACGAGGCCATGGCGGGCTTCTGCACACGGGTCTCGGTGACCCTCCAAGACAACGGCGGCTGCCGGGTCGACGACAACGGACGCGGAATCCCCGTCGACCCCTATCCCTCCGGCCCCCACAAGGGCAAGAGCGCGGCCGAGGTGGTGCTCACCGTCCTGCACGCGGGCGGCAAATTCGGCGGCGAGGGATACAAGGTCTCCGGTGGTCTCCATGGTGTGGGCGTCAGCGTCGTCAACGCGTTGTCCTCGAATGTGTTGCTCGAGATCGACCGCGGCGGCGACCGATGGACGATGGAGTTCAAGGACGGCGGCAAGCCGGTCAGCAAACTGAAGAAGTCGGGCACCACGCCCGGTCGCGGTCGCAAGACCGGCACGACCGTCACCTTCTATCCCGACCCGGTGATCTTTGCGAGCGAGGGAACCGAGTTCGTCGCTCGCACCGTGATGGAGCGCCTGCAGACAATGGCATTCCTCAACAAGGGACTCGAGGTCGTGTTCACCGACGAGCGCCCCGGCAGAGAGCAGACGGTCACGTTCCAGTACAAGGGCGGCATCGTCGACTTTGTCAAGCACCTCAACACCACCAAGGAACCGCTGTTCAGCAAGGTGGCCTCCTACACCGACGAGGACGAGCAAGAGGGTATGGAGCTCGATGTGGCGCTCCAGTGGAACACCGGCTACTACGAGGGCATCCACGGGTACGCCAACGGCATCTCCACCACAGAGGGCGGCATGCACGTCGAGGGTTTCAAGACCGCCCTCACCTCGGTGGCGAACAAGTACGCGCGCGACAAGGGACTCGTGAAGGAGAAGGATGAGAACCTCCTCGGCGAGGACATTCGCGAGGGCATCACCGCGATCGTGTCGGTGAAGGTGCGCGAACCCCAGTTCGAGGGCCAGACCAAGGCCAAGCTCGGCAACGTGCCGGCGCGCTCTTTCGTGCAGAAGGCCACCAACAAGTACCTCGCGGAGTGGTTCGACGAGAACCCCACCGAGGCGAACAAGGTGATCAAGAAGGCGATCGCAGCCGCACAGGCGCGACTCGCGGCCAAGAACGCCCGCAACGCGGTGCGCCGCAAGACCGCGCTCTCGGGTGCGGGCATGCCCGACAAGCTGAAGGACTGCTCGAGCTCGAACGCCGAGGAGAGCGAACTCTTCATCGTCGAGGGAGACTCGGCCGGCGGCACCGCGGTGGACGCGCGCGACCCGCGCACCCAGGCGATCCTGCCGATCCGGGGCAAGATCCTGAATGTCGAGCGGGCGCGCCTCGACAAGATGCTGAAGAACAACGAGATCCAGGCGCTGATCACCGCGATCGGCGGCGGCGTGGGCGACGAGTTCGACGCCACGAAGGCCCGCTACCACAAGGTGATCGCACTCGCCGACGCCGATGTCGACGGCAGCCACATCCGGACCTTGCTGCTCACATTCTTCTACCGACAGATGCGCTCGATGGTCGAGGCCGGCTATGTCTACATCGCCCAGCCGCCGCTGTACTCCACCGAGGTCGGCAAGGAGAAGATCTACCTGAAGGACGACGCCGCCAAGGCCGCGTTCCTCGCCGAGAAGCCGGGACACAAGAAGGAGTTCCAGCGCCTCAAAGGTCTCGGTGAGATGGACTGGCAGGAGTTGAAGTCGACCACCATGGACGCCTCGACCCGCACGCTGTTGCAGGTCACCGTCGAGGAGGCCGCACTCGCCGACGAGGTGATGAGCGTGCTCATGGGCGACGACGTCGAGAGCCGCAAGAACTTCATCACGACCAACGCGCGCGACGTGCGCAACCTCGATTTCTAGGAGACGCCGGACATGACCGACGTGAACGTCCCGCCGCCGATCGATCCGATCCAGCCGATCCCGCTCGCCGACGAGATGGAGCGGTCGTTCCTCGACTATGCGATGTCGGTGATCATGTCGCGCGCCCTGCCCGATGTGCGCGACGGCCTGAAGCCGGTGCACCGCCGGATCATCTGGGACATGGACCAGCAGGGTTTCCGCCCGGACCGGCCGTTCGTCAAGTGCGCCCGCGTCACCGGTGACACCATGGCCCGCTACCACCCACACGGGGACTCGGCGATCTACGACGCGCTGGTGCGCATGGCCCAGCCCTTCTCGCTGCGCCACCCCTTGATCGACTTCCACGGCAACTACGGCTCGCCCGACTTCGGTCCCGCCGCGGCCCGCTACACCGAGTCGCGCCTCCACAGCCTCGCGATGCGCCTCCTCGACGGGATCGACGAGAACACCGTCGACATGATCCCGAACTATGACGGCACCACCGAGGAGCCGCGCGTGCTGCCCGCCCGCTTCCCGAACCTGCTGGTCAATGGCAGCCAGGGCATCGCAGTCGGCATGGCCACCTCGATCCCGCCGCACAACCTCGGCGAGGTGATCGACGCCACCATCCACCTCCTCGACAACGACAACGCCACCTCCGAGGACCTCATGAACTTCGTGAAGGGTCCTGATTTCCCGACCGGGGGGCAGATCCTCGGCCGCTCGGGGATCATCGACGCCTACAAGACGGGTCGCGGCTCGGTGAAGATGCGCGCCAAGGTCTCGATCGAGGAGAGCAAGAAGGGCCGGATGGAGATCCGCGTCACCGAACTGCCGTACCAGACGTCGTGCTCCTCGGTCGCGGCCCGCATCCAGGAGCTCGTCGACGGCGGCGACCTCGACGGAATCGCCGACGTGAACGACAACTCATCCGGTGGAGCCACCAACCTCATCATCGAGTTGAAGCGCGACGCGAACGCCAACGTGGTGATGAACAACCTCTTCAAGCTGACGAGCCTCCAGACCGCGTTCCCGGTGAACATGGTCGCCCTCGTCGACGGGGTGCCGCGCACGCTGTCACTGAAGGACGCACTCGAGGGCTACGTCGTCCACCAGATCGAGGTCGTCACCCGGCGCACCCAGTACCGCCTCGACAAGGCGCGCGAGAGGGCGCACATCCTCGAGGGCCGCATCAAGGCCCTGAACGTGATCGACAAGATCATCAAGTTGATTCGCGAGTCCGACGACGCGGGGAGCGCCAAGGATGCGCTGATGAAAAAGCCCTACGAGTTCTCCGAGCGCCAGGCCGTCGACATCCTCGACATGCAGTTGCGCCAACTCACCAAGCTCTCGCGCATCGATCTCGAAAAGGAGATCGCAGACCTGAACACCAAGATCAAGGAGTACGAGTCGATCCTGAACTCGGACAAGAAGCTCCGGGGCGTCATCAAGGCCGAACTCGAGGACGCGAAGAAGGTGTTCGCGACTCCGCGCGTCTGCCAGATCACCCACGACGTGGGCGAGATGAGCCTCGAGGACCTCGTCGACGACAAGGAACTGGTCGTCGTGATGACCCAGGCCCAGTACGTCAAGGCGGTGCCGGCCGCATCGTTCCGCGCCCAGGCCCGCGGCGGTCGCGGCGTGAAGGGCGCCTCGCTCAAGGAAGACGACATCGTGCGGCGCGTGATGTTCACCACCGCGCACGCGTACCTGTTGTTCTTCTCGAACCGCGGTCGCGTCTACAAGTTGCGCGCGGCCGACATCCCCGAGCGCGAGCGCACGGCCAAGGGCATCCCGATCGTGAACCTGCTGCCCCTGCAGGCCGGCGAGACGATCCAGGCGATCATCGACACGCGCGAGTTCCCCGGTGAGCGGTTCCTGTTCTTCGTGACCAAGCACGGCCAGGTGAAAAAGACCGCCTTCGACGCCTACAACTCGAGCCGTCGCGACGGCCTCATCGCACTGAACCTCAAGCAGGGCGATGAGTTGGTGCGCGTGATCGAGACCACCGGCGACGACGACATCTTCATCGTCAGCCACTCCGGTCAGGTGATCCGTTTCTCCGAGAAGGAGGTGCGCCCGATGGGTCGCACCGCGGCCGGTGTGCGCGGCATGAAGTTGCGCAGTGGCGACTTCGTGGTCTCGGCCGATGCCGGCAAGGACGACAACGCGCTGCTCATCGTGTCGGACGCGGGCTATGCCAAGCGCACCCAGAACGTGCACTTCCCGCGCAAGGGCCGCGGCACGATGGGTGTCATCGGGGTGAAGATCACCTCGAAGAAGGGCCACGTGGTGGCCGCGTTCATGGTGGGCATCGAGGACGAGATCGTCGCGGTGGCGTCGAACGGTGTCACCATCCGCACCGAGGTCAAGCAGATCTCCAGTCAGGGCCGTGCCGCCACCGGTGTGCGGCTGATGAACCTCGACGACGGTGCCGTCGTTGCCTCGGTCGCACCGATCCTCTCGGCCGACGACGACTGACCGCGGCTCGGTCACCCCGCTCACTCTGTGGTGGTTGTTGACCACCGTGGTGGGCGCGGCATCGATCACTGCGGTCACGCGCTCATTGATGGACTCCCGGTGCGCGCAGGACACCGCAGATGCGGTCGCGCTCGCCGTCGTCGCCCACGGCGAGCAGATCGGCAGCGATGTCGCACGATCACTCGGCGCGGGCGTGCAGGTGTGGCCGGGGGACCCCGTCACGGTGCGGGTCGACTCTCGCTGCGGCGTGGCGGTGGCATCGGCGACGCACGAGGCCCCGTGAGGCGGCGGTGATGAAGGCGCGAACGGGATCGGATGTGCGTGATACGGGGTGCAGTCGTTGCAGGTCTACGCTTCACCCGTGGTCGCAGAGATGAATCCCCCGCGGCGCCGTGTGCGCAAGGTGGTGCGCACCGTGCGCGAGATCGACCCGTGGAGCGTGGCGCGCGTCGGCCTCGTGTTCCATGCCGCGCTGTACGTGGTGGTGCTCGTGACCGGGTTGTTGCTGTGGAACGTGGCGAGCGTGACCGGGACACTCGACAACGTCGAGAACTTCATGGAGTCCTTCGGCTGGGAGTCGTTCTCCTTCAAGGGTGGGCAGGTGTTCTCCGGCACGGCGGTCTTTGGTCTGTTCGCCGTCGTGCTCGGCACGGGCCTCTGGGTGCTCGGGGCGATCATCTTCAACCTCATCACCGAACTGGTGGGAGGTGTGCGGGTCTCGGTCCTCGAGGAAGAGGTGGTCGCACGGCCGGTTGAGGGCGGCGCAGACGCGGGGTAGAGTCCGAAGTCCCGAAATGGGGCTATAGCTCAGTTGGTTAGAGCGCATCCCTGATAAGGATGAGGTCACAAGTGCGATTCTTGTTAGCCCCACCGTCTGACACAACTGTTCCCTCGTCGGGCACCGG
>Ga0172376_10002343_pt1 | contig 23289 bp, 24 predicted proteins | sample Lak35m_FD_121114 | JGI IMG/M metagenome (GOLD analysis project Ga0172376, IMG submission 121114) | Freshwater microbial communities from Kabuno Bay, South-Kivu, Congo - kab_092012_35m | ecosystem: Environmental > Aquatic > Freshwater > Lake | place: Democratic Republic of the Congo: South-Kivu... | reverse complement strand
TCATATAACACCGTATCAGGAACGACCTATTGAATTTAGGTTTCAATTATCATGAAAAAGACAAGTTTAATTGTTTTTGATTGGGCTGGAACCCTTATTGATCATGGATCGAGAGCCCCAATTAAAACCTTTGTTGAATTGTTCAAGATTCGTGGAATTAACATCAGTGAGTCGGTAGCGAAAGGTCCCATGGGATTGGGTAAGCGCGACCATATTACAAAGATTCTGTCAAATCCCTCGGTGAGTGAGGCTTGGGAAAACTTTTATGGTGAAAAGCCCACAGAAAAAGATGTTGATGCCATTTATGGGGATTACGAAACCATTCAAATCGAAACTATCAAGAAGCATTCAGATGTGATTCACGGTGCCGTCGATGTGATTTCTTATTTTAGGCGTCAAGGAATCAAGGTTTTTGGAACAACCGGCTATCCCAGAAGAGTTGCTGAAAAAGTATGGCAACTGGCGGCAGATCAAGGTCTCGAATTGGATGGAAATGTTTGCAATTGTGATGTTCGGATTGGCCGACCATCACCTTTTATGCTCTTCCGAGCCATGGAATTGGCCAATGTTTATCCGTCGGAAAATGTTTTAAAAGTGGGAGATACCATTCCAGATGTCTTGGAAGCGAGGAATGCTGGGGCATATGCGCTTTCGGTTATGACAACAGGATCCGAATGGTCTGGTGAAGAATGCAGGAGTCGATTGAAGGAACAATTTATTTCAGGAGGCGCTTTCGATATAGTTGACTCAGTAAAAGATTTACCAAAGTGGTTTGAAAAAAATGGGCGCTAAGGGACTTGAACCCCTGACCCCCAGCGTGTCGAGCTGGTGCTCTAGCCAACTGAGCTAAGCGCCCTACTCTGTAATTAAAGGGGATTAGCTCAGTTAGTCAATGTAGTCATCGAAAAACCAAGGAAATCGTTTATCAATTTATCGCGTTGAACAGTCTGTGCTGGTTATATTCAGGTTTGGATCCCCCCAAGTTTTTTTCAAATTGCCCGTTCAAAATATTTGAAACTGCGCACAATTAGACATCGCGAAAATTTTGGAAGTAGCATGAAATTGTTGAGTGAACTAGGTGTCGCAATTTCAATCAGCAAAGTTTAGTTGAAGTTTTTTAAATATTTTTCATATATTAATATGTTGTTTTAAGGTTTGCTAATTTTTATTATTTGTTTGAATTCGTTTTTTTAATAGTTTCTTTTATCTGCAGCTAGTTTTGGTAATGCGATTAAGCACTTCGCAATAAAATATTCTTAGGTTATTGACATGGTGTCTCGTTTAGACGAAATTTTTTGAAGCGATTAACTGCAAGGAATTTCATAATGAGCATTCTGACTCGTAGGGATTTTGTTCAGGTAACCTCTGCAATAGCTGCCGCGATGGGTGCTGGTGGTAATAGATCATTTGATCTATTTGCCAGTGAAAAGCCCGCAACCGGACAACTTCGGGTTGCCGTTGTTGGCGTAAACGGCAGAGGTATGGATCATGTGCGTGGTTATCTTGACAAGGCGGAATCATCCGTAGTTGCCATTTGCGATGCCGATGAGGCGGTGATTGGCAAAGCGATGAAGGCGGTAGAACAAAAGAATGGAAAGGCTCCCAAATATTATCAGGATTTTCGAAAATTACTCGAAGATAAAGATATCGATGTCGTTAGTATTGCCACCCCAAACCATTGGCATGCATTGATGGCTATTTGGGCCATGGAGCATGGAAAAGATGTGTATGTTGAAAAGCCAGTTAGTCATAATGTTTGGGAAGGTCGGAGAATTGTTGAGATCGCTCGAGCGAACAAAAAAATATGCCAGACAGGAACTCAAGTTCGAAGCCAACCTGGCGTTCGTTCTGCAATTAAGGCAATGCATGACGGACTAATCGGTCAAGTCGATCTGGCTATAGGACTTTGTTACAAAACCAGAAATTCTATCGGAAAAGCCAAATCGCCGCTTGCGATTCCCAAAAGTATCAATTTTGATTTATGGTGTGGACCAGCCATGAATTTGCCAATTACCAGGCAAAGGCTGCACTATGATTGGCATTGGGTATGGAACACGGGAAACGGTGACCTTGGCAATCAGGGCATTCACCAAATGGATGTGGCCCGATGGGGTCTCAATCAGAATTCGTTAGCACCAAAAATTTTCAGCATTGGTGGAAGAATCGGTTATTCGGATGACGGCGAAACAGCCAATACCCATGTTTCCGTTTTTGATTATGGAAGTAGCACTTTGATTTTTGAGGTTCGGGGTCTGAAGACCGGCGCCTATAAAGGCGCGACTGTTGGTAATGTTTTCGTTGGGGAAAAGGGTTATTTAGTTATATCGGGATACAACAACTGTGTTTTCTTTGATAAGCAAGGGGAGAAAATTAAGGAATTCAAGGGGGGCGCCGATCATTACGCTAATTTTCTTGCCGCCGTTCGCAGCCGAAAATATGAAGATCTTAATGCTGATATTCTTGATGGGCATCTTTCAAGTGGTTTGTGCCACTTAGGGAATATAAGTCACCGTCTTGGAAAACCCGAAATTATTGGTGCTAAATTGGAGGACCTTGATGGCAGTAAGGGAATGAAAGATTGTTTATCTCGTCTCCAAGCCCATCTTCAAGAAAACAAGATCGACTTGGCGACAACGCCATTAACTGTTGGGCGACGGTTGAAACTTGATCCTGTCACTGAAAAATTCATTGGTGACACTGAAGCGAATTACATGCTTTCGAGGGAATATCGCAAAGGATTTGAGATTCCGAATAATAAGTCATAGTTAAATTATTAAACTTGAAGGCCTGAAATCTATATTCGATCAAGCCTGCGTTTCGCATTCCTGCCGACTCTGCATGGCATGCAGGTTCCCTGGATAATCAAGTTATGACTTGATGGCATAAATCCATGGTTTTCCGCTGATTTCCTTACAATTTGTTCGATGGCATCTGCCTGAAATTCAATCATCCGCCCACAAACAAGGCAATGAAGATGATCGTGGTGGGGATATCCATAATCGTGTTCGTATCGTGTTCTTCCTGCAGTTTCATGGCGTCGCAACAGCCCTGAGTCCACAAGTTTTCCCAAGGTTCTGTAAGCCGTCGCTCGTGAGATGGAAATCCCAGAAGATTTCATTTCTTCCATTAGGGTATCGGCATCAAAATGATCATGTTGGGAAAAAATAAACCTCACCATCGCTCTTTGTTGGGAAGTGAATCTCTGCGACTTATCCCTTGAAGACAAGTATTCCTGAAACTTGTCTTCAGGGGAAAGTGCTACTGGCAATTGGTTTAACTGGTTTTGGGTAATGGTTTCAGGCGCGTGACTATCTTCAAGATCTACCTTCGATTCGATCGAGGAATCTGTCGATTGCGGTATCAAGCTTTTCTTCTGTGTCATACTGGCCACTAGCGATTTCCTCACGAATACGGTTCACCAGCTCCCAACGTATCTGGGCGCCTTCGTGCCTTGCATCCTGCATGACTTCCAATGAATTTGGATTCCGCTTTGGGCCGCGCAGGCGATCCATCAGGTGCGTCGACATAAAGTTTCCTTTCCTTTGTACCGGAAAGATGTGGATTCCGGCAAAGTCTATGACGGGTCATTCGTCAAATCAACAACTAGAAAAACAATCAGCCGGGCGGATAGATGGGAACCCGATCATGTCTTCCGCCAGGATGAGCTTGAAGCTCAATCCCAACGATTCATTATTCTTGCTGTCCCGTTCCCGGGTGTTTGCTCATCGATTGTTTTTTGCTGAATTGGTACACATTCGCCCCGATAATCACTACTTTTTGACATTTTGCTATCATTTTGAAAGATGGGCCACTGTGTCTTTTATTATTTTGCATGCTTTTTTTATCATTGTTGATGATACATCTAAATGAGTGCAAGCTCTCAGGTTAATTGGCCCTGACTGGTGAATCAAAACGCCTTTGTCGCGAAGGGTTGACACGAATTCTGAGGCTGAGAATTGGGTTTTGTTTAGTCTGAACCAAACAAGATTAGTTTCCGGATTCGGTTCCTCGAGTTCAAATTCAGGAAGCTCTGAAAATTCCTTGGCTAGATAAACTGCGTTTTGATGATCCTCCGCCAACCGATCGATGTGGTTTCGAACGGCGAATAAGGCTCCGGCGGCCAAAATCCCCGCTTGGCGCATTCCCCCACCAAACAATTTTCTTACACGTTTGCATTTCTTTATGAAATCTCGTGAACCGATGATAGCGCTGCCAACGGGTGCCCCTAGGCCCTTGCTGAAGCAAACCGATATGGAATCCAAATATTTGCCGTAGGATTGAGCCGAATGGCCGGAAGCCACAATGGCATTCCATATTCGCGCTCCATCGCAATGAAAAGCCAAATTATTTTCAATTGTCCACTGGCGAATTAAATCCATTTCTTTCAATGGATATACTTTTCCGCTCGCACGATTGTGCGTGTTCTCGATGGAAACAATTCTAGTTCTGACAAAATGGTCATTGGATGGCCGGATCTTGTCGGTCAGTTGGATCTTTGAAATAACTCCACGGTTTCCCGGGATAGTTCTGCTGGTGACTCCGCTAAGGATGGCGGGTCCACCGCATTCCCATGTGTAGATGTGACACGATTCCTCACAGATCATTTCATCGCCGGGTAAGGTATGTGCCTTGATCGCCATCTGATTCGTCATGGTTCCCGATGGCGCAAACAGTGCGGACTCATGACCGAATAATGCGGCGACCTCTTCTTCCAATTCTCTGACGGTGGGATCCTCTCCAAAAACATCATCACCAACGGGCGCTGCAGACATGGCTTCCCGCATCGCCCTTGTTGGTTGGGTAACTGTGTCGCTTCTCAAGTCGATCATAATTTGGTTCTACTTCAATCTACGGTCATTCGAAAGGGATGATTCTTCATGGAAGACAAATCACCATGGATTATGATTGGTTATCGATGTTGGAGTGATTGGCATGGCAGGAAGCACTTGGGGCCTGTTGTTCAAGGTAACAACGGCTGGGGTAAGTCATGGCCCTGGATACCTTTGCATTATTGATGGTTGCCCTGCCGGAATGCCATTGGATACCGAAGACCTTCTTCCTGACCTCAGGCGGAGAAAGCCTGGTCAATCCAGATTCACCACGCAAAGGCAGGAGGACGACTCACCGGAAATAATCTCGGGAGTTTATGAGGGCAAAACTGATGGGACACCCATCGGTTTATTGTTTCGAAACAATGATCAAAGGAGCTTTGACTACGATTCAATTAACACCTCATACAGGCCTGGTCATGCTGATTTCACATTTGATGCCAAATATGGGTTCAGGGACCCGCGGGGAGGGGGTAGAAGCAGCGCTCGAGAAACGGTTTGCAGGGTAGCGGCAGGCGCGATAGCTCGAAAACTTTTGTCATTTGCTGGAATTCGCGTTGGTGGATATGTAACTAGAGTTGGTGATATAGAGGCTCAAGTACCTGATCCAACCATGGTGACTCAAGCCATGGTGGAATCCAACCCCATTCGATGTCCCGATCCTGTGGCTGCGGAAGCCATGGCAGAACAGATAGATTCAGCAAGAAAATCTTTGGATAGCATTGGTGGCATCGCGGAATTCGTTGCAGTTGGTGTGCCGCCAGGTTGGGGCGAACCGGTTTTTGACAAGCTCAAAGCTGACTTGGCAAAGGCTTTGATGTCACTACCAGCTGTTGTTGGCTTCGAATACGGTTCTGGTTTTGCTTGTGCAAGGGCCAAGGGAAGCCAAAACAATGATCACTTTGAAGTTCGCCAGGATCGCCCTTGGGGACTGGGAACAAAATCCAACAGGCATGGCGGAATGCTTGGTGGGATTTCATCCGGCGAACCACTAGTCATGAGGGTCGCTTTGAAGCCCACCAGCAGCATCCCTCAACCTCAACCATCGGTAAACAAAAATCGCCAATCGATTGAGCTGGTGACAAAAGGCAGGCATGATCCTTGCCTTTTGCCCCGATTCGTTCCAATGGGTGAAGCCATGGTGATGTTGACACTTGTTGATCATTGGTTGAGGCATCGAGCTGTATCTGGAGTCTTTTGATTTGAACCGATTCGCTGTTTAGCTAATACCATAAAAATTTCTTCAATAGCTGGGGTATCTATGAGCAGCAAGGTTCTTGGAACGATGGAAAGCTCCGATGAACCGAATCACAATTGTGGCGTAGCGGCGATTTACCACTTGGAATCTGGATCTCCTGGAAGGCTGGCTCCCCCAAGCGGTCCGGAACAAATTTCCAGGCTTATTCCCAGAATGCTTCTTGATCTGCAAAACAGAGGCCAGCTGGCCGCAGGAATGACCGCGTTCAACCCAGCCCGCTCAAGGCTGCTTGATACTTACAAGCAGATCGGGTCTGTCATTGAGGCTTTCAGGCTAAATCATCAGGCGAAATACGAATCAATCATGCAGGATCACTGCGGCAGGGCGGCTATTGGGCATGTTCGGTACGCAACTTGTGGAGCCAATGACAGGAGTCATGCCCAACCATTCGAAAGGGAGCACGGCTGTCGTTGGAAATGGTTTAGTTTTGCTTTCAATGGTCAATTGGCGAACTTTTCAGAACTTCGTGAAAAGTTACTGAACCAGACGGATTACCATGTCGTTCGTGACACAGATACCGAAATAATAATGCACTATCTTAGTCATGAACTAAGCGCCCATGGGAATATCAAGCCTGACCTTGTAGAAGTTTTTGGAAGGCTGGCAACCCAATTCGATGGTGCTTACAACTTGGTATTTTTGAATGCCATGGGCGATATGGTTATTCTTAGGGATCCTAATGGTTTTCATCCACTCTGCTGGGCCCAGGAGGGCCCGGTGTTCGCTGCAGCAAGCGAAAGTGTTGCCCTTCTGAATTTGGGATTTAAGCAAGTTCAAAGCTTAGAGCCTGGTCAACTCATTCTCATTCAAGACGGAAATGTATCGTTTCATCGATTCCATAAGCCGAACAGGATCGCGCATTGTTTTTTTGAATGGATTTACTTTGCCAATGCTGCCAGCAATTTGGATGGCAGGAGTGTCTACTTGACCAGAACGGCATTAGGCCGTGAGTTGGCCAAGCAGGAACGAATGATAGGCACGGTTCCATTTGATAACGATACCGTCATTGTTCCGGTGCCGGACACGGCTAAGGCAGCGGCGGATTCCATGGCCCATGAGTTGGGAATTCCGTGTTTGGAAGGCTTGATGCGTAACCGTTATGTTGGTCGGACCTTTATTGAAGGGCAAAATAGGGCTGAAAAAGTTCAACTTAAGTACACGCCGGTGCGCGAGGTGCTGAATGGGAAACGAGTCCTCTTGATTGAAGACACTGTTGTTCGAAGCACAACTCTCAAGACATTGCTCCAAGATCTCCGTGTGCGCGGGCAGGCTCGTGAAATTCATGTGCGGGTGGCATGTCCGCCCATCATTGCGCCCTGCTTTTATGGGATTGATATGTCGACCGTGCGGGAACTTTTTGCCCCAAGATTCATGGGAGGAAATCAAATAACTCGCGAGGAGGAAGCCTCCATGGCCAAGGAACTGGGAGCGGACAGCCTTCATTACCTTCCGGTTGAAGCCATTGGCAGGGCATTGGAAAAACCGGATGAAACTCTTTGCAAGGCATGTATTACGGGTGAATATCCAACAACCACGGGCACTCGGCTTTATGAATTTTCATTAATCCAAAACTGTGGAGCATCTTCAAAATTCAACAGGACTTATGAAATTGGTGGCGCCGGACGAATCCTTTGATTACAACATTATTCTCATGAATTTATTGGGGCAGACCAAATGGGCGGAAAAAGAGCAGGAAAGCGAAACCAAGGCGCGGAAAGTGAAGAAATGGTTTCGGTTTGCAGGAACCGTAAAGCAAGTTATGAGTACACGCTGTCAGATCAGAATGAATGTGGAATGGTTCTCGTCGGTTCGGAAGTTAAAAGCTTAAGGGAAAATCCGCCGTCGATGGATCAAGCATTCGCAAGAATTGAATCAGGAGAAGCATGGCTTTATGGTTTAGACATTCCTGAATATGTCAAGGCGAATCAACTTAACCATAAGCCGAAGAGAAAACGAAAGCTTCTCTTGCACAAAGATGAAATTTCAAAATTGGCGACAAAAACAGCGCAGAAAGGATGCACCTTGATTCCATTGGAAATTTATTTCAAAAAAGGAATGGCAAAAATAATATTGGCCGTGGGAATCGGGAAAAAACTCCATGACAAACGAGAATCAATTAAAAAATCAGAAGCGAATCGGGAAATTCATCGGGAAATATCAAGGCGCAGGCGACGGGCGTAAATCAAACAGCAATGTCATCCTGGTTGTTTGATCGTGCGAGTGGTCGCACTTGTCGAAAGCCTGAATCATGTTTGTGTGCGATACCGGACGCAGCCCTTTGTCGATCCATTGGCCGCCCTAGGCATTTCTCTTGAAATCGTACCAATACCAAGGAATTTTCTGGATAGATGCAGATTATTGTGGAGGCTTCAGGGATGTAATGTTGTTATATTGAGAAAATTGCTGGGAATTGTTGAGTGGAAGATTTTGAGAACAAGGGCCAAATGGATCGGGTTCGAGTTGGATGATGCGGTATTCCTACGTGACTCCTATTCGGAAAAAGGCTTTCACGATAATAGAAGATCGGCAAGATTCCGTAGAATTGCCAATGAATCGGATGCGATCATCGCCGGAAACAAACATTTGGCTTGTGTTTCAAGGGAGTACGGATCTAAAGGAATCATAGAAGTCATACCAACATCGGTAAACATGGCAATATACGATAAGGATTACGGCGTTAGTTCAAATAAGCATATGTCTCTTGTTTGGATCGGATCTTCGAGCACACTTCAAGGATTGGATCGTTTTCGAAATACGCTTGAAAAAATTGGACAAACACTTCCTGATGTCGTTCTAAAACTGATATGCGACAAATTTCTAAAATTTAATTTTTTGAGAACAGAAGAAATACCTTGGACAGAAAAAAACGAAAATAGGGACATATCAACTGCTGATGTTGGTATTTCATGGATTCCGGATGATCCGTGGAGCAAAGGAAAATGCGGACTGAAGGTTATTCAATACATGGCAAGCGGTCTGCCGGTTGTTGCGAATTCTGTTGGCGTTCATCCTGAAATGATTCAGCAAGGGTGTAATGGGTTTTTAGCAGATAACAATGAAGACTGGATTCGCGCGATAAACCAGTTATTGGCTGATGCGTCCATGAGAAAGGAAATGGGAAATCGTTCGAGGCAAATTGTCAAAACTTGCTACAGCACAGTCAATGCATTGGACAAATGGGTGAAATTATTCAAATGCCTAAAGAACTAAAGTTGAAATGGAAAATAGTTCCAAACAATGAATCCCTCAATGATTGGATTCGCGCATTCTCAACAAGTCCAATTAAGACATGTGACTCAACAGGAACAAGAATCAAGGATGGAGCACACAGGACTCTGTGGGAAATAACCGGATCGTGGGGAAGTATTCATGTAAAAATGAATCCTTTAAACAATTTGAGAGCCTATTCAAGAAGATTAGTTCGGCCATCAAAAGCTGAAATGGAGGCAACCAATTCATTAAAGCTTCACCGATTGGGTGTGGAAACTATTGAAGTCATTGGGTTGGCAGAGGAAGCGAGGATTGGTGGATCCGGTTGGTTAATTTCAAAAACGATTGTTGGTGCCAGACCACTTGATATGCTTTTGGAAACATCTGGGTATAATCATAAGAATTTTTTATCTTCTAAGCTAGCACTTCTTGTTTCCAAATTACACCAAATCGGGGCTTTTCATTCCGACTTTCATCCAGGAAATATTGTTGTATCTGAATCTTGTGATCTTCATGTTCTCGATATTCATGACATGAATTGGAAAAAGTCCACAATTAATAACAGAATTCAGAACCTTGTGATTCTCAACCGATGGTTTCAATTAAGATCTAATCCTTGGGATCGTTTAAGATTTTTTAAAACATATTGGAGGTCCTCTTTAGAAAATAGATTAAATCATTGCGGTGATTGGCTTCGAATCGCGAAACTCATTGAAGAGCAAACCAAAGTTAGTAATTCTCGATTATGGAAAAAGCGTGATTATAAATGCTTTGGTAGCAACAAGTTGTTTGATATGGAAAAGTGTTCTGGAACATCAATTCATTTTTTAAATGGGTATCAGGATTGCGTTCGATTGGTCATGGACTTCAAATCAACCAGACTCTCATCAGCAAATATTATCAAACATTCAAAAAGTTCTTTGGTAGCCAAAGTCAAAAGCAGTCAACATCCAGAAAATAGCCAGTTCGTTATCAAGGAGATCCCTCATTTGACAATATTTCTTGATTGGTTTCGTTCATTATGTTGGTTGCCTGGACAAAAATCATGGATGTTAGGCCATGCTATGATAGCCCGAGGTGTCAAAACCCCACTTCCAGTTTGTTATCTAAGGAATGTTTCTTTGGTTGGAGGCAGTGAGATTGTATTAACAGAATTCATTGCCGATTCTTGCCAGTTGGATCAATGGTGGAAATCAAATTGCCATGACAATCAGCGATCCAGATCATTAGTTCAATCGCTCGGAAAATTGATTTTTTTAATGCATTGTCAAGGAATTAGACATCGAGATTTAAAAGCCGCCAATGTCTTGGTCGATCATAACGATAAGCCATTAATCGTTGACCTTGTCGGTGCTTCTATCATGCGTAGTGTTCCAGAGCAAATAAGAATCAAAGATTTGGCACGATTGGGACGAAGTGCGTTCGTACTAGGTGTGGCCTTGACGGCATGTCTTAGGTTTATCAAAGCTTATGGCGGTTTTTTTACTTCTCCCGATTGGAAGGATCAGTGGCAAGTTATTTCTTTTATTGTCAAAAGGGATATGCAAAGGCAAAGTTTGAGGCTTCGTCCCCCTGGATGATTTTGACGGTGTTCTTAATTTGTGGTTGTGGTTCTTTTCCAGTTACAAAGGTTGCTGTTGATAATAAAAATAACGTTGAAAATGAAGCGATTAAGCTGCTACCGGTATTGCCTTCGAAATATGAATTATCAATTCCGCCATTTTATATTTTTTCTGATCGTCCCATTCGTATCACAGAGTCTTTGTCAAAATCAGTAAGCGATTTGCGTGATTCTGTTTTAAAAGTTTTGAAAATACCGCTTCCTAAATCAGTAATTTTTGTTTATCTGTTTGGTGAAAAAGGATCTTTTGATCATTATTTGGAAAAAAAGTATCCGAACCTTCCGTCCAGAAGGGCATTTTTTGTTGCTCAGGGCAAGACAGGCAATCGTGACGAGGATTTACTGGTATTCACATGGTGGTCAGACAAGATTGAACTGGATCTTCGTCATGAACTAACACATGCTCTCATTCATTCATCTTTCCCATCAATGCCATTGTGGATTGATGAAGGTTTGGCCGAACTTTTTGAATTGGATTTATATCCTTCGTTGTTACGCGACCGCGCCAAGGATGCCCTCGTTGACTTTGCAAAAGTGGATGGGCCAAACATTAAGCGACTGGAAGCCATTAAATCCATTCATCAAATGGGCAGGGAGGAGTATCGAGAAGCATTGTGTTGGGCACATTGGTTTTTAAATGGCGACAAACGAGCAAGAGATGTATTTTATTCATTCTTGACTGATTTGAAGATCATGAAAGAATCGTCATTGCATTTAAAAATTTCTGCAGTTTTTCAAGATTGCAATGTCAAGATGAAAGAGCATATTGGCAATGTCATGGTTCAAAGTAAACCATGAAAATTTTAATTACCTCTGGTCCTGTTGATGTGTCCATTGATTCTGTTAGGCGAATCTCTAACTCGGCATCCGGTAAAACTGGAAATGATCTGGCGGTTGCTTTCTCACGCAGAGGCCATCAAGGTTTCCTGCTCACATCAAGACCGCCAAATATCAAGATAGATAGTTGGATCATTCAGGAATATCATGAATATCACGATTTGCACCATTCAATAGCAAGTCTTTTGTTAACAGACCGCTTTGATGCTATCATCATGTCCGCTGCCGTAAGCGATTATCTGTTTGATGGTTACTCAGCGCATATCGACGATGAATTTTCAAAATTTGAGCCAAAAATTCCAGGTCATTTACCAGAAATATTCCTGAGACTTAAAGCTGCGCCAAGGCTTGTTGAAATGATTCGCACTGATTGGAAATTTTCTGGTTATCTAGTTATTTTTAAGCTTGACTGCGGAATTTCAGTTGATGAATTGTTCAAGCGAGCCGAACGCTTAAGAAGAAAATCTGGTGCGGACTTGGTTGTTGCGAACATGGCTGAATCATCGAGTAGGGAAGCTTGGTACGGGGCCGGTGACAAATCAATGTTTATTCATGTATGCAGAGAAAACCTTGCGGAAACCCTTGCTAACGCAGTCGAAACTGGAGTTCGAAATAAATGTCCAGGATCGTTTTAGGTGTCACAGCATCGGTTGCAGCCATAAAGGTAACCGAAATAGTTGAAGACATGATTTCATCGCATCACGAAGTCAAATTGGTATCCACGCGCAATTCATTGCATTTTTATGATCCAATTGAGATTGCCAATCAATTTAAAAACTCTTCAAGCCTTCTGGCTATTGTTTCAGATGGAGATGAATGGATTGGTAGTGGAACCAATCATCGATATCAGCGTGGTGACGAAATTCTGCATATCGAATTGCGACGCTGGGCTGATATTCTTGTAGTAGCTCCTATGGATGCCAATACGCTTGGAAAGTTTGCTTTGGGATTAGCGGAAGGATGCTTGGCATCTTTATGGCGAGCCTGGGATTGGACAAAACCTGTTGTGTTGGTCCCATCGATGAACACAAATATGTGGATTCATCCCGTGACTTGTCGCCACCTTAAAACACTAGCTGAAGACATTGGTGTTAAGTTTGACAACACTCAAATAACCATTGGAAATATCATTGCGTTTATCAATTCAAAGCAATCAAAATTGAATATCGTTACACCAATTGAAAAAACACTGGCTTGTGGAGATTATGGAATGGGTGCAATGGCTAGTTCAACGGATATCCTTAAAGCCATCGCATCTTGTCTATCTACCTAATTGTCCAATTTTATTGCCATTGCCAAGGCAGCTGTTTCAATTCTTAAAATAGTTTTGCCAAGATTTGCGATTTTCCAACCTTTTGATATTGCTTCTTCAATTTCAATGTCTGAAAAACCTCCTTCAGGCCCCACTGCTCCAACTGTTTTAATACCTTGTTGTGAATTTGATCTGTCAACCGAAAAAACATCAGGATTTTCTGAGATATGCGCTACCCATCGGTTTGTTATTCCATCGAATTGATTAATGAATTCACGCCATTGAGTTAACGGACCGATTTCCATCATTTTGCTTCTCCCACATTGTTTGCTGGCTTCAATGACATATTTGTTAAGTCTTGCAAAGCTTTTGTCCTTGGGATGAATGATGCTTCTACCGGTTTTTAAGGGAATCCAGCAAGAAACACCAAGTTCTACAAGCTTTTCAATAAGAAAGTGTTCACGATCCCCCTTTGGTATGGGCGATGCTATAAATAGCTCATTTGTTCTTTCTAAAAGGTTTTCGATAATTCTCTCAATAAAAACAACCGCCGTATTTCGTTTTATATCATCAAGAAATCCGTGATAGTCATTTCCATCGCCATTAAATAGAACAATTTGATTTCCGCGTTGAAGTCGAGACGCCATGATGTGTCTAACTTCATCATCTATCAACTCGTTTGAACCTAACATGATTTTTGAATTCTTAAAGAATCGTTGAATCATATTCAATCTCCGTATTAGAAAATTATGAATGAAATTCTAATTATGAAATTTCAGACTATAAAATCCCAACATTTAATAATCTAATTAATGTAATTCATTTGGATAATTGGCACTTCAATTTTGATAACTTATGACAATTCAAGAATATATAAGGCATTAAAAAAGCAGTGTTAATATGTTTGTAATTTCAATGCTACTTACCTTTTACTCGTGATAAATAAAAGAATGTTGATTTTTTAATTTTGTGCCTTTAAGTTAATTTATAAAATATAAAATTACTTCAATATTTTTTTAATTGTTTCCACGCATATTTTAGGATGCTCAAGATGTCGGGCCATGAATCAAACATTCCACTGAATCAACCCAATCACGAGAAATATTTATTTACTTCCATTAGTTGTTTTTTGGGTTTGCTCATTCCTGGTTTAGGTCATTTGCTTCAGCGTCGATTTTTTAAAGCCTTTCTTTTTTTCTCATGCATTTATTTTTTGTTTTTCTATGGGTGGGCGTTGGGTGGCTATAACAATGTATATTTGCCAAGGGCTTCAGAATGTCAGCCAAGAGGAAAGACATTGACATCTGTTTCAATTGGACCCATTTCATTTCCTTTTCCTAAGTGTTTTTATTATCGTCTTCAATTTGCAGGTCAATTATGGGTTGGCTTGGCAGTTCTCCCCGCTATCTTTCAATATTATTTGGTTGATGAAGAGATTGGAATCTCTCCACCTCTCCCAGTCATTGGAACAGTGATGAGGGCACCTTCGGAATCTTCCTTAAATCAATTGCAAACGGAAGGCACGATTGTTTGGGAATTAGCATGGGTATTCACAGTTACAGCCGGGTTATTAAATTTGCTCGCCGCATATGATACATTAGCTGCTAATTATGCTTCATTGGATCATTTAAAACGATGAATTCCTTTTTTGATTCTCTGTTTTGTCATCTTCCATTTCTTGTTGTTCCGGTTTCATTAATTTATGGAGCAACAAGGCATGAAAGTCCAATTCAAGTTTTTGGGGAAGCGATTCGCTGGCTTTATCGCCTTCTAGTTTTTCTTGGATCTATTTCCATATTTATAATCTTTTTGACTTGGGTAGCATAATTAAGGCCAAGCCTATTGGCTTGGCCTTAATCAGAATCTAATTTAGAAAATGCAAATCTGTTTATTTATTTGTTATCGCGAAACTGTAGAGATTGAATCTGCGAAGTTTGCCGTTGCTTCTTCACCAGCCCTAACAACCAACTTTGCAGTCTTAACAGAGTTATCAGGGAAAACAACCTTCAAATCATAATAAAAGGTAATTCCTGTCTGGAGATCAGGTGTTGAAAAAACCCTTTTGGTTCCAATGGATTCAGTGGCAACACCATCCACAAAAAGCTTAGAGTTGGCTGGCAATTCTACAGTCACCTTGGCAGGTGCTGCTGAGGCAGCTGGCTTTTTAAGGTCATCAGCTTTTTTGGGAGCAACGGGTGAGGCGGGAGGAGCTTGTTTGACTGGTGATTCGCCTTTTCCTTTTACAGGGGACATTGATGTTGATGGAACTATGACAGAACCATAGCAGCCGTAGCAGCTTCCGAAACATCCGCCGTAGCACGAATTGTAAAACCCGTAGGTTCCGTAGCAGCTACCATAGCAGCCGCTGCAGGAATAAAAAACAATCGGCTTGCAGCATACATATGCCGGTTGGCAAACAGGAACGCAGTGTGGCTTGCAAAAGAATTGAGGGGTGATAGTGGTAGAAGTCATTGCTGCCATTAAAATGGCTGAAAACATGGTGACACTCCTTCATGGTGATTAATTGACAAGCCCTAGGCATGTCAATGAAAATAGTAAGGCTGGGAGGAGTTGCTGTAAAGTCTGCATTTTCCGCAATCAGCAATCTTGCCTCATATGGCTCGGACTGCCGATTCTTTGTTCGCAAAACAAACCAACTTATCCAGACCGCAGGATGTTGATGTTAATTCTTGATTTCAATGCAACAACTCCTGTTGAATTAGATGTTATTTCCGAAATGCTTCCTTTTTTTAATTCCTCTTGGGGTAATCCATCGAGCAAGCATGTCATGGGACAAAGGGCGTCAGAAGCCCTCGATGTTGCAAGGTTGCGGATATCCAAACTGATTGGAGCAAATCCGTCAGAAATCATTTTTACATCAGGAGGTACAGAAGCAACTAATTTAGCTATCATGGGATTTATTTATCAAAAGTGGCCTCTCTTGGGAAGAATGGGTTTTGGAGGCATCATTTCGTCGGCAATCGAACATCCAGCGACAATTCAATGTTTGAAGGCTCAGCAATCTCGGGGAATAGCTTATCGACTTGTTTCAGTGGATCGAGATGGCTTACTGAATTTAAGTCATTTGGAGAATTTGATGTGGCTTCAGCCTCGATTGGCAACTTTCATTCATGCACACAATGAAACAGGGAACATTCAGCCAATTTCCCAGGCTTCCTCAATCCTCAAGAAAAATGGAGTTTTGTTACATGTTGATGCATCGCAATCGGTTGGAAAAATTCATGTTGATGTCAACGAACTAGGTGCTGATTTTCTTACGATTGCCGGTCATAAGTTCGGTGCACCCAAAGGAATTGGTGCTCTATACGCCAGAACCGGAACCAAATTAAGAAGCCAAATTTATGGAGCTGGGCAAGAAAAGGGTTTGCGTGGTGGAACTGAAAATGTTCCATATATTGTTGGTTTGGGCAAAGCAGCATCTCTCGTGAATATCGCAAAAAAACAAGATTTATCTAATTTGAGAAATTTACTGTGGCTTAGGTTGAAAGATGATTTAGGTGAAATGATACGGAGATATACTCATGAAAATCGTTGCTTACCTAATACTCTTTTTATATCTTTAAAAGATGTTTTATCCTATGAACTTTTAAGAAAACTTCCAAATCTGATCGCATCAACAGGATCAGCCTGTCATGATGGCATAACGGATGGATCTTCAATTCTTCGCGCCATGGGAGAATCTGATGAATGGGTTCGAGGAACAATTCGGTTTAGTCTCGGTAATACAACGACAAAGGAAGATGTTGAGCTTGCTGCTCGTTGGATATCTAGCACAGTCAAACAACTCTGAATTTACCCTATTAATACCAAAAAAAGACCAGCAAGATTGAATAAAGAATGCAGTACCATGCCTGGTAAAACGCTACCTGAAACCTCGCGCATCCATCCTAATCCACATGCCAGAGGTAGCAGCCCAGCAGGACTTGGCCATGCAAATGAATGTAACGAGGCAAAAACAGCGGCAGCAGCCAATATTTTGTTCATTCTGTTCGAAATTAAGCTTCCTAATCTACACGCCCCTAAACAAAGGATTAAGAACGCAATGATTTGAATCAAAACTAATCGGTTTTCGGAGAAATTTAAAATTTGTGAAAATTGATGAACGAATATGAGAGATGTTGCCAAAAATAAACATATCAATTTTCCGAATGACGCTGATAAAACCCATGCTTGAAACAGTCCGCGAAACAGGACTTCCTCGTGAATAGGTGCGACAACCGAAACCAAGGCTGCAACTAAAAGTTTGTCATTGAAATTTCCAGTGCGTGAAAGCAGAACCAATGGATGTTCTTGGTTTGGAATCGATCCACCTACTTGAAAAAAATACATCAAGCTGTAACCGAAACAAATCGATAATGTCAACAATATGAGTATATAATAAAGATTATATGTATTCAGTAATTTGCTCCGGCAATAGCCCGAGCAAGCATTTAAACTAATTAAATATATTGGGGCAATTAAGGGAAGGGATACTAGTTTGATTGCACCAATCGTTCGAGTTTGGTTAATCAATGAGTTCCTAGTAACTTGAGTTGAGAAAAAGATTGGTCCTAAGAAGGCACAAAAAATATCCGGTGAAATTCCTAGAATTAAGAATAACACAAATAACCTGGGGTCTCCAAGGGCATGGTGTTCTGAGTCTAATTGGCGCTTGTTGGACCCCAACACTAGCTTCTCCTGTATTTGGATTTATAAAAAATATCCTCTCGGCAATTCTAATTGGGCTTACTCATGAACATACTTGAAAAAATAGTTGCCACTAAGAAGATAGAAGTGGAAAAACTTAGACAAATTGGTGAAAAGAGGCTTTCTGAAGAAGCCATAGACACCAATCAACCGCGAGGCTTTTTGGATCATTTACAAAAAGGCAGCGGAATAAAAATCATTGCCGAAATTAAAAAGGCTTCTCCTTCTGCAGGAATAATTCGGTCGACTTTTGATCCTGCGACGATAGCTCTCTCTTACGCTGAGCACGGGGCATCATGCCTTAGCGTTTTAACTGATAACAATTACTTCAAAGGAAGTCTGTCTGATTTGAAAACTGCAAGAGATGCCGTCTCTATTCCAATTTTAAGAAAAGACTTCATTATTGACCGGTTGCAAGTTTTTGAAGCTAGGGCTGCTGGAGCTGATGCCATTTTGTTAATTGCGGAAATATTAAATCAAAATCAAATGCAGGAACTTCATCATTTGTCTATTAGCTTGGGAATGGATGTTCTTGTTGAATTTCATGACCCTGAATGTGTCGATAAAGCGCTAAGTGTTGGAGCCCGATTAATTGGAATTAATAACAGGGACTTACGAACATTCAGCACTGATCTGAACCATTCATTGCGAATTCGTACTCTTCTTCCCGAGGAATGCTTTGTCGTTAGTGAAAGTGGCATTAAAACCAAGGAAGATTTGGATGTTCTTTGGAATGCCGGGATCAACGGAGTGCTGATCGGTGAAACCTTTATGAGGGCGGAAGACCCAGGCCAGAAACTTTCATGGTTGTTAGGAAGACAATTGGAATGATTCCCTCTTTTGATCGGCCATTCACTAAATTGCACTCCTATTTTGTATCCTTTCTAGAACGATATAACTTAAACAATAAAAAACTTGTCATAGCATGTAGTGGTGGTGGCGATAGCATCTGCCTTGCCTACTTAATGTGCAAACATCATTCCGGGAATCTATCGATTGTTCATATATGCCATCGCTTGCGAGGTAATGAAAGCGCCAATGACCTCGATTTTGTTACTGATACTGTCAATCATTTTAAATCAAGATATTGTCGCCCAGTTGAGTTGTCAGTAATTGATGGCGAGCTTGGAAATTCATCGATATCTGGCATTGAGAATGCTGCAAGGCAAATTCGACGAAATAATTTGGCAACTCACGCGGTAAGGGAAAAGGCTTTTGGGGTATTGATGGGTCATAACCTGAATGATCAAATTGAAACATTTTTTATGCGTTTGATTAGGGGGGCGGATATTTCGGGATTGTCTGGTATTCAACCTGCAGCAAGCCTTCCATTTAGTGTTCCGCTATTTCGTCCGCTATTAAAATTCAGTCGCAGTTATATAAGGGAATTTCTGAAACATGAGGGTATCACTTGGCGAAATGACTCAACCAATCAAAGTCCGATATGCCTGAGGAATCGAATTAGGCTTCAGGTAGTTCCCGCATTAGAAACCAATTTGGGCCAATCGGTTGGGTTAAAATTATCAAACCATATTGGTTACCTGCGAGTGCGTTCAAGACAAAGAAATCGCGCTATTTCTCAAAAGCTTTTGAAGATGGAAGCGCCTCGGTCAGGTGCAAAAATTATTTTGTTAAAAAAAGGTTTAAAAAAAATGAGCATCAAAGGGATGGCTGATATAATCAATTATATTTGGAAGCGGGAGCGATGGCCCCTAGGTAGTCTTACAAATAAGCATCTTGTGTGTTTATGTGATCATCTCGTTAAAGGGACATCACTTTCAAGTCTACCTGGTAAAATTTGTATAGAGCACGATGACCACATTATTTCAATTGGCCCTGAAAACATTTCAATTTAATCGTGAACAGAAGAAGTTTTATTTATAAATTAATGTCAGGTATTTAATTTTCTTTCGATTTAAGGTTCCATCATGAGTCAGTTGTATCCACGTCGTGCCTTGATTTCTGTAAGTGACAAGGCCGGAATCATTGAATTTGCAAAGTTGCTAACGGAATTGGGCATCGAAATTATTTCAACTGGAGGTACTTTTCGGTCACTAACAAACGCTGGAATTCAAGCTAAGGAAATTTCGGAAATAACAAAATATCCAGAAGGTTTGGATGGCAGGGTGAAAACATTGCATCCGGCAGTTCATGCCGGATTGTTGGCTATTCCTGGTTCTCTCAAGCATCAAAAATATATGGTTGAAAATAATTTATTTCATATCGATTTACTTATTTGTAATTTATACCCATTTGAAAGCATTTCTGAAAATCCAAAATCATCCAATGAAGAAATAATCGAGAATATTGATATAGGTGGACCGGCCATGATTAGGTCGGCTTGCAAGAATTTTCGTCATGTTGCTGTCGTGATAAATCCTTCTCAATACAAGAATGCAATTAACCTGCTAAGTAACGGTGGTTTTTCATTGGAAATCAGGGAAGAAATGGCCAAGGAAGCTTTTCTTGCCATTGCCAGATATGATTCAGCAATCGCTCGATATTTTTGTGATAAATCAGGTGAGACTTTCCCTTCAGATTTTCCTACCGATTTTTCGTTGAAAACCACACTTCGTTATGGCGAAAATCCTCATCAAAGAGCGGCAATTTATGCTTGTAATCATTTGCGAAATAAAAAAAATCTTACAAATTCAGAAATTCTCCACGGAAAAGAATTGAGTTTTAACAATTGGCTGGATCTTGATGCTGCTTGGGGTTTGGTTCGTGGTTTTCAGGAGCCGTTTTGCGCCATTGTGAAACATACAAACCCGTGTGGTGCTGCCTTGGGGGCCACTCCCAAGGAATCTTTCACCAAGGCATATGATGCAGATTCAACCAGTGCCTTTGGTGGTATTGTCGGGATGAACAAAGAAGTTGATGTTTCTACTGCTGAAGCAATGTCCATTCCAGGCAAGTTTATTGAATGTATTATTGCGCCTTCATTTAGCACAGAAGCTATCGCTATTTTAACTTCAAAACCAACTTGGAAAAAAAGTGTCAGGCTGGTTCAAGTGGGTTTTAATGCAAGCACGACAAAGTCAATGGAATTCCGCAGTATAGATGGAGGAATTCTTGTCCAAGATTCGGATCAAGTAACTGAGACAGAAAATGAATGGACCATCGTTTCGAAAAGAAAGCCGACTGACGCAGAAAATAAACATATACTTTTAGGTTGGCATGTCGTGTCGAAGGTCAAAAGTAACGCTATTGTTCTCGTCAAAGATGGGATTGTTGTAGGTGTTGGACAAGGTCAGACGAGCAGGGTGGAATCAGTTCGCTTGGCCGTAGCCAAGGCCAATGCTCACGCCAAAGGGTCTGTTATGGCATCAGATGCTTTTTTCCCATTTCGCGATGGTGTCGATATTGCTTTACAAGCGGGAATCTCTGCAATTATTCAGCCTGGCGGATCCGTACGAGATCAAGAAACTGTCATGGCATGCGATGCATTCAATGCAACCTTGGTCATGACTGGCATCAGGCACTTTCGCCATTAATATTACGGAGATTCCGATGTTTAATAAAATAAATCAACGACGTGATTTTTTTCTCTCTTCAATGGGACTTGGTCTTTCTTCGGCTTTGAAGGCTACCAGGAGTGAAACAATGATTCCGGTTATTGACGCTCATCAGCACTTATGGGACATCTCAAAATATAAGCTGCCCTGGCTTCCAAACGAAGGTGTCTTGGCAAGATCATACTCACTCATTGACTATAAAAAACACACCCAAGGGTTAAATATAGTTAATACAGTTTACATGGAAGTTGATGTTGATCCTTCCCAACAATTGAAAGAGGCTGAAGATGTGAGCCATCTTTGTCAAATGCCTGATTCAGGAATGAAAGGTGCCGTAATTTCTGGAAGACCTAGTTCCAAGCAGTTCAAAGATTACATTTCAAAAATATCAAAATTAAATGGGATCAGAGGTGTCCGTCAAGTTCTTCATGTTCCCACAACACCACCGGCATATTGTCTTTCACATGATTTTATTGAAGGGGTTCGTTTATTGGGATCTAAAAATTTATCCTTTGATCTATGTGTGAAACACGGTGAACTCGGGAATGTCTCGCTACTGCTTGATTTGTGTCCAGATACATTTTTTATTCTTGATCATTGTGGAAATCCTGATCTCAAGGAGAAGGATTTGTCTCCATGGAAACGAGGATTGGAATCTGTTGCCAAACGAAAAAATGTTGTTTGTAAAATTTCGGGTTTTCTCGCTTCCGCACCTGGTTTTGGAAAATGGTCGATTGAAGAGGTGGCTCCGATTATCAATCATACCCTTGATACCTTTGGCCCAGACCGTGTTATGTTTGCCGGTGATTGGCCTGTTGTTTTGCTTGCAGCCAGTTTTGCTGACTGGATCGGGGCCGTGAGACAAACTGTAAGTTCCAGACCTATTCTTGACCAAAGAAAGTTGTTTTACGAAAACGCCCTGAAACATTATAAATTGAAAATATAATAATATTAGGAGTTAAATATGCCTTCTTTTCAAGCGGAATTGAATGTATGCATTCATTCAGTTGAAGAAGCGGCCAGATGCATTATGAGATATTATAATAATCTAGAACCAATTGTTAATGCAGCGGCTAATATTGCCCTGCAAGCGGATCGAGATTCTCAGGACATCATCATGGGAGAGCTTTCCAAAGAATTTCCTCACGATGGATTTCTTGGTGAGGAAAACACATCCTTTTATTCTCAATTGCCAAAAGATGGCAAACGGATTTGGATTGTTGATCCCATTGATGGAACTAGAGGTTTTGCGAAAAAAAATGGTGAGTTTTGCATTATGGTGGCACTTGTTGAAGATGGAGTCCCTGTTTTGGGTGTTGTTCATGATCCAGCGCAATCAAGAATGACATATGCAACTGCAGGTGGAGGATGTTTCGGAATAAATGGAATCTCCAAACCATATCCTTGCCGAGTTAGCAACAAGAGAAATCTTGACATTTGTACCTTAACAAAATCACATTCTTCATCTGTTGTATCATATAATAATTCCGTCATTAATCGTATATCACCAAAAGAGGTAAATGAAACATATTCCGCTGGATTAAAGTTGGTTAAAATTTCCAGGGGTGAGGCCGATATTTATCTCAATGATTACATCACTTTCAACCAATGGGATGTATGCGCGGGACATATTTTAGTTAAAGAAGCTGGTGGAAAAATGACTGACCAAAATGGAAATAATATCATTTATTGTGGCAAACCTTCATCAGATCAAGGGTTTGTGGCAACCAATGGATTCATACACTCACAAGTCTTGTCAATAATCCAATCGACAAGGCAGTCGTAAGGTAAGCAATTTTTGATTTAGGAGCTCAAACAAAAGGTCTTGACCATACGGTTGCTGAGCTTAAGTTTGATCCGGTCAAGGAGAGCCGGATATCTCCTTCCCCCCGTCAAGCGAAATCCTAAGGGCGGTCGTCCCCGTGTTCCCGACCGTTTGGCCCTGACGGGAATTCTGTTCGTTGCCAGAACAGGAACGGCGTGGGAACTGTTGCCACCGGAGTTAGGCTGCGGCAGTGGCATGACCTGCTGGCGGCGCCCTCGGGACTGGCAGGTTGCCG
>Ga0172376_10002339_pt1 | contig 23309 bp, 15 predicted proteins | sample Lak35m_FD_121114 | JGI IMG/M metagenome (GOLD analysis project Ga0172376, IMG submission 121114) | Freshwater microbial communities from Kabuno Bay, South-Kivu, Congo - kab_092012_35m | ecosystem: Environmental > Aquatic > Freshwater > Lake | place: Democratic Republic of the Congo: South-Kivu... | reverse complement strand
TGCCGCCATGCGGCTGAGATTGCGGCTGAAACCAGCGGTTGGGCGGAAGCCCCCGGCTGTGTTTCGCACCGAAGGTGCCCGCGCTGGCAAGAGCGTTGGTGGGAGCGTTGGGCAGACCCCTTTGCCCGCAGGCTGCCGCCATGCGGCTGAGATTGCGATACGGGCCCGCATCCCGATAGGATGCGGGTGATTCGGCGAGGCTGCGCAGATGCGTCTCCCGCCCGAACTGCCCCACCACGTCTGTTCACTGCCGCAATGGAACATCAATGACCGTCCGTACCCGCTTTGCTCCCAGTCCCACCGGTTACATGCACATTGGCGGCATGCGGACCGCATTGTTCAACTGGCTTTGGGCTCGTCGCAACCGTGGCGTCTTCATTCTGCGAATTGATGACACCGACCAGCAGCGCAACATGGATGAAGCGCTTGGTCCAATCCTGCAGGCCTTCCGCTGGCTCGAACTTGACTGGGACGAAGGTCCGGAAGTCGGCGGCTCGAACGGACCTTATTTTCAGTCTCAGCGACGCCCGCTTTACGATGCGGCACTCCGGAAACTTCTGGAAACTGGATTTGCCTACCGCGACTTCGAGCCTGCACAGGAAACGCAGCGGCAGCGCGAGGAGGCGGAGCGTGAGAAGCGAGTTTACGTCAGCAGCCGCAACTCGCTGCAGCTCAGCGACCCCCAAATCGCGCAAAAGCTCTCCGAAAACGCTCCCTGCGTCATTCGACTCAAGGTTCCCCGCACCGAAACCATCGTCATCAATGACCATGTGCGAGGGACTGTGGAATGGGATTGCAGCCTGATGCCGGACCCGGTAATTGCACGAAGCGATGGTTCCCCGCTGTATAATTTCGCCACCGTCGTCGATGATGCTGCCATGCAGATTACCCACGTCATCCGCGCCGAAGAACATCTCTCCAACACTCCAATACAGGTCCTGCTGCATCGAGCCCTTGGCCACGACACGCCTGAATGGGCCCACATCCCTTACGTTGCGGCACCCGGTGGCAAGGAAAAGATCAGCAAACGCAAAATCGCCCAATACCGAAAGAATCCCCAGTTCAAGCGTCTCTTCGAACTTGGCGATTCCATACTCACCCGGCTCGGCTTCGACGCGTCCGCAGATGCCCTTTCACCCGTGATGGTCGCCTATTACCAGCAGACCGGATTTATTCCGGCCGGAGTGCTCAACGCACTGGTTCGACTCGGCTGGTCCTTCGACGATCAAACAGAAATCCTGTCGCTCGAAGAAATGCAGCGAAAGTTCTCCCTCGATCGCGTTATTCGCAGCCCCGCAGGGCTCGACCCCGACAAACTGCTCAGCTTCCAGGCCCACTGGATGACTCAGCTGCCTGCCTCCGAAAAACTCGACGGCTGCCTTGCCATGCTCAGGCAGGCCGGCTGGATCACCAGCACCACTGACTCGGCTGTTCGTGACTATGTCCAGCAGGTTATGGAACTCGCTGGTGATCGACTGCGACTCTTCGGGGACATCTTTCAGCAGGAAGAATTCTTCCTGCCCGACGAACAGCTCAGCCGCGATACCAAAGCCTTTGAAAAACGCGTCAGCTCGTCACCGGAAATCTGCAGCCATCTGCGCGAACTCCGAAAACACCTTGAATCCATTCCCGAGTTTTCAGGCAGCCCCCTGAATGATCGGCTGCAGCAGTTCGCTGCTGACCGCAGCCTGCGTCCGGGAGACCTCTTCCCGGCACTCAGACTCTGCGTCACTGGTCGCCAGCAGGGTGCCGACATGTTCCGCACACTCGAACTACTCGGTCGAGACCGCGTTCTTCGCCGCCTCGACCTGGCCCTCACCGGACTGTAGTCCGCTCTTCCACCTCCCGCAGTACAGCCGCCATTCATGCCAACCACGATACCAGCCTCCTTCCTCTTTCAGTATCAGCTGACACTCCCGCGGCTGGACGAGATGCCGCGCAGTCGCGGGCGACTTCTGGGACTCCAGAATTCCCCCGAGCTGTTCGTTCCCTCGCGGCTCAATGATGAAACCACGCCCGTCCGTATCAGGGCGGCATGGAATCCCCGGGGCCTCGGGCTCCTGCTGCAAATCCGCGGCCGCCAGCATTCGCCGGCTGGTCGCTGGAAAGATCCACAAAATTCAGACTGGATTCACATTCTCGTGGATACTCGGCACGCAGCAGGGGTGCAGCGAGCCACCGAATTCTGCACCTCCGTCGCCGTCATGCCCGTCGATGACGACGCTGATGGGGAATCCACCGTTCGGTTCACCGACATCTCCCGCCAGCGAATCCTGACGGGTGCTCAGTCGGCCGACTCCGCTCGTGTCGATCTCCAGCAGCTTACCGGTGGCTACGACCTTGAACTCTGGCTTCCCGGTTCACTGCTGCCTGGCTTCACCCAGATTGGCGAAACAGGAATTCTTGGGTTTTACTGCGTGGTGAATGACACAGAACTGGGTGAAGTGCCGTTGAACGTTGGTGGTGATTTCCCGGTGGCCATCAATCCTTCCACATGGCTGGTGCTGGCTCTTCAGGATGCCTGAGAAGACTTACCGTTATTGCGAATCGAAGTGATTTATGCGGATTTTGCTTGCAACTCTCATCGCGCTTTCATTCACGCATAACATCGCCATCAGCCAGATTTCTGATGCTGCGCCTGCCGGTGTCACGCGGCCCGACCAAACCGCAGCTGCTCCGATCGTCATTGCCCACCGCGGTGCCTCCGGTTACCTCCCCGAACATACACTCGAAGCAGCCGCCTTTGCTCACGCCCTCGAATCCGATTACATCGAACAGGACTGCGTGCTTTCAAAGGACGGAATTCCCGTTGTCATGCATGATCTGACGCTCGATGCTCTCACCAACGTCAGAGATATTTTCCCCGGTCGTCAGCGTGACGATGGCAAAAACTATGTGATGGACTTCACTCTTGCTGAACTGCGACAGCTCCGAGTCACCGAACGACGGTCTGTCAGTGGTACGCCGAAAGCCAACAGCTCCCGCTTTCCTGCCGAACGGGGCTCGTTCCGCATTTCAACTCTTGAAGAGCACCTGCAACTGATTCAGGGACTCAACCAGTCACGGCAGCACAAAGCCGGTGTTTACGTTGAAATCAAGGACCCTGGCCGGCATCGCGAAGCCGGACTGGATGCTTCATCCGCCGTTCTCGATGTGCTTCGCCGATACGGCTATGATTCAGCTGACGATCGCATCTATGTGCAGTGTTTCGATGAGTCCGAGGTGCGGCGATTGCGAAACGATCTGAAGTGTCCGCTGCCGCTCATCTGGCTCACGGGCAAGGCCCCCACGGCTGATCAGCTTCGCGATGCCCGCAGTTTCTGTGACGGACTGGGACTGCTGCTCACACTGGTAGTCACCGGCGCCGATTCCACCGGTCGCCTTCAAGTCAGTTCGCTTGTGAGTCAGGCCCATGCCGTGGGTTTGCCCGTACACGTCTGGACGTGGCGATCAGACTCTCTGCCGGAGTTTGTGAAAAGCGGTGAACTGTTGCTGGAGTCGCTGACAGTCGAGGCTGGAGTCGATGGCATCTTCACCGATCACCCGGATCTCGTTCTGCACTGGCGGCGACAGCGTCTGCAGCAGGCCGGTCGCGGAAATCCCTTTCGACTGCTGAACACCGCCAGCCCGTCAACCGGATCGCCCGCGCCCTGAAGGCCACCAACCCTATCTGCCCCAGAGCCGCTGCCGCATCCGATTCAGCAGATCATGAACGGACGCTTTGAGCAGGCTGAGCCGATCTTCGATTATCAAGGGGTGCAGCGACCGCGTATCCAGTGCATAGCCATACGCCTGCATACCGTACTGAGCGATGCTCTCAACCTGTCGGATCTGTTTTTTCGACAGGTCTTTGCGAAATCGCCCGACGCGGGCGGGACTCAGCGGTTCCGCCAGTCGCCGATGATGGCTTCTCTGAGCAACCGCTTCGAATCCTTTTGGCTTCCGGCCGCCTGCGGCGTGCAGTCGGATGGCCTCACCCGCTGCTTCGGCTGTTGCACCCACAAATGACGCTACCCTGGCAAATGTGGCTTCAGGTGACGTGCATAAATCTTCATAGCGACACTCAAGCCGCTGTGACTCGGGAATGAGTCGCTCGGCGAGCAGCCAGCAGCCAAGAGTCTGATGCCACTCCATTGCTGCCGTGACAGCTTCGCAGGCCCCGAAACGCATATTCAGCATGGAACACACCACATCCCGTGGATCCCGCACCATGTGGATGAACTTCGCATCCGGAAACAGTTCCAGCACCGCGGGAATGGCCATCACGTACAGCGGCGTGTTGTCGCCCACCATAGTCAGTTGATCCCACGGCGTCTCGGATTCCAGTTGCCAGACATAGTGCAGGAGTCCGCGCGCTCCGGACAGCTGATGACGATCACAAAACTCCTGCAGACCAGCGGCCGTCGCCTGCTGCTGCCAGTCGTTTGCAGCCAGCCAGATGTTCACTTCGGGAATCATTGACTCAAAGTTGTCTGATTTGCGATGCCAGACCAGTTCGCATTGTTTGGCTCCAAGGAACCCTGTTTCCTTGGAAATAAATACGCCCGGCAGCAGATTGAGCAGAGCAGCGGCAATTGTCGTTCCCGACCTGCCACTGCCGACAATGAACAGCGGTTGTGGTGTACTCATCCCTCGCTCCGTCGCGATCGCCCGGCTTCTGCAAAAGATGCGAGGCGGATTCCGTTGAAGACCCGCATCAGTCGCGTTTCCAGCAGCTGATTCTCAACATGGTCCACCAGCACTCCCTGATCATCAAATGCCGGGTGAGTGATGATCTCCCAGGAACTTTTCTGCCAGTGGCCACTCGCCCGCATCTGTTCAAACGTACCCACTGAAACGAATTGCTGCGTGCACCGCAGACCACTCAGCTGCAACCAACCATTGAACGCCGCTTTCCCGCACGTCTTCAGGGCAGACCAGCGACCGCCTTCAGGTATCGTCCTTGAGATCCTCAGAAACGGAATCCCTGCTCGCTTCAACGCCCGACGAAACACCGGAAACAGCCACGGCTCGTTATGCACATGCTGATGCGAATCGGCGTGCGTGAGCGACAGTCCCCGGCTTCGACAGCGATCAATCTGAGCTGCTATTTCGGCAGCGACCTGTTGCTGATCACGCGGCCGCAGCACCCTCGTACGCTGCCGCCGGAAATTACCTGCCGAATCACAAAGCGATGGATTGTCAGACAACTCCGGCACAAGCGGCCGCCCCTCCGTGAGATTAATGTGGATCCCAATCCTGTCCTCAAGGCCATGCTCCCGCGCAAACGCACAGGCTTCTTCAAAACCCTCCAGATTCACCAGCATGGTTGTGCTCGAAATCAATCCCTGCTGAAAGCAATACACAACCGCTCGGTTCACCGCCGAATTCATGCCGAAATCATCGGCGTTGACAATGACAGTTCCTGCGGCAGCCGTCATGAAACTCGCCTTCCAGCCACCTGCTCCGAGTTTTTCGGACGCGTTTCATCGGTCACTTCAATCACCGCTGTCTGCGTGGCAGCCCTGTCACAGACGCAGCTCAGTACCTGCTGCTCTTCGCCTGCCACCACCACCGTGAATCCCAGCTCGTCAAACACGTCTCTGAGCGGCTGATTGCGACCTGTACGGCAGTAGCTGGCTCTGAATTCCCGCTCGCCAAGCGCCGCTCTGCAAGTCGCGAACCAACGAAAGAAATGTGCCTCGATCTGCTTCTGTGCAACGCGACAGGAAAGCACAAAATCCACCAGCATCGCACCATTTTCGGTCATCAGAAATGCCGCAAAACCAACAATCCCATAAGTACCAAATCGATCTGACACCTCCAGCGAATAACACTCGTGCTCTCCGCTCTGCATCAACCGCTGGAATGAACCGCTGTCATACTTGCGACCACTCAGATTGAACTGATTGCTTCGCTGCAGAAGCTCCAGACACCGCTGCTGCTCCTGAAGACCCGGCTGCCTGATCACCAGCTTCAGCTCACAACTCCGCAGAAAGTCTTCAAAATCGCCCCGCCAGCCCGCCTGAATCTGCTGACGCACCGACTCCGTTCGATACAGCTGACGCCGCGAACTCGACTCCGCTGTTACTGGAACATCAAATGCATCCTGCTGCAGCAGCTTCAGCCCCACCGTCGGGTCGAAGACCCTGACCTGCGGCAACGCAGAACTGATCTCACTTCGCTCAAATTCCGAATCGTCAATCACCGCAAACGTATCGATATTGATGTTCAGCCTGTCCGCAATCGACCGCAAACTTTGACTCTTCGGCCCCCAGTGAATTGCGGGATACAAAAAGAATTCCTGCAAACCCAGAGATTCAATCTTCCTCCACGCCGTGTCATAGTCATTCTTGCTGACGATTGTCTGCAGGATGCCCCGTGCATCCAGTTCCCGAATGAGCGTCAGCAGCTCCGGGTTTTCCGTGACGCCGTCCGCACCGGCATCTCCAATCACTCCCTGCCACAGCGTGTTATCCAGATCCCAGGCAACGCACTTGACCTTACTGGCTGGTCGCTGTTCACATCGCACCTGTTCCGCCTCAGCCCCGGCAGCCCCGGCAACCCCGCCAAATCGGACAAAGTGCAGCCACGTGAACATCACATGCACTTCCTCATCACCGTCAATCTGCAGACGTACTCGGCTGTCTTCACGATCGACTCCCGCCAGCATCTCGCGGGCGTCCAGTACGTGTTCGTTCCAGCCAGGAGCAATCAGCAGCCGGGTTCGGTAAACACAGACATTCGTGACGACTTCCAGCTGAATATGAAACGCTGCTGTCTGGAAGGACCAGCATTTCAGGAGAAATCGGTCTGCCGCCGTCAGCGAACCGCCCCATCGCGCTGACTGCCACTGCACCAGCTGCCGCTTCAGGGCTGTAAACGCACCATTCAGTTTCCGTCTGCGTGAAACACGCCGGAACAGTCGCGACACCGCACTGACCACGTCTTCCAGGCCGTCAATCAGTCGCCGCTGCAATCGCATGGCAGCCACGGAATACATGGGCATACCGGGTGAGAGAATCGCCTCCAGCTTCCCCCAGCGGCGAAACTGAATCTCGGCACCAAATCCAAACACGCCCTCCACCGCTGGATTCGGCGTGATTCCGGCGACAAACCTTGCACACTTTCCGTCTGCTCGCGGCACATACAGACTGCAGCTGCGATAACACTGCGGGGCAGAACATTCAACGCAGTGTTCCTCCCACAGCGTCAGGCCCACCGCCGTCACCCGCTGCTCATCAACACTCGCCGAACACGGCATCACCGCTGTCCCGCTGTGCAACTGCCCCCGCTGACGCCACGTAAGTTGGAACATGTGTCACCCCGCCGAACGCATATATCCGGGATGGACTCCGGCTTTCACCGCCTGGAATCGGCTCCGCATGTCTCCGCGCCCCCGCAAGTCCAGCGCACGCGTTCGACTCCGATCCCAATCAGCAGCCACACGCGCCTGGTTCACACAGGCCGCCAGCAGCAATGTGGCGTTGGGAAACACCAGCGGTCCCGCAGTAAGCGAATACGCCACATACGCCAAAATCCCCAGCGTCGGCAAAAAAACCTGTCGCTCCCGGAACAATGCAAACGCCGGCAGCATCAGCAGCACTCCTGTCATGATCAGGTACAGACAAGCTGACGGAATTCCCGTCTCCGTCGCCACCTGAATCAAATTGTTGTGCGCGTGATTCGTGTCCAGAATCGCCAGTGCCACCTTGGTTCTGCCAGGGCCGACTCCCAGTGCCGGGCTCTCCGAGACATACTGCAGGGCAACGTCCCAAATGAGTGAACGCGGCGCCTCCGGGTCGAAGTCGATAAATCGAAATCGAATCAGCAACGCACGAATCGTCGGATTCCGCAGCAGATACTCGGGAAACATCGCCACAAACAGGATGCCGGCAATTACAAAACAGGACAGCCGCTTGTGATTAAACATCACATACAGCGTCAGCAGCACCAGCATCGCTCCGATACCATTGCGAGACATCACCAGCACCACGGCCAGCATGTTCAGACACAGCAGTACGGCCGACGCCAAACGCCTGTACAACGGCCCGTCCACAATACCTGCAATCACCAACGGCATCGTCATATTGATCTGAGCGGCCATCAGATTCCCGGCACTCGCCGGATTGGAAATCTGCCACGCCCGAAAAGCCTCTGTCTGAGTTCCATGATAAATCACCCAGCCCGTCAGCCAGATGTTTGAAATAAATATGGTCTGATTGCAGAAACTTGACATCCGGGCACTTGAAAAGCCCATCGACATCAACGCCAGATAACAGCAAAGTACGTGGATCGCACTGGAATCGGCGCTGTGATTCGCCTCCGCAGACAGCAGTGCCAGCACCGCCATGCCAAGGCTGCCGAAAATAAACGTCATGTGCAGTTTGGCATCCGTCTGCACCATCGCGCAAACGCCCATCATCACCGCAGCCACGCCACCGCCGACAAGCGTGAGTGGGTGCGAGATCGCAGACGACATCCCCGTCGCCAGCATCGCCGCAAGGAATGCTGCTATCGTTGTGGACATAAGCCCAGGACCATCCTTGGAATCTCTGTTTCAACCTTGAAACTCGAGTCTATCCAGCCGGCAGAAATGGCACAAGACCAATCCACTCCGGCCTTTCCTGCCGATAACTCACTTCCGCTCCGGCCATCGCAAATGCCGGTGCAGGAAATTGTACGTCCCCACTCCATTAATCGTGTGCGGACCCACGAACCACTCGATCTCCGTCCGTTCTCCAATCTTCAGCTGCGCCGCATACAAATGCTGCACCTTTGCATATTCGAAAGCAACCCAGTCGTCCTCGCCTACGCCGTCAAAGTGCCCCCGTTCCACCATGAATGGACGCGGACAAATCAAACTCGCCATCTCCGCGTAGTTGAATGTACTCCCCAGATCCCACTCGAAAATCTCGTACTCACCCGTCCACATGTAACTGAAATTATGACGCGTGCTGGCATTCTTCAGCACCCATTCGTTGAAGTCCGCGGAACAAATCGACAGACAGTAATCAGTCACCAGCGCCGGAATCCGCATCGCCGACTTCCCACCATAACTCAATCCGTAAAACGCGATCCGTGACGGATCCACATACGGTTGAGTCTTCAGCCAGTTCACAATCTGCTGATGCTGCGGCACAATCAGCGAAAACAGCGATCTCCCCAGAGGCTGTGCCTTCCGCTGCAAAGTTCGGAATCGATCCGTGAAAATGTATGGATTCTGCGGTGCGAAGGTGATGAAGCCCCGCTCACACAGCTTTGCCGCAAAGTCGTGATAGGCCGGGTTGTCTCCCAGAAAGACGTCCGTCGGACGACCCTCCAGACCGTGCTGACAAACTACCACCGGTCGCTGCTCACCCGGCTTCAAATCCTTCGGCAATAACAACACGCCATACGCAAAGACGTCCGGAAAAACGTCCAGCACCACTTCGTGGCCCGTCCATTTTTCCGTCTCCCAGCTTCTCCGTGACCGCGCGTTGAATGGCAACAGCGGTTGGGCAAATTCTCCGATAACGTCCTTCCGGAAAATCTCACGGTACCGCTCCGATGACTTCTCGTATGCCTCCACAGAACTCAAATCCCGCTGCGAATGAAACTCCCGACGCACAAACGGACTTTCACGCAACAACAGCTGATTATGGCGATCCAGCTGCTGTATGAGCCGCCGTTGCCGTCCGGAAACCCGAGCCTCCAGCAGCTCGGACTCAACCCGCAGCCCAGACGCATTCACTGCTGGCGCGGGAATCCCGAGAGATGCACACAGTTCCTTTGCAAGAATCACCGCCGGAGCATCCCCGGATTCTTCGATTACCCGGTGCCCCTTCCCCAAAGCTCCAAGTCTTTCCACTGCTCGCGACAGCTCTGCAGATGCCTGCTCACGTGTGGGTGATTCCAGAATCGCTGGTGCCCCACCGTTGCCCGCCAGCGTCAGAGCCGGTCCCGCCGCTGCAGAAATCAGCAGTTGCCTCGGTGCACACAGCATTGCCAGCTCCGAAGCTCCGAAATCTCGCAGCAGTCCGGCAAAGTTTCGGTCCACCGGCTCTCGCCAACTGCCCTCCCGAGGACCAAAAAAGCCGCTCACTCCGGTGACGCTGATGCGAGTATCCACGGCTCCGGCAAACAGTGCTTCCATCCCTCCCTCGCCATGTCCCGTGATTGCCACAGGCAACTCCGGATACGCCCGACGGAACCAGTCCACCATCGCCAGCGCCCCCTGAATCTCATAGCCAGCCAGCGTTCGGCCAAGCTCAAAGGCCGCCCGGTGCACGTACTCCCGCTGTGTCAGGTCCGCGCGACCCAGCCGCTTCTCTCGCTGACGACTAATCAGCGCCGGTACCACCACCCGGCAGCCGGCTTCCGCCAGTATCCTTGCAATCTGCTGATCGGCAGGAAATTCAGCAACCAGCCCCGAAAGCTGCTCAGGCGTCTGATCCGCGTCCGGCAACACCACCACACACGCCCTCACTTCTCCACGCGGCGTCAACAACAATCCCTCACCCGTTGTCGATGTCAGACCCTCGCCCTGAGGCGATGGATCGCCCAGCACCGGCCAGCGAATCACCTCCACCTGAATAACGTCAGACTGAGCAACCAAAACGGGGGTGCCGGGTTCAGCAACGACTTCCGGAGCCGCAAAAGGCTTTCTGGAATCGCGAAGACCAAGACTGCGGATCAGCTTCCCGCGATGCCCCTCCAGCGATCGCTCATATCCCTCCGCTGAAGAAGTGTCCACGACGAATCGTGCTGGTCGAGACGCAGATTCAGCGGCGATCTGACCCAGCAGAAAACGGTCGAGTCCGTCAATCATCTGCGATGCGAGATCGCCCTCGGTCGTCAACCGCTCTGTCTGAAACGGCTCCTCGACTCCCTGCCCAAGACCGCGCTGGCTGCAGCTGAGAACGACGGTGACGAGGAAGAAGACAATCCGGAGCAACTTCGTGGGTAACATAGCTGGGCTCGATGGATACGAAAAATCACTTTGGAATGGCGACGCACGCCACCGCTCGGGGAGGCAATCTAACGCATTCGAATCACCTGGTCGACCATGCCACGAGACCCTGGATCGCGAAATGAGGCCATTCGCAAACGACTTCGCGTGTCGAAGTCCACACCAGACCAGTACCACGCCGCCACCACGCAACTGGAACCAGCGGTCGGGCGGAAGCCCCCGGCTGCGGTTCGCACCGAATTTTGAACTTTTCAACAGTGAAAAGGCCGGGTGTCCGTTTCGACGCAGCAAAACGCCTCTATAAAACACAACTCGCGCCGTCCCACCATCTCTGCCCAGTACTCCTCAATTCTCTCCACCCCTGAGCCACTTTGAGTTGTAGTTCCCGCCGGAATACGTTTGAATTCGCGGTTTCTCTGTCTTCGCAGACTCACCAGTCACCAAAATTCTGCGTTTTCTTCGTCATTAAGGCTGTTCATGTGAATACCCGCGTCCCGAAGGCCAAACTTCCAGCCACGTTTCGGCTTGCTTTCGGGCTTGCCGCAATTTGTCTTCTGTGGGCTGCCGGTAGTGCTTCTGGTTTTGCAGATGACACCACGGTGGTGGTGCGTTCGGGCGGTACTGGACGTTTTCTCTACGGTCGATGGGGGGCAGTGACTGCCACTATCGCCAACAACGGCAATACTCCTGAGACCACGCTGGTGGTGGTAACACCGTCTACCGGCGGTCTGCAGTATGGCAGGCGAATTGAACTACCGGCTCGCGTTATTTTTGATGCCACATGGCCGGTGCAGGTCACAGGTCGCAAGCAGCCTGGTCCGGTGGATTTCCAGTATCTGCATTTTCCGGGCGGAGTGGATGACGGCGTGATCCGTACTCGGCAGTCTGAAAAGGAATCACCATCCTTTTCGGCGCTGGCCAGTGAATCCGTGGCGGGTCTGGCGGGCTACATTCCTGACATGCGTGACGGTGAACGTCGGGACACATCGCTGATGCTGATGGCTCAGGCGTACCGGTTCCCCAAAGTGGGTTCGGCCGGTCTCACATCATTTCTGTCTCGCGACATCAGTCATCACAGTGATTGCCTTGATCCTCTCGACACGCTGGTCATCGGTGACCCGCTGCTGACCAACCATCCCATGGCCTGCGATTCGATTCGTTCGTGGCTGCAGCGTGGCGGTCATTTGCATTTGCCGGTGGATCTGATTGGCGAAGATGTGGTGCGTTCGCTGCTGGGCGACATGCTGCCGCTGACGATCGTCGGCGAAACATCCGCGAACTCCGTCACTCTGCAACTCAATCCTGATTTTCCCGGGCCTCAGTATCCAGTCCGCAGTGTGACGCGTGAATTCGACGAACCAACACGGTACCTGCGGATCGTCGCGGGTGGCGGTGAGGTGCTGTGGAGCATTGACGGCTGGCCGGTGGCAATACGGCTTCCGGTTGGTCGTGGGTACGTCCTGCTGACGGCGGTCGAGCCGCGAGTGTTTATTGTGCCGCGGGATAATTCCGAAGGTGGTCCCGACTGGGCTCCAATCGTATCGTCCCGCCGCATGCTGGAAACGTATTTTGATGGTCGCCCGGATCCGCTCATCAGCCCTGAAGCAGCCGCCAGCCATGCCGCTGGACTTGTCGGCTACAGCATTCCGGGCCAGACAACGGCCCTCGTATTGCTCAGCATCTTCCCGGTCCTGCTGATGGTCGCGGGTGCACGGCTGTTGAAGCAGTCCGCGGGTGAAAAGCTGGTCTGGGCAGTCCCGGCACTCGCATTGATTTCCGCCCTGCCAGCACTCGTCATCGGCTTCAGAACTCGTTCAGTCGCCCCGAACACCCTGATCGAAACTCGCGTCATGTCCGCGGCAGCCGGTTCCGCGACAGTCGTTTCCGACGGCTTCGCCTCCCTCTACCTGCCCACAGCCATGGACGTTCCCATCTCCTCCATCGGCAGCTCCATCCTCGATGCCCAGGCCGAGTCCGCTAATCTGGACTATCGTCGCCTGATCTGGGACGGTGCAGCCGTCAGTCACTGGGAACACCTGAATCAGCCCGCCGGACTCAAAACCTATCCCCTTCGAGCCGTCCGCGAAGGGACTCAACCCTTCAACGTCTCCGGAACATTCGATGAAGCCGGCTTCCGCGCTGATCTGCAGGCTCCTGGCTTCGAAAAGGCCGGCGATTTCATCGCCGTCGGCCCCGGTCCCGAACGTCTCAGTCTCAGCCGCTCCGATGATACCCTCCGAGCAACTCCAGAAAGCCTGCTTGAAACAGGACAGTTCCACGCCAGTGCTCTGACCAGCGAAGAGCAACGACAACGAGCTCAGCTCATGAGCTCTCTCTTCCGACCCTCCGAACGCATGGAAATGTTTCCTTCCCAGCCGGCAGTGATGTTCTGGGAGTCTTCCGAAAAAACGCTGCTGACATTCGATTCGTCCGACCTCCGAGCTACCCAGAACACCCTCGTGGTCCTTCCCATTCGCTGGGTACCACCTCCCGCTGGCAAAACAGTCACTCTCTTGTCACCACTGATGACCATGCGGTCCATTGAAACAGCCACCGGCGGCTACGGTGGACTCTACAATAATCCCCGCCGCGAATGGGTCCCGCTCGAATCACCCTCCCTCACACTCCTTGAATTTCTCCTGCCACCAGTCTGCCGTCCATTCCAGCTGGAATCTGCAGAAGTTCAGCTCAACGTTCGAGCTGGTGCTCGAAAGTTCACCATCTATGGGGGCACACCCGGAAATCTCACCGTCGTCAAGGAAGGTGAAAACGTCCTCGGACTCACAAAAGTCACCATCCCAACCGAACTGGCCGCCTCAGCCAGTCTGGAGGGCCGCTTCTACCTGCAAATCGAAGTCGGTCCTCTCCTCAAAGACTACGTTGCCACCGATTCCTCCGCCGATGGCGAACAGGATGACAATTACAGCGTCAATCGTTGCCTCGTCACCTTGAAAGGACAACGATTGGAAACAGAAGAAAGCAACCAGCCGACCGCCAACCGCTGACCGCTGACCGCCGACTGCCGACCGCTGACCGCTGACTCACGACCGCTGACTGCCAACAACCTGACCACTCTTTATTAAGGCTTCGTTCATGACCTCCGGTGCACCCGTTGTGGAAATTCGCGAGTTATCCAAGCATTACGGTGAGTTCATCGCGCTGGACCGACTGTCGCTGACGCTCAACCGTGGGAGCATTCTTGGATTTATCGGCCCCAACGGTGCTGGCAAAACGACGACGATTCGGATCCTTGTGGGCCTTTCCCGCCCGACCTCCGGTTCTGCTCGGATTGCAGGAGCGGACTGTGTGAAGGAGCTGGCCAAAGTGCGTCGGCTGGTTGGCTACATGCCTGACAAGTTTGGTTCTTACGACAACATGCGTGTGCGGGAGTATCTGGACTTTTTTGGCGCGGCGTTCGGGATTGGCCGCAAGGAACGGCAGCGGCGAATCTCAGAAGTGCTGGATCTGACAAACGCGGTCTGGATGCAGGACCGTTACGTGGAAAGTTTAAGCCATGGGATGCAGCAGCGAGTGGGCATCGCGCGAACGCTGCTGCATAACCCGGAAGTGCTCATTCTTGACGAGCCAGCCAACGGGCTGGACCCGGAAGCCCGGATCGAGATGCGCGCGATTCTGCTGCGACTGGCTGCCGAAGGGCGGACTCTGATTGTCACCAGCCATATTCTTCCTGAGCTGGCTCGCATCTGCGACCGCGTGGCAATTGTGGCTGGCGGACGACTGCGGTCCATGGGAACTCTGCAGGAAGTCACTCGCGAACTTTCCCAGCGACGCACCATCGAAATTCAACTGCTCACCGCTGAAGGCATGGCAGGTACTGCCGGCCGCGTTCGTCGTGGGCTCGAATCTGACGCGGAAGTGGTCGTTTCTGAAGCAGAGACCATTATTCGCTGCCGCACAGCGGCTTCTGACGAGTTGCTGGCCAAACTGCTTCGCGAGCTGGTGACGGCCGGCGACAAAGTAGCTCAGTTCCGGGAAGTGGCCGGAGATCTTGAACAGGCATTCGTCACGGCAGCCAGGGAAGCGGAAGCCGAACGTGCCACCGCCGGTGCTCCGAAACGTGCCACCGCTGGTTCGGAGGTGCAGCGATGAACGGTGTCGGCGTTATCCTCGGTCGTGAACTGCTGGCGCTGCTCCGCAGTGCTCGTGTACTCGCCATCTTTCTTGTCGTAGCCACTGCCGCTTCGCTCGTGGTGCTGCTCAAGTGGCCTTCGTCCGCAATTGTGGACCTCGACGGCACCAAAGGCCGCGAAGTCTTCCGCTGGCTCACCTACGCCATGCTCGCCACGGCCATCCTGGTCGTGCCCGTATTCCCATCCACACTGCTCGTACGCGAAGTCCGTCGCCGCACGTTCGAGCTCCTGCTGAACTCCCCGCTTTCTCGCACGTCCATCTACCTTGGCAAGCTGTTCGCTATGCTTGGCTTTGTTGTACTCCTGCTGTGCACCACCCTGCCGGCTATGGCCTGTGCCTACCTGATGGGAGGACTCTCGCTGGGTGGCGATGTGCTCAGAATGTACGCGTTTCTGCTGCTCGTCTGTACGCAGCTGGTGATAGTCGGGCTGCTGGTCGGCACATGGTGTCGAAACGTGGAATCGGCGCTGCGCTGGAGCTACGGCGTGACCTTCGCGCTGACCATTGTTCCGTGGTTCCCGGATGCACTGTTTCCCGGTGGCACAAGTCCGCTGGCCAGACTCCTGCAACTGCTGAAGCTCATTTCGCCAATCCCCGGCCTGCTGCAAATGCTGAATCAGAGTTCCTTCAGTGGCACCGGATTGATTGAATCTCGTGATGCTGTTACATGGTACATCGGCTTTGCATTTCTGTTTATTCTCGTTGGCAGCTGTGTCTGCATCTCCCGCTTCAGCCACGCTCTGCTGGACCGTGCACGCTCTCAGGGATTCATCACCGACGACCAGGATGGCTGGATTCAGGCCAGTCGCCGAGTGTTGTATCTGGTGGACCCTCAAAGACGCTCAAAAGGGATTCCATGGCTGGTTAATCCCGTGATGGTCAAGGAATTTCAGTGTCGGCAGTTTGGTCGTATGCACTGGCTGCTGCGACTGGTCGCCACCTGCGCCGTGCTCTCGCTGCTGCTGACTCTCGCATCAGCCCGCGGCACGGAAACTCGAGGTGTCGAATACACCGGGGCTCTGATTATTGTCCTGCAGGTCTCTCTGATCGTGCTGCTCACACCAGGCCTCGCGGCGGGAATGATCGCCAGTGAGATTGAAGGCGGCAGCTGGAATCTGCTCCGAGCTACACCGCTCGGGCCCTTCCGCATTCTCTTTGGCAAACTCGTCAGCGTACTGCTCACACTCGCCCTGCTGCTGTGTGCAACACTGCCTGGCTATGCCGTGATCATGCTGATCAAGCCGATCCTCAGACCACAGGTGGAACAGGTGCTCAAATGCCTTGCCGCCTCAGCACTCCTGTCGATGTTTATCAGCGCCGCAGTCAGCAGTTTGTTTCGCACAACAGCGATTGCCACAACAGTGGCGTATGGAGCGCTCATCGGACTGTTCGGCGGCACGATGCTGATCTGGGTCAATCGCGACGCTCCCTTCGGCCGCACTGTCGTTGAAAATGCCCTGAGACTGAATCCCATGGCAGCAGCGCTCAATGCGATGCAGGCTGGTGGATTCGAGGACTACAACCTGTTTCCTTCGGCACTGTGGATTGCAGGAGTTGCTTCCGTGCTGCTGCTGGTGCTGTTGTTCGTCCGCACACTGAGATTGACACGCCCTGACTAGTGCTTGTTTTTACCCATTTCGCCCCGGGACGGTGAAACGGCCCGAACGAGGGCAAATTGGGATCTCTCAGTTTCGCCCGCCAGTTGAGATCCCGCGACCCGATCCAGCCATAAAGGTGTTGGCAGGCCGTTCGCCCGAATTCTGCCCCAACGCAACCCAGCGATTGGGCGGAAGCCCAAGGGCGTTGAAGTGCTCTCTATCCTCGCGAAAATCGCCCTCAATACCCCCTCTCCCCTTCGAGCAGCCTGTCGTCATAGGGCTTATTGGGGGCGTAGCGGCCCCGTGGAAAATTTTCGAAATCCACCCAAAAACGGTGACGGTTTTGTTTCCTGGCGCCAACGGGGCTCATGATGGACTCACCACGGCGAAATTCGCCCTGCGCAAAGCGCCCAGGGCCCCCATCATGTTTCAGCAGCAGCCGTTTTCTTCTGCTCCGCGCGCAGCCCGGCCAGCAGTGCACTAAGTTTCTTCAAATTGAACGCCGTGCAGCACCATTGCCACTCCGCCCGGACACCCTCCAGGCCTCGCAGCAGAAACCGACGCATGTCGAAGCAGACCTTCATCACCGCAAACGGCATCTCGGCAAAGTGCTGCCGCTGCTTGTAACGTTCGAAATTTTCAGGGTGACTCATGTGTTTGCTGTGACGTTCGCGAACGGCTTCATGTTCGTCGCGAGTCAGCTTGCGACCCTTTTCTCCGTTCGGATTTTTGCGACATTGAGGTGCCAGTTCGCACCCTTCGCAGTCATCGCCGAAATAGACAATCTTCAGCACCGGGCCAGATGCTGTTTGACGAGTTTCCTGACTTTCGCGAGACAGCGTCCTGCCTGCCGGACAGTAATACTTATCGACCGTGGCGTCGTAAACGAACGCCGTTCGGTCGAACGTTTTCGACTGCTGATTGATGGGCAATCGTGTCACATCATCAGCCGCCACTGGTGTTGTCGGATCATCGCGAAGTGCGGGATTGTTTTCACACTTGACCTCAGGAAGCGGCGACAGAAATTCGATGCCGCGATGCTCCAGAGCAGCGATGTTTGAACCGGTCGCGAATGCGGAATCCGCCATCAGCGTATCGATATCAAAACCATAGGATTCGAGGATCGTATCGACAGTTGTGATCACGTTCAGATGCTCGACATTGCCAATCAGCACGTCGGCTTCGACGATGAATCCGTTCGTCATTTCGTTGACATTCAGCGGTGTGAAGTTTGGAGCGAAGCCACCTTCCTTGTTCGGGAGAATGCGAGCGTCGGTGTCGCTTTTGGGCAACTGAGCCGGGTTCTTCTTCGGATCGATCCCATCGGATTTGCGTCGCTGATCCATCTCCTTAAGCTGCGTGAGCATTTCGTTCATCTTTGTTCGTCGAGTCTTCATGCTGGCCAGTTCTGGTGGCAGCTTGTCGGCACTTGTGCCGTCGTCGAAGAGTTCGTCAGTGCTGTCGTTGGTCTCCAGTTCCGCCATGGCCTTTTCGATCTGGTCGTCGAGTTCCTTCAGCAGCTTTTCGAGCCGTTCGGCCGTCCATGTTTTGTGGCGACTGGAGTTGGCTCGAACTCGAGACCCGTCGATGCAAAGTTCTGACAGTTTCGCGACGCCGAGGTCGATGGCATAGCGAATCATCTGGCGATTAATGTCCTTGAGTTCTGCCTTGAAGTTGCGACGGAAGTCGCTGATTGTGCTGTGGTCGATCGTACGGCCTGAGACCAGCCACATGAAATCGACGGAGTGTGCGATCTCGTACTCGATGCTTCGCGAACTGCGAATGCGGCGAATCATCGCAAAGAGCAGGACCTTGCAAAGAACGCTCGGATGGATGGGTGGCTGACCGAGCTTTCGATGGTACCTATTCTCCCACGCTGACCAGTCGAATGTGTCGAGAATCTCATCGACCATCCGTACGGGATGACCGTCGGGGATTTTTTCTTCGAGGCTGGCAGGGATCAGCACGATCTGGTTTCTGGCGCCGGGCGGCTTCTGCCAGTAGCTTCCGTTGACTGCTTTTTGCGACATTTGCCTGCGTCCGTGATTTCGAGGCTTCCGCTGTGGATGGTTTTCCGGAGTGTAGCGAACTACGTGTGATATTGATATACTTACTTAAGCAAAATGTTGACTAAACCGACAACCTGCGAGGAGAGAGGGGACGGGGGTGAGGGGTCAAAGAACACTGCCCGTCCCCTTGCCAACACTTCCTCGACACTGTGAATCCAGCATCCTTCTGCACTGTCCGTGCTGCGCGTGGCAGGCGCGTTTCACCCCTCACCCCCGACCTGGGATGACGAAACGGTGTTAAACGGGAGTTCAGGGGTGTTTTTGGCTTGAGCGAGGAAAGGTTGTGGTTTGATGTTTTCAGCAGTGAAAAAGCTGGGTGTCCGTTTCGACGGAGCGAAACGCGACTATGTGCAGAGTTCGCGCCGTTTCGTCATCCCACCCCCGACCCCTCTCCCCGATCCGGGGAGAGGGGAGCCAGATGCTCTTTCCGCAAGAACTTCAAGGCCATTGGGCGGAAGCCCCTGGCCGTGTTTCTCACCAAAGGTGCGCGCGCTGGCAAAGGCGTTGGCAGGCCCCTTACACCCACTCTGCCCCCACGCAACCCAGCGGTTGGGCGGAAGCCCCCAGCCGCGTTTCGCACCAAAGGTGCCCGCGCTGGCAAGCGACAGCTGTAAGTGCCGTGCACCACGACGCGGCGGCGCCCTCTTGCCGACGGTCATCACCCCCGGCTCGACCCGGCAGTTACGCTTCCGGGGACTGTCCCCGCTATCCCGCCAGATGCTGCGAAGTGCCGTGAATTTATTGGAATTCTGCTCTTTCGGTGCCATGCACCGAAATAACCTTGAAGTACTAACGTCGCCATTGAGTATTTCAGGGAACTTTTGGCGGCCCACCACCGACGCGCCAGATGGCAGACCGCAGGCCCCAATCCCTCCAACACATACAAATACGGCATTTCTCCGGTCAGCCCCCAAATGCCGTCCTCTGGCTGGAATGCGGAGTGTCGATGGTGCATGGCAACCGTTCCGCAAAGAAGAATTCGTTTGTCAGGACCGATTTGAAAAATCGCAAAGATGCGCCCCGGAAATCTCAGCTTTCCGCCGTCCTTCGCGTCCTCACGCCTTCGCGTGAGACCAACTTTCTCTGCAACGGCCGACGTGAAGGTCCATGGCACCGCTTAAACTCTGGTGGTCAAGTTCCAGGTCAGAGTCGGCTCGCCCCCCAAGTCACCCCCCAACGTCCTTCCAGAGGTCCCATGGCCTGTAAGCTCCAGGGGCCTTGCGATTCTTGCAGCGACCATCGAGCCGTGCAAGCTCTCGGCACAGCGCGCGGTCGGCCGTTCATCGCGACCGGCTGCAAGGGTTGCAGCGAGAAGAGCAATTGTCGCGATTGTGGCGAATTTGAGGCCTGCCCACCAGCTCCGGTGCCTCTCGCCGCCGCTGATTTTCCATGCGTTTTCAAATGCCGACCTCGACCGCCTCCGGGAGGGACTGTCCCCTGAAAAACGCGAGAGAAAGTGCTGCTGCATAGAGATTTACGGCGGAACAATACGGCGCGAGCGACGTGGCTGGACGATGTGCAGCAGCCGTCAGCAGCGCGCTGTCGGCGTTTTATTGCGACCGACCGCAACGGTTGCGACGACAATAGCGAAGGGGGCGATTGTGGCGAATTTGAGGCCTGCTCACCAGCTCCGGTGCCTCTCGCCGCTGCTGATTTTCCATGCGTTTTCAAATGCCGACATCGAACGCCTCCGGGAGGGACTGTCCCCTAAAAAACGCGAGATAAAGTGCTGCTGCATTGAGATTTACGGCAGTACCATTTGGCGCGATCGGCGCGGCTGGACAACACACGGGCCGCGGTCGGCAACGTGCCGTTGGTGGTTCGTTGCAACCGACTGTGAAGGTTGTGCGATGTCTGCGTATTGGGGAGAGGAGACACTCTCGACTTGCTTCATTCTCCTGCGGTCTCCTGTCCCCTTGCTCCTCTCTGCGGTCCCTCCGCGGGCAGCAATCAGGGGGGAATCCAAAAGGCAATGCGGGGTTTGCTGATCACCGTTTCGTGATTCGAGATCGAAACGTCGCAAACACCCGATCAGGTAATTACCATCGCGAACACATTTCGCCGGTCAGCCAGTGTCATTTCCAGGAATCTGGCCTCAATTTGGCCATGCCTGGACACAAGGTTGTCCAGGCATGGCCAGTAGGCTCGTGGGAAGTAGACAAACGCCTGAGCTTTTCTTTTGAGTTCGGGCGCGGTGTTTTTTCAGCAGTATTTCCACGCACAGAGTCGGGAGGCACCCGTGAAGGTAAGTCTGGTACGGCCAGAGCATCCTGGTTATCGAGAGTGGTGTCGTCAGTGGCGACTGCGGACTGTAAGCACTCGTCCGCGCGATCCGTTTGCTCAGGAATATTACGCCCAGTTGATGGCATGGGAAGAAGCTGTGCGGCGTTTGCTGGCAGATACGGTTGCGGCGTCGGCGGAGCGAATCCTTGTGTCCGAGGCATCTCCGGGGATTCGGCCGCGAACGAGTTATTTCGAGTTGGACTTTGTATCAGGCAATGAAGTAGAGCCGTGTTTGTTCGCCGAGATCAAGCTGAGGCAGCGGACGGAGGGAGTTTCGACCGGCTGGAGTCAATTGAAGCGTTCTCTGGCAGCAGCCCGGACTCGCTGGCCGCATTTGCGAGGAATCAGCGTCTGTGTGGCGATGGGAAAAATTCTGCAGACGGAGGAAGTTTCTGCAGTATCGACTGTACATCCGTCTGACTTGCGAGGGCGATTAGAGGCTGTGACTGGGGCCGACGGAGAGGTGCTTTGGCTGGAGGGCCGCGAGGTTGCAGATTTTGGTGTGCGTTCGCAGATTTTTACTGAGGATGATGTGCAGCAGCTCGCCGAGCTTCGACTGGACATGCTGCATCCTGTGCGGGTGCTGGAGCGGCGGCGCGGGCAGGCATCTGCCTGAATGTGAGGATCTTCCTGCAAAATTGAAGCTGTGAAATTCCCCCGGCTGGTCGAATTGGGAAAATGTGCGATGATTCAGGGGCGCGCATTTCGTACCCATCAACTGTTGTGAAATTCAGGCAACCAGTCACGGTCAGTCCATGTCGAAGCGAGACTACTACGAAACACTTGGTGTTCCCAAAGGTGCATCTGCCGACGAGATTCGCAAGGCCTACAAAAAGCTGGCGCGGACAGAGCACCCGGATGCTCGCCCCAATGATCCCGGCGCGCAAAAGCGATTCGCCGAGATCAGCGAAGCGTGGGAGGTGCTCGGCAATGCCGAGAAGCGGGCGCGTTACGATCAGGTTGGCCACGGCTTTCAGGGTGGCGGCAATCCATTTCAGGGCGGAAATCCATTCAGCGACTTCACGGGGGGTCGGTCTGTGGACCTGGAGGATCTCTTTGGGGGGATGTTTGGCGGAGGCAAGCGCGGTGCTCGTGGCGGTGGCCGTGCCAGACGAGGCGAGGATGCTCGGGCTGAGATCACAGTGGGTTTCGAGGTGGCGGCGGAGGGAGGGGAGCATGGTCTGACGCTGCAGAGCGGCAGCCAGGTGGAGCACATCACGGTGAAGATTCCTGCGGGGATCGAGGATGGTCAGACAATTCGGCTGGCGGGCGAGGGCAGTCCGGGAACAGGTGGTGGGCCAGCCGGGGATTTGCTTGTCACGGTTCATGTGGCGGCCCATCCGTGGTTTCGCCGTGAAGGCCTCAATGTGCTTGTTGACGTACCTGTCACCTGCATGGAGGCGGTGCTTGGCGGAAAAATCGACGTGCCCACATTAAGCGAGGGCGAGTTTCTGCTGAGTATCCCGGCGGGTACCAGCAGCGGTCGGCGACTGCGACTGAAGGGCAGGGGAATCATGAATACAAGGACGGGTGAGCGCGGAGACTTATTCGCTGTAGTGAAGATCACGGTGCCTTCAGATGTCACTGAAGAATCAAGAGCGTTGTTTCGGCAGCTTGCCGAACTGCACCCTGAAAATCCCCGAACCGGCATTTGGGGTCAGCACGCGAAGTGATCACTGTCGGGCGCGGTGATTTGGTCGGGGTGGACCAAACATGATCAGACACCATACGCATCGCAACGCGACCGCTCATACGCCGTACGCGATTAAGGTGTCCGAAAACATCCTGTGATGAGTCGCCGTGAACTGCACCAAAAGCCAAATCAACCAGCTAAGCCGGTTGATGGCCAGAACCCAACAAATCACCCACGCCTGGAACGTCCCATGTTCGCATCTCTGCTGATGCCCCATCCAAAACTGCTGCTGAGTGCGTGCGTTCAAGACGATACGGAGCTGACACCCCCCCACCGGCTGCGATGCAATTCAATTCGGGCTGGAACAGACAGGATGCGTATGTCCGTCAGAACCGATAGAACCTGAAGATCGGTAACAGTCGTTACGGAGCGCCCCCTTCGCGGGGACAGTCCCCGCAGCTCCGGGGTGGCAGCGCGGGTGGGGATGGTGCGATCGTTGGAACCGCTGAAACCTGAAGAGCCGTGATAATCGTTACTGAGCAACCCCTTTGCGGGGACTGTCCCCGCAGCTTCGGGGGTGGCAGTGTGGGTGGGGATGGTGCGATCGCTGGAACCGCTGAAACCTGAAGAGCCGTGATAATCGT
>Ga0172376_10002333_pt1 | contig 23335 bp, 21 predicted proteins | sample Lak35m_FD_121114 | JGI IMG/M metagenome (GOLD analysis project Ga0172376, IMG submission 121114) | Freshwater microbial communities from Kabuno Bay, South-Kivu, Congo - kab_092012_35m | ecosystem: Environmental > Aquatic > Freshwater > Lake | place: Democratic Republic of the Congo: South-Kivu... | reverse complement strand
GTGCCGGCTGTGACGCCCGCACTGAAGACGCCGATCGCGAGTGAAAGTCGCTGTGGCGGAAAGTACCCCGCCAGCATGGAGTAGGCCGACGGTGAGAGCGTCGCTTCGCCAACACCGACGCCGATGCGATAGGCAAACAGCTGCGCGTACGAGCGAGCGGTGCCGGCTAGGGAGGTCATGGCGCACCACAGCACGACCCCGGTGGTAATGATCCATTTGCGGCTGTAGCGATCGGCCCAGCGGGCGATAATGAGCCCCATGCCGCAGTAAAAGATCGCGAAGGCCGCTCCGGCGAGAAGGCTGAAGGCGGTGTCCGAGATCTGCAGGTCGGCCTTGATGGGCTGCACCAGCAGCGAGAGGATTAGCCGGTCAATGAATGAGACGCAGTTGGCGAGCGCTAGCACTGCCACCACGAACCAGGCATAGACGGGATGGGCCGAAGGGCGCGCGGGAGTGGTCACGGGAGCGTCCGCCTGTTCTGGATTGAAACTCGTCGGAGTATATCTGCCGGGCAGTCGAGTGCGGGGCGCCATGGGCCGATCCAGCACACGGGGGGATGAACATGAAGTGGTTGCGACGAATCGGCAAGGGTCTGCTGTGGAGCATCGCGGTACTCGGACTCGTGCTGCTCGTGGCCGCGTGGTTCTACCGTGATCACCCGCCGGCCGAGGTCGAGGCGCGCTGGGCCGCGCCTCCCTCGCAATTCATCGTCATCGACGGTGTGCGGTTGCACTACCGCGAGGAGGGCAGCGGTCCGCCGGTGGTGTTGCTGCATGCGAACTATGCGAGCCTGTTCATGTGGGAGCCTTGGGCTTCGGCACTCAAGGACCGATACCGCGTCATTCGGCTCGACTTGCCGGCGCACGGCCTCACGGGTCCCGAACCTTCGCGAAACTACTCGCTGCAGCGCATCCAGTTCTTGTTTGAGCAATTCGTCGATGCACGGGGCCTCGAGCGTTTTGTAGTCGTCGGCACCTCGATCGGTGGCACGGTGGCGATGCGCTATGCGGCGGATCACCCCGAGCGCATCGAGCGGCTGGTGATGATTTCACCCGGTTCGCTCGAGGCGCGAGTGCGCGGTCGGACCACGCCGGCCAATGTCCCGAAGGTGGCCGATCTGCTGGCTTGGGTGACGCCACGCGCGTTCACCGCCTTCATGTTGCGCAACGATTACGGCGATCCGACTCGCGTCACCGACGCGGTGATCGACGAGTGGTATTTGATGTGGATGCGCGAAGGTAATCGACAGGCGATGATCGACCTGTTGCGCCAATACGTCTCGGGTGGCGTGGAGGCCAAGATCAGATCGATCCGCGTTCCCGTGCTGCTGATGTGGGGCGAGAAAAACAAGCGCGTTCCGCTCGCATTAGCCTACGAAACTCGCGCCTTGCTCGAGAACTCACCGCAGGTGCAACTCGAAGTGCTGCCCGGTGTGGGCCACATGCTCGTGCAAGAGGCGCCGCAGCAAAGCGCTGCTGTGATGCGGCGTTATCTTGACACGCCGCTTGCACTCAAAACCGTGGCGGCCGCTTCTCCATGAAAGCGCGCGCGCCCTCGAGAAACTCCGGCGAGGAGAAACTCTCGTCGTAGAAGCGGCGTGACTCGGCGGTCTCGGCGCGAGTGCCGTCAGCAATCAGATTGACTACGGCTTTGGCCGCGCGCACCGAGTTGGCCGCGTTGGCGGCGATGTCGTGCGCGACGCGCAGCACATGCGCATCGATTTCTTTGGCGGGAACGATGTCGTTGATCAGACCGAGGCGCAGCGCTTCCGCTGCACCCACCTTACGCCCCGTGTAGAGGATTTCCTTGGCGCGCGATGGTCCGACCAGATCGAACAGGCGCTTGGTGTCGGCGAGGCAGTAGGCAAGCCCTAATTTCGCAGGCGGAATGGCGAAAAACGCATCCGGGGTCGCAAAGCGAAGATCGCATGCCAACGCCAGACCACAGCCGCCGCCCGTACAGGCGCCGCGAATCATCGCGATGGTGGGGATTGGCAGCGCCTCCCAGCATGCTTGGGCTTCGAGCACGATATCTTGCATGTTCTTCATGCGCGGCGGGTCGGCGAGGTTCCGCTGCATCTCAATGATGTCAGCCCCGGCACTGAAGGCTTCGGTGCCTGCGCCACTCAACACCGCCACCCGCACCGAGGGCTCGGCGGCGAGCTGGCTCGCGATGTCGCGCAGCAATTGCCACATCGCTGCGGTCACCGCATTGCGCTTCTCAGGACGATTCAGCACCACTCGGGCGAGTGGCGGAACTATGTTACTCAGCACTTCGCTCATGCGATCATGTTAGCAGTACCAATGAGTTCGCACAGGGGGACGACGGACATGGGCATGTATGCAGATCTGCAGGGCAAGGTGGCGATCGTCACCGGCTCAGGTCGCGCGAAGGGACTTGGCGAAGCCATGGTGATGCGCCTCGCGGCCGAAGGCTGCAAGGTGATCGTCACCGACATCGGTGCGCCGCGCGGCAAGGAGATTCCGGCTGACGCCATCGGCACGAGTTCGGGCATCGATGCCGTGGTGGCTGCCATCCGTGCCGCCGGCGGTGAGGCCACCGGCGTGGCCTGCGATGTGCTCGAGGAGGTACAAGTGGAGGCCTTGGTTGCGGCCGCCGTGCGCCAGTACGGTCGCCTCGACATCATGGTCAACAATGCCGGCATCGGGTATCTGATGAAGCCCGTGGTCGAGATGACGCAGGCCGATTGGGACGCCGTACTCGGCGTCAATTTGCGCGGGGCGTTTTTCGGCATCAAGCACGCCGCGAAGCAGATGATCGCGCAGGGCCAAGGTGGGCGGATCATCAACATCGGCAGTCAGGCTTCAAAGTCAGGCTTCCCATTCGCCTCGGCCTACGTCGCTTCCAAACACGGCATGGTGGGCCTGACGCGCAGTGCCGCCATCGAACTCGGTTCGCAGGGCATCACGGTCAACACGATCTGCCCGAATCACGTGACGACCGGTCTCGGCGCGTGGCAGAACCAGTTTTTCTCTGCGGCGACGGGTCGCAGCGAGCAGCAATACCTCGCCGACATGCGGGCGCGGATCCCGCTCGGTCGACCGGGGTTGCAAGAAGACATCGCCAAGGCTTGCGCCTTCCTCGCCTCTGCGGAGGCGTCCTACATCACCGGGGAGGCCATGAACGTATCCGGTGGCGAGGAGTATCACTGATGAGTTACGACTGGCCCAACAAGGCGCGCCTCGCGTTGTCGCTGGTGGTCAACGTCGAGGAGGGCGCCGAGTTCAATGTGATCGACGGCGATCGAGGTCCAGACCCCGTCGACGAACTTGGCATCGTGCTGAAGAAGCCCGTGCGTAACCACGGCAACGAATCGAACTATACCTATGGCATCAACGAAGGAGCGCCGCGGGTCCTCGGTCTGCTCGCGCGCTACGAAATGCCGGCGACCTTTACCGCTGCAGCCGTGGCGCTGGAGCGCGCGCCGGCCGTGGCCGCGGGGATCGTCACGGGTGGGCATGAGGTGTGTGCGCATGGATACCGATGGGCACACCAACTCGGCATGTCGGAGGAGCGCGAACGCGAGTTCATCCGCAAGGCCGCTGACAGCATCGAGCGTACGACGGGCACCCGTCCGGTCGGTTGGCTGTCGCGCTACCTGCACACCGATCACACGCGTCGCTTGCTCGCAGAGGAAGGCTATCGCTACCACATGGACGACTACAGTCGCGACGAGCCGTTCATGGACGAGTCTCAGCCCCAGCCGATGGTGGTCTTGCCTTACGCCCTTGACTCCAACGACATGAAGATCTGGAACGCACCGGCGCTGACGCCGCAGCATTGGCTCGACTATGCGCGTGACAGCTTTGATTGGTTGCTGGCCGAGTCGGCAGGTCGGCCGCGAATGATGTCGCTCGGTGTGCACCTGCGCATCATCGGTCGGCCAGGGCGCATCGGTGCCTTCGAACGCTTCCTGCAGCACGTGCACGCGGCAGGAAGCCGTGTCTGGATTGCGCGTCGCTGCGATATCGCAAGCTACTACGCGGCGCTTGATCCTGCTGCGAGGCGAGTGCCGAGCGCGCAGACCCGCGCATCCTGACCGGGCGGCGCGAGGATCTGCAGGCCGATGGGCAAGGCGCCCGCGGCGACGGCACAGGGCACGCTGGCCGCAGGCCAGCCGGCGGCGGTTGCGATCACCGTGAGATTGGCAATGTTCGTTGGCGGCGATGAGGCGTGCGGAAAACTCGTCACCGGAGAGGTTGGCGCAAGGCAGGCGTCCAAACCTGCGACGCAGGCCGTCCACGTATCACGGAACGCCGCGACGCGCTGCTCGAATCGCTCGCAGTCTGCTGGGCCGAGGCGCGCGCCGTAGTCGAGCATGGCGTGCATCGCGGTCGAATAGCCTTCCGGGTCGGCCGCGCGGCGTGCGGTGTGTTCGAGCGCGAGGCTTCGCTCGCAAAGGGAAAACACGGCACGGCGAAGCCGCGACAAGTTGAACTGCCGCACATCGATGCGGCGTAGCACGGCGCCTGCGTCGCGTAGTTCGGCGATCGAGGCGGCGTAGGTCTCGAGCACCGCTTCTGCGCAGCCGAGACTCTCCAAGCCCTCGAGCACGCCGAGTTGGCGACCTGCGAGCAGTTCGTCAGCATCAGCCGTGGGTACCGCCGGGAGGCCGCGCAGACAGCACAGCAGCGGCCACAGGGATTCGGCGTTGCGACTCATCGGCCCCACATGATCGAAGCGCGAGTCGAGTGGCAGCACGCCCTCCAGACTGACCAGGTCGGGGGTGGGCTTCAGGCCACTGATGCCGCAGAATGCAGCGGGAATGCGAATCGAGCCGATGGTGTCGGTGCCGAGTGCCGCATCGCAGTGCCCCGCGAGCAGCGCGGCGGCGGATCCCCCACTCGAACCGCCGACCGACCACCCCTCGCGCAGGGGATGCTGGATAGGACCCTCAATGCTCGATCCCGTTGCGCCGAGGGCCGCTTCATCCATGTGCGTGAGTCCAAGCAGTACCGCGCCGGCATCGCGCAGGCGACGAACGACGATCGCGTCGCGATCGGCGCGCTGCGAACGACGAGTACGCAGTCCGCCGTCATGGGGCCAGCCGGCGACCGCGATGTTGGCCTTGACGGCGATCAGTTGCCCTTCAAGCGGCCGAGCGGCGCCGCGTGCGAGGCGCTCATCACTCTCTGCAGCGGCCTGCAATGCGCCGTCAGTGTCGAGCCATCGCCAAGCATTGAGGTTGCTTGCCCTCGCGGCATCGAGCGCCGCCCTGCAGCGGGCGCTGACGCGGGTCACGCGCCAGCCTTCGGGCGCTCATCGAGCAGGCGAATCGGTTTTTGTCGGCTGTCGATTTGCGTCAGTGCCGCCGTGCCGCCGTCCGGGACCAGTTCCGCGCGGATCTCGACACCGACCCGTCGAGTCAGCAAGGCCGAGAAGGCGGCGGCGAGTTCTGTGGAGTGGGGGTCAGCGGTGTGTCGAACCTCAATGATCACGGTCAGCTCGTCGCGGCCGCTCGCATCGCGCACGGCGCGACAGATGTACTCGCCGGCGAAGGCCGGCTGCTCGTTGAGAATGGCCGCGAGCGCCAGCGGATAGACATTGATCCCGCGCAACTTGACCATGTTGTCGCTGCGACCCAGCACGCCCACGGTACGCCGCAGTTGATAGTCGAGCGCCGAAGCGCCGAACTTCCACGCCGACAAGTCATGCGTGTTGAAGCGAATTAACGGGTAGACATCGTCGCGGTACAGCGAGGTGACGACCATGTCGCCCGGACGATCATCGTTGATGACGGCACCGGACTGTTCGTCCACGAGCTCGAGGTACTGCGCGTCTTCCATCACGTACATGCCGTCGCGGTCTGGCCCCTCTGCCGCAATGGGGCCCGTATCAGCGACGCCGTACCAGTCATAGATTTCCGCGCCGCCCCACGCCGCGGAGAGCACTGCGCGCGATTCGCGGCCGACATGGCCGAAGATGGCGCGGATCGGCAGATCACGTCCGGGCTCGAGACCCATGCTGCGCGCGGTTTCCGCCAACTGGCGAATATAGTCGACGAAGCCGACGATGACCGTGACTCGCATGTCACGCATCAACTCGATCTGCGTCACCGAGCGAGTTTCCTTGCCCGTGCCCGCCGATAGGAACAAGCAGTTGGTGTAATGCAGTGCCGCTTCACGAACGAAGTGGCCGCCGTTGATCATGCCGTGACCGTACACCGAGTGCACGACGTCCTCGGGCCGCAGTCCCTGCATGCGCCAGATACGCGCCACGAGCAAGGCCTGCACCTCGCGCGATTTCGGGCTGAAGAGCACCACCTGCGGGCGGCCCGTGGTGCCGCTGGTGGTGTGTACGACCGTGACCGGTCGCTGTGCGATCGGCCAGCGATCCCAGCCGTGGTAGTCCCCATAAGGCGGATGCCCGGCGAGGCTCTGCATGAGATCGGACTTGCCGAAGATCGGTAGCCGCTCGATGTCATCGAGGCTGCGCACATCGGCAGGCGTCAGGCCCTGCGCTCGCCACAACCTCTGATAGAAGGGAATCTCCCAAGCGCGCGCCACGCATTGCATGAACAAGCGGCTCTGGTGTGCGCGAATCTCATCGCGCGAACGTCGCGCGAACCCGCCTGTAAAAGCTTCACCCACTGGGAAGTCGCGCAGCATTTGCGCGTAGTCGAACGACTCGAAGTAGTGCGGGAAGCTCATACCATGATGTCCTGTGGAAACATTAAGACATCGACCAATTGAGTGACGTCTTGGAGCGTCTCGAGTTGATCGACGATCTCGATCACTCGTTGAATGCCGGCTTCAGACAGGGGGCGAAGCCCTGAGGTCGCGGCGCGGCGGAATTTCGCCAAGTGCTGCGCGCGGCTGAGCGGTCGGCCGGGTGCGCCGAGCACGTCGGGCAGATCCATGGCGAACTCGCGACCGTCGTCGAGCGAGATTTCAACGCGTTGCGGGGACAAGGCGTTGAGCGAGGGGTTGGCATCGCGCTGCACCACGATGCGCGAGGCGAGCGCCAGACGATCGGCATCGGTGAAACATTCGGCGCTGAAGTCTGTGACATCGACGCTGCCCTTCAGCAGCGCAGTCGCTGCGACGTAGGGCAGACACAGCCGTGCATAGGATGCCGCCATGTCAGGCTTCGCCGGTCGGTCGACGAGTTGGATGACGAGCGGCGGAGCGATCACGCGGATCTGCCGAATGCTCGCGATGTCGATGCCATGCTGGCTGCACAGGGTCATTGCACCATCGACGCCCCCATGTGTGGCGCGGCCGCTCGGGAAGGGCTTATGCGACAGCTCACTGATTGCGTGCCGCTGGCCGAGGGTCTCCAGCGCTGTGCGATCCCACTCCGGATCGATGAGGGTGAAATAGCCGAAGGGCCCCTCGAGAAAGTCCATCGGCCCGTTAATCCCTCGGGCAGCGAGCTCAACCGCATTGAGTGCCGCGCGCGTATTGAAGCCGATTTGCATCGGTAAAACGGGGGAGCCCTCGACATGGGCTTGCATGGTGCCGGAGATCTGGCTGTAGGCGAGACCCATCGCGCTTCGAGTGGTGGCGGCATCGAAGCCGCGCCAGTGCGCCAATGCCGCCGTGGCGCCGAGCGCCCCGCACATCGCGGGGCGAAAGAATCGCAACTTGTTGCGCGCCGAGCGACCGATGCCGGTGGCGACGTCTACCGCGACGCTGCAGCCGCTGATGAGTGCTCTTCCGGTGATTCCGCCCATGCGCTCTGCATCGGCGAGCAGCGTGGCCAGTACGACGGCCATGGGATGCACGACGGCGGGTTCGTGCACGCAATCCCATTCCTGGTTGTGGATCTGATAGCCGTTGATGAAGGCGGCAGTACCCGCTGGCACTCGTTCACCCGTTCCCCAAATTCGCGCGTCCTCGCCGCGTCCCCAACTCGTGGCCAATGCCTTTAACTCGCCCACCAACGGCACGCGGGTACCGGATAGGGCGACTCCGAGTGAGTCGAGAGTGAAAACTTTGGCGGCGATGCGTGCGGCGTCAGGCAGGGCGTCATAGCGCGTCTGCACGACGTGTTCCACGAGGCGGTGGGTGAGGGAGTTCGAGGAGTCCATGCGGATGTCGATGCTACAATCGATGCATGGAAGGCGCCACACGGTCGCAGTGCGCTCCACCCTGGAGTGACGTCGGGCAGCACGCAATGTCGGCGGCGGCCACGCACGACGACATCGCGCGATTCAACTTCCTCGCCAACTTTAATAAGTACATGGCCACGGCTGTCGCGCCGGGTAACGCGGTGGCGTTTCGCGAGCGGGCCGAGCCTGCGTGGGTCAGGCAGAAGGGCGCAGCACCCCAGACGCGTAGCGAGGTGCGTCGAGCGATGGCGGACGACCCGCATTACCGGTTCTGGAGTGCGCTGCGCCGCTGCGGTATGGAGATGCGGCAGCAGGCGGGTCGCTCGCTGGTGCTGCGTCAAATCGAATCGCTGCGCGACCGCGCGCGTGAATTGAATTCACGGCTTCTCTCGGGGTTGCGGCTCGAGCCGTCGATCGAGATACCGCGCTACCAGAGGGAACTCGACAATCACTGCATGCCTGGTAGTTACTACGCGGAATACATCGACGCTGACGTATCAGCGGCGGCCAACTATGACGCTGGGATGTTCGCGACGACGACGGGGCTCTTTGGCCGGTACCTTGATGGTGCAGGCCGCGGCACGGCGGCGTGGTTGCAACGCACCCGACCCGGCTGGCAGCCCCGGCGCATTCTCGATCTTGGCTGCGGCGTCGGACACAACACGGTGCCGCTCGCACGTGCCTTCCCGGATGCGTCGGTCGTAGCGGTCGATGTGGCCGCGCCAATGTTGCGCTATGGCCATGCTCGCGCCGTCGGCATGGGAGTCAACAATATTTGTTTCCATCAGGCGAATGCCGAGTCGCTGCCGTTCGAGACGCATAGTTTCGATTTCATCTACAGCACGATGTTCCTGCATGAGACCTCGCATGCCGCGCTGCGCCACATTCTTGGGGAAGCTTCGCGATTGCTGGCGGCGGGGGGTGTGCAAATACACCTCGAGCAGCCGCCGTATCGTGGCATGACCGCGTTCGAGCAGTTCATGCGCGATTGGGACGGCTATTACAACAACGAACCTTTTTGGAGTGCGCTGCACGAAACAGATTTGCCGCGGCTACTCGTCGAGCAGGGTTACTCGACGGAGACCGTGTTCGAAACCGAAATCCATGCCCTGGTCGAAGATGAGATGCCGAAGGTCGGCAGCGAAACCGAGGACTTCGGGCGTGGTGGCCTGTGGTATGCCTGTGGTGCCCGTGCGCACGGGGCAGTCGCTTGAATCCGCAGCTGCTGGAGCTCGTCAATGCGGCCGCCAGCGGCAAGCGTCCGCATTTCTTTGGTGACGCCGATGTCGATCGCCTGCTCGCCATCGTGTGGGCGATGGCCGGAGAGCTTGCAGTTACGCGCGAGAGACTGGATACGCTCGAGCGACTGTTGGCCGAGCGTGCCGTGGTGCAGCGGGTCGACATCGACGCCTATCGCCCTGACCCACAGGCTGTACGCGAGCGGGGTGAGTGGCAGATGGAATACATCGCACGTTTGCTGCGCGTGTTGCAGCAGGAGCTTGATACCTTGCGAGCCGGAGCTGGCGAAGACAGGGCGAAGCGCATACCGACGGAGTGATCGCCCGCCGCGTGGCTCGAGTCAGGCGCTCCAGGCCCAAAACTTCCACTCCAGTACGCGGGTCTCGGATTCACTTTCCGTTGCCACCGCACCGCGTGCGGCGAAACATTCAGCCTCAATTCGCAGCAGATGACCGCCTTGCTCGGCGGGCAAGGGGATCGATTCTGTCAGTTCAAAGCGGGTGCGTAAGCGGTCGTTCTCGAGTACGGGACCCGTGTGATCGCAGTTTTCCCACGCCACGATGCCGAGCAGGTTGGGCAGTGCGCGGGTGACTTGGGCGAATGCCATGAAAATCGTATGGCCGCCGTAGACCAGGCGCTCGCCGAGGTAGGAGGTGCCAGCATCGGTATGCGCCATCGCCATGTTGAGCGAGCCGCGGACCAGTTCGGGCGCGAGCGTCACCGTGTCGCGGGCTTCGATCTCGAAGCGTTGGGGCGGTGCGCAGTCGCGGGCGAAACGGCCACTCCAAGCCGCGGTATCACGCAGGTTCCAGTGGCGCGGTACTGCCGCCTGTAGCGCCTCGCGGTCCACGGCATGGCCAACGGCATCGAGATCATCCGCATGCCCCGTGCGGGCGGCGGGGTCGCGACAGGGGATCATCGGACAACGCCAGAAATGCAGCACGGTCTCGCCACGCTGGTTGGTGGTGGTCATCTCGAGGGCGACGATGCCGGTGGCGGCGCGCCCTTCCTGAGGTCGGTTTTGACGCAGGGCAACGACGCGTGTGCGCGTGTACAACGTATCGCCGAGGTAGACCGGACGCTGCAGCCGGAGTCCCCGATAGAACAAATTGGCTTTGACCCGCTGCGAGGCCCAGGTTGACTGGCCGATCGCCACGTTGATGGCGAGCAAGGGGTGCGCGAGCGGCGCATCCGTTCCAGTGATGCGGGCACTCGCATGACGATCGAGCGGCAGGCGTAGTCTATCGCCGAATAGTGCCTGATACAGGGCCGCATGACCTTCGGTGAGCGTCACGGCCGGTGCGTCAAATTGCAGACCGACGTGAAAGTCCTCGAACCAAGGGGCACTGACAACGATGGCGTCGTGTTCCGTCATGATGAGAGCAGAGTCCTGTAGAGCATGCGCAGTGAGACGAGGCAAAGAAATATTCCGAATAGTTTCGACAGCCGACGCTTGTCGATGGCGTGGGCGAGCCGGGCACCATATGGCGCCATCAGTGCTGAGGCGGGCGCGATGATGACCAGGGCCGCCAGACTCACCCAGCCTAGTGTGAGGAGCGGTAATGCGACGGGCGGGCTCGCGAGAAAGTATCCGATCGTTCCCGGGACTGCGAGCAACAAGCCGAAAAACGAGGCCGTACCCACGGCTTGATGCATCGACTCGCCGCTCAGCGACATGATCGGCACGGATAGCGTACCGCCGCCAATGCCCATCATGGCCGACAGTGAGCCAATCACCCCGGCAATAAGGTTACCCACCCAACCGCGCGGCACGCGGTTCGCGAGGCGCAGATGATCGAGCGGCAGGAACATTTTGATAGCGACCATGGCCGCCATGACCCCGAACACGCCGGTGAGCAGTGGTCCGGCCGCGTTGGCGGCGAGCACGCTGCCGATCAGACCGCCGGACAGCATGCCGGGCGCCCATGCCTTGACCAGCGACCAATCGACGGCTCCGCGCGCATGGTGTGCGCACGATGACGACACGGCCGTGGGAATGATGGTGGCGAGGGAGGTCGCAACCGCGACGTGCATGCACCACTCTGGAGGCACGCCGATGAAGCGAAGACTGTATTCGAGTACGGGCACGAGCACGATGCCGCCGCCCACGCCGAGTAAGCCTGCGACGACGCCGGCGATCATGCCGGCGATCAGCAAGACAAGCAGCAGGGGCCAGAGTGCGCTGAAGTCCATGAGCGCCGCGCAGTGTAGGGGAAGTCGCCGCAACCTGCAGCGGGACGTTCTGTCAACTTGCGCGAGCAGGGGCCGGGCCGATACAGTTGAGTAGATAAATCACGCAGGATTCTCGCGCCCATGTCCGTCTCCTCCAGCACCCCCTGGGTCGTCCACAAGTTCGGCGGCTCCAGCGTCGCGGACGCCACATGTTTTCGCCGGGTGGCTGACATTCTCGACTCGCAGCCGGCAGGCCGCCTCGGCGTGGTGCTGTCGGCCTGTAAGGGCGTGACCGATGCGATGCTGTCTTTGGTAAGTCAGGCGGAGCGGCAGGATGCCGGCTATGCCGCAGGCCTCGAGGCCGTGCGTGAGCGCCATGCGACCATCGCCCGCGAGTTATTGAGCGAGACGGTCGCCGCGGCGTATCTCGCCAGCTTCGATCGCGACAGTCACGATCTACTGGGCATCCTGCACGCGGTTCGGCTGACCCGCTCGGCTTCGCGCAACGTCACGGATTTGATCTCCGGCTACGGTGAGATTTGGTCGACGCGACTGTTTCGCGAGTTTTATGCCGCACGCGGCAGCCGCGAGGGCGCTGTGCGTTGGCTGGATGCACGCGAGGTGGTCATCATTGAGTGGGGCCCCTTGGGGCCGATGGTGCAGTGGGAAGAATCACGTCGACGGATCGCCGCGGCGGTGCCCGCCGAGACACAAGGCACCTTGATTATCACCGGCTACATCGCCTCCGATACCCGCGGCGTGCAGACCACACTCGGTCGCAACGGCAGTGATTTTTCAGCCTCGATCTTCGGTTCGTTGTTGGACTCCTCGGTCATACATATTTGGACCGACGTCGATGGCGTGCTGTCCGCCGACCCGCGGCGTGTTCCCGATGCGCAGGTGATCGATTCGCTCTCGTACAACGAAGCGATGGAGCTCGCGTATTTCGGCGCCAAGGTGATTCATCCGCAGACCATGGCGCCGGCGGTGGGCCGAGAAATACCGATTTGGATCCGCAACACCTTCGCGCCCACGCATCCGGCGACGTTGATCTGTGCGCGGCCGCAATCCTCGCTCGCCGTGAAGGGCATCACGACGATTGAAAATATCGCGCTTGTGAACCTCGAGGGTGCGGGCATGATCGGCGTGCCGGGTACGGCTCACCGACTGTTCGGCGCTCTGCGCGAGGAAGGCATCTCCGTCGTACTGATCTCGCAGGGTAGTTCGGAGCATTCGATCTGTTGCGCCGTGCCGTTGGAGCAGGCGGATCGCGCCGTCAACGTGGTGCGTTCGGCGTTCGCTCGGGAATTGACGGACGGGCAGATCCAAGCGGTCGAAGTGGATCGTGAGCTCGCCATCTTGGCCGTGGTCGGTGACGGCATGGCGGGTATTCCCGGGGTCGCCGCCAAGGTGTTCAATGCGCTGGGCTCTGCTGCGGTCAATGTCCGCGCGATTGCGCAAGGTGCCTCGGAGCGAAATATCTCGGTCGTCGTCCCCGCGAAGGCAGCCACGCGCGCGCTGCGCGCCGTGCACTCGCGCTTCTATCTCTCGGATCACACCATTTCGGTGGGCATCATCGGCCCGGGTACCGTCGGCAAGGTACTGCTTGAGCAGATCGCCTCTCAGGCCGAGCGGTTGCGCCGCGACTTCAAGCTCGATCTGCGCGTTCGGGGTGTGCTGTCGTCCCGCCGCATGCTGCTGTCGGAAAAAGGTGCCGGGGCGGATTGGGCGGGAGCGCTCGCCGTGTCCGAAGCAAAGCCCGATCTTGACGCGTTCGTGAGGCATGTCGGCGTCGACTATTTGCCGCACCGAGTGATCATCGATTGCACGGCGAGCGGCGAGGTGGCGCGGCACTACGCGTCGTGGTTGGCGGCGGGAATCCACGTCGTGACGCCGAACAAGAAGGCCAATAGCGCGCCTATGGGCGATTACCGTGCTTTGCAGCAGGCGCGTCGGCAGGGTGGTACCCACTATCTGTACGAAGCGACGGTGGGCGCCGGCTTGCCGATCATCCAGACTCTGCGCGACTTGCGCGAGACGGGTGATGAAGTCACCAGTATCGAGGGAATTTTCTCCGGGACCTTGGCTTACCTGTTCAACGTTTACGATGGCACTCGCTCGTTCAGCGACATCGTGCGCGAGGCCAAGCAGCGCGGCTATACGGAGCCTGACCCGCGCGACGATTTGTCGGGCACGGACGTTGCGCGAAAGCTGATTATTTTGGGGCGCGAGATGGGTCTCGAGCTCGAGATGGGTGACGTCAAGCTCGAAAGTCTGGTGCCGCCGGGGCTGGAGCAAGGGAGTATCGAGGAATTCATGACAGCGCTGCCAGCCCATGATGCCGCCATGCAAAGCCGATTCGGGTCAGCACGTGCGCGCGGCAAGGTATTACGTTACGTCGGGCGCTTGTCGGCCTCGGGTACGGCGACGGTGGGGGTGGTCGAGCTTGATGCGCGGCATCCGTTCGCCAATATCGCGCTGACGGATAACGTCGTGCGCTTCGCGACCAGTCGCTACAACAACAACCCGATGATCGTTCAGGGCCCCGGAGCGGGCCCCGAAGTCACTGCGGGCGGCATCTTTGCCGATCTGCTGCGGCTGTCGGCGTATTTGGGAGCGCGTCTGTGAGCGCGGTGTCACAGGGGCGGCACCAGGCGACGGCCTTTGCACCGGGGTCGGTGGGTAACGTCGGCATCGGTTTCGATATTTTGGGGTTCGCCGTTGACGCCGTGGGTGATCGCATCACCGTGTCGCGCTCGTCGCAGCCCGGCGTGCGCATTTCCGGCTGCGCTGGCGTCGTCGGTGATTTGCCGCTCGAGCCCGAGAAGAACACCGCAGGTCGTGCCTTGATGGCGCTTAATGTCGCCGCAAAGCCCGCCTTCGGGTTCGACATGCACATCGAGAAGGGTATTCCACTCGGTTCGGGGCTTGGAGGTTCGGCGGCATCGGCGGTGGGCGCGGTAGTGGCTGGTAATGCACTGCTCGATCAGCCTTTCAGCAAACTCGACTTGCTCAAGTTTGCGATGCAGGGCGAGGCCGTGGCGAGTGGTTCGCTGCACGTCGACAACATTGCGCCATCGCTGTTCGGTGGGCTGGTCCTGACCGTCGGCATCGACAATCCGCGGGTCAAACGGATCCCGGTACCGCGGGGCATTGCGGCGGTGATCACGCATCCGCACATGTTCCTCTCCACGAAACAGGCGCGTGCGATTCTCAAGCGTGAAGTCGCTATGGCGGATTTCGTCTGGCAGACCGCCAATCTCGCCGGTTTCATTTCGGGCTGCTACACGGATGATCTGGAGTTGATTCGCGAGGGGCTCAACGACGTGGTCATCGAGCCGCAGCGGCGTCAGTTGATTCCCGGATTCTCGGCGGTGCGCGCCGCGGCTTTGCAGGCGGGTGCGCTCGGCTGCTCCATTTCGGGCGCGGGACCCACCATGTTTGCCTGGGTTCTTGCCGATCACGCTGAAGCGGTCAGGCAGAGCATGGTCGCGGAGTTCGCGCGTAACGGTGTGGAGACCGACCACTGGATCGTTGCCGTGGAGTCTGACGGCGCACGCATCGTCGACTGAGGCGCCGAGCATGGATTTTCTCAGTACGCGCGGAGCGCCGGAGCGCATCGATTTCTCGACGGCCTTGCTGCGCGGTCTTGCGCCGGATGGCGGTTTGTACGTCCCGCAGCAATGGCCACGGCACAGTGCAGAGCAGTTTCCGCAGAGTCTGTCGCTGCCTGCGGTAGCTCGCCAACTCATCGGGCCGTTCGCCGCTGGTGATCGGCTCGAAGTCAGCCTGCCCGAGATCGTCGCCGAGGCTTTCAGTTTTCCTGCGCCGGTCCTGCCAGTACGGGGTACGGCCGCAGGGGAGCGCTTGTCGGTGCTTGAATTGTTCCACGGTCCCACGACGGCATTCAAAGATTTCGGTGCGCGCTTTCTCGCCGCGTGTTTTCAGCGGTTGCGCGCGCCGGGTGAGCCACTGCTGAACATACTCGTGGCCACCTCGGGCGATACGGGTGGTGCCGTGGCAGCGGCGTTTCATCGCCGCCCCGGCATGGCCGTCACCGTGCTCTATCCGAAGGGTCTCGTTTCGCCCACCCAAGAGCGACAGTTGACGTGCTGGGGCGACAACGTTCGCAGTTTCGCGGTGCACGGCAGTTTCGATGACTGTCAGCGCATGGTGAAGGAGGCGTTCGTCGACCCTCTGCTGCGCGAGCGACAAAACCTCTCTTCAGCCAACAGCATCAACCTCGGACGCCTGTTGCCGCAGGCGGTGTACTACGCGGCAAGTTCGATTGCACATTGGCGTGCTCATGCCGAGCGACTGAACTTCATCATCCCGAGCGGCAACCTCGGTAACGCTGTCGCGTGTATTTGGGCACGTCACATGGGCTTGCCGATTGGCGATGTCATTCTCGCTCACAACGCGAATTCGACCGTACCCGAGTTCCTGCACAGCGGTGAGTGGCGTCCGCGTCCCTCGCGTGCAACGCTCGCCTCCGCGATGGATGTCGGCAATCCCTCGAACATGGAGCGATTGCGTTCGCTGCTGCCGGACCTTGCAGAGCTGCGCCAGGCGGTGACTGCGGTGAGCGTGGAGGATGCCGCCATCAGCGCGCGCATCCGTGCAGACCGCGCTGCGTTCGGTCAGATCTGGTGCCCGCACACGGCTGTGGCGGCTGAAGCCTGGGCGAGGCTGCCCGCCAACGTGCGAGGCGAGCGTACCTGGTGCCTCGTGGCGACTGCATCGCCCGCCAAGTTTCCAGAGATCGTGGAACCCTTGATTGGCGAGGCGGTGCCTGTACCGCCGGCACTGGCTGATCTGCTGGGTCGGCCCACTCACGTCGAATCGCTCGAGCCCACTCTCGAGGCATTGCGTACCGAGCTCACATGAGCAGCGTGATGGAGCGAACGTGGTGGCTGGCAATGCTGGCCGTGGCGCTTGGCGTGCTCGTGGGGCTTGCGGGCACTTGGGCATGGCGAACTTACCGCGCCTACCGCGAGCGACAGCGGCGCGCAGCGCGATTGCAGCGCATTTCACTCGACTTGGTCCGTGATGTCTTTCTGCCTGATGGTAGCGGTAGCGGTCTGCACGTCGATTATTTGCTGCTGACCACCCGAGGTCTTTTGATCCTCGACCTACGTGATGTGGTCGGCAATGTGTTTGGTTCCGACTCGATGACCGAGTGGACGGTAATGACCGGCGCGCGCCGTTTTACCTTTGCCAATCCGCAGGGTGCGATGTATGACCGCTTGGCTGCGCTGCGCGCGATTGCCGGCGACGTGCCGGTCGAGGGCCGTATCGTATTTGGGCCGCAGTCGATGTTCCCGAAAGGCATGCCGCGCATGACACTGCGTGAGGAATCGCTCGAAGCCGAGTTTCCTCAAGGGGACCGCAGCGCAGCCGCGCGCATGGTCGAGCCCTGGCAAGGAGTGTGGGCGACACTCAGATCGACTCTGCCACCGAGTTCGTTTCCCACGCGAAACTGAAGAACTCCCGTGCTGTGGCGGTGGTGTGCGCGGCGAGTTCTTCCAAGCTTTCATCGCGCGCCGCGGCGATTACCGCCGCAATGTGCGGCAGGTACATCGGCTCATTGCGGCGCGAGACGGGCTTGGGCTGCAGATCTCGCGGCAGCAAATAGGGACCATCGGTTTCGATCATCAACCGTCCACGCGGAATGCGACCCACCAGCGGCTTCAGATGGGTGCCGCGACGTTCGTCACAGATCCAGCCTGTGATGCCGATGTAGAGACCGAAGGCGAGGCACTCACCGAGTTCGCTCGCTACCCCGGTGAAGCAGTGCAGCACGGCGCGGGGCAGTTCAGTCGCGCGCTCGCGCAGCATCGCCATGAAGTCGGCATGGGCATCTCGACAGTGCAGGAACAAGGGTTTGCGGTGACGCACGGCGAGCTCGAGCTGAGCAGCGAACGCCATCCGTTGCTCCTGCGGCGACGAAAAATTGCGGTGATAGTCGAGACCGCATTCGCCGATCGCGGCGATCCGCGGATGGGAAGCGAGTTCGTCGAGGGCGACGAGCGCCGCGGCATCGACGTCGATCGCGTGGTGCGGATGAACACCCGCGGTCGCGCGCAGGATGCGCGGTGCGACATCGGCTAGCGCGAGTGCATCGCGTGAGCCCTGCACCGAAGCACCGGTGACGATGAATTGACGCACGCCGCAATCGAGTGCCCGCCGCAGCACGGCTTCGCGATCACCGTCGTAACTGTCGTGCGCAAGATTGATGCCAATGTCGATGAACTCGGCCGCTGTGGCCGTGCTCACCGACTTGTGGTGTCGAGCGCGCGCAACGCGCTGCACAGCGCCTCGACGTCCTCTTCAGTTTGGTTCCAGGACACCACAAAGCGCACCTCGCCGGAGCCCGAGGCGCCCCAGTCGTAGAACTCGAAACCCGCGGCGCGCAACCGCGCGGCCGCAGCCTCGCCGATACGCGCGAAGATCTCGTTAGCTTCCACGGCGTGCAGCAGGGCTGTGCCGGCCGCGTGGCCGACGCGGGCTGCGAGACGATTGGCATGGGCGGCTAGCGTCAGCCACAAATCGTCTTGTAGGTACGCGAGCAATTGGGCCGAGATGTAACGCATCTTCGAGATGAGATGGGCGGCACGTTTGCGTCGGAATTCGAAATCAGCGATCAGCTCGGGTTTGAAGAACACCACCGCCTCGGCGGCCATTGCGCCGTTCTTGGTGGCTCCGAACGACAGCACGTCGACCCCAGCGCGCCAGGTGATCTCGGCGGGGGAACAGCCGAGCGACGACACGGCGTTGGCGAAGCGGGCGCCATCCATGTGTACGGCGAGGCCCCGCGCGCGGGCGAGACCGCAGAGCTCGGCGAGCTCCGCGGGTCGGTAAACGGTGCCGAGTTCGGTGGCTTGCGTGATCGATAGCGCCCGCGGCTGCACGGTGTGCACGGAGGTGGGGTTGGCGTCGAGCACGGCCTGCAGCGCGGCTGCAGTGACTTTCGCGCCGATACCTTCGATGAGCATGAGTCGCGCACCGCCGCTCATGAACTCGGGTGCGCCACATTCATCGCGAACGATGTGACCCTCGCTGTGCGTCAGCACCGCACCGTATGGCGGCACCAGAGTGGCCAGCGACAGGGCGTTGGCCGCAGTGCCCGTGGTGACGGGAAACACCCGCACCGAACGTTCGAACAGGGTGCTGAAACGCGCATCGAGCTGCGCGCTCAGTTCATCGTCACCGTAGCCTCGTGCAAAGCCGCTGTTTGCGGCGCCGAGCGCCTCGAGAATCTGCGGGGCTACGGGCGCGGTGTTATCGCTTTTGAAATATCGAGCCATCGGGCGCGAATGCTAACGCATCGGGCTATCATCGTGGTCGTGGACAAAAGCACGGCTAGTCTGGATTGGGGCGATTCCACGGCCGCAGCAGCGTCGCCGTGGACGCTGCGCCGCAGCGCGCGGGCGCGTCGTCTCGCCGCGCGCGTCCACACCGATGGGCGCGTCGAGATCGTGGTGCCGAATGGCGTGTCCATGCCGGTGGTGCTGTCGTTCGTTGAGCGGCATCGCGGCTGGATCGAAAGCAAACGTGCCGGTCGGGCTCAGTGGCGAGTCGAGGAGCCGTTTCCGCCCGCTCGAGTGGACTTACTGGGTCTTGGGGAGCAATGGCGTGTGCACCTGTCGGCAGGTACCGGTCGGCCGCGCTGCCTCGCGCTCAGTGAGAGTCTGTTGTCCCTGCAGGGGCGCGGTGACCCGCAGACGTGGCGCGCGTTGCTTCGCGCGTGGTTGTCTCGTCACGCGCATGGCGCCTTGTCACGGCGGTTGACCGAACTCGCCGAGCGTCACGGTTTTCGTTTCAGTGCCGTACAGGTGCGACGACAGCGCACGCGTTGGGGGTCCTGCTCAAGCCGCGGCGTGATCAGCCTCAATGTCTGTGCGGTGTTCCAGCCACCCGCGGTGCTCGATTACCTGCTGGTGCACGAACTCGCCCACACGCGGCACATGAATCACTCGGATGCCTATTGGGCCTGTGTCGGCGCCGCATGCCCCGAGTGGCCGCGGCTCGATCGGCAGCTCAACGAGGGGTGGCAGCGGGTGCCTGGCTGGATCTTCGCCTGAGCCAGGCGCTGCGCGCGCGCCACGCCAACAGCAGCGCGAGTGCTGTCGCGTAGAGCAGTGGCTCGCGGATATCCGCCTTCACCTGCCAGTAGTAGTGCCAGATCCCAAGCGCCGCGATCGGATAGATCAGGCGGTGCAGGCGCTGCCAGCGCCGACCGAGCTTGCGCATCATGCGGGCCGTCGAGGTCAGCGCTAGCGGAATCAGGGCCAGCAAGGCGACAGTGCCGACTAGGATGTACGGTCGGCGCGCGATTTCTCGCCCGAGTTCGCCGAACTGCAGTTCCAGTTCGAGCACCGAGTACACCAGAAAATGCAGCACCGCATAGGTAAACGCCCAAAGACCCAGCAGGCGACGGGGACGCAGCCACTCGAGGTTGCCCGTCATCTCGCGCAGTGGCGTGGCGCAGAGCGTCAGCAGTACGAGGTTGATCGAGGTCTTTCCCGTGATGTGCAGGATTTCGCGGATCGGATTGGGTCCGAGCGATTGACCGCCCAAGTCGAAGATCCCGGCGATGATCAGCGCGAGCGGCGCGAGTGCTCCCAGCCACACCAGTGGCTTGATCGCGGAGTGCATCGCCGTCAATAAAAGCGCCGCAGATCCATGCCGCGATAGAGGTTCGCGACCTCATTCGCGTAACCGTTGAACGGCAGGGTATCGAGGCGGGCGCTGAGAAAGCTGCCACCGATGCGTCGCTCCTTCGCCTGACTCCAGCGCGGATGGTCGACCGCAGGGTTCACGTTGGCATGGAACCCGTACTCATCGGGTGCCGACAGATTCCAGCTGGTGCGGGGTTGGCGCTCGGTAAAACGGATGCGCACGATCGACTTGATGCTCTTGAAACCGTACTTCCAGGGCACGATCAGGCGCAACGGAGCGCCGCTCTGGTTCGGCAACCAGCGACCGTAGACCCCGACCACGAGCATCGTGAGCGGATGCATGGCTTCGTCCATCCGCAGGCCTTCGACGTACGGCCAATCGAGCACGCCGACGCGCTGGCCGGGCATACGACGCGGATCGAGCAAGGTGGTGAACTCGACGAACTTGGCTCGCGAGGTGGGCGTGAAGCGCTGTAGCAGCGCGCCGAGCGGCAGCCCGAGCCACGGCACGATCCGCGACCAAGCCTCAACGCAGCGGAATCGGTAGATGCGCTCCTCGAGCGCGTGGGGCCGCAGGAGATCTTCCAGAGTAAAGCGACCCGTGACCTCCGCTTCGCCGCCGATCTCGACGCTCCACGGCAGCGGACGGAAGCTGCCCGACTTCTCAGCCGGGTCGCTCTTGTCGAGACCGAACTCGTAGAAGTTGTTGTAGGTGGTGATGTCTTCGTAGCTGTTGGGTGGCTCGCGCACCGAGAGCGCCGTGTTGCGCGTGTAGCGGGGCGGCGCGCTGTGGAGGTTTGTGGCCACTGCGCCGCCCGACCCGGTCGCGCCAGCCTGGTTGGCTGCGGCGAGGGCGCTCGGCAAGGCTGCTCCGGCGAGCAAGCCTGCGAGCACCGTACGGCGCTCGAAGAAACTCGACTCCGGGGGGATTTCCGAAGGCAGGATCCGATTGACATCCTTGTTTTTCATAGACTTATATCCATATCTTGAAATCGACGGGAAGCTCTACGGCCCGCTGCCGTAGGCGCGAGCCGGCGTTCACCAAGACCGCCTTGTCGACGAGGCGCAGATGGTCGATGTCCGGCATCGAGTTACCGTACCCCATGATGCGCCGCCGCGGGAAGCGGGCGATGATCTCCCGCAGGCAGTGGGCCTTCTCCCGATCACGGATGTTCGGCCCGTCGAGCCGCCCATCGAGTCGATCGCCTTGCCAGCGCACCCGGCTGCACACCCATTCGTCGAAACCAAGTGCCGCAGCGATGGCCGGTACGTATAGGTCGACCGTAGCGGACATGAGCACCAAATGGTGCCCAGCCTTGCGGTGCCGTTCGACCTCAGCGAGACCCTCAGCGAACATGCCACGGCGAATGAGGCGGGGTACGTAGTGCGATGTCCACTCGGACAGCTGCTCCCGGGCGAGACCCCCGAGGGCGGCGTGCAGCAAGGCGCCCTTGAGCTCACCGTGGTCGGCCCGACCGAGCGCGAAGCGGACGAGTGTGGGCAGCACACCGACCAAGCGCCCCCAGCGTGCCGGGTACCTCGCCAGCAGACCAAAAACGTAGCCCGTGAGGGTATCTCGCCGTGTCAGCGTCCCGTCGAGATCGAAGACCACGAGCCACGGTGCTGGCTCACGTGGTGGATCCGGATCGACCACGCGCGCCGCCGCCGTGACGCCTTACTTACCGCGTCGCGGTGTGGCGCGTCGCGGTGACGCGCGCCGCACCGACTTACGGGCAGGCTTGACCTTGGCTTTTGCCTTTGCCTTGGACTTCTCCTTGGCTTTCGGCTTCGCCTTGCCTTTCGGCTTGGTCTTGGTTTTGGGCTTGGCCTTCGCTTTGGGCTTGGCTTTGGGCTTGGCTTTGCTTGTGGCGCTGCCGGCGAGTTGACGCAGCACGTAGTGCAGGATGCCGCCGTGTCGGTAGTAGTCGCGCTCCTTTGGCGTGTCGATGCGGACGCGCACTTCGAAGACGATCGGCTCGCCGCCGCTCTCGCGGTGGGCCGTGACGGTCACGGTTCGGGCTTCTGCGTTGCGCAGGTCGCCAAAGTCGAACACCTCGCGACCCGTGAGGCCGAGGGTCTGCGCGTTCTGGCCAGCGGCAAACTGGCAGGGCAGCACGCCCATGCCGATCAGGTTGGAGCGGTGGATGCGCTCGAAGCTCTCAGCGATCACGGCCTTGACCCCGAGCAGCATCGTGCCCTTGGCCGCCCAGTCACGCGAAGAGCCCGTGCCGTATTCCTTGCCTGCCAGCACGACCAATGCCGTGCCTGCCGCTTGGTAGCGCATCGAAGCATCGTAGATCGACAACTGTTCGCTGCTTGGGATGTGGACCGTCACGCCGCCTTCGGTGCCGGGCGCGAGCAGATTGCGCAGCCGGATGTTCGCGAAGGTGCCGCGCATCATGACTTCGTGGTTACCTCGGCGCGCGCCGTAGGAGTTGAAGTCGGCCTTCTGCACGCCATGCGCTTCGAGGTACTGGGCTGCAGGGCTGCCGCGGGCGATGTCGCCGGCCGGCGAGATGTGATCGGTCGTGACCGAATCGCCGAGCAGCGCGAGGGCGCGAGCACCCTGAATCGGCTTGACCTTGCCCGGAGTCATGCTCATGCCGTCGAAGTACGGCGGGTTGCGCACGTAGGTGGACTTGTCGTCCCAAGCGTAGAGCTTACCGGCCGGAACCTTGATGGCTCGCCAGAGGGCATCGCCTGCGAAGACGTCACCGTAGCTGTCGCGAAACATCTTCGAGTTGATCGAGGCACGGACGGTGTCGGCGACTTCCTGCGGACTCGGCCAGATGTCCTTGAGGTACACCGGCTGGCCGTCGCTGCCCGTGCCGAGCGCCTCGGTGTTCAGATCGATGTCCGTCGTGCCGGCGAGGGCATAGGCGACGACGAGCGGCGGCGAGGCGAGGAAGTTCATCTTCACTTCCGGATGCACGCGGCCTTCGAAGTTGCGGTTGCCCGAGAGCACCGAGGTGGCGATCACATCGCCCGCTTTCACAGCCGCCGAAATCTCCGGCTTGAGCGGACATGAGTTACCGATGCAGGTCATGCAGCCATAGCCGGTCACGTGGAAGCCGACTTTGGCGTATTCCTGGAGCAGTTTCGCTTTTTTCAAATAGTCGGTGAGCACCTTGGAGCCGGGCGAGAGACTGGTCTTCACCCAGGGCTTGGC
>Ga0172376_10002332_pt1 | contig 23340 bp, 16 predicted proteins | sample Lak35m_FD_121114 | JGI IMG/M metagenome (GOLD analysis project Ga0172376, IMG submission 121114) | Freshwater microbial communities from Kabuno Bay, South-Kivu, Congo - kab_092012_35m | ecosystem: Environmental > Aquatic > Freshwater > Lake | place: Democratic Republic of the Congo: South-Kivu... | reverse complement strand
CGCTGGAGGAGCTCGATCCCGAGCGCTGCCACCTGGCCTGGGACCTCGAGCTCGAGAGCAGCGCCGACGAGGCCGCCCTGCGCGAGGTCTTCGCCTTCGTCGAGACCGGGGCCGAGCTCACCTTCACGCCCGTGGCGGCCGCGCGCGCCGAGGGCGCGCCGGCGAGCGGCCGCGTCGAGCGGCGCCGCGCCGGCAACGAGGGCTCGTCGATCCGCGTGCCGGTCGAGAAGGTCGACGGCCTGATCGACCTCGTGGGCGAGCTCGTCATCGCCCAGTCGATGGTCACCGCGCTGGTGCAAGACTTCACGCCCGCGCGCCTCGGCGCGCTGCGCGACGCGGTCGGACAGATGCGCCGCAACACGCGCGAGCTGCAGGGCCGCGTGATGAGCGTGCGCATGGTGCCGGTGGCCTCGGTGTTCGGACGCTTCCCGCGCCTCGTGCACGATCTGGCCGCCCAGCTCGAAAAACCGATGGAACTCGTCCTGGAGGGCGAGGACACCGAGCTCGACAAGGGCGTGATCGAGCAGCTCGCCGATCCGCTCACGCACATGGTGCGCAACTGCGCCGACCACGGCATCGAGAGCGCCGAGCTGCGCCGCGCGGCCGGCAAGCCTGCGCACGGCACGATCCGCCTCTCGGCCGCGGCGCGCAACGGCAGCGTGATGATCGAGGTCCAGGACGACGGGCGCGGGCTGGATCCCGCGCGCATCCGCGCCAAGGCCGAGGAGAAGGGGCTCGTCGCGCCCGCGCAGGAGCTGTCGCGCAACGAGATCCAGGAGCTGATCTTCCTGCCGGGCTTCTCGACTGCGCAGGCGGTGACGGACCTCTCGGGGCGCGGGGTCGGGATGGACGTCGTGAAGAGCGCCGTCGAGGGCCTGAACGGCTCGATCCAGATCGAGAGCGAGGTCGGGCGCGGCACGACCCTGCGCCTGAAGCTGCCGCTGACCCTGGCGATCCTCGACGGGCTCTTGCTGCGCGTCGGCGGGCAGGTGTTCGTGCTGGCGTTGACCTCGATCCTGGAGACGCTGCGGCCGGCGCGCGCCGACCTCGAGACCGTGCTCGGACGCGGCGAGCTGGTGATGGTGCGCGGCAAGCCGGTGCCGCTCCTGCGCCTGCACGGGATGCTGGAGGTCTCCGACGAGTGCGTCGATCCCGCCGCGGCGATGGTGATCCTGGTCGAGCACGACGGCAAGCGCCTGGCGTTGCTGGCCGACGAGCTGCTCGGTCAGCAGGAGGTCGTGCTCAAGAACCTCGACAGCGACTGCCTGCGCGTCGACGGCGTGCTGGGCGCGACGATCCTGGGCGACGGCCGCGTGGCGATGATCCTCGACGTGCCCGGACTCGTGCGCCTGGCGGCGCGGGCGCCTGTGGCGAAGCACGGAGGAGCGGCATGAGCGCGCGCGCGCCGCTGACGTCGCGCCGCGCGCGGGCCGCCGCCCTGGCCGGCGCGGGTGTGAACGGACTCGTGCGTCGCAACGCCGGGCGTCACGTGGCGCACACCCTCGGTCGCCTGCGTGGCCTGCCGCACAAGCTCGGGCAGATGCTGGCCGGCTCCGACGCGGCCGCGGCAGAGTTCACGGCGCTCTACGATGCGGCCGAGCCGCTCGCCCTCGAGCTGCTCCTGCCGGGCCTCGAGCGCGCCCTCGGCGGCCCCTGGCAGGCCCACCTGCGCCGAATCGAGCCGCAGGGGCTGGCCGCCTCGCTCGGTCAGGTGCACCGCGCGACGTTGCACGACGGGCGCGAGGTGGCGCTGAAGCTGCGCTATCCGGGCATCGTGGCCGCGGTCGAGGCGGATCTCGGGCTGCTGGGCTGGCTCAGCACGCCCTTCGGTGGTCTGGCGCGCGGCTTCGATCTCGACGGCTACCGCACGGAGATCGCGGCCATGCTCGCCGGCGAGCTCGACTACCGGCGCGAAGCCGCGGCGCAGTGCTCCTACCGCGCGCTCGCTGCAGGCAGCGGTGTGTGCGTGCCCGAGGTCCTGCCGCTGGCCCTGGCCGAGGACGTGCTGGTCAGCGTCTGGGAAGACGTCACGCCGGTGCAAGAGGCCGCACACTGGTCGCCGGCGCTGCGCGAGGAGGCCGCGCGCACCTTCCTGGCGCACGCGCTCGAGCTCTGCTTCGTGTACGGCGTCGTGCACGCCGACCCGCATCCCGGCAACCTGCGCTGGCGCGCGACGGGCGCGACGCGCGCCGTGCTCTACGACCACGGTTGCGTGCTGCGTCTGTCCGAGCACGAGCGCGGGGCGCTGGTCGGACTGCTCGGCACCGCGGCCGAGCACGGCGATCCGCTGCCCTGGCTGGTGGAGCTCGGCTTCGACGGCGCGCGTCTGGCGCGCATCGGGAACCGGCTCGCGCCGCTCGTGGCGCTGCTGTTCGAGCCGTTCCTGGCGCACGGGCGCTGGGAGCCGCGCGGCTGGGATCTGGCGCCGCGCAGCGCGGCGTTGCTGGGCGAGGAGCGCTGGAACTTCCGCCAGGCCGGTCCGCCGCGGCTGCTGTACCTGCTGCGCGCGGTGCGCGGCTGGGTGGGTCAGCTCGAGCGCCTCGAGGTCAGCTTCGGCTGGCGTGGGCTCGTGCTCGCGGCGCTCGAGCGTGCAGCCTGTCCGGCGTCCGTGCAGCTCGAGTCGAGGCCGTGCAGCCCCACGCAGCCGGCCACGTCGCTCGAGCTCTGCGTCGAGCGCGACGGCGTCGTGCAGGTGCGCCTGGCGCTGCCGGCCAGCGCACTCGAGCGCCTCGATGAGCTGCTCGATGTGGCCCTGCAGGCGCGCATCGCCGCGCAGGGCATCGAGCTCGCGGCGCTGGTCGAGCGCGCGCGCGCGAGCGGCTACGCGGCGCAGCCGCTGTTCGAGCTGTGCGACGGGACGCGCCGCGTGAAGGTGGAGCTGGCATGAGCGCTGGCGCCTACGAGGAACGCCTCGCGCGGCTGTGCGCGGAGGTCGTGCTGCTGGAGCCGGAGGGCGCGCTCGGTCCGCTGCGTGGCGAGCTCGATGCGCTGGCCGACCTGGCTGGCGCGCGCGGCGACGAGCACGCGCGCGCGGCCCTGGCCGACGCGCTCAACGAGCTCGAGCAGGCCGGCACGGGTGACGCGGCTTCCCGGGCGCGCGCCTTCGCCGCGCTGGGTACGACGCTCGCGCGCCTGGAGGATGCGGCCCTGCGCGGCGGGGAGGCGCTCGACGCATGCGCCACGGAGGCGGCCGATCCCGAGGTCCTGGCCCACTACCTGGCGCACCACACCGAGGAGCTGGCGCGCATGGAGGAACTCGTCGTCGCGCTCGAGGCCGAGGACGATCCGGAGCGTGCGCGCGAGCTCGGCGGGATGCTGCACACCCTCAAGGGCGACTCCGCGCTGGTCGGCTTCGACGACGTGGCCGAGCGCTGCCACGCGCTCGAGGACCAGCTCGCCCAGCGCGGCGCGCACGCCGCCGCGGACGAGCTCCTGGGCGCGATCGATGCCTTCCGCCAGCGTCTCGCCGCCGCGCGCACGGGTGCGCACGCCGGGCCCGTGCCGCGCGCGCCGGTGGGCGAGAGCGCGGGGCGCGCCGGCGCCACCGGGCGCGCCCCCGGCACGGTGCGCGTCGAGGCCACGCGCCTCGATCTGCTCGTCGATCGCGTCGGCGAGCTCGTCATCGCCGAGTCGATGATCGGACAGTGCGCCGAGCTGCGCGCGCTCGGCAGCCCGCAGGTGAGCGCGCGTCTGGCGCAGCTCGAGAAGATCACGCGCGAGCTGCAGGGACTCGCCATGTCGCTGCGCATGGTGCCCCTGCGCGCGACCTTCCAGCGCATGGCGCGCCTGGCGCGCGACGTGGCCCGTCACCTGGACAAGGAGGTCGAGTTCGTCGTCACGGGCGCCGAGACGGAGCTCGACAAGACCGTGGTCGACGCGATCGCCGATCCGCTCGTGCACCTCGTGCGCAACGCCGTCGATCATGGCGTGGACCTGCCCGACGAGCGCCGGCGACGCGGCAAGTCCGCCCAGGCGCGCATCGAGCTGCGCGCCTTCCAGCGCGCCGGCCGGCTGTGCATCGAGCTCGAGGACGACGGGGCCGGCCTGGACGAGGAGGCCATCCTGGCCCACGCGCGCCGGCGCGGACTGGTGGCCGCGGACGTGCGTCCCGAGTCCGCGGCGGTGCGCGCCATGATCTTCCAGCCGGGATTCTCGACCGCGCGCGTCGTGACCGAGGTCTCGGGTCGCGGCATCGGCCTCGATGTCGTGCAGCGCGCGATCCAGGCCCTGCGCGGGCGCATCGAGGTGCGCTCGAACGCGGGCCATGGAACGACCTTCGCCCTCTCGTTGCCGCCGACCCTGGCGATCATCGACGGGATGCTTGTGCGGGCCGGGCGCCAGCGCTTCGTGCTGCCGACGCTGTCGATCCTGCACATGCTGCGCCTCGATCCGGGGCAGATGCACAGCGTGCTCGGGCAGCGGCGCATGCTCGGCTTCGGAGACGCGCTCGTGCCGCTGCACGGCCTGCTGGAGCGCCTGGAGGGCGCGCCGCCGCCGTCCGACGAGGAGGCACGGCACGTGCTCGTGGTCGAGCACGAGGGCACGCGCCTCGCGCTGCGCGTGGACGAGATCCTCGGGCAGCAGCAGATCGTCGTGAAGCCCATGACCAGCCTGCACGTGGCGCGCGCCGGGCTGGCCGGTGGCGCGGTGCTGCCCGACGGCACCGTCGGCCTGATCCTCGACCTCGGAACGCTCGTTTCCGGCGCTCCGTCCCACGTCTCCGCGATGACCCACGAACCCGTCCCGAGTTGACCATGGAAGACACCAACGCCAATCGTTCCGCTGCTCTCCAGAGCGGCGCGGGCAAGTACCTCACCTTCGGCCTGGGCGAGGAGGAGTACGGGCTCGAGATCCTGAAGGTGCGCGAGATCATCGGCCTGATGGACATCACGAAGGTGCCGCGTACACCGGAGTACATCCGCGGCGTCATCAATCTGCGCGGGAAGATCATCCCCGTGCTCGACCTGCGGCGGAAGTTCGCCATGCCGCCCGTCGACGACACCGACGAGAGCTGCATCATCGTGGTCGACGTCACTGACGAGAACGGGACCACGCTGATGGGCCTGCTGGTCGACACGGTCTGCGAGGTCCTGCGCATCGCGGCCGAGCACCTCGAGCCTGCGCCGAGCTTCGGGCGCGGCATCGACTCGGGCTTCATCCAGGGCATGGCCAAGGTCGGGGAGCGCGTGAAGATCCTGCTCGACATCGAGCACGTCCTCTCGACCTCGGACGTCGTCGCCATCCACCACCTCGCCGAGCGCGAGGAACCCGCCGCCTGACCCGCCGTCCATCCGTCCACTCCATCCACCACCGCTACCCCGAGCCACCGAGTCACCCATGCCCACGAAATCCGCCAAGTCGTCCCGCAAGAAGAGTCCCGGCACCGGCGCCCGCGCCGCAGCCCAGGCCGAGGCCTTCCGCCTCGCCAGCGCCGTCCGGAACTCGATGACGGCCTCGATGCAGATCGACCTCGATCTCCGCATCACCTTCGCCAACGATGCCACGCAGAAGCTCGTCGCGAGGCACCTGCCGGCCTTCCAGAAGGCTTACCCCGGTTTCGATCCCGCGCGCCTCATCGGGAGCTGCATCGACATGTTCCATGCCGATCCGCTCAAGCAGCGGCGCGTGCTGGCGGACCCGAAGAACCTGCCGGTGCGCACCGACATCCGCGTCGGCGATCAGATCTTCAACATCAACGTCGCGGCGATGTACGACGCCGACGGTCGTCACATCGGAGCCAGCCTCGAGTGGCAGGAGGTCACGCAGGCGCGTCGCGATGCGCGCCAGGCGGCCTCGCTCTTCTCGCTCGTCAAGGGCGCGGCCTCGATGTTCATGACCTGTGACCGCGACCTCGTCATCACCTACTGCAACCCGTCCGTGCTGGAGATGATGCGCAAGTACGCGTCCCAGCTGCGCAAGAGCTTCCCGCGCTTCGACGTCGAGCGCCTGGTCGGCACGAACATCGACGACTTCCACGTCAATCCCGCGCACCAGCGCAAGCTGCTCGGCGACCACAAGAACCTGCCGGCCAAGGCCGAGATCGACGTGGCCGGCCTGAAGTTCGGCGTGACGGCCTTCGCGCTGTACGACGACGCCGGCAACCACATGGGTAACGGCGTCGAGTGGTCGGACTTCAATGCGCGCGAGGTCTACCGCGCCGAGGTGGCGCGCGTGATCGAGGCCACGGGCGCGGGCGACCTGACCGTGCGCGGCGACCTCCAGAAGCTCGACCCCGTGTACCAGCCGATGATGGCCGGGATCAACCGCGTGGTCGAGACCTTCGAGCAGGCGCTGGCACGCCTGGCCGAGCCGGTCCTGGCGGTCGCCACCTCGAGCCAGCAGATCGCCGAGGGCAGCACCAAGCTGGCCGAGGGCGCCAGCAGCCAGGCCAGCTCGATCGAGGAGATCTCCGCGTCGCTCGAGGAGCAGACCTCGATGACCACGCAGAACTCCGAGAATGCGGCCCAGGCGAAGACCCTGGCCGAGAGTGCCAAGGCCTCGGCCGATCAGGGCACGACGACCATGGCACGCATGCAGGAGGCGATCCGCGCGATCAAGGCCTCGAGCGAGGAGACCGCCAAGATCGTGAAGACGATCGACGAGATCTCGTTCCAGACCAACATGCTGGCCCTCAACGCGGCGGTCGAGGCCGCACGCGCCGGCGATGCCGGCAAGGGCTTCGCGGTCGTGGCCGAGGAGGTGCGTTCGCTCGCGCAGCGCAGTGCCGAGGCCGCACGCAACACGGCCGAGCTGATCGAGAGCTCGACCTCGAACGCCGAGCGCGGCGTGTCGATCTCGGAGGAGGTCCAGAAGATCCTGGGCGTCATCAACGAGGGCGCGACCAAGGTCAACGACCTCGTGGCCGAGATCGCCGCGGCCTGCAAGGAGCAGGCGACCGGCATCGGCCAGGTCAACGAGGCCGTCGACCAGGTCAACAAGGTCGTGCAGGAGAACTCGGCGGCGAGCGAGGAGTCCGCGGCGGCGGCGGCCGAGCTCGACAGCCAGGTCAAGCTGATGAACGAGCTGATGGATGCCTTCCAGCTCTCGAGCACGGCGGGTCGCCCCGTCGCGACGCCCGCGCGCACCCGCGAGGCGTCGAGCGACGGGCGGCCCGCGCGCGCGGCGGCCCGTGCGCCGGCGCGTCCCGCGGCGAAGGCCCCGGGGCGTCCGGCCTCGAAGCCGGCCCGGCCCGAGCGCGCGATCCCGCTGGAGGAAGGCGACCTCGAGGACTTCTAGCTAGCGCGTCCCGCGGCGCGGCGCTCGGCCCGACGGGCCGGGCGCCGCGCTCCCTCTCTCCCGGCTCCGTGCATCCACCACCATGAAGAGCTCCGTGTTCAAGGCCCTCTGCGCGCTCGTCTACGACGAGAGCGGCATCCGCATCAAGGAGGGCAAGCAGCTGATGGTCTCGGCCCGGCTCGGGGCGCGCCTGCGCGCGCTCGAGCTCGACGACGAGGAGGACTATCTGGCCTACCTGCGCGAGCACCTCGACGAGGAGCTCGTGCAGCTGCTCGACGTGATCTCGACCAACGTCACGCACTTCTTCCGCGAGGCCGAGCACTTCGACTTCCTGCGCAAGCTCCTGGAGCGACGCCTGGTGGCGCGCGCCAAGCGTCTGCGGCTCTGGTGCGCGGCTTCCTCGACCGGCGAGGAGCCCTACAGCCTGGCCATGACCGTGGCCGACACGCTGGCCACGAGCGGGCGCGAGGCCGACGTGCGCATCCTGGCCACGGACATCTCGACGCGCGTCCTGGCGACCGCGAGCCGCGGTGAGTACCCGGCGGCGGCCCTCGAGCCGGTTTCGAAGGCGCAGCGCCTGCGGCACTTCGAGCCCGTGAAGAGCGAGACGGGGGCGCTGCTCCGCGCACGCCCGGCACTGCGCAAGCTGCTGGTCTTCCGGCGCCTGAACCTGTCCGAGCCGCCCTTCCCGATGAAGGGGCCGTTCGACGCGATCTTCTGCCGCAACGTGATGATCTACTTCGACGACGCGGTGCGCGATCCCCTGCTCGACGAGTTCCGTCGTCTGCTGGCACCCGACGGCCTGCTGGTGGTGGGCAAGTCGGAGAGCCTGACGCGGCGCAACGAGTGGCTCGAGCGCGTCGGTCCGTCCGTGTACCGCCCGCTCGGCGCGACAGCGCGGAAGGGGCGGGCGGCATGAAGCCGCTGCAGCTGCGGGCCGGCGAGCGTCGCATCGTCGGGATCGGCGAGCTGGTCGTCAGTGCCGATCCGGAGGAGGTGCTCGTGACCTTCTCGCTCGGCTCGTGCGTCGGCGTGAGCGTGTACGACCCCGAGCGCTCCGTCGGTGGCCTGATCCACTGCATGCTGCCGCTCGCCTCGCACGATCCCGAGCGCGCCCGCCGCACGCCCGCGGTCTTCGTCGACGCCGGGCTGACGCGGCTGCTCGACGAGGTCTTCGCACTCGGCGCGCGACGCGAGAGTCTGGTGGTCAAGCTGGCCGGGGGCGGCTCGCACGCGCCCGGCAGCGACGCCTTCCGGATTGGCGAGCGCAACTGCGCCGTCGTGCGCAAGGTGCTGTGGAAGAACGATCTCCTGCTGGCGGGGCAGGCGACCGGCGGCCGCGAGCCGCGCACGATGACCCTGTACCTCGCCGACGGCCGGACCACCGTCCGCTTCCGCGGCGAAGAGCGCGAGCTGGGAGACGACCGATGACCCTCGAGCTGTTGATCGTGGACGATTCTCCGATCGCGCGCGCCGTGCTCGAGAAGGCCCTGCGCCTCTCGCACCTGCCGCTCGGCCCCTTGCACCAGGCCGCCGACGGGGCGGCGGCGCTGGAGCTGCTGGCGCGCACGCACGTGGACCTGGTCTTCCTCGACCTCGCCATGCCGGGCACGGATGGCCTCGAGGTCCTGCGGCGCATGCGGGCGGAGCCAGCCACGGCCGCGACGCCGGTGATCGTCGTCTCCGCCAACGTCGAGCCCGCGCGCGTGCCCGCGCTCAATGCCCTGGGCGTCGCCGCGCGTCTGCAGAAACCGTTCCGCCCGGAAGTCCTGCGCCGCCTGGTGCAGGCGGTGCTGGGAGTCCGCCATGGTTGAGTTGCCGTCGGAACAGATCGCACACACCGCGCTCGAGGTGCTCGAGGAAGCGGGCTTCCTGCTGGGAGAGACGAGCGATGCTGCGCGCGCCCGAGCACCGCTCGCTCCGATGCGCGCCAGCCTCGCCTTCGCCGGACCGCAGCGCGGTCGGCTGGAGGTCGTGACCAGCGCCGCGCTGGCCCACGAGCTGGCGGGCGGTGTGCTCGGACGCCCGCTGGACGAGCTCGACGAGGAGCTCGCGCGCGCGGCCCTGGGCGAGTTCGTCAACGTCTTGCTCGGGCACCTGCGCGAGTGGCTCGGTACGCTGCGCAAGCCGCTCGAGTGTGGCCTGCCCGTGGTGGCGCCGGCGGCCAGCGCCGCGGACTGGGAGGCGCTCGTCTGCCGCCCGGGGGCCGTCGTGCTGGAGGTCGAGGGCGAGCCGCTGGCGTTCACCGTGGAGCTCGAGAACCTGAGCGAGGAGCAGCGCTGATGGGCGTGAAGAGGAAGATCCGCGTGCTGGTGGTCGATGATTCGGCGGTCGTGCGCCAGGTCCTGACGAAGGAACTCGGCAGTGATCCGGAGCTCGAGGTCGTGGGCACGGCCACGGACCCGTTCGTGGCGCGCACGAAGATCCTCGAGCTCCAGCCCGACGTGCTCACGCTCGACGTCGAGATGCCGCGCATGGACGGGATCGCCTTCCTGCGCAAGCTGATGCAGCACCATCCGATCCCGACCGTGATCGTGTCGTCCCTGACCAAGGCCGGCGGCACGCTCGCGCTCGAGGCCCTGCTCGCCGGCGCGGTCGAGGTGCTGTGCAAGCCGGGCGCGGCCTACAAGGTGGGCGACCTCGCGCTCGAGCTGCGCGAGGCGCTCAAGGCCGCCGCGGCGGTCAAGCCGCGTGCTCCGGCTCCGGCGCTGCCTTCCGCGGCGACGCCGCTGGCGCGTCCGACGGCGCTCTCGGCCACGACCAACAAGATCATCGCCATCGGCACCTCGACCGGCGGCACCGAGGCCCTGCGCCGCATCCTGCCGATGCTGCCGCGCGAGTCGCCCGGCATCGTGATCGTGCAGCACATGCCCGAGCAGTTCACGCGCGCCTTCGCCGAGAGTCTCGACAAGGAGTGCGAGCTCGACGTCAAGGAGGCCGAGCACGGCGACGCCGTCGTGCCGGGGCGCGTGCTGATCGCGCCGGGCAACCACCACATGCTCTTCAAGCGCTCCGGCGCACGTTACTTCGTGGAGGTCAAGGACGGTCCGCGCGTGAACCGCCACCGCCCCTCGGTCGAGGTCCTCTTCCGCTCGGTCGCGGCCCATGCCGGACGCAACGCGGCCGGCGCGATCCTGACCGGCATGGGTGACGACGGCGCCGTCGGCCTGCTCGAGATGCGCAACGCCGGCGCGCATACGATCGCCCAGGACGAGGCCTCCTGCGTGGTCTTCGGCATGCCCAAGGTGGCGATCGAGAAGGGTGGCGCCTGCGAGGTCCTGCCGCTCGACGCGATCCCGCGCGCCCTGCTCGCGGCCCTGGCGCGCGCCGAGCAGGCGGCCTGAGCGAGCCAGCAGGCCGAATCAAGGCGCGCGCGCGTGCCAGACGCGCACGGTGTGGTCGCCCGAGGCCGAGGCGAGCTGCGTGCCGTCCGGGCGGAAGGCGAGGTCGTGCACGTAGTGGTAGGTCGGTTCGGGCGCGCTCGGGCGGTGCGGATCGAGCTCCAGGAGGCGCGCCCACGAGCGCGTGTCCCACAGCGTGACCTCGCCGCCGTCCGAGCCGGTCGCGAGGCGCGTGCCTGTCGGGTCGAAGCACAGCGTGTGCAGCGGAGTGCCGCTGGCCGGCAAGACGGCCGTCCGCGTACCGCTGGCGAGCTCGAAGACCTCCACGCGGCCCTCCTCGGTCGCCACGGCGAGGACCGAGCCGTCGGGTGCGAAGGCTAGGTCGAGCGCCTGGCCTTCGAGCGCGAGCGTGCGTTGCGGCGCGAGCGTGAGCGGATCGTGCAGCGCGAGCGTCGCCCGCCCGCCGACGGCGAGCGTGTGCCCCTGCGCGTCGTGCGCCAGGGCGCGCGTCTCGCCCGGAGCCGGCTGTTCGGCGAGCAGCGAGCCGTCGTCTCCCGCGTGGAGCCGCAGGAAACGCCGGCCCGGATCGAAGACGACGGCCTGTGCGCCGCCGGGCGCGACCGAGAGCGCGGCGCCGGCCTGCAGCCACGCACCGCTCGGCGCGCGCCACAGCTCGCGCCCGTCGTCGAGCGCGAAGGCCGCCAGCGGACCGTCCTTCAGGGCCACGAGCACGCGCCGATCGTCCAGCGGCTCGAGCGCCAGCGCGGCCGATGGCAGCGCAAAGGACGCACGCGGCGCGAGTCCGTCGGCCTCGAAAGTGCGCACGCTCCGGTCCCAGCCGGAGCTGACCAGGAGGCGTCCCCCGGCGACGAAGGCGACGTCGTACACGTAGGACTCGTGCGCGCGCAAGGTCGCGTGGCGCCGCGCGTCGGCCGGCCAGAGGCACAGAGTCCCGCCGGTGTAGCCGGCCGCGAGCTCGCGCCCTCCGGGCACGGCCAGGAGCTGCGTGACGCGCCCCGCGCCGGCGGCAGAGGCCGCCAGCACCGCGCGCACCTCTCCACTGGCGAGGTCGAGCAGCACCACGCGCCCCTCGCGCGTCGAGCCGGCCAGCGCGCCCTCTTCCTCGAGTCGCTCCAGCTCGTACAGCGGCGCTCCGGTCGAGTGCACGGAGAGCGTCCGTCCGCTGCTCGTCTCGAAGGCGAACAGGCGCCCGCTCTCGGTGCAGGCGTGGAGCACGAGTCCGTCGCGCGAGGACGCGATCGAGAGCACCGGCTCGCCCGCATCGAGCGTGAGGGCGCGCTCGGTCCGCGGTCCGCTCCACAGCTCGAGGCCGCCGGCCACACCGCGCACGGCGAAGGCCGGACCGGGGCCCAGGAAGCACAGCTCGGCCGCGACCTCGTCGCGCTCGATGCGGCGCAGCACGGCGCCGGTCTCCGCCTCGACCAGCGCCAGAGCGGGATCGCCGTCGTGACCCGAGGTGACGAGCCACTTGCCGCCCGGCTCGAGCGCGAGACAGCGCAGGTCGCTCGTGTGTAGCGCCACGTCGAACAGTGCTTCGCCCCCGGGCAGCGCGAGGGCGCGCAGGCGACCGTCGTTCCAGCCCCAATAGACGCGCTCGCCGGAGGGCGCGAAGGCCGCATCGCCCCAGCCCATCTCGGCCGAGGGATGCTCGCTCCGGCGCACGAGCCGTCCGTCGTTCCACAGGCTCACGTGCAGGCGTCGCTCGCCCGGGTTCCAGCCCAGGGCGAGCACGTGGCGACCGTCCGGCGAGAGCACTGCGCGCCGCGGCTGGCCACCGGGATCGAGCTCGTGCAGCACCGCGCCGCTCTCGAGCGCGTGCACGCGCAGGCTGCCGTCGGCCGCGGCCGCGAGCAGGGCCTTCCCGGCCGCGTCGCTGGCCAGGCGATAGATCGTCTCGCGCGCGCCGCTGAGCGGGCGTTCCGCGCGCATCAGCAAGGCCGCGAAGTGGCGCGCCTCGAAGCCCGCCGGGCCGGCCGGCAGCGCGCCCAGCAGCGTGCGCGCGTGGGCCTGGGCGCCGTCGGCGAGCGCACGCTGGAGCTCGCCCACGTCACGTCGGTAGAGCTCGAGCTCGAGCGCGCGCGCGCGCTGCTCGCTCCGGCCGCGTTCCCGGCGCTCGCGCGCGGCCGAGCGTAGGGAACTCGCCAGTCCGGCCAGGATCGCCAGCACGGCGACCGCCAGGGCCGCGCTGAAGGCGCGGTTCTGGCGCGCGAACCGGGCCAGCTGGCGCAGCGGTGTCGGCCGGCGCGCGCGGATCGGCGTGCCCGCCATGAAGCGGCGCAGGTCGTCGGCCAGGGCCGCGGCGCTCGCGTAGCGCTCGCCGGGCTCGCGCGCGAGCGCCGTGTGCACCAGGGTCGCGAGCGCGCCCGCGCAGCGCCGGTCGCGGCGCGCGAGCGGCACCGGCGCGCGCTCGCTGACGATGCGGGCCGCGCGCGCCAGGCTCGCACCCTCGAGCTCGAAGGGCTTCGCGCCACACAGGAGCTCGTAGGCGATCACGCCCAGGGCCCAGACGTCCGAGCGCGCGTCGGTCGGCCCGCGCTCGGGATCGAGCTGCTCGGGGCTCATGTAGGCGAGCGTGCCGAGCATCTGCCCGGGTTCGGTCAGGGTGGAGCGCGACTCGCCGGCCGCCTCGACGATGCGCGCGATGCCGAAGTCGAGCACCTTCACGCGTCCGGCGCGGTCCACGAGCACGTTGGCGGGCTTCAGGTCGCGGTGTACGATCCCGCGCCGGTGCGCATGCTCGAGCGCGTCGCACAGCTCGGCCACGAGTGCGAGGCGCTGCGCGCGGTCGAGGGCCTGCGCTGCGGCGTGCTCGGCGAGCGGCCGACCTTCGACGAGCTCGATGGCGAGGTAGGGCTGCGGTCCGCGCTCCGTCGTGGCCACGCCCGCGTCGAGGAAACGCGCGATGCCGGGATGCTCGAGGCGTCGCAGGGCCTCGGCTTCCTGCAGGAAACGGCGCAGCTCCTGCTCGCTCGCCAGACCCGGGTGGAGGAGTTTCAGCGCGACCGGCTCGCCCGTGGTGCGCTGGCACGCGCGGAAGACGACACCCATGCCGCCGCGTCCGAGTTCCGGGCCGAGCGTGTAGTGCGCGAGCGTGGCGGGCGCGCCAGGAAGCGCGTCGGGCTCCACGCGCGGCGCACGGTCGAGGGGTGAGTTCGCGCGCGCGTCGGCCGCGAGCCAGCGCCGCACGCGCCCGGCGCGCGTCGGCTCCTCGTGGGCGAGCGTGGCGAGCGCGCGCTCGCGCTCGGCCGGCGCGAGGTCGCACAGGCGCTCGAACCAGGCGCGCGTGCGGTCCTCGTTGCCAGCCGATGATGCGCTCATGAGGGCTCCAGCTCGGCCGCCAGGAAGGCGCGCGCGAAGCGCCACTCGCGCGCGGCCGTGCTCTCCGAGACACCCATCACCGCGGCCGCCTCGGCCGGCGCGAGGCCGCCGAAGTAGCGCAGCTCGACCAGCTCGGCTGCACGCGGCGCGCGCACGCGCAGGGTCTCGAGCGCGGCGTCGATCGCCAGCACGAGGTCCGGGTCGAGCGCGGTGCCGGAGACGTCTGGCAGATCCTCGAGCGTCAGCCGACGCGCCTCGCCGCCGCGCTTCAGGCGCCGCAGGCCGCGTGCGTGGTCGATCAAGATGTGGCGCATGGCGCGCGCCGCGAGGGCCAGGAAGTGGTGCCGGTCCGCGATCTCGGCGCTGGCCGGCTCGCACAGCCGCAGCCAGGCCTCGTGCACGAGCGCGGTGGGCTGCAGCGTGTGTCCGGCGCGTTCGCCGGCCAGGGCACCCTGCGCGCGCGCATGCAGCTCGGCGTAGAGCCGCTCGAAGGCCGCGCGCCCGAGGGCCTCATCGCCCGCGCGCGCGCCGCGCAAGAGGCGCAGGGTCGCCTCGCCTGAGGCGTGCGGGCGGGAGGCATCGGGCCGGGGGTCCATGCTCGTCGGGCGTGGGAGTATCGCCGCTCCACGCGCGGGCGCGGATCGGTGCGCGGACTTTCTCGCGGAATCGTGACAGTGCCGGAAGCGGGGCGTCGCTTCGGAGGGCACCATGAGAACCTCCCTCGAGCCCTCCTGCCTCGCTTCCCGTGCGTCCCGCGCCCTGTATCTCCTCCCGTGCCTGCTGGCGAGCGGCTGCGGCGGGGGCGGGGGTGGCTCCGGGGGAGCTTCGACCCTCGACCAGGGGGAGTACGCCGCCACCGATTTCGAGTATCAGAGCGAGCACCCGCCGGGCTTCCATCCGCTCGAGAGCGAGGAGTTCCTGCTCACCCCGCGCTCCGAGACCCTGGCGATCCTGCCCGAGGCGGGCACCGGGCGGCAGCCGAGCGCACGCGTCTTGCGCGACGGGCCGGACACGGGTTTCGCCGAGCTCCCGGCGGGCGCCACGTTCTTCGGGGGCAACCTGCGCTCGGCCGCGGCCGGCCAGCTCGACGAGGACGGCGAGGAGGAACTCGTCGGCGCGCTGATCCCGTCCACGGGTACGTCGCTCGAGCTGTGGCTCGCGGATCCGCGCGCGGACGGCGGCTTCGACGAGGAGCTCCTGGCGGTGCTGCCGGTCAGCGGCTTCCTGCTGAACGACGCGCGCGTGACGCTGGCGAACCTCGACGACGACTCCGCGCCGGAATTCCTGGTGGTCGGGCGCTCGCTGGCCTTCGAGCAGCGCGCGACGCACGGGCGCGTGTGGGTGCTCGACGACCGCGAGCACGGACTGGCCGAGCTCATGCGCGAGGCGCGGGATGCCACGCACGTCAACCTGTGGGCCTACGCCGCCGATCTCGCCGGTGACGACCTGCCGGAGATCGTCGTGGCGCTGGCGGGGGATACGACCCACGACGGGCGGCTCGCGGTGCGCACCTTCCGGCGCTCGAGCGACGCGACGGGCTTCACGCTCCTGCACGGCTGGATCTACTTCTACGCGGGCACGCACCTGGAGAGCTGCAAGGCCGTGCTCGGCGACTTCGACGGCGATCGGCGCGACGAGATCGCGGCCCTGGGCTTCGATCAGGGCAGCTCGAGCACGCTCACGATGAACCTGATGGGGCTGACCGAGGACGACGTCTGGCAGGTCGAGACCTCCGAGCAGCGGAGCGGTCCGGTGCACTCGTGGGCCGTGCGCGGACGCGAGTGGGCCGCCTGCGCCTACGCACGCACGAACGAGCCGGACCGGCTCGCCGTCCTGCTGCCGCTCGCGACCGTCGGAGCGATGAGCGTGCAGCTGCACGCCTACGACGCCGCCAGCGAGGCGTGGAGCTCCACCGATCTCGAGGTCGCGCATCCGTCGGTCGACGACCACGGCGTGACGATCGAGGCGCTCGACGACGACTGCGACGGCGAGGACGAGCTCGCGTGCGGCTTCCTCGACCGCCTGGGCAGCGAGTTCGTCTACGTCCAGGGCCGGCTCGAGCTCGGCCCCGGCTCCGGCTTCGAGCCCCAGTCGACGGTCATCGTCCCGAGCCTCGCGGCCTTCGAGAGCCTGCCGGTGATCGTGCCCGTCGACCTCGACGGCGACGGCCTGCGCGTGCGCTCGACGGGCGTGCGCCGGATCGGGCTCTCGACGCCCATCCCGCTGGTGCTGATGCACGCGCCGCCGACGCGCGCGGGCATCGGCCAGAACCACGCGGCCAGCCAGAGCGAGTACACGCTGGCGAGCTCGATCGGTGAGTCGCTCGGCGTCACCACGCAGGCGACCGTCTCGGCCTCGATCGGGGTCGAGGCCGAGGACTTCACCGGGGCCTTCGGCGCGCACGCCAAGACGACGCTCGGCTTCGCCCTGGCCCGGTCGAGCCTGACGACCACGCGCGTGACCCGCATCGACGCCTTCACCGGCTCGCACGACGCCGACGTGCTCGTGTTCCAGGGCACGCTCTACGAGTCCTTCGAGTACGAGGTGCTGAGCTCGCCGACGCCGGGACTGGTGGGCTCGCTCGTGACCGTCGACGTGCCGGTCGGGGCGCGCATCTACAACTGGACGGTCGACTACTACAACTCGGTCGTGTCGGCCGAGGAGCGCATCGCGGACTCGCTGCGCACGCACACGCCGGGCGATCCCGCCAGCTACCCGAGCCAGGCCGAGCTCCTGGACGAGCTCGAGCCCTTCGTGCACTGGCGCAGCACGAGCGCGATCCCGGTCGGGCAGGGCAGCGGCTCGCGCACGACCGCGATCGAGCTGGCGAGCGAGCAGGCCAGCGAGGAGCAGACGACCGTCTTCGCCTCCTTCGACTACGGCTTCAAGGCGGGCTACTTCACGGCCGAGGCCAGCCTGGGGCTCGAGCGCACGGAGGCCTACAGCGTCGCCTACGGCAGCGCGACCACCTACTCCGGCACGGTGGGGGACATCCTCGATCCGGCCGAGTACGCCGCCTGGCGCTACGAGTGGGGCCTCGCGGTGTGCAACGAGGAGCAGCCCGCCGGACCGGACAACCAACCCACGGGCGCCCCCGGTTCACGGCCGCCCTTTCAAGTGATCCGCTACTGGACGAACCCGAACGGCTCGGCCTACTGACCCGTCCTTCGTCCGCAGCGGCTCGCGCGCGGCCCGCCGGCGCGCGCGGGCCCGTTCCGGGTGCTGGCTTCCGCGCGCTGGGCTCCCTACGCTCCGTCGCACCAGAGAGGCCAGAATGCCGCGCACGGAGCACGATTTCCTCGGTTCGAAGGAGCTTCCCGACGACGCCTACTACGGCGTCCAGACGCAGCGCGGGAAGGAGAACTTCCACATCACCGGGCTCCCGATGGGGCGCGAGGCGGACTTCGTGCGTGCCTTCGGCTACGTGAAGAAGGCCGCGGCGCTGGCCAACAAGGAGCTCGGCGTGCTCGAGCCGCGCCTGGCGGACGCGATCGCGGCGGCCTGCGAGCGCGTGATCGCGGGCGAGATGGCCGACCAGTTCGTGACCGACTTCATCCAGGGCGGGGCCGGCACCTCGACCAACATGAACGCGAACGAGGTGATCGCGAACCTCGCGCTCGAGGCGCTCGGCTACCGGAAGGGCGAGTACCGCCACCTCTCGCCCAACGACCACGTCAACTTCGGGCAGTCGACCAACGACGTCTACCCGACCGCCTTCCGCTTGGCGCTGATCCTGCGCCTCGAGCGCTACGTGGCCGAGCTGCGGCGCCTGCAGGCGGCGCTCTTCGCCAAGGCGAAGGAGTTCGAGCGCGTGCTCAAGATGGGGCGCACGCACCTGCAGGACGCGGTGCCGATGAGCCTCGGCCAGGAGTTCCACGGCTGGGGCACGACGATCGGCGAGGAGGTGCAGCGCGTCGAGGAGGTCGCGAAGCTCCTGCACGAGGTCAACCTCGGCGCGACGGCGATCGGGACCAAGGTCACGGCCGCGCCGGGCTATCCCGAGCTCGCCACGCAGCTCCTCGCGCGCCTGACCGGGCGGCCGTTCGTGCTGGCCCACGATCTGGTCGAGACCACCAGCGACACGAGCGCCTACGTGCTCGTCTCGGGCGTGCTGAAGCGCACCTCGTCCAAGCTGACGAAGATCTGCAACGACCTGCGCCTCCTGGCCTCGGGCCCACGCTGCGGCCTGAACGAGATCGACCTGCCCGAGCTGCAGCCCGGCAGCTCGATCATGCCCGGCAAGGTGAATCCGGTGATCCCCGAGGTCGTGAACCAGGTCGGCTTCCTGGTGATCGGCCTCGACCTGACCGTGACCCTGGCGGCCTCGGCCGGCCAGCTGCAGCTCAACGTGATGGAACCGGTGATCACGTTTGCCCTGTTCTTCTCGCTCGACAGCCTCGAGAACGCCGTGCGCGCCTTGCGCGAGCGCTGCATCGTCGGCATCACCGCCAACGAGCAGCACACGCGCGCGATGGTCCTGAACTCGCTCGGCATCGTGACGATCCTGAAGCCGACCCTGGGCTACGGCGTGTGCGCCGAGATCGCCAAGGAGGGCTTCGAGACCGGCAAGTCGCTGCACGAGATCGTGGTCAAGGAGCGCAAGCTCCTCACCCAGGAGAAGTGGGACCAGTTGTTCGCCTTCGAGAACCTGGTCCGGCCTGCGCTGTAGGCTCCCGCGTCCACGCCCGCTCGCCCGCCGTCGGGCGGGGGCGTGGAGGAGGGAGACTCGCTCACCAGCCGACGAGCCCGCGCAGGCCGTTGGTGAAGGCGAACCCGCCGCCGCCGAGGAGTTGCGTGCCCTGGAGGGCGAGCTCCTGCCCGAGCATCGTGGCGGGCAGCGGGCCCACGAGCGCCGGCGCGTTCGGGGCCATGGTCAGCAGGCAGATCGGGTTCGAGAGCCACTGCGTGCAGCCGCCGCCGAGCGGCGTGCCGAGCGGGTCGGGGGCGCCGAAGAAGAGCAGGATCGGGCCAGGGTTCGAGCTGCTGGCCGTGACCACCACGCTCGCGCCGATCTTCAAGGGGAAGAGGCTCTGCAGGCCGGGGGCCGTTCCCGCGGGCGCGCAGCCGCTGCCGAAGCTCGTCATCGGCAGCCCGTGGCCGCCACCGTGGAAGGTGTAGGCGTTGCGCCGGTTCGGGTTGGCGATGACGAAGTCGTCGAAGCCATCGCCGTCGGTATCCCCGACGAAGGCGAGCGAGCTCCCGAACGACTGCGGCACCCCGATGGGCTGGCCGACGGGCCCGCGGCCGGTCCGGGACGACTCCAGCACGGCCAGATCCCGACCTCCGGCCAGCACGTCCACGAAGTTGTCCCCGTCGGTCGTCCCGACGGCCACGGCCAGGCCGAGCTCCGGTGTGCCGGTCGACCCCCGGAACAGCTCGACCGGCAGGACGTTCGCCTGCAGAGCTCCGACCGCCCCCAGGTTCGCGTAGGAGCTCGGGGCTCCGAACAGCACCCGATCGTTCTTCACGTCGCGCGCCAGGGAAGCCCCCATGCCGCTCACGAGGGGGCCCACGGAGGGACCGACGAAGACCTTCTCCTGCCCGGTCAAGAGGTCGAGGATCCGCACTTGATTGAGCGCTTGCGCGCCCAGCGCGACGCAGCTCGGCAGGCCCGTTCCGAAGAAGTCTCCGGCCGCGCACAGCGTGAGCTCCTGCGGCAGGCGCGAGAAAGAGGTCAGCACGGCGGGGACCCCGACCCGCAGGATCGAGCTGGAGAGGAGCGCGACCGCCCCCGGCTGCAGCACGGCCACGTCGGGGTGGCCATCGGGCTGGGCCAGGTCGACGTCATCGTCCAGCAGGCAGGCGCCGAGCACTGGGGTCATCCCGGTCGAGCCGTACGTCGACGGGGCCGCCCGGGTGCCCGTCACCGGATCGAAGGGGACCAGCTGGTCGATGAGGGCCGCTCCCGGGGACGCGATCCAGAGCGCGCGCGTGCTCGCGAAGGTGATGCTGCCCGTCACGGGAATCAGGGCGCTTCCGAGGTTCTCGCCCGGTGCTCCGACCAGGCTCCAGAGGACCAGGCCGCTGGCTCCGTCGATCATCTCCACCAGGCCGGCATTCGTGCCGCCATCGACCGGTGTCGCGAGCACGTAGTCCGCGCGTCCGTCCGCGTTGACGTCGTCGACCGGCAGGATCTGACGCGCATAGCCGCCGAGACCGGGGGCCTGACCCGGCCCCAGGGTGTAGCGCGCGCGTGACTGACTCGCGCCGGGAAGCGCCAGAAGGACGAGACCGAACGGAACGAACGCAGCGCGCAGCGCGCGCGGATCAGGACGCTTCATGGGAGCGATGGGGGACGAGGGAGAGGAGCCGGACCTCACCTGCTTGTCGCGAGCGCGCGCTCGCGCCGTCGCCTGCGCGGATTTTTTTTGCGCGTCCGGCAAAGAGTTCGAACTTCTTGTCCCACGCGCGCACCGCGTCGGCACATTAGGGATGAATGGACACGAGCGCCGCCACCCACAGCGAAGGAGTGCTCCTCGAGGAGCTCGGCTGGCTGCGCACCCTCGCGCGCCGCCTGCTCAACGATCCGAACGACGCCGAGGACGTCGTCCAGGAAGCCTGGCTGAAGACGCGCGAGGTGGTCGACACCTTCCCCTCGCGCGGCCGGCTGCGCGCCTGGCTGACGGGCCTCGTGCACCGCATGGCGCGCGACACGATGCGCGCCCGCCGCCGCCGCGAGCGCCGCGAAGAGGTCGTGGCCGCCTCCGCCCGCCAGGACGCCGAGGACGGGGTCGAGCGCCTGGCCGCGCTCGAGTCGCTGCTGCACACCGTGCGCATGCTCGACGAGCCGCTGCGCGCGGTCGTCCTGCTGCGCTACCTGGACGGACACACCACGGCCGAGATCGCCGCGGCCCTCGGCATCAGCGAGGACCTCGTGCGCAAGCGCCTCACGCGCGGCCGCAACGCCCTGCGGCGCGCCCTGGGCGTGCCCGACGAGGTCGGGGAGGGGACCGGCCGGCGCTTCGCGCTCGGTGCGGGAGCCCTGCTGCTCGTCGGACTCGCCTGCGGCCTGTGGGCCCGCGGCCGCGCCGCGGCGCCGCTCCAGCCCGAGCCCACCACGGTCGAGCTCGCGCCGGCCGTCCTCGTCGATCCGGCCCGGACCTTCGAGTCGCCCGCCGTGCTCGTGCCCGCGCCCGAACCGGCGCCCGAAACCGTGCCGGTGGCCGAGGCCGCACCGCAGCCTGGCCCCGAACCCGCACCCGAAGCCGAGGCCCCGCGGCCGTCCGACTCCGCGCCCGCCTCGAGCGCCCTCGATTCCGCACCTTCGACCGCGCGCCCCGCGATCGGCACCGGCCCCGAGTAGCCGGCCCCGTCCGCTTCCGCGCCCGCTCGTCTCCGCTCTTTCTCTCTCCGATCGCCGCTGGACGCTTCCGCGTTGCGCCCCGCCCCCGGGTTCCGCGACTCCCGCGTCCATCGGTCCTGTCCCGGGCGTCGTCGCGCGCGTCCCACGCGCCGAGCGACGTCCGTCCGCTCACTTCGGGTGCTGCAGGGGCTCCCGGGGTGATAGCTCGTCGCGGTGAGCTCTCGTTCCAGCTACAGATCAAGACCTCCCGGTTCCCGACGAGTTCCCGGTGGGGACCGGGCGCTATCGAGCGCGCCCGGTCCCTCCGGATCTACCCCCGCTCTTTCGCTCACTGATCCAGGCGGGAGGCCGCGCCCGGCCATCCCGCTCGCGCGTCCGGTTAGCACCCCGGCCGGCCGCGCGGGCACCGTTCCGCACCATGTCGAAACGGGTCGGCCTCCCGCCCTGGGTCCCTTCCGGAACTGCACTCGTTCCGTGTGGATGAGCCTCTTCCGGGCCTTCGCTCGCCAGGACTTGCGGCGACCGAGGGCCTCCCGAGCCCCGGCGCCACCCCGGTGCGCCCGCCGGAGGCCTGCGGGCGGGCCGACTTCCGGCCGCCCCGCCGGAGGGGCATCCACAGGGAACGCGGTCAGTCCGCCAGGGTCTCGAAGACGCCGGTGGCCCGGTTCTTCCTCACGTTCTGCCACCCGAAGCAGCGCCCGTTCATCGCCACGTACGTCCCGTGCGGCAGGCACTGCGCGAAGGCCAGCGCGCTGCCCAGGTTGAAGAGCCCGTCCGAGCTGCCGAAGGTGTACGGCACCATCGCGCCCGTCAGGACGATCGTCTTCCGCAGGGCCGCCATCCCCAGGGTGCGGGCCGTGTTCTCCATCGTGTCCGTCCCGTGCGTGATCACGAGGCGCGACTCCGGAGCGCCCTGGCAGGCCTGGAGCACCTTCGCGCGGTGCTCGTCGGTCATGTCGAGGCTGTCGATCAGCATCAGCTCCTCGAGCTCGATCGGCAGCCGGCAGCGCCCGAGCCGCAGCATCTCGGGCACGTGCGTCTCGCGGAAGTAGAGCCGTCCCTCGAGCTCGTGGTAGCCCTTGTCGAAGGTTCCACCCGTGACCAGGATGCGCAGGCCGTCGTGCATGCGCCCATCGTGGCAACGGCGCGCGGGCGTTGCCACCGCCCGCGCGCACCGGCTTCCGCCTGCGCCCGCCCTGCCTGTGCCACCCCGCGAGGCCGACGGCCCATCGGCTCCCGAGGACCCGACGCCCGCCGAGGAGGGCCAGGCGTGCTGAACGCTCCGGCGCGGAGCCCGGGCGCGCGCTACTCCCCGTCGAGGAGCCGCGCGCGCAGGTCGACCGCGCGCACGCCGTGCTCGAAGCACAGGAGCGGGTTCAGCTCGAGCTCGGCCACCTCGGAGAGATCGCAGGCGAGCTGCGAGACGCGCTGCACCGTGTCGACCAGCGCGTCCTCGTCGATCCCGGGCTGGCCGCGGATGCCGGCCAGGATCGGGTAGCCGCGGATCGCGTGCACGAGCTCGCGTGCGCGCGTGTCGCTGACCGGGCAGGGCGCGAAGGCCACGTCCTTCAGCACCTCGACATGGATCCCGCCCAGGCCGAACATCAGGATCGGCCCGAGCGTCGCGTCGTTCGTGAAGCCGAGCACGACCTCGCGCCCGCCGGCCAGCATCTCCTGCACGAGCACGCCCTCCATGCCGCGCCGTTTCAAGCGCGCGAAGGCTCCGCGCACCGCGTCGGCGCCCGAGAGACCGAGCGCGACGCCGCCCGCCTCGCTCTTGTGCACGACCGCCGGGTGCACGAGCTTCAGCGCGACCGTGCCGCCCAGCTCGGCCGCGTGCGCCACGGCCTCCTCGGCCGTGCGCGCGAGCCGCGCGCGCGCCGTCGGCAGGCGGTAGGCGCGTGCGAGCTCGGTGCGCGCCGCGTGGTCGAGCCAGCCGTCGGCGCCGCGTCCGGCCGCGAGCGCGCGCCGCACCTGCGCGAGGTCGACGGCGAGGTGCCGCACACGCCCGGTCGGACGCTCGAGGATGCGCTTCCGCTCGACCAGCGCGGCCAGCGCGCGCACGGCGGACTCGGGGTACAGGTACACCGGCACCCAGTCCTGCGGACTCTCGCGCGCGAT
>Ga0172376_10002329_pt1 | contig 23357 bp, 22 predicted proteins | sample Lak35m_FD_121114 | JGI IMG/M metagenome (GOLD analysis project Ga0172376, IMG submission 121114) | Freshwater microbial communities from Kabuno Bay, South-Kivu, Congo - kab_092012_35m | ecosystem: Environmental > Aquatic > Freshwater > Lake | place: Democratic Republic of the Congo: South-Kivu... | reverse complement strand
TTAACCTTTTGGCTGGTTTGGTTGCCTATACCTATCGCGAGACTAAACCTGCTTTAGATCTTCTCTTCAAAGGCTTGCCTGCTCTTCCTCCTACTTGCTTTTAGTTCGTCGAACTCACGTTAACGTTATGTGGTATTCCTAAAAAGGAAAGGATTTATCGTAGTAAGAATGGGCGGCGCGAAGCGCCGCCCATTCTTACCTATTTAGCACCACCCGTTATGTTAACGGCTGAAATTTGACTTTGAGTCCATCTCTAGGGCGAAGCGTGGGAATTGGGAATGGCTCTAGGTTTTGAGAGGGCAAGATTTCCCACTGATAGTTGCGTAATAGATGGGCGGCGATAATTTTCATCTCTAGTTTAGCAAAGGCTATCCCAATACAAATCCTTGGACCACCACCAAACCCAATCAGGCTAAAAGGCTTTTGCTTATGCTCTTGCCGATCGCTACTAAAGCGATCGGGATCAAACTGGTTAGGATTGGGATAAATATCTGTTTGTTTATGGGTAATCATAATCGAATAGAGAACTAGCCAACCTTTCGGAACATGATAACCATTAAACTCAAAGGGTTTGACCACACCCCGAAAGCCGCCACCCACAGGCGGACGTAAACGCTCAATCTCTTGAAAAATTTGATCGAGATAGGGCATTTGTCCTATTTGTTCGAGGTTTAATTTGCCTGTTTGTGCTAACGCCATTTGCTCTTGTCGAGCGCGTTCTAAAACTTGAGGGTGGCGAACTAATTCTAGACAGAACCAAGTCAACATCGATGTGGTGGTTTCATGCCCAGCAAACAACATCAGCATTGCTTGCGCTTTCAATTCTTCGAGACTAAATCGACATCCATCTTCGTCTTGAGCCTGCATTAACATACTCAGCACATCATTAGTAGGATTTTGTTGACGTTCCTGCACAACTTTGGTGAGATGTTCTAATAGGCGATCGCGTGCTTTCAGCGCTTTGCCCAAGGTAGTAAATGGTAAATCAAAAGGCGCTATCGCAAATAGACCACTAGTTAAAGTCGCAAACAATTTACTCAATCTCTCCACATCATCGCCAGCATTCGCTCCAATCAAAAGTTGACTAGCAATCTCAAAAGTCAGTTTTTTGAATTCATCAAACCAATTAAATTCTCCCTTTTCGATCCATTTAGCAAGATATCGCTGGGTAATATCTTCCATTGTCGAGAAATAACCAGCTAAAGCCTGTCCATGAAAAGCTGGCATCATCAGGCGACGATTGCGGCGATGTTCTTCCCCATCTTGCAAGAATAGTGATTCTCCTAGCAGCATTTTGAAATTATCTGGCCATCCTTCTTTCCATGAAAAGGAGTCCATGTGACTAGATAACACAAATTCCGCAGCCTCAGAGCCAATCATAAATACTGTCGGTCTACCAAGTAAGCTAGTTTTAGAGATTGCACCATATTTAGCATATTGTTTCTCTGCAAATTTACGATCAAAGAGAAACTGGAGGGTTTGCCCAAGGATGGGTAATCCTAATTCCCCGGGGGGAAGATTTTGCAAATTGGTGATATCAGAATCTTGATGCATGATGCTAGAGCGTAGATGGTTTTGGCTATTTCCATTGGTATTGTAGCGCGATCGCTATAAAGGGCTTGAAACCTAGAAAAAATTGAAAGCACCGCTTCGCGGTGCTTTCAATTTTTTATTTACAGCAATTACTGATCAAACGAATCACAAGAAAGATTTTGAAAGTGTTGCTTTGCAACACTTTCAAAATCTTTCTTGGTTTGGGTTTGAGCGCGAAGCGCTGTAAGCTCTAGGCGATCGCGGATTTCTTGACGTAATAATTTACCAGAGGCAGTTTTTGGTAAAGACTCCCAAATGTAGATTGCTTTGGGTAACTTGTATCGGGCTAAAGATTTCTGTTCGCAAAAATCTCTAATTTCTGCCAATGATAATTGAGCCTTAGCCACAATTACCGCCACAACTATTTCCCCCCATTCGCGATCGCCTATTCCCACCACACAAGCCTCAGTGATTAAAGGATGTGCTAATAAAATTGCTTCAATTTCGGTTGGATAAATATTTTCACCACCACTAATAATCAAATCAGAACGACGACTGACTACATAGAGATATCCATCGCGATCAAGATAGCCCAAATCACCTGTACGCAGCCAACCATCTTGAATTGCATTTGTATGTTGATGGAGATAGCCTGACATCACACTCGCCCCCTGCACCAGAATTTGCCCAATCTCACCAATAGCAAGATCTTGATTACTATCATCCACAATCCTTAGACGATTTCCGAAAAGTGGTAACCCCGATGAACCTCTCTTAGTCGCAACTTCATGGGGCAAAAGTGTAGTAACTTGCGAAGCAGTTTCGGTCATTCCATAGGTAGGCATAATTGGTAAATTTAATTGTATACATCGATCAATCAGTTCTGGACTAGCAGGTGCACCACCAAGTAAGATTGCACGTAATTTCTGAAGAGATGCCCAATGAGGATGCTGCAATAAACGATTCAACATTGTTGGGACAAGGGATATTATAGTTACTTTCTCAATGGCGATCGCTTTTAGCACCTGCTGCTCATCAAACTTCGGCAAAAGCGTAATTGTCGTACCATTAATCACACTCCTCCATGCGATCGCCAATCCCCCCACATGAAACATCGGCATACATAGCAACCAATTATCATCTGGCTCAATTCCTAAATGTAATGCCGAGGCGATTGCATTATGGAAATGATTACTATAGCTTAAGGGAACTCCCTTGGGCTTGCCCGTTGTTCCAGATGTATAGAAAATTCCCTGTATGTTTTCTAGATTAGTTAAACCCTCACCCCTCTCCTCTCTCCCGGATGGAGAGGAGAGCATAACTTTTTCTCCCCCTCTCCCTCTGGGAGAGGGGGCTCGGGGGTGAGGGCAATTCTCAACTACTAACTCCTTAATTTGACTTTCTAAATGATTAGCAGTCAGTTGAGTAAATTCATCGCAAATTAAATATTTGGTTTGACTATCTTCTATTTGCCAGCGTATTTCTTCAGCAGTGAGGCGAATATTCAGAAAAACAGCTATGGCTTTACACTTTACTAAAGCATGGATAAGCATAATATATCTGGGATGATTAGTTAGTAACAAGCCAATGCGATCGCCTGCTTTGATTCCCAATGCTTGTAAATAATCTATCCATTGATTAACATCAGCTTCTAATTGCAAGTATGTCCAATGTTCTGATTCGCTATTAATACCTGATTTAAATATCAATGCGATCGCATTTTTCTTTTGCACTGCTCGTTGTGACAGCCAGTTAGAAAATTTCATAATATCGAGATATGATAGTCATAGTGAGCAGTGCAAAGTACTACCCACAACGACTATCATAAAATTTTATGGAGTAATAGCAATGAATCCATTTGGTGGCCTTGTCCAAAAAGCATTTTATCTGGGTCTAGGCTTAGCAACTGTCGCAGGTGAAAAAGCAGGCGAGACACTTGGTGAGATCCGCACTCAGGCTAGCAAGTTAGCAGAAGAACTAGTTGAGCGTGGAGAAATGACCACCGAAGAAGCAAAGAAATTTGTTGATGACCTTGTGCGTAACTCCCAAAAGCCAATCAGCGAATCCCAAAATTCATCAAATCCTAGTGGTAAAGATACTCCGCGTACAATCTCAATCGATGATGAGGAAGATGGTAATTCTAATCAAACTGTGAATGATGTAGATTCTCTTAAGAGTAAAGTTCAAGCTTTACAAGATGAACTAAAACGCTTGCAAAAATAGGGATACCCTGTATGACTTTCGCATAATAGCCAGTTGGGGAATATGGATAAAAAGTTAACTTTATCAATATCTGCTTGACGCTAAGGAAGCTTTAATGCAGCCAAAAACATAGAGTTAATTCGTGAATTGTCATTTAGTTCTTTAGCGTAATTTTTCCTCCCTATAGCAATTCTCCTTAAACTCAGACTTCTTAAAAATCTGCAAAGAGTACAATGATGCTATAATCAGTATCGCAAAAAAGTCCGTTTGACTTATTCAATTGACTTAATTTGCCGATGTAGCACAGGGGTAGTGCAGCTGATTCGTAATCAGCAGGCCGTGAGTTCAAATCTCATCATCGGCTTTTGGGACATACAAATTTAGCTTGAAGAAACTTACAAAGCAAATTCATTTAGGCTATTTTGGGCTGTTTTAGTGACAATTCGACGAAAGCGAAAAATGGGAAGAATCTCTAAGAGATTCTTCCCATTTTTCGCCATTTGCGCTGTGCGAAGCGAGGCGCAAATGGCTATATCGAACTCACGTAATTTTTAGTTATACCAAATCACAAAATGGCTACGCCATTTTGTGATTTCAAAACTCTTACAGGGTTTGGCTTTTAATTCCCAGAAGTGTCACCACACTTTTGGGAATTGGTATTAGAAGGGGATATCGTCATAATCAGGAGCATCAATTGCAGGGGTTGCCACAGGAACGTAGGTTGATGTTGCAGTCGGAGCAGAATTAGACGGTTTAGATCTAGTATTGCGCTCTGGAGCAGCAGATACATCTGTCGCATTGCTAGTATTACTGCCAATACCAAAACTATGCACACGCTGAGCAATCAATTCAGTACGCTTTTCTTTGTAAGTACCTCGATCAACTGTATCCAGACGTAAACGACCTTCAACTACAACTTGGTCGCCCTTGTGATACTTTTCCACCATTTCATCAGCCAAGTTATTCCAACCCACGACCTTAATCCGATAAGGGGCTTCCTCGGCGCGTCCGCCTGTAAACTGCACCAAAAATGAAGCGATCGAGCTTTGGTTATCAGGAGTACGGCGTAGCTCTGGATCGGTCAATACTTCTGCCATTAAGACAATAGAGTTCATAGGATTTTATCAGAAGCTTATAGCTAATTTTTATTAATCATCATAATATCGCGATCGCTAAGCAATCATCTAAAATTCTGCTATAGCGATCCTAGTTGTGATACTGTGCTGCTTCGGGGCGCACTATCACAACTAGGATCGCTATCTAATGCTAAACAACTTACAGCAATTACCGATCAAACGAACCACAAGAAAAATTTTGAAAGTGTTGCAGAGCAACACTTTCAAAATTTTTCTTGGTTTGGGTTTGAACGCGAAGCGCTGTCATAAATGTATCTTCATCCTTTTTTGGATTGGGATTATACCAATTCTCAAAAGTGTGGCTACACTTTTGTAAATTAAAAACCAAACTCTGTAAGGGGTTTGAAAGCACAAAATGACTACGCCATTTTGTGCTTTGGGATTATATGTATAATCAAAAATGCACGCTAAAGAAATTAGTTTCGTAAAAAAGCCTGCTGATTTTTTAGAAAATCACCATATAAAGTATAGACAAGACAATATTTCAGGCAAAATCTTGATTTCAAAAGTCACTTCAGCGTGTATACTCTTGCTGATTATCAAGCAGCTATGCTGCTATTAAGATTAGTCACGCACATATGCTGACCATCAACGCAATCATCATAAGTACTATCATTCTCGATGTTGGGATTCAGTCTGTGATTATCGACAGAATATTTCGAGCTAAACAAGGTAATAGGCGGCGGGAAGAAGTGGAAGAAGAAAATCTTACTCGCTACGAGTCCAACACATCTAGCGATCAGCCTAAGGGTTGGGAGTTTAAAATCTTGTGTACTAGTAGCGGTGGTTTCCGCAGTCGTAAAGTTTTAAACAAAGTCTGTGCTGAAGAGTCACAAGCAGGTTGGATTTTATTAGAAAAGCTTGACGATCATCGGTTGCGGTTTCGCCGACCCATTACAGCACGCGATCGCGATAATCAATGCAAAATCGATCCCTATCGTACTCGCTATGGCATTGGCGAGAGCGTAGAGACTTGGACAACGATTATTGTGTTATTAGCAATTATGAGCGGTGCAGCAGTTTTAGGATTTACGGCAATGAATCGATTCTTTGGCGATTGGCAAACGCGCTCTGTCCAAAGTGCCCCACGCTCTGGCGACAACAACAATATCCGCCAGCCACCAAGTCCTGTTGCCAAGCCAACTACAGCCCCACAACCAACTCCTCCTCCCCAATAATACAAATCCACAGAAGTGTGGCAACACTTCTGTGGATTTGTATATAGCCTTTATCAGGCTGGTGAAGTTCAGGTTTGTTTCCCCGCCGAAGGCGAGGAAACAAACCTATGTACTCGTCTGCTTGAAAAGCGCTATAACAGCTAGATATTTTTTATTAAGGAGAAACCAATGAAAGCAATTTTGATGACCGCAGTAGGTGATCCTAATGTACTGAAAATGGCGGATATACAAGAACCAACTCTTCAGGCTCCGACCGAGATGTTGGTACGACTTAAAGCTGCTGGGGTCAATCCTATCGATACTAAACTGCGTAGCCGTGGCACATTTCAACCCGATCGATTGCCATCAATTCTAGGTTGCGATGGGGCAGGCATCGTAGAAGCGATCGGTGCAGAGGTTACTAAATTTAAAGTGGGCGACCAAGTTTATTTTTGTAACGGTGGTCTGGGATTTCATCAGGGCAACTACGCTGAAATAACCACGATTGACGAAAAAATCGCCGCCCTTAAACCCAAATCCCTCAGTTTTGAGGAGGCTGCCGCAGCTCCATTGGTACTCATCACAGCATGGGAAGCCCTGTATGATCGCGGAAATTTACAACCATTATCAACCAATCACAATGTCTTAATCCATGCAGGAGCAGGAGGTGTTGGTCATGTGGCTATTCAACTAGCTAAGCTCAGAGGAGCAAATGTTTGTACTACTGTTAGCTCTGAAGCTAAGACAAGATTTGTCCGTGATTTAGGTGCAGATTTGCCGATTATCTATAAACAAACTGATTTTGTCCAATCAGCGATCGCCTGGACAAATGGCGAAGGGGTAGATCTTGCCTTTGATACAGTTGGCGGCAAATTGATCGAACAAACTTTTCCTGCTGTCAAAATCTATGGTGATATTGTCACTATTCTTGAACCACCCACTGATATCAGTTGGAAAGTCTCTCGCACTCGTAATTTACGATTTAGCTTTGAACTGATGCTGACTCCAATGTTGCTGGGAAAAGCCAATCTGCAAATCCAACAGGCTAAAATTTTGAGTGAATGTTCAGCATTATTTGACTCAGGCAAACTAAAAATTCATGTCAGCGACGTGTTTAAGCTTGCGGATGCAGCCAAAGCTCACCAATTATTAGAGACTGGCTCCATAACAGGAAAAATTGCGATCGCCATTTAAAAATAAAAAAGGCTTGCTATGCAAGCCTTTTTTATTGATTTAGCGAAATGTTGCTAATTGCAGCATTTGTTTTTCGTTAGTGATACTCATGACTTGACGCTTAGAATCAATCACGATCCAACCCCTTTCTTTAAGTTTATCTAATACCTTGGTAGTGTCTTCAGGGCTAACCTCTGAGAGATCCGCAATATCTTGTACAGGGATATTAAAAATATCAATACCTACATCGGTTTTACTACCATAAGTTTCAGCAAGACTAGTTAAAATTGTGGCAATTCGCACCGCAGGAACTTGTTGCCTTAGCTGAATGCGTTGATTGGTTTTGCGTAGTCGTCTTACCATCAACTGCAACATCCGATGATGTAACTGGGGATCTTTAAATAAAAACTGAATAAATTTTTGAGCAGGAACACTCAGAACACGCACTGGCGTAAAAGCAACAACATCGGTAGATCGCGGCGACTCATCCAAAATCGCCATTTCTCCAAAAAAGTCGCCATTGCCAAGTATGGCAAGTGTAGTTGCATCCTGACTTCGCAAGAATCGAACCTTTAACCAACCCGAAAGGATGAAATATACTGCATTGCCCCAAGCATCCTCCATTAGTACGGCTCGTCCCGAGGGATAGTCACGCTCTACTGCTTCAGCGAGGAGCCACTCCAAAGTTTCGGCGTTAGCAGCATCGAATAGTGGAAATAGCTCTTTGAAGATATCCGTTTGCATGGGAATTTTTTTTAAGACTTGTCTTGTGAGAACCGTAACGCAGACATTTTAACTGCAATTATCTGTACAGACAAAGAGTCTGCGCTACACATCGAAAGGTAACTGATTCAGTCTAGAGAGCTAGTCAATCAAACTAAGCACCCATCACCTCGTAACCTGCATCTACATAAATAATTTGCCCAGTTACAGCAGTTGACAGATCGCTTCCTAAGAAAGTTGCCACATTGCCAACATCATCTGGAGTAACTAAACGACGCAAAGGTGCTGTTTCTTCATAATGGTGCAACATTTTATGGAAGTCGCCGATAGCCGCCGAAGCAAGAGTGCGAATTGGACCAGCCGAAATAGCATTAATCCGAATATTGTCTGGGCCCATATCGGAAGCAAGATAGCGCACATTCATTTCCAATGCCGCCTTAGCGATCCCCATCACATTGTAGTTAGGGACAACTTTCGCACCACCAATATAGGTGAGAGTAATTACACTGCCACCATCTTTGAGTAGCGGTCTTGCGGCTCGGCATAGGTGAATTAATGAGTAAGCACTCACATCTAGAGCCAGTTGAAAGCCTGAGCGGGAAATATCCGTAAAGCTACCAGATAAGTCTTCTTTATTAGCAAATGCTAAACAATGCACCAAAATATCGATCTTGTCCCACTTTTCGGCAACCGAGGCAAACAATGAATCGACTTGGGCATCATCCTGAACATTGCAAGGCAACAAGAAATCTGGTGTTAAGGGATCGGTCAACTCAGCAACCTTGCCTTTGTTGCGATCACGATCATCTGGCAGATAAGTAATACCAAGCTTAGCGCCAGCCTGATGTAACTTTTGGGCAATACCCCAAGCGATCGAACGATTGTTGGCAATTCCAGTCACAAGAGCAGTTTTCCCGCTCAAATCTAACAAACCCGTCATGTATATTTCCTAACGTGAACTCAGAGTAAAAAAGCTTTAAATTAAGCTTACCTTAAAGATTCATATTGCTTTTGCAATTAGAGGAATAGCACCTTGCAAAAAATTGAGCGCCAAAAATGCCAATATTGGCGAAAAATCCATCCCACCTAAAGGAGGAATGATTGCTCGAAATAAATTAAGGTACGGATCGGTAATTTGACTAAGGGCAGCAAAAGGCTGCTTGTACCAATCGACCGTGGGGAACCAAGTCAATAAAATCCGAATGATGAGCAAACCAGAGTATATTTGGATAAACGTACTGACTGATTTAAGAAGTGTAATAGCAATATCTGCCATAGGAAGTAGTTTGATTAAGAAATTAAAGGAAAACAGCTAATGTCATTCTACTGAATGCAGCAGACTACTGAATGCAGCAGAAACAATTTTTTTATCATTACTATAGGATCTCGCAGTCAAATAAAGAACCATTTTTTGTAGCGCGGCGAAGCCGCGCTACAAAAAATGGGTTTCTTGATTAAGTAGAACCTTTATCATCAACAGTCATATCTCGTAATGATTCAATTGATGTCTGCTTGCGACCATTTTTTCCTTCAGATGTAGCGAGTTCTTGGCTAACTGAGTCGATCGCTGCATTCAGTTGGGCAATTTTCTTCTCGAGGTTACGGCGAGCAAATTCATTAGAAGTCTGAGGCTTATCGATGAGGTGATCGCGATCTGTTTGCTGATCAATGAGATCATCTTCTGGCTCACTGAGCTTAATCGCTACCAATGCACCAACTACGCCGCCGACAGCAGCCCCGAAGAAAAAGCCTGCCCAAAAATTACCTGAATTATCTGCCATAGCTTTGCCTTAACGATCTCAACAACATTGAATAGTGCTTAAGAATTACCTAAACAGTGAGACTTTTGGCACATCATATCATTTTGGTCTACTTTGAAGACACAAGAACCGATTTTTGGTGACGCAGCGATGCTGCGTCACCAAAAATCGGTTCTTGATTAAATTCCAAAGCCTTACAGCATCGCAAACACAACAAAGCGGCTATAGTGACGGTCTAGTGACGATTTTAGGCTGCAACAAAATAGATGCAGCACCTTTGCTTTCATCTAGTTTGGTTAGAAAAGTTGACAATTTTGTTGGATCTAGCTCTACAGGCGTGACTAGTTTACCTTGTTCATCTCTCTTCAGAAAAGCTGAATTGTTGTTTAAACCTGCTTTTACCAAATTACTGCGCTCAGTGAGGGCTACATTATCCTTAGGGTTTTTGGATAGCCAGCTAGTATAAGCATCGAGTGCATCATACCAATATGCATTTTTCGCATAGATTCTTGCTTTTTCCAAATCATTTTTAGCCGCAGCGATCGCCTTTGAAACCATAGGTGCATCATCTCGACGAATAGAAGCATGGACATCAACCTGAGATGTAGTACCATTACCTTGCCAACGAATTTGCCAACGCTGCGCTTTTCCTTTGATTAGCTCAGGCGCATTTTCTGGCAGAGTGAACTTGTAGAGCCCTGAATCCTCAGCTTTACCTTCAGCAACAAAAACTGGCTTCGATGCTCTGTCATGACCATCACGCAAAAAGAATGTCACTTTAAATGATTTCTTACCACTATCAATTTGAGGAATTGTTGTTGATGTAGTTGTTGCGGCATCTTGAGGAGCAATGTACCAATACAATGTTGGGCGAGAGGCTAAAGTCTTTGCCCCATCCTCAATTCCCAGAACCGTAATCAGAGGTAACCCACCCCTAACTGCACCACCCGAACTTGCGGATTTTGGTAACCCTAAGTTATATTGTGCAACTGCTTCATGCCCCAAAAAAGTCGGACTAGCGACAGACGCTATGCAGATTGTGCTGAGAGCGATCGCTTTCTTGATATTTATTTTAACTTGAGTCTTCGTTGAAGTCATAGTTCTAATCATCCCAGTTGTAATTATCCCAGTTATCGTTAATAGCTTCAGCACAGGACAACATCACTTTACCAAAGTTTAATTATAAGTTTCAGGTCGAGAAGTTGGGATAACAAGTTCCCGCGCGACAAAAATATTTATATTTCGGATTTATATTTCGGATACAGTGCCTTGCGCTGACTGAAAACCCAGAAGAAAACTTGAAAGTGGCGTTTTGCGATACTTTCAAGTTTTCTTCGGTATCCCTTAAAACCTGAATAGTCCCTAATTTATTACTTGTGTTGCGGATGACAAGCGCATACAACATACAATTACGTTAAATTTTTTGATTGAGATTTTAATTTTACGTAATGACTCCAAAAGGGCGCAGGAAAAAATTACATCGAATCAATTAATAACATCAAAAAATTGGCTTTTGGTTAGTGATTTTGATACTTGACTTCACCCAGATGAGTGATTGCATTTTGCAGATTTTCCTTAACAATAAAGACAAGCTAGAGGACTAGCAAATTGTGCGATTTCTAAAATGCAGCATTTGTGACAGTTAATCGCAAAGCATATGCTTATGTTTTAGTGATCAGATGGTTGGGAGTTGTAAATAAATTCATATAAGTTTCTTAAGCAAAATTAAAGATAAGCAGATGTGATCGCAGGGAATAATTAACATGAAGTTCGTATTATGGAACTCACCCTTTAGTAAACGTTGTATGGTTGATTTTTAAATTAGCGTTGTCGGGAACCTATACTCTATCCTCCCCGTCCTATTTAGTTCAGCACCCAGTAAAATCCAGCTAAGCGTTTTTGTCAGTTAAGTTAGTCAGGCATTATTATTCTAAGTTTGTGTAAATTGGTGTTACACGCTTCAATTTTAGAGATTCAGAGCTTCAGCTTTTTCTAAACTTCAATAGAAGTAAATAATTATATTTCTGGGTATTTATTAAATCTAAAGAAGTAGTTACACACGTAACTCAAATAGTTATTTGTTTTTTAGGTTCTGATTTTTAGTTATGTTCTGATTTTTAGTTTGTAACCTTTTCTTATCATTAAGGCTGCCTGATTACATTAACAACACCAGATGAGAATTCTCAACCCTATCAAAATCATGAAGCACCTAAAACAATGAGTGTAAATACTTAGTCAAATTCTACACAGATCTTTAGAGAGATAGTGATAGCCGTCCTTTGACTTTTTTAGTTAATTTGTAATAATATGTAACTCCAGACGCAAGAGATAAAAAGGTTAACCATGTATTATACAAATCAACGTTGAAGCAAATGACACATTATTAGAACAACTTTATAAAAATTAAAGATTGTGATTTTAAGCTGTCAAGCTCACAAGTTTGGATTTTAAAGTTACTCGGTCTTCTTTAGTATCAGACTTCTAGTCTTGAAGAAGCACTCTTGGAAAACGCTTAGTTTAAAAAAAGTAGGAGCGATATGTCTGAAGAACCATTGACCCAACCCACGCCAAAGACAGTGGATAGGCAAGCTAACAAGCAGGTCGGTCTGTCTGCTGATATGGTTCGCACATACTTGCATGAAATTGGGAAGATTCCTCTACTTACTAATGAAGAGGAGATTATCTACGGTAAGCAAGTACAGCAGATGATGGTGCTGTTTGAAGTCCAAGAAAAGATTGCTCAAAATAGCGATCGCTTACCAACTGAGCAAGAGTGGGCAGAAACTGTTGAGCTAGAGCCAGAGATTTTGCGTAGCCTTATTCGCGTTGGCACACGCGCCAAACGCAAAATGATCGAGGCAAACCTCCGTTTAGTAGTCTCTGTCGCGAAGAAATATCAAAAACGGAACTTAGAACTTCTAGACTTGGTGCAAGAAGGAACTTTAGGGTTAGAGAGAGCTGTAGATAAGTTCGATCCGACTAAGGGGTTTAAATTCTCGACCTATGCCTATTGGTGGATTCGTCAAGCAATTACGAGGGCGATCGCTCAGCAAGCTCGGACAATTCGTTTGCCAGTTCATATTACTGAAAAGCTCAACAAAATCAAAAAGGCTCAGCGCCAACTTTCTCAAGATCTTGGTCGAGTTGCCACGGTAGCAGAAATTGCTTATGAGCTAAATATCAAAATTGAGCAAGTCCGTGAATGCTTATCCTTATCGCGTCAGCCAATTTCTCTTGACTTACGCATTGGCGATAATCAAGATACAGAACTTGCTGAGTTATTGGAAGATACAGGACGTTCTCCTGATAATTATGTAGAGCGCGAGTCTCTAAGGACGGATATTCAAAGCCTGCTTAAAGAGTTACCCGAAAAGCAACGCCAAGTAATGATTTTACGTTACGGGCTTGATGATGGACAGGAAATGTCGTTGGCTAGCATTAGCAAGCGGATGGATCTTAGCCGTGAACAGGTAAGGCAACTAGAGCGGCAAGCAATGGACTATCTACGCAAGCGCAAAACCAGAATGCAAGAATATCTGGCTAGTTAAAATAAGTGCGGCTCTCTGAGTCGCACTTATTTTTTATTGAAGGTCAATTCGGCGAACGCGCAAAATAGTAAAAGTGAAAGTGCGGTTTTTACCATTTTGCCCCATTTGCGCCGCGCTTAGCGAGGCACAAATAGTTATATCGAATTCACGTTAAAAATAAGTCTTAAAAATTTGCAATAATCTAAAGTTAGTTCTTCAATACTTACCCAAGTCACAACCTTTATGCCGCTCAAATCTACAACCCGCCATATTCAGATTTATGCTGCCATTGTTGAGGAGCAGAATGATGAGCTTATCGATAGCGAAAACATGCTTACCCTAGATGTCGATCCTGATAATGAACTAAACTGGACAGAAGGCGCTCTGCAAAAGGTATATCGCAAGTTTGATCAGCTTGTGGAAGATTATAAAGGTGCAGACCTAACTGATTACAATTTGCGACGCATTGGTTCAGACTTAGAGCATTTTGTGCGATCTCTATTACAAGAGGGTGAAGTTACTTACAATCTCAATCATCGATCGCTTAACTACAGCATGGGTTTACCACAGATCGTCAACACTGAAGCCAAGTAGAGATATAGCCTGTATCAGGCTAGTGAAGTACAGGTTTGTTTCCCCGCATTCGGCGGGGAAACAAACCTGGGTACCTCGCTTGATTGAAAAACGCTATATAGACGACATGCAGCGTTGTTTATTCTCCATATAAAATTTAGCAATACTCAAAAACTATGTCTGAAACCACTGCATCAACTTCCGAAGAGCCAAAGGTAAAACCTGCCGCCAAACCCAAAGCCGAGAAGCCTCCAGCGATCGAAGAATTACCCTTTGACGAATTTATCAATAAGCATTATCTACCTGCTTTAACCAAAGCCTTTGCGAAGCAAGGTGTTGATGATTTGCAATTGGAGTTTGGCAATTCTCAAGTACATGGGGTTTGGGCGCAAGGACTACGCCAGTTTACGGTCTATTTTTCTAAAGCAGATCTCAATGCTCAGAAGGCTTTTTCCTGTGCTGATGCTGGGCGATCGCCTAGTACAATTGAGCCATTTTTGATTGATGAACGTAAAGCCCCTCTTGATTTACTTGTATTTGGTGTGATTCAGCGATTAACTGCTCAAAAGTGGTTGACTGCGAACTAGAAAAAAGGGGTGCGATGCACCCCTTTTTTTATTTCGGTACAATGACTTGCAATCCATCTTTAATTTCAATCTTCATGCCCAGTTTATCTAGCTCCTGAGCAATAATCTCCACAGTTTTTTTATCAGTCGCATTTTGTAAAACTACTGACCAAGCGCCAATCTGCGCTTTAGTTAAATCCTGTTCCTTTTCTAACCATTTAGCTGATTGGCGAGATATATCAGCGACAAGCTTAGGGTCTTCGACCAGTGTTTTGCCTGACAAGCTAGCTCTATCAGCCCATGCAGCAGCTTGAAGATAAGAAAATCTTGCGCCTTTAGCATCACCCAAAAACAATAGCTGATCCGTTGCCTTATATCGCCATACAGTATAAGCACTAGGCTGTTGATCGGGACTTAAAGATTTTAAACCCTTACTATAGATTTCGATCGCTTTGCTAGGAACTCCTGCGAACATGGAGACACTAGCTGACATATATATGTAGCTTTTAATAAATCTGGGATCTCGAGCAATAATATTTTCAAAATATAGTGGGCTTAAACCATATCCCGTTTGCAGAGTATTTCTCGCAACATCATCACCAAAGTATTGCAAAAATTGTAAAAATGCAAAGTTAGCAATCATGTTATTAAAGCCAAATCCGCGGGGGGGCAGTTGGCGAATTAGACTAAGGCGTGCTTCTTCCTCTCTGACTGCCTTACGAGTCTCCTCCAGAGTTTGACCACTCAACCTTTGATTAAGTTTGGGAAATTGCAAAGAGAGGGCGATCGCTGCAAAAACAGCGATCGCCCCTAAATTAATTGCAAGTTTACAAAACCGCATTAGATTTAATTGCCTGACTTAATTGCTTTCAGAAATGAATGTATCTTTGGTGAGACTATCAACTAGCTTATTGCTTGGTGAGCCATCAGCAGGGCTAATCGTATAAAAGTTTTGTGCTCTGACAATCGCATTACGAGTTTCGCCACTCAATACACCGTCTACCTTACCAGTGTAGAAACCTCTCTGAGTCAGTAATTTTTGCAACTCTGAGACTTGGGTGTTTGCTGTTGCTGCTGCTGTGGTGGGCTGAGCCGCTGGGGGTGTGGTGGGTTGGGCTACTGGAGAAGGTTTAGGAGTAGCTTGGACTGTAGGTTGAGGTGTGGCTGCTGCTTGAGGTTGAGTCGTTGGTTGAGGAGCCACTTGTGGTTTAGTTTCCACCCGAATTGTTGGCGTGACATTAGCTACAGCAATCTGTTGCTTGGGCGCACCTGCCTCTAGAGCGGCGATCGTTCTTGCTCCAGCCACACCATCGGCTGTTAACCCATAGGCTTTTTGAGCAGCAATAATCGCCTCTCTAGTACGTGGTCCCAGAAAACCTGTAATTGGGCCATTGTAAAATCCGCGATCAGTCAGCAAGTTTTGTAAATTGGCAACTCCACCATCGTTAGCCGTAGATACATTGTTTTTTGCTGGGTTAGTTGCAGGTGTGACGGTGGCTGATGGTCTGACATCTGATTGCAGTGCTGCAATAGTTTGAGAGCCTGCAATTCCGTCAGTTGTCAAGCCATAAGCTTTCTGGGCAGAAGCGATCGCTGCATTAGTCTGCGCCCCTCGGATTCCATCGATCGCGCCATTGTAAAAACCACGCTTGGCTAGCAACTGCTGGAGTTCTATAACATTTTTATCCCCAGCCGTCGCAGTAGTGGTTGAGGATGCTGGCGCGTTCTTGCTGGCAATACTAACAGTGCTTGCTCCTGATTCAAGAGCGGCCATAGTTTGAACACCTGCAATCCCATCGGTGACTAATCCATAGTTTTTCTGAGCAGCAATGATCGCGGCACGAGTCTGTGGACCCATGATGCCATCTACTGCACCATTATAAAAACCTCGTTTTTTGAGCAATTCTTGCAAATTGGAGACTTCTGCACTCTTGGTAGAGTTTGTGGTGCTAATAGGTGTAGCGGAGGCTGTAGATTTACCACTATCTGACTCTAGCGCTGCTAAGGTCTGTGGGCCTGCAACACCGTCGGCTACTAGGTTATAAGCTTTCTGAGCCGCAACGATTGCTGAGCGAGTCTGGCTTCCCATAATGCCATCAACAGCACCATTATAAAAAACACGATCGGCTAGTAATTTCTGAAGATTCATGACAGTCGATGAGGCACTGGTGGTAGCTTCACTTACAGCAACAGTCTCAGCAATTTCGCCTTTCGTGGCAATCTCATCTGGAGACTTACCACTTTCGAGGGCAGAGATCGTTTTACTACCGACAATGCCATCGGGAGTAAGTCCAAAGGCTTTTTGGGCGCGAAGAATGGCATTTTTAGTTGAAGATCCTGATATACCATCGATCGCCCCAGGGTCAAAACCATTTTTTGCTAGTAGTGATTGCACATACTTCACGTCTGATGACGGAGCTTCAGCAGCTAAAACATTTAAAGTTGAAACCAATCCAACCAAGAGAGTAGTCCCTGTCAGAAGTAAACTCAAACTAAGTTTTGCTGACTTGGTGGTAAATTGCTTGAACCATGCTTTGGAAACTGCATTACGATCATTGGCGATCGCATCATCGGTGTAGATAGATTCTTCTTGGATATATGCTAAGAGTTCCATAATTAGACCTTCTTGATATTAAGAATTAAGATTTGAGATTGAGGAGATAACTCAGGAGCCCTTGACAGAAGAGACTCAACTTTTATTTGAATATTTGGAATATTTAGGATGAATTAGAATTTTTAGCTGCTGGCACATTTTGACTAGAGGTTGGAATTTGAGTTCCATTTCCTAACGGAGTGCTGCTAGGATTTGGAACTGGCTGAACAATTTGATTTGCACTACTTGCAGTGATTTGAACATTAGTCTGAGCAGGATTTTGAGATGTGAGAGCTGTCAGTACATCTGTGGATAAGTCACCCGTGGCAACTTGCCCATAGGCAAGTTGAGCCTTCAAAATACCTGCCTTAGTCTGCATATCGTATAAACCATTAAGATCCGCATCATAAAAACCTCGTTCCTTGAGTAATGTTTGGATTGCCAAAACATCTTCAGAAGTCGGCAACCTGGGAAAAGCAGGCTGAGTGAGGGGAAGATTGTTGCCACCAGCTAATAGGGCGCGAATAGTTAAAGGACCGACAAAGCCATCTTGAGCTAAGGCATAAGCTTTTTGTGCTTTCAGTACGGCATTAGTTGTAGTTTGCCCCAACTGTCCATCGATTTCATCTTGATAAAATCCTCTTCGTTTCAGAAGCATTTGCAAATTACCAATTTCACTTATCGCTGGCTGCTGCAAGTTGCTGGAAGAATCTGTGTTTGATCGCACAATCACAAGGGATTTCCTTGGGGACAGGTTTGGCAATGATCGATTATCAGCAGGATTTATCCCCGTAGTTGGGTTTGGGCGTGGCGAGACTAAAGGCTTGCTCACTGATGAGTTCCGCAACAAAGCTAAGGTTTTTTCCCCAGGAATACCATCGGCAACTAGATTGGGTTGAGTTTTTTGAAAGTCAATCACCGCTTGCTTGGTATAACGACCATAGACCCCATCAATCGCACCTACCGCAAAACCACGCTGAGCCAGCAAAGTCTGGACTTCCAACATATAGCTGGTATTGCAGAGATACAAATTGTTACACCAAGGCTCAACATTCACCGAGGGCTCTAATACATGGGCAGCCATAGCAGGAGCTAAACTCCATCCCAAGCCACTAAGGCTGGTAAAGGCGATCGCCGATAGTAAATAAGTTTGCTTTCTAATCGTGGCAAAATCCCAATCAAACTTATTTACGTGATCTTCGTCAGCACAAAGCTCATCACAAGTAAGCAGATTACGATCTGTTTTTCCTTGATTGGCTTGTTCATATGCCCATGCATCATATATATATGCTGCAAGTTCCATAACGGCTACCAAATGATTACGGTCTAACTTATTTTATACGATTTTTTCTGGTTTCTTACGTCAAAAAATATATACATGTTTTTTACAGCGCTTTGCACTCAACCCCAACCTAAGAAAAGTCCTGAAAACGTTACTTAGCAACGTTTTCAGGACTTTTCTTGTAGCGCGTTTGATCGGTAATTGTTGTAAACCGCAAAAGCAACGTGAGTTCGATATTGCCATTTGCGTCGCACGAAGTGCGGTGCAAATGGCGCAAAATGGGAAAAATTGCTCTGCAATTTTTCCCATTTTGCGCGTTCGTCGAATTAACGTTAAAAGTAAGCAAACAATAGAATGGGGCGCGAAGCGCCCCATTCTATTGTTTGTCGTAATCATTGGAAATTTCAGCAGCGATTGGGGACTGTTTATGGATATCTGAGTCGTACTTAATTCCTATTTGCACAACATTGTCCTGTTTTTGTTCGGGACGCGATCGCTCGATTCCCCTTCGTCTTTCTGAGATCCTCACTTCACTGGTATCCTCAGTCACCACTTCATAGAGAACTGCTTGCTTACCTGCCTCAGTACCACGCCGCAACACTCGCCCCAAACGTTGAATATATTCTCTGGCTGAACCCGTACCTGACAGGAGGATGGCAATCCTTGCATCAGGTACATCAACACCTTCATTTAAAACATGAGAAGCAACTAGCGTCTTATATTTACCCTCACGAAAGAACGTTAGAATTTCGTGGCGTTCCTTCACGGGAGTTTGGTGAGTAAGGGCAGGGATCAATAACTCCTGTGAGATGCGATAGACCGTAGCGTTATCATTGGTAAAAATCAATATTCTTTCACCAAAATGTTGAGCTAGTAAATCTGATAAGACTCGTAATTTTGATTCTGTTCCTAAAGATAATTCTTTCGATTCACGGTGGGCAAGCATTGCTCTTCGACCTGCTTGAGATCGCGCACTTGCTTGGACAAATCTTTGCCAGCCTTCGAGACTACCGAGGGAAATTTTTGATTCTTTTAAAAACTGATTCCGACTTTGAATTAGAGAATCATAGCGATCGCGTTCTTTTGCTGAAAGAGAAACCTTGATCTGCACAATTTTATGTTCGGCTAAAGCTTTACCTGCTAAGTCTTCAGCAGATTTACGATAGACTTCCTCCCCGATGAGAAGTTCTAAATCGGCATGTTTGCCATCACTGCGCTCAGGTGTGGCAGTTAAACCGAGGCGATAGGGCGCGATCGCATATTCTGCAATCACGCGATTAAAATCAGTGGGTAAATGGTGGCATTCATCAAACACGAGCAAGCCGTAGAGATTGCCTAAAGCTTCCGCTTGAATCGCGGCACTGTCATAGGTTGAAACGAGAATTGTTGTGCGATCGCGTGAACCACCTCCCAATAGACCAACTTCCACATCAGGAAACGCCGCTAATAAATGGGCATACCACTGATGCATCAGATCTAATGTCGGCACAATCACTAAGGTGCTGCGATTGGTGGCTTGCATTGCTAACTGCGCTAAATAAGTTTTACCTGCGGCAGTTGGTAAAACCACTACACCACATTTCCCGACTCGTTGCCATGCGGCTAGAGCCTCACTCTGGTGTGGGTAGGGCTCCATTTTGGTATGAGAAATCAAGTTTACTTCTTGATATCCTCGTGACTTATCTTCGATGGCAATGCCTTCTTAGCGCAGAGTCAAAATCAACTCGCGATAACGATTTGCAGGAATACGAAATTTCTCAATGCGATCGTCCCATGTCGCAAATTCAATCCATGCTTTGCCTTTAGGTGGTGGATGGAGAATTAAGGTTCCGCGATCGTAGGTTAGGTTAGGAATACGAGGCATATTTGGTGGCAAATGTTATGTTGTTGGATTCTTTAGTCATCTCAAGCTATTACTTTAATCTTTTTTAAAGTTTACATATTTGGCGCGATCGCGTCAGTGCCATTTCTTCTACTTGCCAACCAAAAGCAAAATGGCTAATAGAATTAACCGCAGGTACAGCCGCCCGAATTGCCTGCATTTGCACTTCTAAGGATGGGCGATTTGTAAATGGTGCATTCCATTGACCGACCAAAATCGGCGCGATCTTAGTTCCTCTCGGAGCATAGTTGGCAACTCTCCGAACTTGATCCACAATACAGTCTGGCCTGCCACAAACCGCATATGCCATCGGTTGAAACTCATAAGCATTGGTAAACAAATGCCAAGGCTGCATTCGCGAGTCAAATCCATTACCTACGGGTTGATTACCGTCGGAGAAAAAAGCAATACTAGCAGGAATACCTTGCTGGAAAACAGGCTTAGAAACGGTGTCAAGATAATAGGTCACACCTATAAAAGCATGACCAACAGCCAAGCGCCAGAGTTCACTTTGCCAATAGGCGATCGCAGGATTTTTTTGACTGGATAGTTGGCGACCTTGCCAGAGAGGTTCTGTTTCTTGTGGGTAAAGTTTTTTGACAGCTTGCAGATCTGTTGGGGTGATATAACCTTGTTTGAGAAAGCGATTGATAATTTCTCGACCTTGAAAGTTCTCAGCGCGATCTCGCAACGCTTGCAAAGAAGCTTGTCCATAAATCCATAGATAGCGAACATTACTCACCACCGAAGCCGCACCAGCGCCGCGTTTGTAACGCACATAATCAAATACCACTCCGTCGGGTTTGCGCTTAACCACCTCATTTACAGCTAAATACAAATCACTTTGGGCTTGATAATTGTAGGGATCGATAAATAACTGATCTTTAGTGGGAACTTCACCTTCAGAATTTTTACCTAAGTTCTCAACTACAGAAATTGTACTGTCCCCATTGGCATTGCGAGCGATCGCGTTTTGACGGGCTACGGTTAATTTCGATAGTCCATTGCGATCTAAGCCTCTACCATAGCCAATTCCCACATTCATCGTAAATATCCATGCATGAACCTTAATTCCCCTTTCTCTACCTTTAGCGATCGCCAGTTTTAGTAGATCTGCATTTTTATAATTCTCAGATAGCACAAGGGAATTCCAATCCGTCGCATTCTCTGATTGTGGTAATAGAATTTTGCCATCGGACAGCACCTCTATAAATACTTGGTTATAGCCCTTATTCACAATCCGATCCATCACTTCATCAAGTCTGCCAGACTGCAAATCACAGGGATATAAACGCAGCCAAATTCCTTGAGTTTTGAGCCAAGATTTTTGGCGGCAGGTGTTGAGAGATTGACTATGCTCCTTCATAATCGCTTGATATTCCCTCGTCGCTGCTAAATTTGTACTTTTAGTTGTGTCTTCAAAAGCGGCCATCCGCAAATTTTCTTTGGTAGCGATCGCCTCTTTATCAAATTGACAATATTCACCAATTTGAGCAAAGGCTGGCTGTAAAGCAATGGCTATTAAGAAATTAGTACCTACAATGAGGGAAAAGAATTGAGTAGCGATGTTTACTGACATAGGAGAACTGCAATATTGATAGGAGCTGAAATTGCTGTAGTGTTTTGGGGAAATATGTTATTAAATTTTTGACATAGCGCCAAGCACTGTAGCAGAAATCAAATACCATAACAGACTTGAATCACCATGACTGATGTTATTAACCCATCAACCGTTGAATCACCTGAGACCTATTTACACATAGGAGATCGCTATTACCAGTCTGGTAACACTCCTCTGGCTCTGAAAAACTATGAACGAGCCTTAGCAATCAATCCAGACTTGGCTGCTGTCCATGAACGAATTGGTCTAGTGTATCAACAGCAAGGAAATGTCATGGAAGCGATCGCGAGCTTTACTAAAGCAATTCAGAGCAATCCACAATCACTAGAAGCTCAATTAGGATTAGGAAATGCTTATCAAAAGATGGGTTGGGCGGAACTTGCGATTACCCATTTTCAACAAGCTCTGGAAATGCACCCTGATCGTTTTCTGGCTGAATATCATTGCAAACTGGGGGATAGCCTCAAAGAGAGAGGCAAGATAAAAGAAGCATTGGCTAGCTATGAAAGAGCAATCACCACCAATCCTGATTATATCGATGGCTATCGAGCGATCGCGCAAATGTATATGCGTCAGAATGATCCTGAGTCGGTACATACAGTTTATGAGCGTGCCAATGCTCGTAATTTAGAACTACTACAGAGTAAGGATTATAATGCGCTGGGAGTAGCATGGATGTTTCAAGTTAGCTCTCTAAGTGACACAGAAAAATCGGCAATAGATGATCGTGTAGATAGAGCGATCACCTGTTTTGAACGTGCTATTCAAATCGAGCCAGCCTATGCTGATGCCCATTGCAATCTAGGCAGTGCTTTCATCCGCAAAAATCAACTTAAAGATGCCATTCTCGCCTATAAAGAAGCGATCGATATCGATCCAAATTTTGCTCAACCCTACTTCAATCTTGGCATTCTCCTCAATAATATTGGCAATGTTGACGAAGCGATCGCTTGTTTTCAATCCGCCGTTGATCTTGTTCCCAATTGGATCGAAGCAAAACAATACCTTGGTAAGCTTCTAGAGCGTCAGCCATAAGAGCAAATATTGCTAGGTAATGCGTTTGCTATACTCAAAGCATAGTCAGATTTTAATCCTTACCGAAGATGGCAAAATCAATTAACCAAAGACGAAAATCAAGCAAAAAACCATGCAAAAAACCATAACTATCAATCTAACCCCCGAAGGAAACTTACAACTTCCTCTAGAAATTCGTGAACAGTTTTCCAATGGCGAACAGTACTTGGTTATTACAAGCGAAAATACAATTACATTTAAAAAAGCTACTAAGTTTAATTGGGATGTATGGGAAAGCGCTCTTGAGAAATCAGGAAATGCTTCTAACGAAATTACTACAGAAGAAATCTGTGAACTTGTAAGAGAAGTACGCAGAGAAAACAAAAGATGAAAGTGGTTTTAGATACAAATGTCTGGGTATCAGCCTGGCTGTGGCGAGGATTACCTACCAATCTAATTTACTTAGCCAGAAGAGAAGAGATTCAGATTTGTATATCTGAGTCTTTACTAGCTGAACTGGAAAACACATTGTCTTACAAAAAACTTCAGCAAAAAATACAATTACTTAATCTGTCAAAAGAGCAATTACTGATAGGGACTAGAGAAATAACTAGT
>Ga0172376_10002325_pt1 | contig 23393 bp, 24 predicted proteins | sample Lak35m_FD_121114 | JGI IMG/M metagenome (GOLD analysis project Ga0172376, IMG submission 121114) | Freshwater microbial communities from Kabuno Bay, South-Kivu, Congo - kab_092012_35m | ecosystem: Environmental > Aquatic > Freshwater > Lake | place: Democratic Republic of the Congo: South-Kivu... | reverse complement strand
TCCCGTTCTGTGATCCGGTCGCGTGCGTCGCCGCGGGGTGCGACGCGGTCGTGTGCACCGGTCGTGCGGTGCCCTCGAACACCGCGCTCTTCGAGCGTTCGGCGCGCGCCATTCCGGGCGGTGTGAACTCCTCGATCCGTGCGTTCCGTGCGGTCGGGGGCACCCCCTACATCGTCGCGCGTGCCGAGGGTGCGCGCATCTGGGATGTCGAGGGTCGCGAGATGATCGACCTCGTCCAGAGCTACGGGGCTGTCATCCTCGGTCACGGGCATCCGCGGATCACCGGGGCGATCAGATCAGCCGCCGGTGACGGGACGTCGTACGGTGCGCCGACACCGCGCGAGATGAAGCTCGCCGAGGCGATCTCGGAGCGCGTTCCCTCGTGTGAACGGGTGCGTTTCATGAATTCCGGGACCGAGGCCACGAGCACCGCCGTGCGCCTCGCGCGCGGCGCGACGGGCCGCAAGCGCATCGTGACGTTTCACGGGAACTTCCACGGAGCAACCGACGCTCTTCTCGCGGCTGGTGGCAGCGGCATCGCGACGCTCGGCCTGCCCGGCACGGCCGGTGTGCCCGAGGAGGCGGTGGCGAACACCTGGGTGATGCCCTACAACGAGGTCCCCGTGCTCGATGCCGATGTCGCGGCGGTGTTCGTCGAACCGGTCGCCGCCAACATGGGCGTGATCCCGCCGGCTCCCGGTTTCCTCGAGGGACTGCGCGCCGAATGCGACCGTGTCGGTGCGCTGCTCGTCTTCGACGAGGTGATCACGGGTTTCCGTCTCGGGTCCGGCGGTGCACAAGCCAAGTACGACGTGCGACCGGACCTCACGTGTTTCGGCAAGGTCATCGGCGGTGGTCTGCCGATCGGGGCGGTCGGCGGTCGCCGCGACGTGATGGAGAACCTCACGCCGCTCGGGTCGGTGTTCCACGCCGGCACGCTCGCGGGCAATCCGCTCGCCACCGCCGCGGGGCTCGCGGCGCTCGACGAGTTGTCCGACGATCTCTACATGGAGTTGTCGGCGCGCGCGCGCCGGCTCTCGGCACTCCTGCGCGACGCGTGCACGGCGGTCGGGATCGTCGCATCGTTCCCCGTCGTCGGAACACTCGTGGGGATGCACTTCGGTGATGCACTCGGGAACCGGTCCCCCGCGAACTTCGACGATGCGCGCACCACCGAGGAGGCCTCGTATGCCCGCATCTTCCACGCACTCCTCGCCGGTGGAGTCGCGATGGCGCCGGGTGCCTACGAGGTACTGTTCGTGGGCGCCGCCCACGACGACGTGGTGCTCGATGAACTCGCGGGTCGAGCGACGGCCGCACTCGGGGGGCTCGTCGCACGATGATGCGCAGGATCGCGGCGGTCGCCGTCGCGGCGGTGATCCTCGGGGCGATCCTCACCTCGGGAGGCGACGGTGCACCCGCGCCGGACGCGACCGCGTTGCGCACCGTCGACACCTTCGCGGTGATCGAGGCCGGCAACGTCGATTCGGGGTGGTCCATCGCGGGGGGCACCACGACGGCCGCGATGCGCCTGTCGCTCGACGACTTGCGCACGATCACGATCCCGGCGGGAACCCTGGTCGCCGAGGGCGGCGCCGTGCCCACGTGCGCCGACCCGACCGTGCCACGGTCGTGCGTCTTCATGGCCGACATGTTGGGTGATGCGGTCGTGTGGTTCGCGCTCGTGCCCGCCGACCGGACGCGCGGCACCGAGCGCTTGACCCTGCCCGGTCTGGTGGACATGCGTGACGACGGTGACCGCGGCGTGCTCGCCAACGGCTGGGTGATTCCGCTGGCAACCCCCGTGACGAGGGAGTGCGGCGATGTCGACACCTCGAACCTGAGGGAATTCATCACCCGATTCGGCGATGGGGGTTCGACCTCGATCGTTGACCTCGTGCGCGACGAGGTCGTGCGCGTTCGCTGTTCCTGACTGCATCGGCGGTCAGGACGTGGTCACTTCGCGGTGGTCTCGCGGGGTTCGGTTCCGACCTTGTTCGGCGCGGGCATGAGGGTCTTCATGTCCTCGTGCAACGTCTCGAAGGTCGTCGATCCCGACTTGAGCGCCGGATAGATCGGGGAGTCGGGCGAGCACCAGTTCTCCCACTCCGCTGCCCACTCCTCACTGGCCGGATCGGCACCGGAGAGGTCGTAGCGGATGTGGCAGACGACGCCGAGAATCTCGTACTCGGTCAGCGCACCGCCGGCCTTCTCGCCCTGCTGGGGCATCGGGTTTCCGTTGTACCCGAGCGGGACGTGCGGTCCGCCCTCGCGGTTCGGATCTCCGTACACCTTGAGGGCGGCGGCTTGGTAGCGCTGGCTCCCGTTGTAGACGAAGTTCAACATGTCCTCGATGTGCGGGAAGGTCTTGAGTGAAGCACCCTCGTAGAGAGCTTGTCCGGCGCCACCTGCACCGTTGCCACCGTGGCATCCCGCGCACGCGCCGTACACGGCGGTGCCAGTACTGATCGGTCCAGCCGCGACCTTTTCCTCGGGGGTGAGCGCGACCATGTAGAGGAACGCCCACACGGGGAGCATCGCCAGTGCCGACATCGCCCAGAACGGGATCTTTCGGCGCTCCTTGGCTGCGCGCACGTAGACGGGATCGGGCTCGACGGGCTTGGGTGCCGGTGCGGCATCGGCCTTGGCCGGCGCGGCCGCCCGCGTCGCAACCTCCGATGACGCGGCAGCGGGTGCGGCAGGCGCCCCGGAGGAATCGCCGGACAGCTCAGCCTTGCGGGCCTTGGAGCGGTTCAGAAGGTGCTCGGGAATTTCGGTCACTTGGTCTTACCTCTTCGCGCCACCCGGCAACGGCGCTTCCGCGTCGCATGGGGGCTCGTCCTGAACTCCAACGATAGACAACGGGCGCCCGTGAACGGCAACCAACTCGCGTGGACTGTCAGCGGGGAATCGGGCCGGATGTCCTCACAAAAGCACAACCCGACCGGCGCGAACGGGACATTGACGATCGTCACAGCCCGGGGGGAATGGCTTTCACCGGGGGAGTCCTCGCTAGTGTTCAGAGGTACTCGGGAACCCTCCGAGATACCGCCCGACGGAGAAGAAGACCACTCCAATGCTCGCGATCGACATCCTCAGGTGGCCGGGAATCAACCAGGCGTTCCTGTTCTCGCTGATCCTGACGACTGCCATGGCTCTCGCTGTCGTTCCCTACGGCAAGCGTCGTCCCCTCGGTCGTCCCACCACATGGGGCGAGGCGATGGTCGGTTCGGTCTACGTGTTCTTCGCGATGTTCCTCGCCTTCGGTGTGGTGCCGCACCAGTTCATCGACCATGCCGACAAGGAACTCGGTTGGCGCAAGGACAAGCTGGTCTACGGCCCCTTCGACCTGCTGAACGCGAAGGCCAACGGCGGGAACTTCCCGTTCACCATCTCCTACGAGGCGGTCCGCGACATCGTCGTCGTGGTCATCCACGCCTACTTCATCGGGCTCATGATCTGGTTGTTCGTGTGGTGGCAGAAGCGCGGCGAGAAGCCCGCGGGAGCAGAGATCGAGAAGTCCACCTATGGACGTCCGCTGGTGAAGAAGGCCTGAGGAGGATCGTCGTGGCACGCACAGACGCCAATCCGCCGATGCCGGAGTGGTCGACCGAGTACCAACTGGTGGAGGTCGACGCCGACTACCTCGGTCGCGCGGTCAAGCCGAAGCAATTCATCCACATCGACCAGTCCGAGTGCATCATGTGCGAGGGCTGCGTGGACATCTGCCCGTGGAAGTGCATCCACATGGTCACTCCCGATGCCGTCGCCGAGGCTGACAACACCGAGCTCCCCGGTGCCGACCCGACCGACCACGTGATCTTCATCATCGACGACGACGTCTGCACCCGTTGCGCGCTCTGCGTCGACCGCTGTCCCACTGGCGTGATCATCCTCGGCAAGGCCGGTGCTCCCGCCGCCGAGGGCGACTCGCACACGAGAACCAATAACCACGGCTATGCCTACGGCATGCGACTCTGAGGTGCACTGAACATGGCAAAAGTCCTCGATAATCCCCGGCCCACCATCAAGGAGCGCGCCGCCAAGCTCGGCGAGCAGGTGCAGGGCAGCCAGGCGTGGAACTCGATCTTCCGCCCCGGTTCGATCTTCCGCAAGGGCTACACCGACAGCCCGCGCAACCGGTCGTACGTGGTGATGAACTCGGTGCTCTACCACCTCCATCCCGTGAAGGTGAAGCGCCACGCCGTCAAGGTGAGCTACACCCTCTGCCTCGGCGGTCTGTCGTTCTTCCTCTTCATCCTTCTCACGGTCACGGGCATCTTCCTGATGTTCTTCTACAGGCCGACGGCCGCCAACGCGTGGCAGGACATCCAGACGCTGCAGACCTCGGTGACCTTCGGTCTGCTGGTGCGCAACATGCACCGCTGGGGCGCGCACCTGATGGTGCTCTCGGTGTTCCTGCACATGGCGCGCGTCTTCTACCACGGCGCGTACAAGCCGCCGCGCGAGTTCAACTGGGTGATTGGTGTCGTGCTGCTCACGCTCACGCTGCTGCTGTCGTTCACCGGCTACCTGTTGCCGTGGGACCAGCTCGCCCTGTGGGCCGTCGCGGTGGGAACGAACATGATGGGCTACACGCCGGTGTTCGGCAACCAGGTGCGGTTCGTGCTCCTCGGCGGTGTCGAGATCGGGTCCGAGACGCTCCTGCGCTGGTACGTGCTCCACGTGCTGATGCTCCCGTTCGTGATCGTGATCTTCATGGCGATCCACTTCTGGCGAGTCCGCAAGGACGGCGGAATCTCGGGACCGCTCTGATCGAAAGGCGACATCGATGACTGAGATCCCCGAACACCTCCTCAAGAGAGCACAGGCGGCGCGCGAGAAGTCCGCCGGCACCGGCTCGGCCGACGGCGCCGACTCGGGCGACCGCATTCCCGACGCGCTGCTCGACCGGACCAAGGCCGCCGGTGCATCGGAGAAAGCCGCTGCCGTCGTCGCCGCGGGTGCCGCTGCGGGATTGCCCGTGGGCGCCGGACCCGGCGGTCACACCCAGCGACTCCTCACCGTCGTCAAGTCGGGTTCGATCCAGGAGGCCAAGGCCGCCCCTGTCGACAAGGTGCACACGTGGCCGCACCTGCTCGCCGTCGAGTTCGTCGCCGCGCTCGCCTGCACGGCGTTCCTCTTCGTCTTCTCGTGGGTGGTCAATGCGCCCCTGTTGCAGGCGGCCGACTTCAACAAGACCCCGAACCCCTCGAAGGCGCCCTGGTACTTCCTCGGCCTGCAGGAGTTGCTGACGATGTTCCACCCGATGATCGCGGGTGTGACGCTCCCCGGCATGGGGCTCATCGCGCTGATCCTGGCTCCCTACCTCGACCGCAATCCGTCCAATAAGCCCGAGGACCGCAAGTTCATGACCAGCATGATGACGATGTTCCTCATGTTCTGGGCGGTGCTCGTCATCATCGGCTCGTTCTTCCGCGGCCCGGGATTCAACTTCATCTTCCCGTGGCGCGACGGCATCTTCTTCGAGTTGTGATCGCTGAAGGACACGGGAACAACGGGGACAACGGAACGCATCGGGAAATTCGGAACAAAGGGAACTGACAGGGAATGAACACCGGAACCATCATCGCCTTGGTCGTCGTTGCGGCGATCGTGCTCGGCGCGATCGCGGTCTTCACCACCGCCCGCGGCAGTGAGGTGCGCGGCGCCGGAGCGCTCTCCCGCGAGACCCGGTCGCGCGACAAGAAGGCCGCCATCACCTCCGACGGAGCGACCGGCCGCGAGGTCGAGGCTGCCGCCCGGTCGACCGCCGTCGCGGTCGTCGAACCGATGGAAGTGGCACCGTTCGTCGCCCCCGATGAGGAGACCATCGGCGTGTCGCGCCGGATGTTCTTCAACCGCACCGCGGTGTCGTTGATGAGTGCGAGCATCGGTGCGTTCGGTGCATCGGTGCTGGCGTTCCTGTGGAAGGGCGCCGAGGGCGGATTCGGCTCCAAGATCACCGTCGGAAAGATCGACGACGTCATCCAGAACATCCGCACCGGTGGTGGCTTCCTCTATCTCTCCGAGGCCCGCGCATGGGTCACCGAGTATCCGAAGGGTGCGCTCGGCAAGGGTCGCGCCGTGTACGGCAGCCAGGCGCCGGTGCTCACCGGCATGGAGTCCGGTGTCGTGGCCCTGTACCAGAAGTGCCCGCACCTGGGTTGCCGCGTGCCCGAGTGCAAGAGCTCGCAGTGGTTCGAATGCCCGTGCCACGGGTCGCAGTACAACCGTGTCGGTGAGAAGAAGGGTGGTCCCGCGCCGCGCGGCATGGACCGCTTCGGTGTCTCGGTGAACAACGGCGTTCTCGTGATCGACACGGGCGCAGTGTTCGCCGGCCCCGCGATCGGGGTGAACACCACGGGTCAAGAGGCCGAGGGCCCGCACTGCATCGGCGCAGGATCGGGAGGTCACTGACATGGTCGCCCTCGCCACGACATCGATCGCCTGGGTCATCCTCGTCGCCTCCCTCATCGGGTGGTCGCTGTATGCATGGTCGAACGTCCGCGGTTCGCGCCGTGAGGTGGGTGCCGAGCAGAAGCTCGCCGCCAACCGCAAGCCCTACTACGACGACGAGGTCCTCGAGGGCCCGCGCCTCGAGCGCGTGCAGTTGCTCGGACTGGTGTTCCTCGTCATCATCACCATCGCACTCCCGCTCTACTGGGTGCTCGAGCCCGGTCGCCAGGCCGGTGCCGAGTTCGGATTCGAGAAGCGATTCACCAAGTGGGGTGGGCGCAACTTCGCCGCGACGGCAGACGGCGGCTTCAACTGCGCCGGGTGCCACGGTGGCATGTCGGCGAACGGTGGAGTTGCCGAGTACTCGGTGACCGACCCCAAGACCGGCGAGGTGAAGGCCGTGTCCTGGAAGGCCCCGGCGCTCAACACGGTGCTCTACAAGTTCAGCAAGGACGAGATCCGGTTCATCCTCAACTACGGACGTCCCTTCTCGCCGATGTCGGCCTGGGGAACGATCGGCGGCGGGCCCCTCAACGAGCAGTCGATCGACAACCTTGTCGACTACATGGCATCGATCCAGATTCCGCAGGAGAACTGCACCTCGACGCGCAGCACGTTGAACCCCACCTGCGACGGCGGAACCCTGCCGGCTGAGAAGAACGCCGAGATCATCGCCGAGGCCGAGCGCCTGATCAAGGCTGGTACCTATGGATCGCTCGGTGAGGCGCTGTTCAACCTCGATCTGGGTTCGGGTGCGTACTCCTGCGCTCGGTGCCACACCAAGGGTTGGTCCTACGGTGATCCGCAGACGACCGGCGGTGGCGCCTTCGGGCCGAACCTGACCGGTGGCTCGACCGTTCGCCAGTTCCCGAATGCCGACGACATGCTCGTGTTCCTCAAGGTCGGCTCCGAGTACGGCAAGCGCTACGGCGAGCAGGGGCAGGGAAGCGGTCGCATGCCCGCATTCGGCCAGATCTACACCGACGACCAGATCCGTGAGATCGTCGAGTACGTGAGGGGTCTGTGATGCTGGCAAATCTCCTCGCCGTCTCCTGGCAGCCCGAGATCCGCGGCTACCTCGTCGTCCTCGTGATGGTGATCACGCTCATCGGTTCGACGTACCTCATCCTCGGCACCAACGTCGGGGCACGTCTCGGGTTCATGATCGCGCTCGCGGGTCTGGCGGGCTGGATGATGTCGATGGCCATCATCTGGGCGGTCTACGGCATCGGCCTGGTGGGTCCGACCCCCACGTGGGAGCCGGCTTCACCGGCGACGATCGTGCGTAACGGTGAACTGCTCGACCAAGCCGAGGTCATCGAGGCGGGTGTCGATCTGACCGGGCTCGATGCATCGGCCGCGTCGAAGAAGGTCGCCGAGCAGATGGTCGCCGAGGCATGGAGGGTGCTCGACAAAGCCGATCCCCGCCGTGGGCAGGCAGTCGCCTCCGCCGACGAGATCATCCAGACCGAGGCAGAGGAGTTCTCCGCCGGCGAGTACACCGCGGTGGCGGTGTACGACCGGGGCGGCGAGCGCTATCCGAAGATCGGTGAGTCACTCGACTTCTTCGCATTCCGTCACAAGCCGCGGTACTCGGTGGTCGAGGTCGCGACACTGTTGCCCCAGCGCACCGAACCCGGACGCGCACCGGCCCGACCGGTGATCGATGAGTCCCAACCGCACCGCTATGTGGTGATGATCCGTGACCTCGGCGCCAAGAGGCAGCCGGCGTTCCTGATCGCGCTCGGGTCGGGGATCATCTTTTTCCTGATGTGCTGGTTGCTCCACCGCCGCGAGGCGTACTTGAAGGGCAATCTCGCGCTCAAAGCCCCGGCGGCCTGAGCCATGGGGCAGTACCTCCCGATCATCGCACTCACGGTGCTCGCGGTGCTGTTCGCCCTTCTCAGCCTGGTCGCCTCGCGCCTGCTCGCGCCGAACCGGCCGAGCAGTGCCAAGGAGGCGCCGTATGAGTGCGGCATCGTCCCGGGTCGCGAGCCCCCGGAGCGTTTCCCCGTGAGTTTCTATGTCATCGCGATGCTCTTCATCATGTTCGACATCGAGTTGATCTTCGCCTACCCCTATGCCGTCGATCGCCAGTTCCTCGGTGTGTTCGGGTTCGCCGAGATGATTGCGTTCAGCGCAGTGTTCTTCGTCGCTTTCGTCTACATGGTCGCCCGTGGTGCTCTCGACTGGGGTCCGCTGCAGCGCCGCTTGGTCCCGGTGGGTGAGATCCCCGCCGAGCGAGAGGGCGTGAAGCTGGTCGGTCTCGAGGGTCGCGCGCCGGTGGCAACGGGCGACGAGGGGCGGACCGCCTGATGAACGCGGTGCGCAGCGTGCTCGACGACGGTCTCGCCGGTATCAACCACAACTTCGTGACCGCCCGCGTGGAGGATCTCGTCAAGTGGGCGCGGTCGCGCTCGTCGTGGGGTGCATCGTTCGGGCTCGCCTGCTGTGCGATCGAGATGATGGGCACCGGAGCCGCGCACTACGACCTCGCACGGTTCGGCATGGAGGTCTTCCGCGCATCGCCGCGCCAGGCCGACATCATGATCGTGGCGGGACGCGTGAGCCAGAAGATGGCACCGGTGCTGCGCCAGGTGTACGACCAGATGATGGAGCCCAAGTGGGTCATCTCGATGGGCGTCTGCGCCTCGAGCGGCGGAATGTTCAACAACTACGCGATCGTGCAGGGCGTCGACCAGATCGTGCCCGTCGATGTGTACGCGCCCGGGTGTCCCCCCACCCCGGAGACCCTCATCCATGCGATCGAGACATTGCACCAGTCGATCGAGGACGGCGAGATCATGCGCCGGCGCTCCTCGAACGGCGGTGGTGCCGCGATCGACCTCACGGTGGCAGCCCCGGTCACCGTCCCCGTCGCGATCGGTCACAAGTGACCATGTCGGAACCGACTGCTGCGGAGGAAGCCGTGCCGACGGCGGTGGAAATGGTTCACGGATGCCCCGTGACATCGTCGCGCGGTCAGCGCGTGCTGCACCCGGGTCGCGGGCGACTGGTCGACGTGGTGCGAGCGCTGTATGTCGATGGTTTCGAGGTGTGCGTGGATCTCACGGGGGTCGACTACCTGGGCGCTCCGGCGCGCGATCTTCCCGTCGGTGTGACCCCCGAGCGGTTCGAGGTCGTGGTGAACCTGCTGTCGATCTCACGCGGTGAGCGCGTGCGTCTGCGCACCCAGGTTCCCGCGTCCGATGCGGTCGTGCCGTCGCTGTTCGATGTGCATCCCGGCACCGAGGCCCACGAGCGCGAGACCTTCGACATGTTCGGCATCTCCTTCGACGGCCATCCCGACATGACACGCATCCTCATGCCTGAGGATTGGGTGGGACATCCGTTGCGCAAGGACTACGACGAGGGTCGCATCCCGGTGCAGTTCAAGGGGGCAAACGCGTGACCACGTTCGATGTGCCCGCAGAGACCACCGGGGCCGACACCGTCCCCGCGACGAACGCGGTGGTGGCCGCCGGCACGAGCGAGGGCGAACAGGAACTCCAGTCGCGGTCCGTCTCGGGTGCGCGCGAGTTGATGCGCGAGGTGGGATCGGTCCTGCGGATGAGCGAGGCCGATGCCGCACGACTCGCCGAGGTCCGCGCCGAGGCCGACGAGGACCAGACCATGATCATCAACATGGGGCCCCAGCACCCCAGCACGCACGGCGTGCTGCGCCTCATGCTCGAGCTCGAGGGCGAGACGGTGCTGCGGTGCAAGCCGATCATCGGCTACCTGCACACTGGGATGGAGAAGACCGCCGAGTCGCTCACATGGATGCAGGGCGGCACGAACGTGACGCGGATGGACTACCTCTCGCCGCTGAACAACGAGCTCGTCTTCTCGATGGCGGTCGAGAAGCTCCTCGGGATCGACGGCGATCTCCCCGAGCGCGCGGTGTGGATCCGCATGCTCCTCTCGGAGTTGAACCGCATCAGCAGCCACCTGCTCTTCCTGGCCACGAACGGCATGGACATCGGGGCGGTGTCGATGATGCTCTACGGCTGGCGTGAGCGCGAGGAGGTGCTGCGGTTCTTCCAGAAGGTCACGGGCCTGCGGATGAACCACAACTTCATCCGCCCCGGCGGCACCGCCGCCGATCTCCCGGCGGGATGGCGCGACGATGTCCTCGACTTGCTCGACATGCTCCCGCCGCGACTCGAGGAGTACGAGATCCTGATGAACGGCCAGCCGATCTGGCGCGACCGTCTCCAGGGCGTGGGAGTCATCACATCGTCCGAGGCACTCGCGCTCGGTGCGACCGGTCCGATCCTGCGCTCGACGGGTGTCGCATGGGACCTGCGCCGCGGCATGCCCTACCTGCGCTACGACGAGGTCGACTTCGACGTCGTCGTGGGCGCCCACGGTGATGCCTACGACCGTTACGCGATCCGCCTGAACGAGATCCGCGAGTCGATCGGGATCGTCCACCAGGTGCTCGATGCGATGCCCGCCGGCGACTACCGGATCCAGAACAAGAAGGTCACGCCACCGCCGCGCGCCCGCATCGACGAGTCGATGGAGGCCTTGATCCACCACTTCAAGATCTTCACCGAGGGCTTCAAGGTGCCCGAAGGTGAGGTCTACGTCGCGATCGAGAGCCCGCGCGGCGAGATCGGGTGCTACATCGTGAGCGACGGGTCGCCGACTCCGCTGCGCATGCACGTGCGCGCCCCGTCCTTCGTCAACATCCAGGCGATGCCGCACATGATGCGCGGCGGTCTCGTGGCCGACGCCGTCGCCGTCATCTCCTCTGTTGATCCGGTTCTCGGGGAGGTGGACCGCTGATGGCGCGCTTGAACGACGACAACGTCCGTCTCGCCACCGAGATCATCTCCCGCTACCCGCGGCCGCGTTCGGCGACTATCCCGTTGCTGCACCTGGCCCAGCAGCAGGACGGTCACGTCACCAACGAGGCGATGGCCCACATCGCCGCGCTCGTCGGTGCGACACCGGCCGAGGTGTGGGGCACGGCATCGTTCTACGAGATGTTCAAGTTCGAGGCCGTCGGCAAGTACGTGGTGAACATCTGCGGAACCATGTCGTGCGCACTCATGGGTGCCGATGAGTTGATCCACCACGCCGAGGAGCACCTGGGTGTCCACGTGGGGGGAACCACCGCCGACGGATTGTTCACCCTCGAGCGTGCGGAGTGCCAGGCCGCCTGCACCGAGGCGCCGTGCCTGCAGGTGAACTACCGCTACAGGTTCCGTGTCACGCCCGAATCATTCGACTCGCTCGTGGACGACCTTCGTGCGGGTCGTCTCGACGGTGAGATCCCTGCGCACGGGACGCTCGCGACCGTGCGTCAGCAAATTCCCGCCGGTCGCGGCGTGGGAGCAGTTGCTCCCGAGTCCGTGGTCTCCAATCCCGACTGGTTCGATGGAAAGGCAGCACTGTGAGCGGTTCATCGGGCACCTGGCAGCACGCCCCCGGATTCTGGGAGGGAGACCGCCCGCGCATCGTCACGTCGCGGTTCGCCCACGCCGATTCGCACACACTCGAGCGGTTCCTCGCCACCGACGGCTATTCCGGTCTGCGCAAGGCGCTCGCCATGGCGCCGGCCGATGTCCACGGAGAGGTGCGCACCGCCACCGTGCTCGGTCGCGGTGGCGCGGGCTTCCCCGCCGGGACGAAGTGGGGTCTCACACCGGATGGCGTGTGGCCGAAGTACCTGGTGGTGAACGGGGACGAGAGCGAACCCGGGACCTACAAGGACCGCCTGCTCATGGAGCGCGACCCGCACCAGTTGATCGAGGGATGCCTGATCGCGTGCTACGCCGCGGGGCTCTCGCAGTGCTTCCTCTATGTCAGGGGCGAGATGGCACTCGCCCAGGAGCGCATCGCGACCGCACTGAACGAGGCGTACGCGGCCGGCTATGTCGGGCGCAACATCCTCGGGTCGCGGTTCTCGCTCGACATTGTCCTGCACTGGGGTGCGGGCGCCTATGTGGTGGGTGAGGAGACGGCGCTCATCGAGTCGCTCGAGGGCAACCGGGGCATGCCGCGACTGAAGCCCCCGTACTTCCCGGCCGCGATCGGTCTCTACGGCCAGCCCACGATCGTGAACAACGTCGAGACACTCGCGAACCTGCCCTGGATCATGCGCAACGGGGCATCGGCCTACACCGCGATCGGGACGGCGACATCGCCGGGCACCCGAATGGTCGCGGTGTCGGGTCATGTCGCGCGTCCCGGCGTCTATGAGATCGTCAACGGCACGACAACGTTCCGCGACTTGATTTTCGGGGACGAGTTCTGCCGGGGCATCCGCGACGGCAACACCTTGAAGGCCTTTGTCCCCGGCGGCGGTTCGGCGCCGTGGTTCACCCCCGATCAGTTGGACCTGCCGTTCGAGGCGAGCCAGGTCGGACCGGCGGGCTCGATGCTCGGTTCGGGTGCGGTGATGGTGATGGACCACACCACCGACATCCCGCGCGCAGCCCTCACACTCACCCGCTTCTACGCCCATGAGTCGTGCGGCAAGTGCACACCGTGCCGCGAGGGCGGCACCTGGCTCGAGCGCATCCTCTCCCGGGTCGTCGACGGTCGCGGCACCATGGAGGATCTCGACCAGTTGATGGAGGTCGGCCAGTCGATCTGCCCGGGCGACTTCCCGCACGCGTCATCGTCCGATCTCGGACTCGCGGCTGTTCCCTTCCCCTACAGGATGAACACGATCTGCTTCGTCGGTCCGTCGGCGTTCGCACCGGTGCACTCGGCGCTCACGCTGTTCCGGTCCGAGTTCGAGGCGCGTGTCTCGCGCCGCACCCGCATCCCCGTCAAGGCGGTGGCTCCGTGACGACGATCGATCCCGGCAGCGAGGCGATCCCGGCGCCGGAGCCCGATCCGAACGCGGTCTCGGTCACGATCAACGGGCGCACCGTGGAGGCGCGCAAGGGCGAGTGGATCATCGCGGCCGCCGACAGGGCCGGCGAGTACATCCCGCGTTTCTGCTACCACCCGCGCATGAACTCGGTCGGCATGTGCCGCCAGTGCCTGGTCGAGGTCGAGGGGCCGCGTGGTCCGATGATGGTGGTGTCATGCATGACGCCGGTGGCCGAGGGCCAGGTTGTGCGCACCGACACCCCCCAGGTCAAGCGCGCCCAGGAGGGGATGATCGAGCTGCTCCTGGCGAACCACCCGCTCGACTGTCCGGTCTGCGACAAGGGAGGGGAGTGCCCGCTGCAGGATCAGGCATTCAGCCACGGCCCCGGAGAGAGCCGGTTCGTGGAGGAGAAGCGCCACTACGAAAAGCCGATCCCGATCAGTGAGATCGTCTACCTCGACCGTGAGCGGTGCATCCTCTGCGACCGCTGCACCCGGTTCGCCGACGAGGTGGCCGGTGACGCGTTGATCCACTTCACCCAGCGCGGCAACAACACGCAGGTGATGACCTTCCCCGACGAGCCGTTCGCCTCGTACTTCTCGGGCAACACCGTGCAGATCTGCCCGGTGGGTGCGCTGACCGCCAAGCCCTTCCGGTTCAAGGCGCGCCCGTGGGATCTCGAGCAGCGCGAGAGCACGTGCACCACTTGCAGCGTCGGGTGCCGCACCGTCGTGCAGTCGAGCCGTGACGAGATCGTGCGCGTCCAGGGTGTCGACTCCGACCCGGTGAACTGGGGCTGGTTGTGCGACCGGGGTCGTTTCGACTTCCAGTCGGTGAACTCCGGTGACCGTGTCCTGGCCCCGCTCGTGCGCCGCGACGGCGCTCTCGCACCGGCGACGTGGGCCGACGCACTCGACGAGGTCGCGCGACGCCTCCGCCATGGCGGCGCATCGGTTGCGATCCTCGGCGGCGCGCGCGGGACGAACGAGGACGCCTTCATGTGGGGTCGGCTCGCCGATGCGATCGGATGCACGATGCGCGACGCCCAGCTCGACGATGGTCTGCCTGCCGAGGTGCTGGCGATGCCGCAGGCGACGATCGACGAGACCTGCTCGGCTGCGACGGTCGTGCTCGTGGCGCCAGATCTCAAGGAGGAACTGCCGGTCCTGCACCTGCGTCTCCGCGACGCGGCCATGAAGAAGAGGATCAGGATCATCGAGATCTCCCCGGTCGAGACTGCCCTGACGGCGCTCGCCTGGCGCTCGGCGCGCTGCGAGCCGGGCACCCAGCCCGAGGCCGTCGCCGAACTCCTCGCCGATGCCGACGTGCGCTCCCAGCTCGGGTCCGGCTCGACGGTCGTCGTGGCCGGCAGGGCGAACCTGGCCGAGTCCGCGTCGCACACGATGGCCGCCGTCGAGTCGCTGCTCGCAGCGGCTCCCTCCGCGTCGGTCCTGCCGGTGCTTCGCCGTGCGAACGTGCGCGGTGCGCTCTCGCTTGGCCTCGCCCCACGCGACGGTCGCGATGCCGCCACGATCCTGCGCGAGGCCGCCGAGGGTCGCATCGAGTGCCTCGTGCTTCTCGGTTCCGATCCGCTCTCCGATGTCCCCGATGCAGATCTCGCGCGGCGTGGACTTGCCGGTGCCCGTTTCGTCGTGTCGATCGATGCGTTCCTCTCGCCGAGTGCCGCGCATGCAGATGTGGTGCTCCCCGCCGCGGTCGCGGGTGAGAAGGACGGCACCACGACGAACCTCGAGGGACGCGTCACGGGCACGGCCCAGAAGATCACGGCGCAGGGAACCGCACGTGCCGACTGGATGATCGCGGCCGAGCTCGCAGAGATGCTCGGACACGACACCGGTGTGGCCACACTCGCCGATGTGCAGCGCGCGATGGCGTCGGGTGCCCCGGGCTGGGGCGAGGCGACATCGCGTCTCGCCGACGATGTGGACGGCGTGGTCGTGCGTGCCGCGCCGGTCGCGGCACGCCCGGTGCAGCGCACCGCTCCCGGTCCGCGCAACTCCTATGAGTTCCGACTCGTGCTCTCGCGCAAGCTCTACGACTCCGCGATCGCGACGCGCACGAGCCCGGCGCTCGCCCAGCTCGGGCCCGGTGCGGGAATCACCGTGCACCCGCTCGACCTTGAGCGAATCGGCGTCGCCGTCGGCGCATCGGTGAAGGTCGTCGCGGGCAACCACACCGTGGTGCTGCCGGTCTCGGTCTCGACGCGCGTGCCCAGGGGCACCGCGCTCTCGCCGTTCAATCAACCGGGTGCCGACATCCGCGAGCTCGTGCGTGGCGCGGGAGCAGTCGACGTGAGGATCGAGGCGCCGTGACCGGCTTGCTCGCGATCGACCCGATGCTCGAGGGTGGCATCGGATGGGCCGAGGTGCTCGTGGTCCTGGTCAAGGTCCTGCTCGTGTTCGTCGTCGGGCTCGTGGCCACGATGCTGATGGTCTGGTTCGAGCGCAAGGTGATCGCCGGCATGCAGAACCGTGTCGGGCCGAACAAGGCCGGCCCCTTCGGCTTGCTCCAGACGCTCGCCGACGGGATCAAGTTGTTCTTCAAGGAGGACCTCCTGCCCGAGCGCGCCGACAAGTTCGTGTTCCGCCTCGCGCCGTACCTCGCACTCGTGCCCGCGTTCCTCGCATTCGCGATCATTCCCCTCGGCGGGGACTTCCGCGGTGACAATGCCGGGATCGTGACGCTGTTCGGCCAGGAGACCCGACTGCAGCTGGCCGACCCGCCCGTGGGGGTGCTCTTCGCCCTCGCCATCTCCTCGATCGCGGTCTACGGCATCATGCTCGCGGGATGGTCGAGCGGGTCGAAGTACCCGCTGCTCGGATCGGTCCGCGCCTCGGCCCAGATGGTGTCGTACGAGGCGGCCCTTGGTCTCTCGCTCGGGTGCGTGCTGCTCGTGTCGGGCACGCTGTCGACAGCGGGGATCGTCGACCTCCAGACCTCGATCGGGAACTGGAACATCGTGGCCACCGGCTTCGTGCCCTTCGTGATCTTCCTCATCGCGGCCACCGCCGAGTTGAACCGGCCGCCCTTCGATCTGGTCGAGGCAGAGCAGGAACTCGTGGGCGGGTTCAACACCGAGTACGCCTCGATCCGCTTCGCGTTGTTCTTCCTCGCCGAGTTCATGAACACGATCACGATGTCGGCGCTCATCGTGACCCTGTTCTTCGGTGGGCCGCAGCCGATCGGCATCGGCGACACCACGATCGACCTGCCGATCCCGAATGCGATCGAGGGAACGGTCTGGTTGCTGCTCAAGGTCCTGGTCTTCCTCTATGTCTACGTCTGGTTCCGTGCGACGCTCCCGCGCCTGCGCTACGACCAGTTGATGGACCTCGGTTGGAAGGTGCTGATCCCCGGTTCGCTCGCGTGGTTCATGCTGCTGGCGGCCCAGAGGGTCGGGCGCGAGGCCGGATGGGACCAGATCGTCGTCACGTCGGTGACCGCACTGGTGCTTCTCGGTGGCTACGGGTTGTTGTCGCGCGCCAACAGGGTCAGTCGCGAGAACCGCGAGCGGGATGGAGCGGGATTCTGATGGGCTATCTCGGAGGTTTCCTCGTCACGATCCGCCAGCACGGTCGACGCAACCGCGTCACCACCGAGTACTCGGGCGGCAGGGTCTGGCGGCGCAAGAAGCGCGACGATCACGACCAGAAGATCGACAAGCCCGAGCGCCTGCACGGCCGGCACGTCCTGAACCGCTACGAGGACGGCATGGAGAAGTGCATCGGGTGCGAGTTGTGCGCGGGCGTGTGCCCGGCACGGTGCATCTACGTGCGCGGCGCCGACAACGACCCGGATGCGCCGACATCCCCCGGCGAGCGGTTCGGATTCGTCTACGAGATCAACTACCTGCGGTGCATCCACTGCGATCTGTGCGTCGAGGCCTGCCCGACCGAGGCGATCACCGAGACAAAGTTGTTCGAGTTCTCGTTCACCAACCGCCGCGATGCGATCTACACCAAGGACGAACTCCTGGTCGACGACGAGGGCCGACCGCGGCAGTTGCCCTGGGAGGACTGGCGACCGGGCGAGGACCTCCACACCTCGGGCTGGATGCGCGCGACCTCACCCTCGGGAGACGCCGACTTCGAGGGGATCGTGGCCTGGAGCGGCGAACTGGGTCACGGTGTGCGTGCACCCGAGCCCGCGCAGCACGAGCGGGACGCCGGCGGTGACGACTGATGGAGCTCTTCGTCTTCGTCTGCTCGGCCGCGATGATCCTGCTCGGAGCGATCGGGGTGGTCACCAGGTCGAACCCGGTGCATGCGGCGCTCAGCCTGGTGCTGACGTTGTTCGGCGTCGCCGTCACGTTCGTCGCCCTCGAGGCCCACTTCCTCGCGGCGGTCCAGGTCATCGTCTACGCCGGCGCGATCGTCGTGCTGTTCCTCTTCGTGATCATGCTCCTCGGGGTCGACCGCGCCGAGAACCTGCGCATTGAGCCGCTGCGCGTGCAGCGTCCACTCGCGATCGTGGTCTCAACCGGTGTCGCTGCCGTGGTGATCGCCGCGATCGTCAGGGCCCGCAACTCGCTCGCCGATCCCGCGCGGGGACTCGACCCGACGGCCGTGGATGCCCACGACGCGAACGTGCGCGAGATCGCCCGGGAGATCTTCTCCACCAATGTCTTCGCCTTCGAGTTGACCTCGGTGCTCCTGCTCGTGGCGGTCGTCGGCACGGTGCTCCTGGCGCGTCGCCAGAGGGCGGCCGGTGCGGGGAACGGGGCGCGCCCGTGACCGCCGCGATCGTGCCCACCACGACGTGGTACCTCGTGCTCGCCGCCGTTCTGTTCGGCGTCGGGACACTCGGGGTGATGGTGCGTCGCAACCCGCTCGTGATGTTCATGTCGATCGAGTTGATGCTGAACGCGGTGAACCTGTCGTTCGTCGCACTCGCATCCCGGCTCGGCGACATCAACGGCCAGGTCGTGGTGTTCTTCGTGCTCGTCGTGGCCGCCGCCGAGGTCGTGGTCGGCCTTGGCATCATCGTGTCGATCATGCGTCGCCGCGCGAGCGTGACCGCGGACGATCTCTCGGAATTGAGGGGCTGACGCCGTGTCCGATCTGCTCTGGTTGATCCCCGCACTGCCCCTCGCCGGGTTCCTCGTCATCCTGGTCCTCGGTCGTCGCCTCGGCGAGCCCGGTGCCGGTGTCGTTGCGACTCTCGCGACCGCGTCGTCGTTCGTCGTGGTGGCCGCGACGTATCTCGACCTGCTCGGCCGGCCCGAGGAGGAGCGCCACCTCGTGCTGCGACTCTTCGAGTGGGTCCCCGTCGGATCACTGAGAGTCGACATGGCTCTCACGGCCGATCCGCTCTCGATCGCGATGGCCCTGTTCGTGACGGGGATCGGCTCGCTCATCCACCTGTATGCGATCGGCTACATGCACGGCGATCCGAAGTTCCCGAAGTTCTTCATGTACCTCAACCTCTTCGTCTTCTCAATGCTGATGCTCGTGATGGGGTAGAACCTTCTCGTGACCTTCCTCGGGTGGGAGGGCGTGGGTGCGTGTTCGTACTTCCTGATCTCGTTCTGGCACGACCGCGAGTCGGCGGCCACGGCGGGCAAGAAGGCGTTCGTGACCAACCGCGTCGGCGACTGGGGAATGATGGTGGCGATGTTCCTCGCCTTCTCGGCGGTGGGCACACTCTCCTACGACGCGATCAACCACGCGGCCGAGAAGGGGGAGATCGCCGCGGTGACCGCGACGGGCATCGCGCTCATGCTCCTTGTCGCCGCCTGCGGCAAGAGCGCGCAGTTGCCCCTCTACCTGTGGCTCCCGGATGCGATGGAGGGTCCGACCCCGGTCTCGGCCCTGATCCACGCGGCCACCATGGTGACCTCGGGTGTGTTCCTGCTGACCCGGATGGCCCCTGTTCTCCATGCCGCCTATCCGTGGGCGGCCGATGTGATCGCCGTCGTCGGCGCGGCGACGGCACTGTTCGCCGCCACGATCGCGGTCGCCCAGACCGACATCAAGAAGGTGCTGGCCTACTCGACGGTGTCGCAGCTGGGGTTCATGTTCCTGGCGATCGGCTCGGGTGCCTACGTGGCCGCGGTGTTCCACATGATCACGCACGCCTTCTTCAAGGCCCTGCTCTTCCTGGGATCGGGTTCGGTGATCCACGGCATGCACCACGAACAGGACATGCGCCGCATGGGGGCGCTCCGCAAGGTGATGCCGATCACCGGGTTCACCTTCATCATCGGGTGGCTCGCGATCGCGGGTGTCCCGCCCTTCGCCGGGTTCTGGTCGAAGGACGAGATCCTCCTCTATGCATTCGCCAACAACAGGGCACTGTGGGCTGTCGGCGTGGTGACCGCACTGCTGACCGCGTACTACATGACCCGCCAGGTGATCATGGTCTTCTTCGGTGAGGCGCGCTGGCACGATGCCGCCGCCGAGCACGGCGCGCACGGCGACCACTCGCACGGGGGCAAGCCGCACGAGAGCCCGTGGATGATGACCGCCCCGCTCGTGGTGCTCGCGGTGCTGTCGGTCGTCGGCGGCGGGATGCAACTGCCGTTCTCGAAGTCGACACATTGGCTCGAGCACTGGCTCGCGCCGGTCGTGCACGGCGCAGAGGCCGACATCAAGGGCACCTGGGCGTACGACAACAAGTGGTGGTTGCTGGTGCTCGCGATCCTCGTGGCGTCCGCCGGCATCGCGGCCTCGATCGCGGTGTACTCGCGCGGCAAGGCGCGACCGATCGAGCCGACCCTGCTCGCCGAGGGCTGGCGCTACGACTCGGCGGTCTCTGCCGTCGTCGGTGGTCCCGGTCGTGCCGCGTTCCAGGCCGTGGCCGATGCCGATGCGGGCATCGTCGACGGCGCGGTGAACGGGACCGGTCGTGCGGTGCTGTCGCTGTCGACCCTCGTGCGTCGTGCCCAGACCGGATTCGTGCGCGGCTATGCGGCGATCATCGGGGCCGGGGCGGTGCTCGTGCTCGCATGGTTCCTGTGGCGGGGGTGGATGTGAACGGCGCCCTGCTCGCGGCAGCCGGTGCGCCGGTGCCGTTCCCGATCCTCTCGGCGCTCGTGCTTGTGCCCGTCGTCGGTGCGGTGCTCGTGACGCTCATGTCGACGCGCAGGCCGGAGCAGGTCAAGCTCGTCGCCACCGTGGTCAGCGTGGCGACCGCGGGAATGTCGCTGTGGTTGCTCTCGTCGTTCGACTCGCACTCGGGGGGCTTCCAGTTCGTCTCGCGCCACGAGTGGATCGGTGCCTGGGGCATCTCGTGGCACCTCGGCGTCGACGGAATCTCGCTCTTCATGGTGGTGCTCACCGGGATCCTGTTCCCGCTCGTGATCCTGGGCGTCGACCCGCACCACGACGAGAAGCGCTACCTGGCGTGGCTGTTGATGCTCGAGGCCGGCGTGATGGGTTCGTTCCTCTCGCTCGATCTGTTCCTGTTCTTCGTGTTCTTCGAGATCGTGCTCGTGCCGATGTACTTCCTGATCGGCGGGTGGGGCTACGACAAGCGCGTCTATGCCGCCACCAAGTTCTTCCTCTACACGATGCTCGGGTCGGCGTTCATGCTGGTCGGCATCGTGGCGACGGCGGCCCTCGCCTCGCGCGACGTGGGTCGGTTCACCTTCGATCTCGTCGAGATCGCCGAGCGGTCCGACCTGGCCACCTCGACCGGACGCTGGCTCTTCGCCTCGTTCGCGGTCGCGTTCGCAGTGAAGGTGCCGCTCTTCCCCGTGCACACGTGGTTGCCCGACGCCCACACGCAGGCCCCGACCGGCGGATCGGTGATCCTGGCAGGGGTGCTGCTCAAGCTCGGCACCTACGGGTTCCTGCGGTTCGGTCTCTACCTCTTTCCCGAGGCATCGGTGTGGGCGCGCCCGGTTCTGCTGACCCTCGCGGTGATCGGGGTGCTGTGGGGCGCGATCGCAGCGACCATGCAGCGCGACCTGAAGCGTCTCGTGGCGTACTCGTCGGTGGCACACCTGGGCTTCATCGTGCTCGGCACCTTCGCCATCACGAGCCAGGCATTGACGGGGTCGGTCGTCCAGATGGTCAACCACGGCGTGTCGACCGGTGCGCTGTTCCTCCTCGTGGGCATGATCTACGAGCGCCGCCACACGCGCGAGATCGCCGAGTTGCGCGGCATCCAGTCGGTCGCACCGATCTTCGCGGCCGCGTTCATGGTGGTGATGCTGTCCTCGATCGGTGTCCCGGGTCTGAACGGATTCGTCGGGGAGTTCCTGGTCCTCATCGGCTCGTTCGAGACCGCGCGGTGGTGGACCGTGGTCGCCGCCACCGGTGTCATCCTCGCGGCCCTGTACCTGTTGTGGGCCTACCAGCGCGTCTTCCACGGTCCGGTCGACGAGGCGAACGCCGGGTTCCGCGAGATGAACCTCCGCGAGGGATCGCTGATCCTCGTCTTCATCGGCATCATCGTCTTAACGGGTCTGTACCCCAAGCCGATGCTCGAGCGCATCGAGCCCTCCGTGGACCGACTGATCGAGCACGTGGAGAGCCGCACCGACTTCCGCGCCCCCGCCGGTGGTGCCTCGCACGGGGGTGAAGGCTGATGGAACAGGGTGTTGTCGCACCGGGCATCGAGTGGGGTGATCTCGCCCCACTGTTGATCCTCTTGGCGGGCGCCTGCGCTGTCCTGCTCTGCGGGTCGTTGTTGCGCGGTTGGTCGCGCACGCTCACGACATCGCTCACGGTCGCGGCCTCGCTCTCGGCCGCCGTCCATGGCGCGGTGCAGTGGGAGAGGGACTCGACTGTCCTGGGCAAGTACCTCGTCTCGGATGCGATCCTGATCGATCGGTTCGCCGCGCTCTCGATCGTGCTGATCTGTGGTTCTGCGGCAGTGGTGGCGTTGCTGCTGCACGCGCACCTCGCCGGTTCATCCGACGATGGGGTCGAATTGCAGGCCCTCCTCCTCACCGGTGCGATCGGCGGCATCGTGCTTGCGTCGGCGAACGACCTCATCGTGTTGTTCCTCGGTCTCGAGATCCTCAGCCTGTCGCTGTACCTGCTGGCCGCGAGCAACCGCCGTCGCGAGCAGAGCCAGGAGGCGGGTCTCAAGTACTTCGTCCTCGGAGGGTTCGCGTCGGCGTTCCTGCTCTACGGCATCGCGCTCGTCTACGGGGCAACCGGCAGCACGAGCCTCGACACGATCGTGATCGGACTGCGCGCCCAGGCACGCATCGACGGCTCCGACACGCTCCTGCTGGTGGGCATCGGTCTGCTCCTGGTGGGGTTCGCCTTCAAGGTCTCGGCGGCGCCGTTCCATGTGTGGACCCCCGATGTCTACGAGGGGGCGCCATCGCCGGTGACGGCGTTCATGGCCTCGGCAGGCAAGGTCGCAGCGTTTGTGGCCCTGATGAGGGTTCTCGTGACCGGCTTCGAGCGCAGGGTCGACGACTGGCGACCGGCGGTGTGGGCACTGGCGGTGCTGGCCGTGGTGATCGGGTCGTTCATGGCCGTCACGCAGTCGAACGTGAAGAGGATGCTCGCCTACTCCTCGGTGAGTCACGCCGGGTTCGTGCTGGTGGGGGTCGAGGCTGCCGGTCACCCCGGCAGCAACGGTCTCGCGTCGTCGGGCTTGTATCTGGTGGCGTACTCGGTGCTCGTGCTCGGCTCGTTCGCCGCGGTCATGGCGGTGGCCGGTCGGGAGGACTCGGCCACGTCACTCGCCGACTTCGCGGGATTGGGCACGCGCCGACCCGCGCTCGCGCTCGCATTCTCCACCCTGCTCCTCGCGCAGGCGGGGGTCCCGCTCACGTCGGGGTTCGTCGCCAAGTTCGGGGTCATCAAGTCGGCCGTCGACGCCGAGTCGTACGCCATCGCGATCATCGCGATGGTTGCGGCGGTGGTGGGTGCCTATCTCTACTTGCGGATCATGGTGAGCATGTGGCTCGAGGAACCGGCCGATGATTCACGTCCGGAGGTTCCGCGTATCGTCGCGGCTGTGGTGGGTCTCGCCGTCGCGTTCACGCTGCTGGTGGGATTCCTGCCGGGCTGGTTGTTGAACGCCACCGAGTCGCTCGCGCGCTGATTTCAGCGCGCACGTGTTGTCGCTCGCGCGCTGAGGTCAACATCCACGTGTTGTCGCTCGCGCGCTG
>Ga0172376_10002322_pt1 | contig 23405 bp, 19 predicted proteins | sample Lak35m_FD_121114 | JGI IMG/M metagenome (GOLD analysis project Ga0172376, IMG submission 121114) | Freshwater microbial communities from Kabuno Bay, South-Kivu, Congo - kab_092012_35m | ecosystem: Environmental > Aquatic > Freshwater > Lake | place: Democratic Republic of the Congo: South-Kivu... | reverse complement strand
CGGTGCTCGACCGGGCCCGCGCGGCCGGCGTCTCGTGCTTCGTCACCATCGGATGCGACGCCGAATCGTCGCGCACCGCCATCGAGTGCGCCGAGAAGCACTCCGACGTCTGGGCCACGGTCGGACTCCACCCCCACGAGGCCTCGCACGGAGTCGACACCATCTCGAACCTCGTGACCACGTCCCCGAGAGTGGTGGCGGTCGGCGAGGCCGGCCTCGATCACCACTACGACCACGCACCACGCGACGCGCAGCGTTCGGCTTTCGCCGCGCAGATCGCCCTGGCCCACCGACACGATCTGCCACTCGTCATCCACACCCTCGAGGCGTGGGACGAGACCTTCGACCTCTTGCGCGCCGAGGGACCACCTTCCCGAACGGTGTTCCACTGCTTCACCGGCGGCCCCGCCGAGGCCCGACGCGCGCTCGACATCGGGGCGTTCATCAGCTTCTCCGGAATCGTCACCTTCAAGAACGCCGCCGACGTGGCCGACGCCGCTCGCCTGTGTCCCGACGATCGCCTGCTCGTCGAGACCGACAGCCCGTATCTGGCTCCGGTACCGCACCGGGGACGCGTCAACCAGCCGGCCAACGTGGTGGAGGTCGGACGCCATCTCGCGACGTTGCGCGGACAGGACCCGGTCGACGTGGCCGCACTCACCTCGGCCAATGCTCGCATTGCCTTCCCCCGGCTGGCTTCGTAGCCTCGGCTCCGGAGATGCTCACTTTCGCCGAACGTCGACGCCTCGTTCTCGCCGTCGTCGTCACCCTGGTGGCCCTGGCGGCTCTGTCGCTGGGTGGAGGCTCCTCCGACCCCGGAACCAACGCCACCGTTGCCCCGAACACCGCGGCCGACGCCGGTTCCACCCGACCCGCCGACCCGGCCTTCCTTCCCACCGTCGAGAGTCTTCCGGCACCCGAGATCATCACGGTCAACGTTCCCGCCCCTCCGCAGGGGACGGTTCTGCGCGGCCAGGCCAACTTCATCCGCTGGCCCCGGACCATGGGGTTGTCACCGTGCGCGACGCCGCACGCGTTGATCGGGTCGGAAATTCGGGTGACCAACCTCAACAACGGTCGCTCCATCGTCTGCGACAACGTGTCGGTCGAGTCGCTCCGGGACGGAAGCGTGATCATCATCCACACCGACGTGTTCCTCGAGTTGGCGGACCCCGTCGACTCGCCGATATCGGTCGAGATCGAATTCTGACGTGACCCACTCGCGCCACGACGTCGTCGACCTGTTGGAGGCCAACGGACTCTCTCCTCGGCGCGCGTTCGGGCAGAACTTCGTCGTCGACCCCAACACCGTTCGACGCATCGCCCGTCTGGCCCGGGTCGGCCCGGACGATTCGGTGATCGAAATCGGCGCCGGTCTCGGATCGCTCACTCTCGCCCTACTCGAGACCGGTGCGCGGGTGACCGCGATCGAGATCGACCGCGGCATCGTGCCGGTTCTGCGCGAGGTGCTGGCCGGCCACGACGTTCGAGTGATCGAGGGTGACGCGACGGATCTCGATTGGACGACGATTGCCCCTTCCGATGGTCGCGCCGTCGTCGTCGCCAATCTCCCCTACAACGTGGCCACGCCACTCGTGGCCGATCTGCTCGACGAGGTTCCCGGCATCGCTCGATTCGTCGTGATGGTTCAACGCGAGGTCGCGTTGCGACTGGCTGCCGCTCCGGGATCGGCCGACTACGGGGCGGTGAGCGTGAAGGTGGCCTACTGGGCCGAGGCCCGGGTTCTCGGTGACGTGCCTCCGACCGTGTTCGTTCCCCGACCCAGCGTGACCTCGAGCATCGTCGAGATCGTGCGCCGAGATTCACCGGCGGTCGACGCCGACCGCGAGACGCTCTTCCGACTCGTGCGGACCGCGTTCGGACAGCGGCGCAAGATGTTGCGACGCTCCCTCGCCGACCTGGTGTCGGCCGAGCACTTCGCCAACGCGGGCGTCGATCCGAGCGCCCGTCCCGAGACGCTCTCGGTGCACGACTGGGGACGGCTGACCGACGCCGTCGGCGCGTAGGACCATTCCGATGCAACGACTGCTCGCCCCCGCCAAGCTCACGCTGTCGTTGCGGGTCGTCGGGACCCGGCCCGACGGCTACCACCTCATCGATGCCGAGATGACGACCCTCGGGGTCGCCGATGTCGTCGAGATCGTCGAGACTCCCGACTCGGAATCAGTGGTCGAGTACCGCGGCGAGTTCGCCGAGGGGTTGGTGGGCGACGGACGCGACCTGGTGTCGCGGGCGCTGCACCATGTCGGCCGCCGGGCGAAGGTGTCGGTGCAGAAGAACATCCCCCACGGTGGTGGTCTCGGTGGGGGTTCGGCCGACTGTGCCGCGATTCTCCGTTGGGCCGGTCATCTCGATCCGCTGTCCGCGGCGTCGCTCGGGGCCGACGTTCCCTTCTGTCTGATCGGAGGACGGGCGCGCGTGCGCGGAATCGGCGAGCTGATCGAACCCCTCGCCCACCGATCGGGAACGGTGACGCTCATCGTGCCCCCGTTCTCGGTGAGCACCCCCGCCGTCTACGCCGCGTGGGACGCAATGGGCGGGCCGACCGCCCCGGGCGCGAACGATCTCGAACCGGCGGCCTGTTCGGTGGAACCGCGACTCGTCGACTGGAAGCGCCGCATCGAGGACGCAGTCGGAATCACCCCGACGTTGGCCGGCAGCGGAGCAACCTGGTTCGTGACCGGCAACGTGGACGACGACGCGCCCTCGCGATTGTCACCGGCTCGGGTGACCACCGTCGAGCACTGCTGAGCCGGGTTGCCGGAGGTGGATCCCCCGGAGGAGAACTACTTGCGACGCTGGTGACGGGTGCGACGAAGCATCTTCTTGTGCTTCTTCTTGCGCATCCGCTTCCGACGCTTCTTGATCAACGAGCCCATGGGAACCTTCCGAAATGCCGAGGATGGTCCCCGACGCGACGACGTGACGCTACCCATCGGAACCGTCGCGACCAACAGCGGAACCCGTCGGTCGCGACCAGTAAATTGCGGTGTGAGCCGACCCCGTCGGGGCGCGCTCACCGGTCCGGGGTCGTTCAATCGGTAGGACAGCGGATTTTGATTCCGCGAATAGGGGTTCGATCCCTCTCCCCGGAGCCATGCCCGTCCACGCCATCGTCCTCGCCGCCGGTGAGGGCACCCGCATGCGCTCGGCCCGCCCCAAACCCCTGCACCGCATCTGCGGGCGACCGATGGTGTTGCACGTGGTGCACGCCCTCGAGGCCGTCCGGCCGGATCGGGTGGTGGTCGTGATCGGACACGGAGGCGACCAGGTGTCACAGCGCGTGGCCGCCGAATCACCCGAGTGGGCGCGGGTCTCCTTCGCCGAACAGGCCGTTCGGCGGGGTACCGGTGACGCCGCGGCCATCGGTCTCGCCCGGATCGACTCCGCTCTCGACCGTCCCGACATCGACGACACGTCGACCATCGTGATCCTTCCCGGCGACACGCCGTTGTTGCGCAAGGAAACCATCGACGAACTCGTGGCCCATCACGAATCGAATCGGTTGGCCGCCACCGTGCTGGTGTCGCGCATGGACGATCCGACGGGTTACGGCCGCGTGGTGCGCGGACGCGACGGGCGCGTGATGCGGATCGTCGAGCATCGCGACGCGACTCCCGAGGAGATGTCGATCCACGAGATCAACACCTCGATCTACGCCTTTCGCCGCGACCTGTTGGGCCCGGCGTTGCGTCGCGTCTCCCCCGACAACTCGCAGTCCGAGTACTACCTCACCGATGTGGTGTCGGTGCTGGCCGCGATGGGTCACCGCACCGGCGCCGTGGCCGCCGATCCAGCCGAGACCCAGGGCGTCAACGACCGCTGGCAACTCGCACTCGCCGAACGCGAATTGCGAGCCCGGACCAACCGGCATTGGTTGCTGAACGGCGTGACGATGCTCGATCCCCGACAGACCTTCATCGACGTCGACGTGTCGATCGGACGAGACGTCACGTTGTTCCCGGGAACCATGCTGCAAGGGGCGACCTCGATCGGCGATCGTTGCGAGATCGGACCCGACACCCGCCTCGTCTCGGTGGTGGTCGGCGAAGGATCGACCGTCGAGAACACGGTCGGTCGCGAGTCCACGATCGGCGACGCCTGTCGCGTCGGTCCGTTCGCGCATCTCGGCCCCGGAACCGTCGTGGCTGACGGCACCGAGACCGGTGCGTTCTATGATTCTCCTTGATCGCCCGTTCGGGACGACGATCGACGAGAGAGGGTGCCGGGGCTCCGGGGGAACATGAACAAGCTCACGACCAAGCGGATGGCTCTCTTCACGGGACGCACCCATCCCGCTCTGGCCAGCGAGGTGGCGAACCACCTCGGGATCGACCTCGGCGACGCCAACCTGGTCGAGTTCGCCAACGGCGAGGTCCGACCCCGCTTCGCCGACAGCGTGCGCGGCAGCGACGTCTTCATCATGCAGAGTCATTTCGGTTGCGACGGACGCAGCATCAACGACTCGATCATGGAGCAGCTGATCATGATCGATGCCGCGCAACGCGCGTCGGCCAAGCGCATCACCGCGGTGTGCCCCTTCTACGGGTACGCCCGACAGGATCGCAAGGCCGAGGGTCGCGAGCCGATCACCGCCCGTCTGGTGGCCGACTTGTTCAAGGCCGCCGGAGCCAAGCGCATGGTGTCGATCGATCTGCACAGCGGACAGATTCAGGGCTTCTTCGACGGACCGGTCGATCACCTCACGGCCATGCCGGTGATCGAGCAGTACATCCGCGACAACGCCCACGAACCGGTCATCGTGTCGCCCGATGCCGGACGCATCAAGGTTGCCGAACGCATGCAGCAACACCTCGGCGCCGATCTGGCGTTCGTCTACAAGCGTCGGCCGAAAGGTTCGTCCAACGTGGCGCAGGCCCTCGACGTCATCGGCGAGGTGGAGGGTCGCCTCTGCATCCTCACCGACGACATGATCGACACCGGTGGAACCGTCGTGTCGGCCGCCCACCTGCTTCTCGACAAGGGCGCCACCGAAGTGTGGGCCATGGCCACCCACGGGGTGCTGTCCGGCCCGGCCATCGAACGCCTCGCCAACTCGCGCATCGACCGAGTGGTGCTCACCAACACCCTGCCGATTCCGGCCGACAAGATGATCGACAAGATCCAGGTGCTCTCGGTGGGCCGGATCATCGCCGACGCCCTGTCGGCCGTGTTCGACGACACCAGCGTGTCGGAGATCTTCGGCGGAGAGAACCAGGCCTGACCGGTCGAACATCCCGTGCGGACGGGTCGTCGCCGGGTGGGAACTTCCCCCATCGACCCTAGGATTCACCAGCGTTCGAGACCCGGGTGATCCGGGCGTTCACGACGACCAGACAGCACCCGGGTGCGCCCCGGGCGACGAAAGGCCCGCCATGTCCACCACTCTCATCGTTCAGTCCGGCCGCGCCGAAGGTTCCGCCGCGGCGCGGCGCATCCGTCGCGACGAGAAGATCCCCGGCGTGCTCTACGGACAGGGCATGAACCCCGTCTCGGTGGTCGTCGATCGCCGCGACCTGCGGGCCGCTCTCTCGGGGCCGGCCGGCGTCAACACCATCCTCACCCTCGAGGTCGACGGCTCGTCGTACCCGGCGGTGGTCAAGGACATGCAGCGTCACCCGGTTCGGCGCACCGTGTCGCACGTCGACTTCCTGCGCATCGACCTCAGCAAGGAACTCACCGTCTCGGTTCCGGTGCGACTCGTCGGCGAGGCCAAGGCCGTTCTGTCCGAGGGCGGACTCGTCGACGCCGCCACCGACACCCTCGAGATCGTCACCACGCCGGCCAACATGCCCAACGAGATCGCCGTCGACATCTCCGCGATGCATGTCGGAGACGTCATTCGTCTCGCCGATCTCTCCCTGCCCGCTGGTACGCGCGCCCTCGGTGACGACGACATGCCGGTCGTCACCGCGATCGCCGGCTCGAAGGCCGAGGCCCCCGCGGCGGCGGCCCCCGCGGCCGGCGAATCGGCTCCGGTCACCCCTCCCGCATCCTGACCCGACTCGGCTCCGCACATGGGACTGCTCGGGCGCGGGTCGCGTGACGACCGTTCGGGCACTTTCGATGCGCTCGTCGTCGGGCTCGGGAACCCGGGATCGCAGTACGCGCGAACCCGCCACAACGTCGGCGAGGAGTGCGTTCGAGTGTTGGCCGCGACGGTCGGTGCCGAACTGAAGGCCGGGCGCGACTCGGCCTCGACCGCCGACGTCCGACTGGCCGGTCGTCGTGTGATCCTCGCCTTCCCGTCCACATTCATGAACGAGAGTGGCAAGGCCGTCGCCGCCCTGATGCGCCGACACGGACTACGCGACGCCAACCGTCTGCTGGTGGTGCACGACGAACTCGATCTCCCGCCGGGAACCGTGCGGGTGAAATCGGGTGGGGGTCTCGGCGGGCACAACGGTCTCCGCAGCATCACCGAACGCACCGGAACGCAGGACTACCTGCGGGTGCGAATCGGGGTCGGCAAACCGCCGTCGAAGGACCGTGGTGCCGACCATGTCCTGTCGAAAGTGCCCGCGGCCGAACGCGAGATCCTCGACATCGGAGTACGGCTCGCCGCCGATGCCGTGATCGAACTTCTCGAGAACGGACCGGCCGCGGCCATGAATCGATTCAACGGATCGTGACCGCGCTCCTCTCGTCGCTCCCCCGTCGACTGCGCGACGACCGCGTGGTGACCTCGTTGCTCGGCACGGCCGACGGCGTCATCGCCGTTCCCGATGCGGCGCGGGCGGTGGTGGTGGCCGGACTCGCGATGCTGTCCGACCGGCGACCACTGGTGGTGGCCTGTCCCACCGGAACTCTCGCCGGGCAGATCGCCGACGACCTCCGCGAGTACCTGCCCGCCGGAAGCGTGTGCGATTTCCCCGCGTGGGAGACGCTGCCCTTCGAACGGGTGAGCCCGGCCGTCGAGACCATGGGGCGCCGACTCCGGACACTCTGGCGGTTGCGCGAGGACCCTCCTCGGGTGGTGGTGGCGAGCGTTCGCTCATTGCTGCAACGACTCGCTCCCGGCGTGGTCGACATCGAACCGATCGTCGTGCGACGCGGGGCCACCATCGATCCGGAGGATCTGGTGCGCCGCCTCGTCCACAGCGGATACCGGCGCGAGGATCTGGTCGAACATCGGGGCGAGGTGGCGATGCGCGGAGCGATCGTCGACGTGTTCCCGTCCACGCTCGACGCGCCGATCCGCATCGATCTCTGGGGCGACGAGGTCGACCGACTCACGCGCTTCTCGGTTCACGATCAGCGAAGCGTCGACGACATCGAACGAGCGGCGATCTTCCCGGCTCGCGAACTTCTCCTGTCCGACTCCGTTCGGCGACGCGCCGCCGAACTGGTCGGTACCGAACCGTGGGGGCGCGAGCACTGGGACCGACTCGCCGAGGGATCGCTGTTCGACGGCATGGAAAGTTGGCTGCCGTGGTTGGTCGACGAAGAACGACTGATCACCGACTTGTTACCAGCGGGCCACAAGGTTCTCCTCCTCGAACCGAGTGCCATGAAACGACGCGCCAACGATCTCCTCGCCGAGGAGGACGACCTGGCGCGCGCGTTGGCGTCGTCGTGGGCTCGCGACCCCGAGCGCGACTTCCCGCGTCTGCACGCCGGTGCCGATCGCCTACTCGCATCCGGACGCGGAGCATGGAGCATCGTCCCGCCGTACGAAGCCGCCGAGGTTCCGTTGGTCGAAGCCAGCGGATGGGGAGTCCTCACCGCGGCGAACGAGGGGTTCGCCCGTCGAATCCGCGAACTGGTCGGCGAGGGGCATCGCGTGGTGATGGCCGCCGACAACGAGGCCTCGGCGCGTCGCATGGTGCAGTCGCTCGCCGACGTCGAGGTTCTGGCCGATCTGGTCGATGGTGATCGAGGTGGAGAGTCCGATACGGGCTCACCGGACATTGGCTCACCGGATTCGGACTCGTCCGGCACCGGCGTGCCCGATCTCGATCGAGTCGGTTGCCACGTGGTGGTGGCCCCCATCCATCGCAGTTTCCACCTGCCGTCGGTCGGCGTCACGGTGATCGCCGAGGCCGACCTCACCGGTCGCCGTCGGGCTCATCGTCCGCAACGTCGCCCGCGGTCGCAGGGACCCTCGATGTTCGAGGACCTGCGACCGGGCAACTACGTCGTTCACCAGGTTCACGGCGTCGGCAAGTACGAGGGCATGGTGAAGCGCACCGTCGCCGGCATCGAGCGCGACTACCTGCTGCTGGCCTACAAGGGCGGCGACAAACTCTTCGTGCCGTCGGACCAGATCGATGTCATCCGCCAGTACGTCGGGGGCGAGACACCGGTGCTGCACCGACTCGGCGGTGGCGACTTCGCGCGTTCGAAGGCCAAGGTGCGCAGTGCGGTTCGTGAGATCGCCCAGGAACTCGTGGTGCTGTACCAGAAGCGGGTCACCGCGGTCGGACACGCGTTCTCGCCCGACACTCCGTGGCAGCACGAGATGGAAGACGCTTTTCCCTTCGTCGAGACTCCCGATCAGCGACGCGCCATCGACGACACCAAGGCCGACATGGAGTTGCCGCATCCGATGGATCGTCTGGTGTGCGGCGACGTCGGGTTCGGCAAGACCGAGGTCGCGGTTCGAGTCGCCTTCAAGGCCATCCAGGACGGCAAACAGGTGGCGGTGCTGGTACCCACCACCCTGTTGGCCACCCAACACGGGAACACCTTCGCCGACCGATTCTCCGGCTACCCAATCCGCGTCGAGGTGCTCTCACGCTTCCTCACCGCGGCCGAGGCCAAACGGGTGGTCGCCGACCTCGAGAGCGGAGCCGTCGACTGCGTGATCGGCACCCACCGACTCCTCGCCAGCGGGGTGAAGTTCAAGAACCTCGGCCTCTTGGTCGTCGACGAGGAACAGCGATTCGGCGTGCAGCACAAGGAGGCGATGAAGCTCCTGAAGACCAACGTCGACGTGCTGACCCTGTCGGCCACGCCGATTCCGCGAACACTCGAGATGAGCCTGGTCGGAATTCGCGACCTGAGCCTTCTGCAGACTCCACCGGCCGAACGTCAGCCGATTCTCACCTTCGTCGGCGAGTACGACGAGCGAGTGGCGATCGAGGCCATCCGGCGGGAGTTGCTGCGCGAGGGACAAGTGTTCTGGGTGCACAATCGCGTGCAGTCGATCGACGAGTGCGCCTCGCGGCTGCGCGAACTGGTTCCGGAAGCCCGCATCGCCGTCGCACACGGACAAATGGACGAAGGAACGCTGGAGCAAGTGGTGATCGACTTCTGGGAGGGTCGACACGACGTTCTGGTGTGCACCACCATCATCGAAAGCGGCATCGACATGCCCACCGTGAACACCCTCGTGGTCGAGCGCGCCGACCTTCTCGGACTCGGGCAGATGCACCAGCTACGGGGTCGCGTGGGGCGCAGCGGTCAGCGCGCGTACGCCTATCTGTTCCACCCTCGCGAGCGCACGTTGACCCCCGAGGCCTACGAGCGGCTGCGCACGATCGGCGAATCGACGGAGCTCGGCAGTGGCTTCAAGATCGCCATGCGCGACCTCGAGATCCGCGGAGCCGGAAACCTTCTCGGCGAGGCCCAGAGCGGACACATCGCCGCCGTCGGCTACGACCTCTACTGCCAAATGGTCACCGAGGCCGTGGGCGAGATGAAGGGCGAACCCATCGCGCCGCCCTCCGACATCTCCATCGATGTCCCCGCCGACGCTCACCTTCCCGTCGACTACGTCCCACGCGAGGAAATGCGGATCGAGGCCTACCGGAGACTGTCCGCGGTCACGACCGATTCCGAGGTGGACGACATCCGCGCCGAATGGGTGGACCGGTACGGTCCGGTGCCCGCGGCCGCCGAGGCCCTACTCGACGTCGGACGCCTCCGGGCGATCTGCCATCGACTCGGTGCCAGAGAGATCATCGTGTCCCGATCCGAACTACGGGTGACTCCGATCGACCTCCGCATCTCCGAGGCGACCCGGCTACGACGACTCTCCCGCGACGCCTTCCACAAGGAGGCGCTCCGAACCCTCGTGGTGCCGATTCCCCGGGGAGCCGAACCGCTCGCCTTCATTCTCGGTTTCCTCCGCGAACTGTTCCCACCGACTCCCGCGAACGTCGACGGCTAGGTTGTCGACGTGACTTCGCGCCGCTTCGCCCTGTTCGCTCTCGCTCTCGCTCCTTTTCTCGCGTCGTGCTCGACCGTGAGTGGCGACGCCGCGACGGTGAACGGAGAGTCGATCTCGCAAGCCGACTTCGAGACCATGCTCGGCGAGTACGCGGCCGGGGTGAACGGGGCGCTCGACTCGAACGGCACGGTTCTCGGTTCGGTGGCGCGGGGTTTGCTCACCGACTGGATCGGCACTCAGGTGCTCGATTCGGCACTGTCGGCCGACGGTGTCGAGATCGACGACGAATCGTTGACGGTGGCGCGCCAGCAACTGGAGTTGCAAGCCGGCTTCGCCGACGTCGGCGCGGCCACACAGGACTTCTACGTGTTCGCCACCGCGGTTCGCAAGGTATTTCTCGCGACGCACACCATCGACGAGGACGAGGCGCGCTCGATCTACGAGCAAGGTGCCGGATCGTCCGGCTTCTACTGCTTGCGCGGAATCCTCACCGACGATCGCGCCGGCATCGACGAAGTCGTGGCACGACTCGCGTTCGGAGCCGAGTTCGCCGAGGTGGCGGTGGACTACTCGGCCGATCCGTCGTCGGCGCCAAGTGGCGGAATCCTGTCCAACGCTCAGACCGGTGACGAGTGCCTCGGCGCGCTCGACTTCGAATCCGGAAGCGACCCGACGCTGGTCGGCGCCCTGATCGAACTCGGCGTGGGAGAGATCTCCGAACCGATCGAACTGTCGAGCGGCAAGTGGGTCGTGATCACCATTCGCCCCTTCGACGAGGTGGCCGACGAGATCTCGTCGAAGTTGAGTCTCGCTCCCGCCGAAGAGGCCCGGGACCGCGCCTTCGAGTCGGTGAGCGTGTCGGTGAGTTCGCGGTACGGACGCTGGGATCCCGTCACGGGATCCGTGGTCGACCTCGTCGCGGGGTGAGCACGCGGCCGATCATCGAGGTCGTCGGTCTCGGACCGGCGGGTGCCGAACACGTCACCGAGCACACCCATCGGGTGATCGCCTCGATCGAACATCGCTTCCTACGCACCAGGGTGCATCCGAGTGCCGACGTCGTGCCCGATGCGACCTCCTTCGACGATCTCTACGAGTCGGCCTCGTCGTTCGACGAGGTATACCGCGAGATCGTCGAACGGCTGGTGCGCGCCGCGCTCCAGCACGGACGGGTGCTCTACGCCGTCCCCGGTTCACCGTTGGTGCTCGAACGCTCGGTGGCGCTTCTACGCGAACGAACCGACGTCGAGTTGGTGCTCCACCCGGCGTCGAGCTTTCTCGATCTCGCATGGAGCCGCTTGGCCGTCGATCCGATCGAGGCGGGAGTCACTCTCGTCGACGGACATCTCTTCGCCTCGTCCGCCGCCGGGTGCCTCGGACCTTTCCTCGTGGCTCATTGCCACGCCAATTGGGTGCTGTCCGAGATCAAACTGGCGGCTGGCGACGACGCGCGGGGTCGCAACAACGACGACCTTCCGGTGACCCTCCTCCACCGGCTCGGACTTCCGGACGAACAAATCGTCACGACGACGTGGAGCGAGATCGATCGCACCCTCGACGCCGACCATCTGACCTCGCTGTGGATTCCACGACTCGACGTTCCCGTCGGAGCCGATCTGGTGTCGTTCCACGAACTCGCGCGCACTCTTCGCAGGGAGTGTCCCTGGGATCGCGAGCAGGACCACCGATCGCTGCTCACCTACTTGTTGGAGGAAGCCCACGAAGTCGTGGATGCGGTGCTCGACCTCGATCCCGACGATCCGTCGACCGACGAACATCTGATCGAAGAGTTGGGCGACCTCCTCTACCAGATCGAGTTCCACGCGGCCATCGCCGAGGAGCAGGGGCGGTTCACGATGGCCGACGTGGCACGAGGCATCCACGACAAGTTGGTGCGGCGACATCCCCACGTTTTCGCACGCGACAACCGCGACGCCAACGATTCCGGCGACACCAACGATTCCGGCGACGCCAACGACCCGACGGCCGACGAGCTCGTCGCCTCCTGGGAGGCCATCAAACGAACCGAACGGGCCGAGCGCGGCGTGGCGGACGAGGGCCCCTTCGACGGAATCTCCAACTCCACCGGAGCCCTGTCGTACGCCGCCACCATCCTGAGGCGTTCGTCCAAGTTCGGTCTCGAGTTTCGACCCGTCGAATCCGACGATCTCGGACGGGCCCTGCTCGCCATGGTGGCCGAATGTCGCCGACTCGGCGTCGACCCGGAGGTGGCGTTGCGCGAGGCCGCCAACCGCTGGCGCGACGAGGCGCAGGTCGAGTGGACGACCAGAACCCCGACCGACCGGATCACTAAGTTGGCACCGTGAGGCACGTTCCGTGAGGCAGGTTCCGTGAGGCAGGTTCCGTGAGGCAGGTTCCATGAGGCAGGTTCCATGAGCGACATCGCACTCGTCCGTGGTCGCGAGGTTCTCGATTCCCGCGGCAACCCCACCGTCGAGGTGGACGTCGAACTTTCGTCCGGTGCCCGTGGCCGAGCAATGGTTCCTTCCGGGGCGAGCACCGGCGAACACGAGGCCGTCGAACTCCGCGACGGAGGCCGTCGATTCTCGGGCAAAGGAGTCGCCAACGCGGTTGCGAACGTCGATGGCGAGATCGCCTCGGCTCTCGTCGGTCTCGACGCACTCGATCAACGCACGATCGACAATGCGCTGATCATGCTCGACGGAACGCCGAACAAGGCTCGTCTCGGCGCCAACGCGATTCTCGGCACCAGTCTCGCGGTGGCACGCGCCGCCGCCGCCGAACTCGACCTGCCGGTGTGGCGCTACGTGGGTGGACCCAACGCCCACGTGCTCCCGGTTCCGATGATGAACGTCATCAACGGCGGGGCTCACGCCGACAACACCATCGACCTGCAGGAATTCATGATCATGCCCGTCGGTGCACCCAGCTTCCGTGAAGCGGTGCGTTGGGGCACCGAGACCTACCACGTGCTGAAGCGAACCTTGCACGAGCGGGGTCTCGCCACGGCGGTCGGCGACGAGGGAGGCTTCGCGCCGAATCTCGCCACCAACGAGGACGCCATCCGGCTGCTCGTCGAGGCGATCGGTGCGGCCGGTTTCGAACCGGGAACCGACATCTGCATCGCCCTCGATCCGGCGATGAGCGAACTCTTCCGCGACGGGCGATACCACCTCGACGGCGAAGGCAAGGTGCTGTCGCCCGACGAGCTGGTGGACTGGTGGGAGCGACTCGTCGACACCTATCCGATCGTCTCGATCGAGGACGGCATGGCCGAGGACGACTGGGACGGTTGGGGTGCGCTCTCGCGGCGATTGGGACGGCGCGTCCAGTTGGTCGGCGACGATCTCTTCGTCACCAACGCGCGGCGCCTGGCCATGGGCATCGATCGGGGCGTCGGCAACAGCGTCCTCGTCAAGGTGAACCAGATCGGTTCGCTGACCGAGACGCTCGAGACCGTGGAACTCGCCACCCGACACCGGTACACGAGCGTCATGAGCCATCGCAGCGGCGAGACCGAGGATTCCACGATCGCCGACCTGGCCGTGGCCACCAACTGCGGACAGATCAAGACCGGAGCTCCCGCGCGCAGCGATCGCGTGGCCAAGTACAACCAGTTGCTCCGGATCGAGGAGCAGTTGGGTGAGGCGGCCGCGTTCCGCGGACGTTCGGCCCTCGCGCCCCTGATCTGAACCGCTCCGAACGACCTGCCACCCTCGTTCACGACCGTTTCGGCAGAATGTGACGATGGCTCGCGACTCGAAGACCTCGTCGATCCCTCGTCGACGCGCGACCGGCAAGAAGAGCAAGACGAGCAAGTCGCGAGCGAGCGGCACGTCGCGACGGTCGCGCAAGCGGTCCGCTCCCTCGGTGCTGGGCGAGATGACCCGACCGACACCTCGCCACGAACGTCTGCTGCCCCGACTGTTCGGACGACTGGCGCTCGGACTCGGGGCACTCCTCGTGATCGGTGCCTTCGCCAACTCGTTCCTGGTGCTGCCGGTGCGATCGTGGTTCGGCCAGCAGAACGAACTCGACGAACGCCGTCGCGAACTGGAGACCTTGCGGGCCGCGACCGACGAGTTGCAGACCGAGGTCGACCGGCTCCGAACCCCGGAGGGCCTGGAGGATGCGGCGCGCGAGGAACTCGGATTCGTGATCGCCGGCGAGGAACGCCTCACGGTGATCGGCGAATCGGAGGCTCCCATCGATCTGCCGACCGGCTGGCCCTACGAGTTGGTGGAACGCATCGTCGCGACGCGCGTCGCCGAACAGGCCGCCGAACAGCCCGCCGAACAGCCCGCCGAACAGCCCACCGAACAGCCCACCGAACAGCTCACCGAACAGCCCACCACCCCCTAAGGATGGGGTTCTGGTGCGGATTCTTCACCCCCAGGGTGAAGAATCCGCACCAGAACAACGGCTGCAGGACGGTTCGGGGCTGGGATGACGGGTGTGACGGGTTGCTTCGGCCGACCGTGAGCCCCGGGAAATCGGACGACTAGGGTTGGGACGTCGGGAAGGTTCCCGACCGATCGCTAGGGGGTTCTCGAACGTGACTGGTGGAAGCATTCTCGGCAACCGTGTTCTCCGCAAGGAGGACCCGAAGTTCCTCACGACCGGCGGCGAGTACGTCGACGACCTGCGCCACGAGCCGCTGCTCGAGGGCGCGGCCCACGTGGTGTACGTGCGCTCGTCGGTGGCCCACGGTCGCATCTTGTCGATCGACACCAGCACCGCCGAGTCGATGCCCGGCGTGCTCGGCGTGCACACCGCGACCTCGTTGTCGCTGCAGCCCGTTCCCGCCCAGTTCAATCCGATAGTGGCGCGCACTCTGCTCGCCAGCGACAAGGTGCGCTACGTGGGCGAACCGGTGGTCGCGATCGTCGCCGAGTCGCGGGAAGCCGCAGTCGACGCCGCCGAGACGGTGTTCGTCGACGTCGAAACGCTCGAGACCCTCATCGATCTCGAGCAGGCGATAGCCAGTTCGACGCTCATCTACGAGTCGGCCGGTAGCAACGTGGTGTTCGACACCACCGTGCTCGGCATTCCCGAGAACACCGGAGACGCCTTCTTCGCCGGCTGCGAAGTCGTCGCTCGCGGACGGTTCATGAATCAGCGCGTGGCACCCTGCCCGCTCGAGGTGCGCGGAGCCGCCGCGGCCTGGGGTTCGGACGGTCGACTCAACCAGTGGCTCTCCACTCAACACGCCCAGGGTGCGGTGGCACCGATCGCCGCGGCCAATGGCGTCGAGGCCGACAAGGTGCGCGTGCGTACGCCCGACGTGGGCGGCGGATTCGGCGCCAAGATCGGCACCTACGCCGAGGAGTTGCTGCTCGGGCCGCTCGCCAAGCACCACGGACGTCCGATGGTGTGGCGCGAGACCCGCAGCGAGTCGATGGTGGCCCTCGGCCATGGTCGCGCCCAGTTGCAGTACGTCACCATTGGCGGCACGCGCGACGGCAAGGTGACCCACTACCAGTTGCACGCCATTCAAGACTCCGGTGGGTTCGCCGACATGGGCACGATCCTCGCCCCCTTCATGACCCGCCCGATGTCGAGTGGCGTGTACGCGATCCCGAACATCGAGTGTCGCACCACGTCGGTCGTCACCAACACGACGCCGACCGTCGCGTACCGCGGCGCCGGACGCCCCGAGGCCACCGCGGCCATCGAGCGCGCAATGGATCTCTTCGCTCTCGAGCTCGGCATGGACCCGGCCGAGGTCCGTCGCATCAACCTCATCCCCAAGTTCCTCGAACCGCACACCACCGTGGTGGGCCAGACCTACGACGTGGGCGACTACGAGACCGCGCTCGACAAGGCTCTCGCGGCCGCCGACTACTCGTCGTTGCGCGCCGAGCAGGCCAAGCGCCGCGCCAGCGGCGACGTGAAGCAACTCGGCATCGGTGTTTCGGTGTACGTCGAGATCACCGGCGGCGTCGGCAACGGCGAATCGGCCAAGGTCGAGGTGCTCGAGGATGGTCGTGCCATCGTCTACACCGGCACGTCACCGCACGGACAGGGCCACGCGACTGCTTGGTCGATGCTCGTGCACGAGCAGACCGGCATCCCGATGGATCGCATCGAGTTGGTGTGGGGCGACACCGACCTCGTGCCGATCGGCACCGGAACCATGGGTTCGCGCTCGCTCCAGCAGGGTGGCAACGCCGTGTTCCAGGTGGCCGGCACGTTGGCCGAGAAGGCCAAGCAAGTAGCGGCCCGCCTGCTCGAGGCCAGCGAAGCCGACGTCGTGCTCGACAAGGCCACCGGTTCGTTCCACGTGGCCGGTACGCCGGCCGTCGCCAAGTCGTGGTCCGATCTGGCCGCGGCCGAGAAGTCGAGTGGTGGCTTGTTCCACGACGAGGTCATCAACGTCGCGGGCGCCACGTTCCCGTTCGGCGCGCACGTGGCGGTCGTCGAGGTCGACACCGAGACCGGTCAGGTGCGCCACCTGCGTCAGGTCGCCTGCGACGACGCGGGCAAGGTGCTCAATCCGTTGTTGCTGGACGGCCAGATCCACGGCGGTATCGCCCAGGGAGTCGCGCAGGCACTGTACGAGGAGGTCCTCTACGACGCCGACGGCAACCCCACCACCTCGAACCTCGCCGACTACGGATTCCCGTCGGCCGCCGAGCTTCCGAGCGTCGAAGTGGTGCACATGGAGACGCCCACTCCCATCAACTCCATCGGAGCCAAGGGAATCGGCGAGTCCGGCACCATCGGATCCACCCCGGCCGTTCAGTCGGCCGTGGTCGACGCGGTGTCGCATCTCGGCGTCAAGCACATCGAGATGCCCTGCACCGCGCAGCGGGTCTGGGCCGCCATTCAGGCCGCCCGCTGATCCCGCCGACCTGACCACTTCACATCGAGTCAGGTCACATCGAGTCAGGTCACATCAAGTCAGGTCACATCAAGTCAGGTCGAGTCCCTTCAGGTCGCGTCGGTCCAACCGGGCGGAACGGTTGCGGATGTCACGCGGTTTCCTGACATCCCGTCGACACTTGTAGCGTGCAACTTGTGAGTTCGAATCCCCCCATCGTCGCCCACGGACTGGTCCGCTACTTCGGAAGCGGAGACGCCGCGGTGAAGGCGGTCGACGGTGTCGATCTGCAGGTGAACGACGGAGAGATCTTCGGCTTCCTCGGACCGAACGGCGCCGGGAAGAGCACCACGGTTCGCGTCCTCACCACTCTGCTGAAGCCCACCGGGGGTTCGGCCCGGGTGGCCGGTTTCGACGTGGCGACCGAAGCCGACAAGGTTCGTCGATCCATCGGCGTGGCCCTGCAGGACGCCGCCATCGACCCGCTCATGACGGGGCGCGAACTGCTCGCCCTGCAGTGCGTTCTCTACGGCATTCCGAAGAACCGCTCGGCGTCGCGCGGCGAGGAACTACTCGACCGGGTCGGACTCACCGCCGCTGGCGATCGACGAGTGGGCACCTACTCCGGCGGCATGCGCCGGCGACTGGACCTCGCACTGTCGCTCGTGCACGAACCGACCGTGTTGTTCCTCGACGAACCCACCACCGGACTCGATCCCATGAGCCGGCTCACCTTGTGGGAAGAAGTTCGCCGACTCAATCGCGAGGGCACCACGGTTCTTCTGACGACGCAATATCTCGAGGAGGCCGACCAGTTGGCCGACCGCATCGCGATCATCGACCACGGTCGCATCGTGCGCGAGGGCGTGCCCCGCGATCTGAAGGCCGCCGTCGGTGCCCCGACCCTGCTCGTCAACGTCGGCACCGAACACGCCGAGGCCGCGCGTTCGGTGCTCGGCCGCTTCGGAGACTTGCGGCCCACCGCCGAAGGCACCCTCGGTGTCGGACTGGTGCAGGGCGCCGAGGCCGTCGCGGCGGTGATCCGCGCGCTCGACGAGTCCGGGGTTCACGTTCGTCATCTCGAACTCAACGAACCGAGCCTCGACGACGTGTTCGCCGAGGCCACCGGATACCGATTGGAGGGCGCCGAGTCGCCCGCTCCGCCGGCCGGCGGACCACCCCCTGGTCGACCCGGGAAGCGCCGCCGATGACCGTTGCGGTGTCCTCCTCTTCCGGTCTCGGCCGATTGCTCACGCACACCGCGATGCTCACTCGGCGCAGTGTCCGCGGACGATTGCGGCAACCGGCCGCCCTCGCTCCGTCGTTCATCTTCCCGCTCTTCTTTGCGGCTCTCGGTGCGGCCAGTTTCAGTCGGATCGCCGAACGACCCGACTTCCAGGAGATCGCCCCGTCGTTCCTCAACTACAACGCCGCCGGCGCGATTCTGCAGGGAGTGCTGTTCGCCGCGGTCTCGGCGTCGGGCGATCTGGCGACCGACATCGAGCAGGGCTTCTTCGAGCGGTTGCTGGCCTCTCCGGTGAGTCGCACGTCGATCATCCTCGGGCGCCTCGGCAGCGCGATGGTGGTCGCGGTGGTCCAGGTGATCGTGTTCCTGTCGATCTTCATCGCTTTCGGTGCGCGCATCGAGACCGGAGTCGTCGGCTTTCTCGGCATGATGATCGGTGGTGCCCTTCTCGCGCTCGCCATGGCCGGACTGATGTCGGGCATCGCCGTGCGATCGGGCAGCCCCGAGGTCGTGCAGGGATCGTTCCCGTTGGTGTTCGCGCTCATGTTCCTGTCGTCGGCCTTCTTCCCCCGGATCTACATGACCGGCTGGTACCGAACGGTCGCCGATTGGAATCCGATGTCGCACATCGTCGAGGGCATGCAGTCGTTCATGAACGAACCATTGGCCGCCGACCAATTCCTGCGCGCCTGGGCGATTCCACTCGTCGTCGCGGTTGCCGGAATCATGTTCGCCCTCCGCGCATTGTCGACCCGATTGAAGGCGCTGTGACGCTCGCTCTCGAACCTCGTCGCGAGCATCGCGCCGATTCGTCGGCGGTGATCGGCGCGCTGGTTCGGCGCACGTTGCTACGGGTGCGTCGCATGCCCGCGGCCTTCGTTCCGTCGATCGTGATGCCGGTGTTCCAATTGATCGCGTTCAGTGGTGCGTTCGGGGCCGCCGTTCGGTTCGCCGGTGTCGAGAACGCCATGGACTGGTACGTGCCGCTCAACGCCGTGCAGGGAGCCAGCTTCGGGGCCATGGGTGTGAGTTTCGGACTCATCAACGACATGCAGACCGGTTTCTTCGACCGCTTGTTGATGGCTCCGACCCGCCGTTGGACCCTGATCGCCGGTCCGATGGCCGGGTCGATCGCCCGCGCCGCGCTCCCGATCCTCCTCGTCGTCGCGGTCGGTTTCGCCGGTGGCATGAACGTGCCGGGTGGCTGGTTGGCCTTCGTCACCATCGGCGTCGCGGCCGTCGGCATCGCCCTCGTGGCATCGGCGTTCGCGCTCGGACTCACCTACCGCATGCGCAACATGGGGGCCGCCACCCTCACCCAGTTCGCGGTGTTCTTCACGATCTTCCTGTCGACCAGCCAGGTGCCGCTCTCGGCGATGAACGGTTGGCTGCACGCGGTGGCGCGAGTGAACCCGATGACCAACGTCCTGCGGCTCGCCCGTCAGGGCCTGCTCGGCGAGGTGACGTGGTCGCAGTCGTGGGGTGGACTGCTGGCCATCGCCGTGATGCTCGTGCTCAGTAGCGCGTTCGCCCTCACCGGTCTGAAGCGACTCGAACGCTAGAGAACCGTGCCGACCGCGGCGGCTTCGGGCAGCAGTGCGTCGCTCACCCAGCACGTGGTGAGGTGCAGGGTCGACCGGATGCGCACCACCCGCTTCGGCTCGTTCACCGCCCGACCGCACATCGACAGTGCGGCCTTCAGGCAGGTGTCCTCGTCCTTCAACACCATCGGCATGCGGGCCCGCCGAACTCCGGACGGACCGGCCGTGAAGCAGTTGATGTAGGTCTTGCGCCAGTCGATCTTCTCCGCCGTCGCCACCGGAACGAAGTCGGCCAGACCGATCCCGAGCACGTTTCCGCCCGACACTTCGGTGATGTCGAGCAACACGATGGTGGCCACCTTCGGTCGGTCGAGATCGCCCAGTCCGTGCACCCAGAAGCGTCCGGTGACGTTCGGGTCGAGAGTGGTACCCGAGATGTCCTTGCCCCCGCGCTCGATCACCAACACGTCGATCTCGTCGAAGGGCAACGCCGGCACGAGCGATCGCGCGAGTTCGGTGAGGCGCCTCTCCTCGTCGCCTCCGACCTCGTTGGCCGTGAGTCCGGCCACTTCCACCACGGCTCCGGCCGCCGACTCCACCGACGCCACGCCACCGAGCAACCGACCGGTGGCCCGCAACGCCGCGATGCCGTCGAGCAGTCGCTCGCGCATCTCCACCGGACCGCACGAGTGGATCTGTGCGGCCCCGGGCTGCTTGCCGAAGCCCACCACCGCCATCTTCGTGCAACCGCTCTCGATCGGTCCCTTGAAGCAGGTGTGCGGCTTGACGCGATTCACCGGCAGGATGCGATCGGCGGCGGCCGCGTGGCGATCGAGATGGATCGGCATACCGGAGGGTGTCCGTGCCACCTCCACCGTCTCCATCGTCGCCCGGAACTCGGCCCCCACCGCTTCCTCGGTCATACCGAGGGAGGCCATCATCGCCAGTTGGCCCTCGGCGGTCGCGCCGCCGTGGCTTCCCATGGCCGGAACCACGAACGGCTCGGCTCCGAGGTCGCGCAGACCGAGCACACTTCCCCGGAGCAAGTCGACCCGTTGCGTCAGCCCGCGACTTCCGCCACCGACGGCAACCGTCATGCCGGGCGTCACCGACCCGGCGAGTCGGTCGACGACGGCCCGCCGGGCGGCCTCGACGACGTCGGGAACGGCCGGCGGGTCGGGAATCGCGAGGCGAACCTCGTGCAGGCGCGGAATCGACAGATCGGGATGGAACGGAAGGTCGACGCCCTCGCTCAATTGCGACCACGATCCTCCAACCACGACGCCATCCTCGCAGATCGCTACTGTCCGGCCGTGCGCATCGTGTCGTTGTTGCCCTCCACCACCGAGATCGTCTTCGAACTCGGGCTCGGCGACTCGCTGCTCGGAGTCACGTTCGAGTGCAACTTCCCGCCGACGGCCCGGACGGGGCGCGAGATCGTGGTGGGCGGGATGGACACCAAGCATTTCTCCCCCGAGGAGATCGACCAATTGGTGCGCGAGCGACTCGCGGCGGGTGACGAGTTGTACCGACTCGACGACGACGCCCTTCGTCGTTGCGATCCCGACCTCATCTTGTCGCAGGACCTGTGTCGCGTGTGTGCGGTGCCGAGCGGCGACGTCGATGCCGCGGTCGCCCGACTGCAGTGTCGGGCCGAGGTGTTGCAGATCGATCCCCAGACCTTCGACGAGGTGATCGATTCGGTGAACACCGTCGCCCGAGCGGCGGGGGTGCCCGAACGCGGAGACGCCCTGGTGGCCCAGCTCGGCGAGCGACTCGGCACTCTCGCGAGGCTCCTCGAAGGTCGAGCTCGCCCGACGGTGTTCGTTCTCGAGTGGATCGACCCGCCCTTCGTGGCTGGTCACTGGGTGCCCGACATCGTCGAGCGAGCGGGAGGCCGGCCGGTCCTGGCTCGCCCGGGCGCCAAGTCGGTTCCCACCGATTGGGATGCCGTCGCCACGGTCGACCCCGACCACGTGGTCGTCGCCCCCTGCGGTTACGGCCTCGACGGGGCCGTCGAGCAGGCCCTTGCCGTGCTCGACCGCCTCCCCGAGCGCGCCGCGGTCTGGGCCATCGATGCCGACGCCGTGATGGTGCGCCCCGGCCCGCGGATCGTGGACGGGGCCGAGGCCATCGCCGAGGCGTTGCACGGGGTGGGAGCGCCCCGGCCCGACCTCATTCGCCGGGTTCGCTGACCCGCCCCGTTCGACCGGCAAAACGACCGGCAAAACGACCAGCGAGACGACCAGCCCAGGAGGGCTGTGTGGGGCCGGAGCGTTGTGTCGGGGGTCTCGCCATGGGGCAGAATGGCGGTCACCGGCGAATGGCCCGGCCAAGGGGGTTTCCGTGAAGATCAGTGTCACCGTCAACGGGGTTCAGCACACGAGCGACGTCGAGCCGCGCACTCTGCTCGTGCACTTCGTGCGCGAACAGCTCGGCCTCACCGGCACCAACGTCGGGTGCGACACCTCGTCGTGCGGAGCGTGCAGTCTGCACGTCGACGGCGAGGCCGTGAAGAGCTGCACCATGCTGGCCGTTCAGGCCGATGGATCGAGCGTCACCACGATCGAAGGAATGGCCTTGGCCGACGGCACCATGCACCCGATGCAGAAGGCCTTCATGGAGAACCACGGTCTGCAGTGCGGCTACTGCACACCCGGAATGGTGATGGCGGCCACGTCGTTACTGAAGGAGAACCCGAACCCCACCGAGGACGACGTCCGCATCGGCCTCGAGGGCAACCTGTGCCGTTGCACGGGTTACCACAACATCGTGAAGGCCGTTCTGGCCTGCGCCGGAAAGTGAGTCACCGATGATTCCCGCAGCCTTCGACTACGTCCGCGCCTCGTCGGCCGACGAGGCCATCTCGCTCGTCAGCGAGCACGGATCGGACGCCAAGTTCCTCGCCGGTGGACACAGCCTGTTGCCGCTCATGAAGTTGCGACTCGCCCAACCATCGGTGCTGATCGACATCGCACGGGTGAAGGACCTGTCGTACGTGAAGGACGCCGGCGACCACGTGGCCATCGGTGCTCTCACCCGGCACATGGACGTCGAGAAGTCGCCGGTGCTCGCCCAGCACGCTCCGTTGTTGGCTCACGCGGCCAACCACGTCGGCGACCCCCAGGTTCGTCACCGCGGCACCATCGGTGGTTCGATCGCCCACGCCGACCCGGCATCCGATCTGCCGGCCACCACGCTCGCACTCGGCGCCACGTACGTCGTCCGCGGGCCGAAGGGCCAGCGCGAGATCGCGGCGGGCGACTTCTACAAGGGTTTCCTCGAGTCCGCCCTCGCAGCCGACGAGATGCTCGTCGAGATCCGCGTCCCCAAGATGAACGGAGCCGGCTGGAGCTTCCAGAAGTTCAATCGGCGGGCCCAGGACTGGGCGATCGTCGGTGTCGCAGCCTGGCGTCGCGGTTCCGAGTCCGGTGTCGGACTGGTGAACATGGGTCAGACTCCGGTTCTCGCCTCCAGCGTCTCGTCGGCGCTCGCCGGTGGTGCGTCGATCGTCGACGCCTCCCAACGGGCGGTCGACGATGCCGCCCCGACGGCCGACAACAACGCCAGCGTGGAGTACCGGACGCACCTCGCCAAGGTGCTCGTGCGTCGCGCCCTCGAACAAGCCTCGGCCTGACCCGATCCACCCTCTCGACCCGATCGGGTCACGGTTCGCGT
>Ga0172376_10002320_pt1 | contig 23413 bp, 24 predicted proteins | sample Lak35m_FD_121114 | JGI IMG/M metagenome (GOLD analysis project Ga0172376, IMG submission 121114) | Freshwater microbial communities from Kabuno Bay, South-Kivu, Congo - kab_092012_35m | ecosystem: Environmental > Aquatic > Freshwater > Lake | place: Democratic Republic of the Congo: South-Kivu... | reverse complement strand
GAGCGGTGTGGTGGCCACGCGGAATGCGAACAACACGGTGACGCTGACGGTGAGCAAGGCCGCGCGCATCCCGGTGACGGGGTTGGTCAACGGCGGGATCGAGAGCTACACGGTGAAGGCCCCGACGATCAGCAGCGAGACCTACGCCGGCCAGCGCATCACCTACGTGACCCTGGCGGCCGGCGCCAGCGTGACCCTCAAGCGGAACTGAGAGCAGACCACAGACTTCAGACCGCAGACTTCAGACCCGAGACCCGAGACGCCAGACCCAAGACCCCATCCGCCGATGAACTCCCTGACGAAAGGCCGCCGATGACGAACGAGAAGCCAGCCGCTCCCCCTGCCAGTGAGGGCGCGCTGACCGTGGAGCGCAGGCCGCTCCTGAAACCTTTCGCCGCCGGTGCTGGTTGACGTGGCTGTGGACCGGACCCGGCGGCGAAGTTGGCAACACCAGCACACACACCCGGCGCGGGAGCCTGCCCCTCCCGCGCCGTGGTGTTTTTTTGGTCTGTGGCTCGATCCAATGTCGAGCCGACCCCCAGCCACCGCCCGATGGGGACAGTTGCATCGAGTCGAGACACAGTGCGCCTGAGACTTGTCAGGCCGGGTGTCACGCGGCATCGTGCGCCCATGCGAGCGCTGGCGGCGGACAGATACATCCCGGTGGAGGACTACCTTTCGGGCGAGCAGCTCAGCGAGGTGCGCCACGAATACATCGGCGGCGAAGTCTATGCGATGGCAGGGGCGAGCAAGGCGCATAATGCGGTCGCAGGAAATCTCTTTTCCGCGCTGCACGCGCACCTGCGTGGCAAGCGCTGCCGGCCGTTCATCGGCGATGTGAAGGTGCGGCTCGAGGTCATGGGCAACGACGTCTTCTACTACCCCGACGTGGTCGTGGGCTGCGACGCGCGCGACAAGCATCCGCACTTCATGCGCTTCCCCACGGTCATCGTCGAGGTGCTGTCGGACACGACGGAGCGCATTGACCGGCGGGAGAAGTTCTGGAGTTACGCGGACATCGAAACGCTGGAGGAATACGTCCTGGTGGCGCAGGACAAGCGAGAGGTGACGGTGTTCCGCCGGGCGAATCAGTGGCAGGCCGAGGTGCTGCGGGGCAAACGGGGCGCGCTGCGGCTGGCGTCGTTGAAGTTCACGCAGCCGCTGGCCGACATCTACGAGGGCGTGAGACTCTGAACGCCGACGCACCAGCAACTTGACCGGCGGATGAAGCCCACTTCCATCATGGTCATCGCCGGGGAGCCGAGCGGCGACGCGCTGGCGGCGGAGCTGGTGCAGGCGTTGCGGGCGGAGGCGGCGTTTCATTGTCTTCCTGCGAAGCCGGTGTTGCGCTTCTTTGGCGCGGGCGGGCCGAAGCTGGAGGCGGCGGGCATGGAACTGGCCGTGGACCTGACACGGCACGCGGTCATCGGGCTGTGGGAGGTCGTGAAGAACTACGGCAAGTTCCGGCGCGTCTTCAACGACCTGCTGGACCTTGCTGAAGAGCGGCATCCCGCGCTGCTCGTCTGCGTGGATTTCTCCGGGTTTAACCGGCGCTTCGCTCATGCGGTGCGGAAACGGGCGGCCCGCAGCAAGGGCAAATGGAACCCGCGCATCGTGCAATACGTCTCGCCGCAGGTCTGGGCGTCGCGTCCGGGCCGGGCGACGAGGATGGCGGAGGACTACGATTTGCTGCTCACCATATTCCCGTTTGAGAAGGATTGGTATGCGCAACGCGCGCCGAGCCTGAAGGTCGAATTCGTCGGGCATCCGATGCTGGATCGGTTTGCGGGGGAGAGTTCAAAGTTCAAAGTTCAAAGTTCAAAGTCTGATTGCGACAGACCCACGGCGCGGCCCGAAGTGCTGCTGCTGCCCGGCAGCCGGGCGGGCGAGTTGAAGCGGCACTTGCCCGCGATGGTGGACGCGGCGCAGCAGGTTGCCGCCGAGATGGATGTGTCGTTTCGCTTGGTGCTGCCGAGTGAGGTGCTTGCGCCGCTGGTAAGTTGGGAGTTCGAGCGCCGACTGGGTCTGAAAGTGAACCGGAATGGCCCACCGGATTCGAAGGCAGCAACTGCCTACGCGCAGAAGTTAATCCCCCAGTTCCACATCCAAGTTGGCCACCTCGACGATGCCCTCCGCTCCGCCACCATCGCCATCGCCTCCACCGGCACGGTCACGATGGAGTGCGCGTTCTTCAAGGTGCCGACCATCGCGCTCTACAAGACCTCGTGGAGCACCTACCAGATCGGGAAGCGCATTGTCACCGTGAAGCACCTCGCGATGCCAAACATCCTCGCCGACGAGGCGGTGTTCCCCGAATTCGTGCAGGACGCGGCCACCGGAAAGAATCTCGCCGAGGCCGCACTGGGCTTGCTGCGGGATGAAACCCGGCGCACGGAAATCAAAGGCCGGCTCGGCGGCATCATCGCGGCGCTGGGCCAGCCGGGGGCCAATGTGCGCGCGGCGCAGGCCATCTGGCGGCTGCTGGATCCCGGCTGCGGCTGCGCCAGGGACTGACCCGCTCACTCGCTCCGCTTCGGCGTGAACTCCGCGATGCGCTGCTTGGCCTCCTTCATCTGCTCGGCCGTGAGCGCCCCGGTGATCTTGTCGCGTTCGATGGAGGCCTCCTTGTGGCCGTCGCGCGCGGCGAGGAAGAACCAGCGGTAGGCGCGGGCGAGGTCCAGCGGCACGCCCTTGCCCTCCACGTAGTAGCGGCCCAGTTGGAACTGCGCGGGCAGATGGCCCTGGTCGGCGGCGCGGCGCACCCATTTCGCGCCCTCGGCGGGATTGGGCGGCACGCCCTGCCCGGAGTGGTAACGCCGGCCCAGCTCGAATTGCGCCAGCGCGTGGCCCTGCTCGGCGGCTTTTTGCAGCCACGCGGCGGCCTCGACGAAATTCTCCGCCACGCCGTTGCCCTCGGTGTGGAGCTGCGCGAGGTAAAACATCGCGTCCCGCACGCCCTGGTCCGCCGCCGCGCGATACCAGCGGGCGGCCTCGCGGAACTCGGCCTTGCGCTCGGCCTTCTTGTGCAGCTCGCGGGCGAGCCGGTGCATGGCGCTGGCCTCGCCCTGCTCGGCGGCCTTGTGCAGCCACTTCACCGCGCGGGCCGAATCCTGCGGCACGCCCTCGCCGCGCGCGTAGGCCACGCCCAGGCTGAATTCCGCGTCCGGATAACCCCGCTCGGCGGAGAGCCGGAACCAGCGGACGGCCTCCTCCAAATCCTTCGCCACGCCCTCGCCCTTGCGGTAGCTCAGGCCCAGGTTGTTCTGCGCGCCGGCGTGGCCCTGGTCGGCGGCCTTGCGATACCACTTGATGGCCTCGGCGGGATCGCGCTCGACGCCCGTGCCCTCGTCGAGGCACAGGCCCAGCGCGTTCTGCGCCTCGACGTGGCCCTGCTCCGCCGCCTTGAGATACCACTGGGCCGCCTCGGCGTGATTCTGGCCGGTGCCGTGGCCGGTGCCCAGCCGCAGGGCGAGTTGATACTGGGTTTCCGCGTCGCCGGCCTGGGCCCGCTGGCGGAGCGTGAGAAAATCCTTCTCCGCCGCGCGCTGGAAGAGTTTCCCATACCACGGGGATTTCATGGGCTGAAGTTAGGAACCGGCGCGCGTGAAGACAAGCGCCCAATTGGCCGGAGCCGACTCACCGTGGCGCGGGCGTGTGCTCGACGGGCACCGCCGGCAGCCGCCGCCGCTGATACCACGCGACGGCGATCAAGTCGTAGAGGCCGCGCCACACGCGGTTCCACACGCCGTATTTCGAGACGCCCGCCACACGCGGCCGGTGGTTCACGGGGATTTCCCGCACGCGGAAGCCGCCGCCGGCCACGAGGATCGGCAGGAAGCGGTGCAGCCCGTTGAAGCCGAACACGCCCGCCAGCGCCGCGCGCCGGAACACGCGCAACGCGCAGCCGGTGTCGCGGAACTCCGCGCCCAGCGCCGCGCCGCGTGCCGCCCGGGCGATGCGCGATGACACGCGCCGCACGAAGGTGTCCTGCCGGTTTTGCCGCCAGCCGCACGCGAAATCGCACGACTCCAGCTCGGCCAGCAGGCGCGGCAGATCGGCGGGGTCGTTCTGCAAATCGCCATCGAGCGTGGCCAGCAGCGGGCGGCTCGTCTGCGAGATGCCCGTCCACAACGCGGCGCTTTGGCCGGCGTTGCGCGTGTGGCGGACGCCGCGCACGCGCGGGTTGGCGCACGCCGCCTCGCAGACTTTCGCCCACGTCGCGTCGCGGCTGCCGTCGTCCACGAAGACCAGCTCCCAGTCGTTCGGCACATTGGCGAAGGCCGCCGCGACCTCGCGCGCCATCGGCAGCACGTTGTCGGTCTCCTCGAAGACGGGGACGATGATGGAGATCGGTTCCGGCACGGCGCGAGGCTAAGGGGCGGGCGGGCGGCGGGAAAGTGAATTGAACACTGCGGGCCTCACTCGCAGTGCTCCGCCAGCAGCTCCTCGATGCGCTTCCGCCATTGGCCGGCGGCGGTGCGGATGCGGTGCAAATCCCGCGCGGCCACCGGCAGTTTGGCGCTGCGGGCCTGTCGTTCCAGCCGCCCGGCCGACGCCGCCACCTCGTCGGCGGAGGCGCGGAAGGCCAGCAGAATTTCCCGGCAGGTGAGGTGGTGCAGCGGCGTCGGCTGTTCGGAAAACAGCTCGTTCGTCAGCTTGAGCATCCGTCGGCCGGTCTGGTGCAGCCGCCGCAGCCCCGCCCGGAACGCCGCCGGGGCCGCCTCGCCCGCCTCCTCCATGACCAGCTCGCAGTAGCCGAGGATCGGGTTGATGGGCGTGCGCAGGTTGTGCCGGACGCGTCGCAGCGCCTCCGTGCCCGTGGGCAGGCGCAGCCGCGAACCGGGTGTCAGCCGTCGTTTCATGGCGCGGGGGGCGGGGCCGGCGACGGGGGCAGCAACGCCCGCAGCTTCGCCAGCAGCCGCTCGAACTCGACGGGTTTGGACTCGAAGTCGTCGCAGCCCGCCTCGCGCGCCCGCTCCTCCTCGCCGGTCATCGCGTGCGCGGTCAGCGCGATCACGGGGATGTGCCGCGTGGCCGGCGCAGCCTTGATCCGGCGCGTCGCCTCCCAGCCGTCCATCACCGGCAGGCCGAGGTCCATGATGACCAGGTCCGGCTGCGTTTGCTCGCACAACGCCACGCCCTCCGCGCCGTCGAGCGCGAGCGCGACCTCGAAGCCCCGCCGCATGAGCCGGCGCGAGAGCATGTCACGGTTCATCTCGTTGTCTTCCACGAGCAGGATTTTGGGCATGGGTTGAGAGTGTTCTGCCCCCGCGCCGGGCCGAGTGCAAGCCCCAACTTTAGCTTCCAACGTATCGGGATGGGAAAAATCTTCGGCGTTCCCAACCGCCCGGCTACCCTGCTGGCGTGACGGTCAACGAAGTCATCCAGCGCGGCGCGGAGTTCCTCCAGCGGCACGGCGTGGATTCGCCGCGTCTGCAAAGCGAGCTGCTGCTGGCCCATGTGCTCCGGCTGCCCCGCCTCCAGCTCTACCTGAACCACGACCGCGCGGTGGCCGAACCGGAACTCGGCGCGGTGCGCGCGCTGGTGCAACGCCGCGCCAAACGCGAGCCGCTGCAACACCTCGTCGGCTCGACTTCCTTCTGCGGACTGGACATCGCCGTCAGCCCGGCCGCGCTTATCCCGCGTCCCGAGACGGAGACGCTCGTGGAACTCGCCCTCGCTGCGCTCCAGCGGGCCGGCCCGGCGGAACCCGAAGTGCTCGACTTCGGCACCGGCACCGGCTGCGTGGCGGTTGCCCTGGCCGCGCAATGCGCGGGGGCGCGCGTTCACGCGCTGGACTTGTCCGAGGCCGCGCTGGCGCTCGCGCGGAAGAATGCCGGACGCCACGGCCTCGCGGAGCGAATCCACTTCCATCAAGGCGACGGCTTCCGCGCGCTGCCGGCCGGGCTGCGCTTTGACGTGCTCGTGTCGAACCCGCCCTACATCCCGACGGCGGACATCGCCACACTCCAGCCCGAGGTCCGCGACTTCGACCCGCGCGGCGCGTTGGACGGCGGTGCGGACGGTTTGGATTTTTACCGGTTGCTCGCGGGCGAGGCCCCGTCGTGGTTGAAGCCCGGCGGTGGATTGTTCGCCGAGTTCGGGGACGGGCAGGCGGAATCCATCACGCGGCTCTTCGCGGACGCCGGCTGGACGCGCGTGGCGGTTCACCGCGACCTGGACGGCCGGCCGCGCGTGGTCGAGGCATGGAGAACGGCTTGACTCGCTGCCCGAGTCCGCCGCTGATACGCGCATGATTCACGTCCTTGCGACCATCGAACTTCACCCCGGCCAGCGCGACGCCTTCCTGCGCGAGTTCCACGCGCTCATGCCGCTGGTTCACGCCGAGCACGGCTGCCTCGAATACGCCCCGGCGGTGAACTGCCCCACCAGCATCCCCGTGCAAAACCACCTCGGCGACGACACCGTGACCATCATCGAGAAGTGGGCCGACGTGCCCGCGCTCGAAGCCCACCTCAAGGCCCCGCACATGGCGGACTACCGGGTGAAGGTGAAGCCGTTCGTGAAGGGCGTGACGCTGCGGGTGCTGCGGCCGGCGTGAACGGCAATACGCTCCGTTTCACTCCAATTCGCCGATGGATTGAAGAATCGCGCGCACGCGCAGCCGCGCCTCGTCGTTCATGTCCAACAGCCAGGCGGTGGTGCGGCCCTTGGGCGTGCGGCCAACGACTCGAAGTCCTTCGAGGGCAAAATGCCCCTCCCAGCGATCCGCGCGCGGGTTGAACAAGGCGACCACCTGGCCGGTGTCCGGCTCGATGCCGGTGAGATTGGTGCCCTTGTGCAGATTGCAGGCCGGACAGGCGAGGGCGAGATTGTCGGCCTCGTCACTTCCCCGGTGCTGGCGAGGGATGACGTGTTCGATGTGGAAGCGCAGTTCCGAGAAGGCCTGCGGCAGCCGGCAGAACTCACACCGTAGTCCGGCGCGTTCGCGGACGAACTCGCGGAGCTTCGCGTCCATCAGGCCGCCTGCGGACGGTGGAGGAAGGCGTGCGCCTCGGCCTTGAGGACGCCCAGCAGCGAGTTCGCGCGCACCAGCGAGGCGAGCTCACCATGCTCCTCGCGGGTGAGCGTGCCCGCCGTGTGCTTGTCGGCCAGTTCGTCGTAGCGCGTCTGAAGTTCGTCGTCGGCCCGCACGCGGAGGAGGGTCCGGGCCAGTTCAGGCGTGAGTTCCCGGCGCAAGGGGCGCAGCAGCCGCTCCAGGCTGCCCATGTCATTCTCATCGGCCATGGGCCGCAACTTAGCGGCTGCCGGCGTTCAGACAAGGGGCAATTTACCCCGGCATCTGCAAACCCACCTTGTCGGCGACCTGCGCCACATCCTTGTCGCCGCGGCCGGAGAGGTTGACGATGATGAGGCCGTCCTTGCCGAGCTGCGGCGCGCGTTCCATGCAGGCGGCGACGGCGTGGGCGCTTTCCAGCGCGGGGATGATGCCTTCGAGGCGCGCGAGTTTCATGAACGCGGCGAGCGCCTGGTCGTCGGTCGCGTAGCCGTAGTCCACGCGGCCCTCGTCGCGGAGCCAGGCGTGCTCCGGGCCGACGGCGGCGTAGTCGAGGCCGGCGCTGACGCTGTGGGTGGATTGGATCTGGCCGAATTCGTCCTGCAGGATGTAGCTGCGCGTGCCTTGGAGGACGCCGAGCGAACCGCCTTGAAAGCGCGCCGCGTGCTGCTCGGGCCTGATGCCAAGGCCGCCGGCTTCGACGCCGAGCATCTTCACCGAGGCGTCGTTGAGGAACGGATAAAAAAGCCCAATCGCGTTTGAGCCGCCGCCCACGCACGCGATGAGCAGATCGGGCAACCGCTCCTCCTGCTCCAAAATCTGCCGCCGCGCCTCGTCGCCGATGACGCGCTGGAAGTTGCGCACCATGACGGGATACGGATGCGCGCCGTAGGCGGTGCCGAGGATGTAATGGGTGCTGCGGATGTTCGTGACCCAGTCGCGCATCGCCTCGTTGACGGCTTCCTTCAATGTCTTCTGTCCCGCATGCACGGGCACGACCTCCGCGCCGAGCATCTTCATGCGGAAGACGTTCAGCTTCTGCCGCTCGCAGTCCACCGCGCCCATGTAGATGACGCACTGCATCCCAAACATCGCGGCGACGGTCGCGGTCGCCACGCCGTGCTGGCCCGCGCCGGTCTCGGCGATGATGCGGGTCTTGCCCATGCGTTTCGCGAGGAGGATCTGCCCCATCGCGTTGTTGATCTTATGCGCGCCGGTGTGGTTGAGGTCCTCGCGCTTGAGGTAAATCTTCGCGCCGCCCAGCTCGCGCGTGAGCCGCTCGGCGAAGTAAAGCGGCGTGGGCCGGCCGATGAACTCGCGGAGGTAGTAACTCAGCTCGCGCTGGAACCCGGGATCGTGCTGCGCGCGGAAATACTCGTCCTCCAGCTCCTGCAACGGATGCACGAGCGTCTCGGGGACGTAGCGCCCGCCGAACGGGCCGAAGTGGCCGTGGGCGTCGGGGACAGTCGGAGTGGCGACACTGCTCATGGGGGCAAGGTAACAAGGTGGCCGGGGCGGGCCAATGCGGAAGTTGGAGGCACGTAAAACGTAATGCGTAAAACGTAAGGGCCGTTGGTTCGCGAATGCGGTTGGCCGTTACGCATTACGCATTACGTTTTACGCCCCGCCCCAATTGCCACTCCCGCGCGCAGCCCACCGGGCCGCGTTCTGCCGGCCCACCGGCTCACGCTGAGTAATCCAGATAAACCGTCTTCAGCTTCGAGTAGAACTCGACCGCGCCGGCCCCCTGCTCCTTGAACGAGTCGGTGCTGCTCTGCTTCACGCCGCCGAACGGGGCCTGCAAGGCGAGGCCGGTGGAAATCTGGTTCACCTTCACCACGCCGGCCTGGATGCGCTCGGTGTAGAGCATTGCCTTCTTCAGGTCGCGCGTGACGAGGCTGGCGCTCAGGCCCACGTCCACGCTGTTCGCCACCGCGAGCGCCTCGTCGAAGCCGTCCACTGAAATGACGCCGACGACGGGGCCGAAAACTTCCTCGCACGCGATGCGGGCGGCGGGCTTCACGTTGCCGAGCACGGTGGGCTGCATGAAATGGCCGTGCGCGAAGTCGCCGTCCGTGAGCCGCGCGCCGCCGCAGAGGAGCGACGCGCCCTCCTGCTGGGCGATGGCGACGTAGTTCAAGTTGCCCTCAAGCTGCGCCTTGCTTACCGCCGGCCCCATCGTGACGCCGGACTTCAGGCCGTTGCCGACGACGATGGCCTTGGCCTTCTCGATGAGCTTCGCGGTGAACGCCTCGGCCACGCCGCGCTCGACGATGACGCGGCTGGTGGCGGTGCAGGCCTGCCCGGTGAGGCCGAAGCCGGCGATGGCGACGAGCCGCGCGGCGAGGTCGAGATCCGCGTCGGCGAGCACGATGGTCGGGTTCTTGCCGCCCATCTCCATCTGCGCGCGGGCCATGCGCGGGGCGAGCTGCTGATAGATTTGCGAGCCGACGCCGTGCGAGCCGGTGAAGGACAGCGCCACGACGGCGGGGTTCGTGGCGAGTTCGCCGCCGACCGCCCGGCCGTCGCCAACGACGACGTTGAGCACGCCCTTCGGCAGGCCGGCCTCGGCGAGAATCTTCGCCAGCTCGCAGGTCATCGCGGGGGCCTGCGAGGCGGGCTTGATGATGACGGCGTTGCCGCACAGCAGCGCGGGGGCCATTTTCCAAGCCGGGATGGCGATGGGGAAATTCCACGGCGTGATGAGCGCGACGATGCCCAGCGGCTCGCGGCGGGTGTAAAGCAACTGGCTCGGCAAATCGTGCGGGATGGTCTGCCCGCCGAGCTGGTAGCCCAGGCCGCCGAAGAAACGGAAGATGTCCGCCGTGCGCTGCACTTCGCCGGTGGCCTCGGCGAGCGTCTTGCCCTCCTCGCGCGTGAGCAGTTCGGCGAGTTCCGCCTTCTTTGCCTCAAGGAGCTGCGACGCCTTGCTCAACACGCGGCCCCGGGCCACGGATGTTTGCGCGGCCCAGCCGGGGAACGCGGCCTGCGCGGCGGCGATGGCGGCCTGCGCGTCCGCGCGTCCGCCCTGCGGATACTGCGCGACGGCCTCGCGCGTGTCGGCGGGGTTGGCGTTGGTGAAGGTCTGGCCGGCGGCGGCGGGCACCCATTCGCCGCCGATGAAGTTCTGGTAGCTGCGCATGGGCGCGATTTGACACGCCTTCGCGGGCAAAGGGAAGTTCCGGCTGCCGAAAAGCGAGCCGGGCCAGCCACCGGCGAACCGGCGGATCAGCGGCCGATCCCGCCGACACCGCCCGGTCCTCCGCCCATCATGCCGGGCACGCCGCCCTCCCAGCTCCGGGGCGCGTTCCACGGGCGCGAGGACTGGTTGCCCGGCTCGGGCGTGTTGCAGCCGGTGGTGAGCAGGACGGCCAGCAGCGCCGCGAGGGCGAGCAAACCACGGCAAAGTTGGAGCGGGCGGGCCTTCATGTCATTTCCTCTGTGGGGGCAGCGCCACCGCGTCGGGCGTCAGAACCGAGTCGCCCTCGTGGATGTCGCTTTGTTTGAAGCCGGGCATGACGTTGGCGATGGCGTATTCGGTGTCCACCTTGGCGAGCTTGACGCGCGCGATCAGCTTGCCCTCGCGGTGAATGGTCATCTCGCCGTTGGGCAGCAGGCCGTGGTTCGCGCCGATGTCCAGCACGATGAAATTCCACTTGCCATCCACGACGGTCACCTTGCCGTTGAGGCCCGTGGGCAGGGCGACCTTGCCCGCCGGGTTGAGCAGGGCGTTCAACTCGCCGGACTTCTTGGTGAGCTGCACCATCGTCACGCGCTGCTCCAGCTTCAGGGTGTTCAACTCGTTGGTCGCCTTGGGCAGCTCGGCGTGGATGGTCTCGATCACCTTGGGTGTCAGCCCTTTCTTCTGAAGGTCGAAATACTCGGCGGCCTGCGCCTTGATGCCGGCGGTCTCCTGCTTGGCCTTGTTGGTCTCCTGCGCGGCGGCGATGGCCTTGTCGCGCTCGGCCTGGGCGGCCTTCATCGCGTCGGCCTCGGAGACTTTGGCCGCCTTGAGGTCGCTGTCCAGCGCGTCGCGTTGCTGCTCGGCGCTCTTGGCGCGGGTCTCCTGCTTGGTTTTCTCCTGCTGCTCCTTCGTCAGGTCGTCGGCGGTCTTCTTCTGCTTCTGGTCAAGGTCGTCGAGGTGCGGCTTGAGCTTCAGCTCGCCCAGGGCGATGACGCCGGCGCTGGCCGCGATGACAAGGACAAGGATGAGCCGTAGAGCGAGCATTGAAGTTCGTTGGTTCGGTTAAATCGCGTGGATAATTAACGGCGCTCCGCAGGGGTGTCAACGTCCGCTTCGTCAGTAAATCACCGTGAAGCCGCCGTCCGGCCCGGCCACCGCCGCCGCCAGGCCCCACACCGGCACGCCGTCGCGCCGCTGCGGCTCGCCGGCGGGCTTCCCGTCCGCGCCGAACACCTGCCACGCCACGGCACCGCCGCGCTGCCAGCCGGTGCCCTCGGTCCAGACCACCAGCGTCTCGCCGCGCTGGTTCACGGCGAGGACGGGATGCCGGCCCTTGCCGGGGGCGGTCGGGCTGGCGGGCGTCGTGCCCCGGATCACCGCCGGGTTCAGCGCGGCGAACTGCACCGCGCCGGCCGTCTCCCATGCGGCAAATACTTTCCCGTTCGCTGCGACGAAATGCTCGCTGCTCATGGGACACTGCCCGATGCGCCAGCGGTGGACGTAGTCGCCCATGAAGTTCTCCCCCCGGTCGCGCGAGACGAGCAGCATCATGTCGCGGTTCAGCGCGGTGGAGGCCGTGCGGAACAGCGCGAAGACGTTGCCCGCCGCGTCCGCGAAGGCCCGCATCCCGCAGCAGCCGCACGCGCCGCTGGCCTCGGGGCTGACCTCGCGCTCGCGCTCGAAGGTCTTCCCATCATCGCGGGAGCGCGCGAGGAACACGGCGCGGCTGGTTTCCCCCTGGCCTCCCTTGGGTGCGCCGTGCCAGAGGGCATACACGTTGCCATCGGCGTCCGCCGCCACCGTGCCGCCGCCGTCAAGGTGCTCGGTGGCCTGAATGAGATTGCGCTGCGGCTCGAAGGCCGTGCCCGCGTCATCCAGCCGCGTGTAGAGCAGCGGCGCGCTCTGCGTGGGCGGCTTTGGCGTCGCCTGGCCCGAGCCGTTCCAGACGACGTGGACACGTCCGCCCTTGCCGAGGGCGAACTGCGCGCCGCGAATCGTCCCCACCGCCACCGCGCTGCCCGGCTGGCTGTTCACGCGCAGCGCCGGGCCAAACTCCGCCTTCCCGGCGTCGCGCCGCGCGTAAAACACGTCACACGCCTTCGGGTCGCCCTTGAGATACACGAGGTGCAGCACGCCGCGCGCGTCCGTCACGGCCTGCGGCTGCAACGCCCCGGCGGGCGCGCGCTGGACGCGGACTTCGGCGGCGATGCCGGACGTGGCCAGCACGACCAGCGCCGTGACAAAGCAGGTCTTCATGGTGTGAGTGAATGGCTTCTGCCGCAGGAGCACAAGCGGACAAGTGTTCAGTAACCAGTATTCAGTGTTCAGTCGGAGGCACGGCCGCATTGAAAACTGCATACTGAATACTGAACACTGATTACTCCCCTTCACTTCATCCCGCCCAGCATCTCCAGCAGCGCGGCGAGAATCTTCTCCGACGCCTGCTCCTCCAGCCGGTTCGTGCCCAACCACGTCTCGTAGCCGCCGAGGCGATGGTGCTCGGGCGTGGGCAGGTAGCCGAAATAGCCGTTGGCGATGGAGAAGATGCAGCTCGGCTTGAAGGGACTCTTCGCCTTCAGCGCGAGGCCCGTCTCCACGAACGTCTCGCACGGGATGCCGCCCAGGCCCACGTCGCCCACGCGCACGGCCTGCACCGGAATCTTCAGCGTCGCCGGATACTCGGCCATGCCCAACGTGCGCTCGGCGTAGATTTCCTCCAGCGTCGCGGGGCGCGCGACGGTCTTGGGCCGGGCGACGATTTCCTTCGCGCGGCTGAGCTGCTCCGGCGTCACGCGGCGCGTGCCGAGGTTCAGCTCGCGCAACTCGCCCTTGAGCGGCACCCAGTCGTGATACTGGATGCCTTGCAGCGCCTTGAACGCGACCGCCGCCACGTCATCGGCCACGATGCGCATCTTCTCGTAGCTGGCCATCCGCTCGCCGGGCTTGGTGAAGTCAATGTTGTTGATGTTGCCGCTCGTGCCGTTGGCGAGCATCGCGACGAACGGCGGGCCTTGCCGGTCCGCGCCGAGGAGCTGCTGGAGCCGGTCGCAGAACAGCGCGAAATAATCCGCCGAGATGTGCCCGCCCGGCACGCCGCCGACGTAGTGCAGCGAGTAGTTCGCCATCACGGCGATGGGCCTGCCCTCCGGCGACTGCACGGATAGCACGACGATTTCCGGGTCGGTCGGGCCGGCGGGCCGGTCGAGGCTCGGGCTGGCGCGGCCGGGGTTCATCTTCACGAGGTCGTTCGTTCTGCCGAACGGGTTCACCGGCATCGTGCCGGGCTTGAGGAACCAGCGGCGGTTGAAGACGTGCTTCGGCTCAGTGCCCGTGGCCCAGCCGATGCGCGCGGGCGCGAGGTTGTTGATGGCGCGGCGCACGCCGTCCGCGATGCGGCGCGCGACAAACTTCTGGTAGTCGTCTAGCGGCGTGTTGACGAGGAAGCGGTTCGTGCCCAGCGCGCTCGTGGCCGAGTGCGTGTGCGTGGACGACATCAGCAGGTGCCCGCCGGGCAAACCCGTCTCCGCCGTCACCAGCCGCCGCGCCTCGTCATACACCTCGCGCGACGCCCCGAGCAGGTCGCACACGACGATGGCGACGCGGGCCTCGCCGTTGTCCAGCACGAGGCAGCGCGCGTGCAGTTCGTCGTGGATGTGCGTGGACGGAATCGGGTGGAAGCCGCCGATGATGCCGCCGCCGATGGCCGGCGTGAGGTTGCTCGTGGCCGCGCCGGCACGGAGCTGCTTGGGCTTGTCCGCCGCGCCAAGCGGGAGGAGGAGCGAAAGCAGGAAAACAGAGAAAGCACCGCAGAGGCGGGAAAGGCGCAGAGAAGCAGCGGAGGGAAACATCGAAGCGATGGGCCTTGCCCCCGCCTTCTCTGCGTCCGTCCCGCCTCTGCGGTGCTCGCCCGCTTCCCTGTAACCCAGACGCAAAAAACACTGTCCATTCCGGCGTTCTCTCGGTGTCATATCCGCCATGAAACTTCTCCCTGCCGCCCTTGTCACGTCCGCTTTCCTGTCCCTGCTCGCCGCGTCCGCGCGCGCCGACGTGAAGCTCCCCGCCATCTTCGGCGACCACATGGTGCTCCAGCGTGACACCGCCGTGCCGGTCTGGGGCACCGCCGCGCCGGGCGAGGAAGTCACCGTGTCCATTGCGGGCCAGACCGCGACCGCGAAGGCCGGCGCGGACGGAAAATGGTCCGTCAAGCTCGCCAAGCTTTCCGCCGCCGGCCCGCACACGCTCACCGTGAAGGGGAAGAACACCGTGACGTTCTCCGACGTGCTCGTCGGCGAAGTCTGGCTCGGCTCCGGCCAGTCGAACATGGCGATGACCGTCAACCGCGCGAAGGATTTCGAGGCCGAGCAGGCGGCGGCGAAGTTCCCGCACCTCCGCATGTTCACCGAAGCCTCCGGCGCGGCGAACTCCGCGCAGAGCGAGGGCAAAGGTTCGTGGGTCGTCTGTTCGCCGGATGCGGTCGCACGCTTCTCGGCCACGGCGTATTTCTTCGGGCGCGAAATCCACAAGGCGCTCGGCGTGCCCGTCGGCCTCATCAACTCGTCCGTCGGCGGGACGCCCATCGAGTCGTGGATTGCGCCCGAGGCGCAGCAGGCTTCGCCCGCGTTGAAGGGATTCTTCGACACGCAGGCCAAGGCGGCGAAGGACTTCGACCCCGCCAAGGCGAAGGCGAAGTTCGAGCAGGATCAGGCCAAGTGGAAGGAGGCTGCCAAAAAAGCGAAGGCCGAGGGCAAGCCCGCCCCAAAAGCGCCGCGCGACCCCGTGGCCTTGAACGAGCGCAAAGGCAACGTGGGCGGCCTGTTCAACGGCAAGATCGCGCCGTTCATCCCCTACGCCATTCGCGGCGCGCTCTGGTATCAGGGCGAGGCGAACTCGGTGCCGGACAAGGCGCAGTTCTACAAGGCGCAGCTCAAGCTGCTCGTCACCGACTGGCGGAAACTTTGGGGCCACGACTTCCCGTTCGCGTGGATGCAACTCCCGAACTTCGGCGGCCCCGGCCGCGACTGGCCGGCGGTGCGCGAGGCGATGCTCAAGACCCTCGCGCTGCCCAAAACCGGCATGGCCATCACGATTGACATCGGCGAGGAGAAGGACATCCACCCGAAGAACAAACAGGACGTGGGCCGTCGCCTCGCCGCGTGGGCGTTGGGCACGGTCTATGGGCAGAAAGTCGCCACGAGCGGCCCGCTCCCCGCCGGCCATCAGGTGCGCGGCAGCGAAGTCGTCCTGAACTTCAAGCACACCGATGGCGGCCTGACCGCGAAGGGCGGCGAACTGAAAGGCTTCGTCATCGCCGGCGCGGACAAGCAGTGGAAGCCCGCGACCGCGCGCATCGAAGGCGACAAGGTCATCGTCAGCAGCGCCGACGTGAAACAGCCCGTCGCCGCGCGCTACGCCTGGGAAAACTGGCCGACCTGCAACCTCTTCAACGGAGCCGGCCTGCCCGCCTCGCCCTTCCGCACGGATGACTGGAAGTAGCCCCCGGTCGCAGCCGACGTGAGGAGGCTCCATCTGCCGTGCCGCGTATGCATGATAGTCAGAGCCTCATTCGAGACCGGTTTGATGAGCTGTATTACTCCGCAGCGTCGTTCGTCCTCCTGCCCGGCCAGCGGGCATGTTCTGGCGTTCACATCCGTTTCAACCTGGATTTGGGCAAGGATGCGGCGATGGAGCAGTTCCGGCATCTGTGCTACGCCTACGAAGACTCTTTCGATTGGTCCCGCCTTCCGCTCGTGTTCGACAGCGAACTTCCATTGGGTGTGGTGCGGTGGCAAAACGGTTGGAACATCGCGTCGGAACTTCCCATCCAACGCGCGCTTGGGGAATTTAACGCGCGGTGCGACTTGCTGTTGTCCTCCTCATCATAAACGGCCAATCAGGTCACGCATTTGAGCCACAATCAGCGTCTTCCCCCATGAAACAACCAGCCAAACCAACCAAGTCCAAGTCACCCGCGAAGCAGCCGGCGAAACAGCCCGTCCGCAAGGCCGCCAAGCCCAAACTCCTCTCCGGCGGCAACCCGCAAATCGCCAAGGCCGACGGCGACGCGCCCGTGCAGGCCTACCTCGCGGCCATGCCCGGCTGGAAGCGCGCGGTCGGCCGCCGCCTCGACGCGCTCATCACGCGCACCGTGCCGGGCGTGCGCAAGGCCGTGCGGTGGAACACGCCCTTCTACGGCGTCGAGGGCCGGGGCTGGTTCCTCGGCGTCCATTGCATCACGAAGTATGTCAAGGTGGCGTTCTTCCGGGGCACGTCGCTGCGGCCCATCCCGCCCGTCGCGTCCAAGCAAGAGGAAGTGCGCTACTTCCACCTCCACGAGGGCGACCCGTTCGACGAGGCGCTGGTCGCGGGCTGGATCCGGCAGGCTGCAGAGCTGCCGGGGGAGAAGTGCTTCTGAGCGACGGCATGAAGTGGCCGGCGCAGCGGAACACCAGATGGCAGCCGGTTGACATATCAGACCAAAAACCAACAATCGCGGTGAGCACCCGACGGGATTAACATATGTTCGGATTTCGACTTCGCTTTCTCTCGCCTCCCGGTTCTGAACTCGAAACCACCGAGTTGGAACTTACTTTGCCGGGAGCACCGGACAGGCTTGTCTTACGACAGGCTCCGCCGCGCACCAACGCCCTGCCAACTGATGCAGTCGTTTTTACTGTTGATGGCTTGGGCTTCGCCGAGCCGGACGAAGCTCGGCAGTTCGGAAAGGCTCTAAAGTGGTCGCTTGCAATATACTCAGTCCGCTACCGGCGGGGATTTGACATGGGGCTAGATCAAATCACTTCCGCGCTCGGTTCGACAGTTCGTGAAAGGATTCGCCAAGACCTTGGAGTGGACGTTCGTCCGATCGTTCACGGTTTGGATGTATTCGACGCGACGATTCCAATGAAACGCGTTGAGTGTCATGCACGCGCATCCGTCCGGCGTCCGATTCAGGATTTTCCTGCCCGCCTTGCAGCCGTTTTCAAAAACTACGAATTGCCGCCGAAACTCGCGCTCGCAGTCGAACTTTACAACGCCAGCTCTTTTGAAGCCGACTCAGAAGTCCGGTTTCTTTCCCTGGTCACAGTCATTGAGGCATTGGCATCGAAGCATCGGCACAGCGACGCGGTGCAGAAGTTCCTCGATTCCTGCGTTCAACTGCTTGACGGACTCCAATTGCCCCCAGAGACCGACCTGGATTCATTGCGCTCCGGGCTTGGAAATCTGAGGAGAGAATCAATCACTCGTGCGTGTCTGAATCTTGTGGCGGAAGCGGGTGCCGACACTGAACTGTTTCGCCAAGCCTATAAGGCGAGGTCGGAACTCCTGCACAACGGGGTGAGCACGACCTATCCTGAACTCCCTCGTCAGCCTCACCGGCTGGACTCAGTTGTGCAAACGGTTCTGCTTCATCAAGTGGGATGCGTCACCTAACTCTGCTTTTGCCCCGACTTGGCTGCAACTTGTTGAATCCCATCGCCTCCCGCTGGCGTCTGCTTACCGTGTCGCCGTCCTCCGCCGGGTGGCCGTAGCCGCCGGGCGGAACGGGTTCCAACCATGAACTGCAAATCCTTCCTCGCGCTGGCGGTTGCCGCCGCCGCCCTGTTCACCACCGCCGCCCGCGCCGACCTCGCCAAAGCCGGCGATAAGCTGCTCCAGCAGGAATTACGGCAGGAGCAAATCAAGGCCACCACCAGCCGCGTCGGCACCCAGCTCGGCGCGGTCATCGAGGAATACGAGCGCAACGGCCTCGAAGGCGACGACGTGGTGGTGCTCAAGGCCATCCGCGGCGTGCTCGACAAGTTGACCGACAAGGAAATCGCCCGCGTCGTCACGCTGCTCCAGCAGACCCGCACCACCACCGACGCCGATGCCGGCCGCCGCAACGCGCTCGACGCCTTCGCCGGGCAGAAGACCGTGACCGTCCAGCTCCGCGCGCTGCTGCTCGAATACCAGCGCCAGCAGGCCTTGCAGGAAATCGCCGCGCGCTTCAACGCGCTGGCCCGCCGGCAGGGCGAGAACCTCAAGGAAGCCGTCGGCCTCGCCACCTTGACCAAGGGCCGCGACGCCCGCCGCAGCGAGACGGCGCACATGGTCGCGCTTCAGTTGCAGGAGACCGAGCAGAGCACCATCGGCGACGAGGCGAAGATGGTCCTCGCGAAGCTGGCGAAGGTCGTCGCCTCGATGGACGGGGCCGCCGCCGAGCGCCCGCAGACGGCGTTGAAGAAGGCCGAGGAAACTCGCCTCGCCTCGACGCTCGACTCCGCGACGGGTGACTTGAAGTCCGCGAACCTGCTCTCCGCCGCCGGCAACGAGAAGCGCGCCCGCGACGTGATGGCCGACCTCGCCAAGCTGCTCCTGCCCGCGCGCGACAACCTCGAAGTGATGAAGCAGGCGCTGCGCGATTTGGAGAAGACCATTCCCGAGCAGAAGGCCGCCATCGAGGAGACCAAGCAGGCCGCGAAGAACAAGGACGACGCCACCGAGGCCGAGAAGAAGCAGGCCGAGGTCGTGGACAAGACCGACGGCATCCGCGAGGACGTGGAGAAGGCCGCGCCCAAGGCCGCCGAGGAACTCAAGGCCGCCGTCGAGAAGCAGCAGGAGGCGCGCGCGCAGTTGCAGGAGCAGACCGCCCGCCGCACGCAGCCGAAGGATTCCCCCGCCGTCGAGAAGCAGGAGCAGGCGCTCAACAAGATGGAGGACGCGAAGAAGACCCTGGAGCAGCTCATCGCCAAGGCCGAGGCCCAGCAGCAGAAGCCCAAGGACAAGCTCGCCGACTTGAAGGAACTCAAGAAGAAGGTCGAGGAACTCGCCGCCAAGCAGGAGCAGGTGAAGGAAACCGCCGCAGCAGCCGAGAAAGCCGCCGCCGCCGAGAAGAAGCCGGAGAAGCTCGCCGAGCAGGCCGCGAAGCAGGAGTCCGTGAAAGCCGAGACGCAGCAGACGCAGCAGGACGCCGCCGCCAACGCGCCCGACGCCGCCAAGACGCTCGGCGAGGCCGTCCGCCAGCAGGAGAAATCCCAGCAGGCGCTCGAAAACAAGGCCAACGCCCCGATGGCCCAGCAGGCCGCGAAGGACGCGCTCGACAAGGCCGGCGAGCAGATTGCCGCGCAAATCGCCAAGCTGGAGAAGGCGAAGGAGGATTTGGCCAAGCTCGACAAGCTCGGCAAGGAAATCGGCAAAATCATGCAGGAGCAGCAGAAGGTTGCGATGGACACCGCCAAGGCCGCCGAGAAGCCGGAGAACAACGCCGGCAAGCAGACCGCCAAGGAACAGGGCGACCTCGCCAAGCAGACCGACGCGACGAAGGCCGAGGCCGCCGAAGTCGCGCCCGAGGCCGCGAGCAACTTGAACGCCGCGAAAGAAAACATGCAGGCCGCGAAGGCGAACTTGGACAAGCCCGACGCCGCGAAGGCCCGCCCCGACCAGGCGCAGGCGATGGCGAATCTTCAGGCCGCGAAGAATGCCGTGGACCAGAAGAAACAGGAGCTGGCCAAGGAACTCGGCCAGCCCCCGCCCAACAACACGCCGCAGCTCGCAAAGGCGTCCGAGGCCGTCGCCGCCGCGCAGCAGCAGGTGAATCAGGCGCTCGCGAAGCTCGACCAGCCCGCCGGCTTGCAGGAGATGCTCAAGCAGAAGCAGCAGGAAATCGCCGCCGCTGCCGGCGAGCAGTCCAAGGCCAAGCCGCAGTCCAAGCCGCTCGCCGAGGCGAAGGCCGCCGCCGAGAAGGCCGCCGAATCGCTCGGCAAAAATGATTTGAAGGCCGCCGTCGGCGAGATGGCGAAGGCGCAGAAGGGCTTGCAGGAAGCCGCGCAGGGCGAACCCGCGCCGGCCGGCGAAAAGCCCGACGGCGCTCCGGCAGGTGAGAAGCCGCCCGGCGCGAAGCCCGGCGACGCGAAGCCCGGTGAGGGCAAACCCGGCGAAGGAAAACCCGGCGAAGGAAAACCGGGCGAGGGCAAGCCAGGTGAAGGTAAACCCGGTGAAGGAAAGCCGGGTGAAGGCCAGCCCGGTGAAGGTTCACCGCAGGCCGCGAAGCCCACGCCATCGCCCGCGCAGCTCGCCAAGCAGCAGGCCGACGTGAAGGCGCTCACCGAGATGCTCGCCGCGTCGCAGGCCGCGCAGCAGGCCGCGTCGCCGCTAGATTCCGCCGCGCAGATGGTCGCCCCGATTGCCGCCGGCGAGGCCGGGCCGCTCCCGCAGCAGGCGCAGATGTCCCTCGACAAGGCGTTGCAGGCGCTGACGCAGGCCGCCGCGCAGGCGCAGGCCGGCAAGGCCCAGCCCGCCCAGCAGAACGCCGAGTCCGCGCAGGCCGCGCTCGCGCAGGCCGCCGCCGCGCTCGCGCTCGCGCAGGAGGGCGTCGGCCAGCAGATGGCGCAGCAGGGTCAGGGACAAAAGGGCCAGGGCCAGAGCCAGCAGCAGGGCAAGGGTCAGGCGCAAGGCCCCGGCCAGAACACGCCGCAGGCCAACAGCAAGGAAGGCCAGGGCGACGGCAAGCAGGGCAACTGGAACGGCGAGGGCGGCACGGACGGCCCGACGCGTCAGGCCAAGGGCAGCAGCGGCTTCCTCGGCCTGCCCGCGCGCGACCGCAACGCGATTCTCCAGAGCCAGACCGAGCGCGCCCCCGAGGAATACAGCCCGCTGGTGGAGCAATACCTCAAGAACCTCTCCGACTCCGCCGCGCGCGGGCGGAAGAAGTAGCCACTTGCGGTTTCAGTTTTGCCCTGTTAGCTCATTGGCATACCTATGAAAAAGTATGCCTTCCCTTTCACGCTGGGCATCATGTGCTTTATCGGCGGCTACATGGTCAACCTCAGTGAAAGGCGGTTGCTCCAATCTCAACTCGATTCGGCACGCACGGCGTTGTCGGAGTTTGAAGGAAATCGCTACCCCACTGAGGAACTCATTGCTGCCATCCGACAGGGAACTCCGGTAGCTGATCCAGGCGACTCGCAAGGCAGAGGCCACGGGTCGTCTGCGCCGATAATTCCGCTCAAGGTTGTTGCTCCGTGATTGGTGATGGCAGCGGCCTTTCCCCCTCACCCTGACCCTCTCCCGCTGGGAGCGGGAACAGCCTCGACCGCATTCGTCTTCACTGAGCGCACCGACCTGTCTCCGCAGCGGGCGGTAATCCTCCCTCTCCCAGCGGGAGAGGGACGGGGTGAGGGAGAACGCATCCGATGCCCACACACGGCAGCGATACGAGCCTTCTCCCTTCGCGAAGCGAGGGGAGAAGGTGGCCGCAGGCCGGATGAGGGGTGGGGCCACCAACGCCGTCGCAGCCAACCCCTCACCCCGGCCCTCTCCCCTTGCTGCGCAAAGGGAGAGGGAGTCCAAGTTTCGATCCGCCGTTGGTTGCGGGGGTTGTTGGCAACGCTGCTCGTTTCGTTCCTATCCGCCTCCGCCTCCGCCCACACCGCCTCGCTCACGCGGGTGGATGCGCGGCTCACGACCAATTCCCTCACGCTCACCTTCCAGCTCAACCAGCCGGATCTGCTCCAGTTCCTCGCGGGCCGCACCAACGATGCCGTCGTGCTGATGACGCCGGAGCAGTTGCGCGCGCTCGCCACGAACGTCGCCGACTACGTCCAGTCGCGCGTCCACTTCGCGCTCGATACGAACCCGCCCGTGCGCGGCGTGCTCTCGAACTGGCCGCCGTCGCCGCTCGTGCTCACGCGCGAGGAGCGGCCCGGCGAAGTCGTCCCCGCGCCGCTGCCGCTCACGCTGCACTGGTCCATCCCGGCGACGGCGAAGGAGCTGGAGCTGTCCATCTCGATCTTCAACACCGTCGGTTTTGCCGCGCTGTTTGAAGTCCTGTTCCATCGGGGCAAGGACATCCCGCCCGTGCTCCAGCTCGTGCAGTCGCGGCAGGCGATGGTGATTGACCTCACCGCGTTTCAGGAAGACACGCGCGCGGAGACGCCCGCCGCCCCGCCGGGCAAGGACGCGCCGCCACCCGCGCCCGTGGTGCGCAACACAGCGGCGCAGTTCATCGAGCTGGGTTTCACGCACATCCTGCCCAAGGGCCTCGACCACATCCTGTTCGTGATCGGCCTGTTCCTCCTCAGCCCGAAGCTCAAGCCGCTGCTGTGGCAGGTGACGGCGTTCACGCTGGCGCACTCGGTCACGCTCGCGCTCGGCGTGCTGGGCATCTTCGCGCTGCCGGGACGAATCGTGGAACCCATCATCGCGCTGTCCATCGCGGTGGTGGCGATTGAGAACCTCTTCCGCAGCGAAGTCTCGCCGTGGCGCTGGGCGGCGGTGTTCGGGTTCGGACTGATTCACGGGATGGGCTTCGCGGGCATCCTCAGCGAAGTGGGCCTGCCGCGCGAACAGCTCGGCACGGCGCTGCTGTGCTTCAACGTCGGCGTGGAACTCGGCCAGCTCGCCGTCATCGCGCTCGCGTTCGCCGCAACGAAGTGGTGCGAGAATCGCGCGTGGTATGGCCCGTGGATCCGCCGCCCGGCTTGTGTGCTCATCGCGCTGGCCGGCGTGGTCTGGACGGTGGAGCGGCTGCTGGCAACCTGACGGGCACTCGCGCAGGGCGCAACCCGGCACACGCACCAACTTGTAGCGCGGGCAGCCTTGCCCGCGCGTTCAGACCGCCGGTTCGCGCGGGCAAGGCTGCCCGCGCTACGAGCACCTGGGCGGCCGTGGGGCGGGTGCCCGGTTGCGCCCGCTTGCCCAGGCCTTCCCAACTGAAGCTTCCCACCGCCCGACCGTCGGCTTACTATCCGCTGCAATCAATGCTGCCATGAAAGTCCGCGTCCTGTCCGCCTGCGCCTTCGCTGCGCTGCTTGCCGCCGTTGTCACCGCCCACGCCCAGCTCACGCCGCCCGTGCCGCAGCCGGTCGTCGGCGCGCGGCAGCCGGCGTTGAGTCCCAACGGCAAGCGCCTGGCCTTCGTGTATCGCGGCGATGTGTGGGTCGCGCCAAGCGAGGGCGGGCGCGCGACGGCGCTGACCTCGCACGTCGAGTCGGATGCGTATCCGGTCTTCTCGCCGGACGGCCAGTGGGTCGCGTTCGCCAGCCGGCGCAACGGCGGCTGGGACTTGTTCGTGGTGCCGGCGGACGGCGGGCCGGCGCAGCAGCTCACCTGGCACAGCGGCGTCGAGCTGACCGGCGGCTGGAGTCCCGACGGCAAGCAGCTCCTCTTCGCCGGCAAGCGCGACACGCCGAACTTCGCGCTCTTCGCGGTGGACTAGAAGACACTCGGCACCG